>OCVQ010000087.1_pt1 | contig 76704 bp, 64 predicted proteins | sample 1539061 | NCBI WGS metagenome assembly OCVQ01 (sample SAMEA3355526, study PRJEB22509) | marine metagenome | biome: marine; feature: river plume; material: water | place: USA | collected 2010-08-08 | depth 0.5 m | reverse complement strand
AGAGTAGCTATTGACCCATCACCTTCTGAAGCTTCTTATTTCCTTGCTGATTAATAGCCTCATTTAATTTATCCGCTACCTTTTGAAATTGCTTGTCGGCTCGTTTGATAAATTTTTCATTACTTAAAAACGACCTTGACATTATCACCCCCCCTGCAACAATACAATAACCACCTGTTGCTAGTGCAAAAAATTGGTTAGAAGGAGATACAGGACCAGATGGGTCATAACTACCTAGAACCGCTATTATAGGACCAACTAATACGGCAGAAGCGCCACCTAAAAATAGCGGGACTCTTGAAATAGGATATTTCACTGTATTAAAAGATGCAATACCGTTACCTAAATTTTTTCCTCCAGTGCGATATTGTCTCGTTAGTCTTTTCATATCCCTCATTTCAATTGTTTCTTCATTAAGAAAAAAAGACTGATTGTCATATTTAATATAGTCTTGACTGAAAGCAGAGATTGATATCAGTACGGCTGCAATTGTAGTAAGTAGTTTCATAGGTGTAAGTGATTTTGTATAGTAGGAAGGTAACAATTTTGAATTCCACCGTCATAAGATGTAATCTCATTTACAGACACTTTTGCTCTTGTATCCCTAAAAGTTTAGCTGATTTCCGCTTATAAGTTTCATTGCTGGGATATATTTACAACTCTGGCAAGTCCTCAAAATCTAGATAAGGCACTTCTAATCCCCTTAAATAGGTAAGGGATGTATCCTGAATTTTAATCAAATAGACCTTTATAATGAAAGGCTATTTGACATTTAAATTTTTACTTAACGGTCTTGTAAAATTATTTCTTCCCCACAATCAAGAATTACTATTTTCTTTCTCTGTTTTAAATTTTAACTTAACGTTAATTACGTAGTAATACCTCACCATTAATCTATTACGTATCATACCTAAAGAAATGAAAAAGCTACTTCTACTTCTTCTTGTACCAATAATTTCAACTGCTCAAGTTTCAAGCTCCATTAAACCCAATAAGATCGTTATCCAAGATAATGTCGAAAGGTATTTGTTCGATTACAGTCAAGCCGATGAATTAGGTTTCATAAAAATGCATGCTCCTACTAACTGGACTGAACCAATTATTGAAGCCGCATTTGAAATTAAAGGAATTGTGTTAAGCGGTACCCTCGGTTTAGAATTTAAAGACGGTATAGAGCTTATTGAGACCAATAATGGGTTTCAAATTCCAAAAGAAAAAAGGGTGCGTATTTTTAATGGCGGTAAAAATGAGCTAGTTTTAATTGAAATTTTACAACCTGCTTACAGCGAAAAAAGAGTCAAACGATTTACTGGATTTGATTAATTGAAGGCCACACAGGTATTTGATCTTTACAATTCGAGCAAGTACTCAACATAACCTTGGCCGTAAGCAGATCTGATATTAGTGCTGCTGCAATGGTAGTTTAATAAGATTTATTGGTCCGCTGCTTCTACATTTCGAGGCTTTCTCCTCCTAAATTTTTCGTTGTACATATTTTCGGTGTTGATTCTACTTTCATCATCTGTCAAAAAGACTTTTAAATCTGAAAGAGCGGCTTTGTTGACCAAATAAATGTTTATGCAGTTAATATCTCGTCCATCTTGGCGGTTTCGAATATACCAGTGTCCTTCAATGTTTCGCGCGTGATGTAAAGATTTGGTAGGTAATACTACAACATCTGCATTCCATTCCAGACTCGTAAAAAAGACTTTTATATCTGCTTCCCATTCGTGCTCAACCACGTTGATTACTTGGGCATTTAACCAGAAGTGTGTTGTGATAAAAAATATAAGCGCAATAAGCTTCATCAGAGGTATCGGTTTGTAAAAAGGTTATAGAATCCCTAATAAATTACTGTTTCGTTATGACTTTACAACGCCGCCAAGCCGTCGATATATAACTACCTGATTTACAATTACTTTAAAGAAGTAAGTGATGCTTTCATATCGCTATTACTTATTGTACGGAAACAATAAAGCCACTTCTGAAGAAGAAGCTCAAATAGATTTGACGGAGCGTCTCTGCGATCAATTACAGCCCGAGTTTAATCTTATCAAACTGTAGCCTGGTGCACTAAAATTGGCCTTACCGCCGTCACATTCAAAGGTAATAGGAGTCACTAACTCATTTCCAAAATTCAAATCAACTACTAGTGTATCATTAACAAACGTGTAGTTGTTAGTTCCTGGTAGTGCGTTTGAATCTCCTGCTTGAAAAGTATTGTAAAGTGAATCGCAATTCGCACTAACGCAATAGTACGTATATCGAATACCGTTCTCGTAGATATACATGGTATTTAAACTATTGCCTGGGTAGGTCCATTTACCTTCCATTGTGTAATTTGTAACGGGCTTTTTACAACCCGTAAACAGCAGTGTAAGGAGTATGATTAAGGGAAATAGTCGTTTCATAAGGCACGTTTTAGTATGTAAAAGGTAACGCTTTACGAGCACCTTCACAAACAACGCCGGAATACATCAAATGACCTTAACTTGCGCCTATGCACAAAACTTCATTTTCGTTGAAATTCTCCACAAAACAACTGGCCCTCTGGGGCATGGTCTTGTTTGCTGTTTCGGCGCATGCCCAATTAGCTGTGAATGAATTCAACAGCAAGCGTGGTTTTACAGACGAGACTGGTGAAGATGTGGATTGGATTGAGGTATTCAACTACGCTACAGATTCGGTATTCTTAGCCGATTACTTTCTTAGCGACAACCCAAACAACTTGGATAAATGGCAATTCCCAAATACCTATTTAGGAAGCCAAGAGCTCATTACCATATGTGCCTCTGGAAAGGAAAACGGTGCATTCCCGAGTCATTGGGAGGCACTAGTTGTAGCTGAAAATATTTGGAAGTATTGGACGGGATCGAGTCCTCCACCGAACTATAATGACTGGAACGAATTGGGTTATAATGACCAAAACTGGAATTCCGGTCAAGGAGGCATAGGCTATGGCGATAATGACGACAATACTACCATTGCAGCTACGCCGTCCATCCTTATGCGCAAAGAATTTCAAATCGTTGATGTCTTGGATATTACGCACCTTTTGTTTCATGCAGATTACGACGACGGATTCATCGCCTATCTGAACGGAGTTGAAATCATGCGTTCAGATAATTTTGCCAATTCGTCGCCTTCCTACAATGAATTCACAACCTACGACAAGGAGGCCGTGATGTATGACGGTGGCATACCTGAAAGCCTATTTTTTGATACCGATGAGGTTCGAAATTTACTGCAATCGGGTACCAATGTACTGGCCGTCCGTGTGCACAACGCAAGCGCCAACTCCTCTGACATGAGCAGCAACTTTTTTCTGTCAGCAGGCATTGCATCGATGAATATAAATTACCAAAGCCTCCCTACCTGGATTCAAACACCACTGGTTTTGCCGCATGCAGGTTTTAAACTATCGCACGGGGAGACCATCTTCATCAGCGATTCCAATGAAATCATAGTTGACAGCGTGTACATTCCTTATGATATCACGCGCTCCATTAGCAGGGGCCGGTTACCCGATGGAACGGGAAATTGGTGTTATTTCAATGCCCCGTCTCCAAACGAATCCAACAGTCAAAACACTTGTTATTCCGGAATTACGGAAACGCCTGTTTTAGATTTAGCGTCCGGCTGGTATTCTGCTGCACAGCAAGTCACCGTTACTACACCTAACAATGCAACCTCGTACTATACCATAAATGGCGATGTACCTGATAGAAACGACACAGAAGTTAACGGGCCCATTTTTATTTACAACACAAGCGTACTGAGCGTACGAACCTTTAGTGATGTTGGTCAGAAGCTACCCAGCGCAGTTGTTGACCGCACCTATATCATTGATGAAGACAATCACGGACTTCCAGTGGTTTCCATTATCACCACAGAAAATCATCTTTGGGATTGGGACAACGGTATTTACGTCATGGGGCCTGGCGCAAGCACTAACTATCCCTACTTTGGATCCAATTTCTGGCAGCCCTGGTCAAAGAAATCCAGAATGGAATTCTTCGACGGCACCCAAACCAAACAATTCGAAGCCGTATTTGACCTAGAAATTCATGGCGGTTGGTCGCGAGCTGAACCTCAAAAATCGTTTAGGATTGATGCAAAATCAAAGTATACGGGGGATATTGAATACCCGCTTATTGAGCGAAAGCCTCAAATCACCAGCTATAACAACTTCAACCTGAGGAACGGTGGACAGCACAGCTTATTTGATCGCATTCAAGATGCCGTAATGAGCAGATTATCCGAAGGCACAAGCATTGATCGAATGGGGTATCAAGCATGCATCGTTTATCTAAATGGCGCATATTGGGGTCTCTATGGTATTCGTGAGAAGTTTGACGAGCACTATGTAGAAAGTAATCATGGCGTCGATAAAGATGCGGTCCAATTATTAAATAGAGAAGGTGCCCTCGTTGGTGAGGCCAGCCACTTCGTAGAATCGCACCAAATCATTACCAGCACGAGCACATCTGCACCCAACTTCGTAGAAGTTCTGAGCACTCGTTTTGATTTGGAGAATTACATCGACTACTTCGTCTTTGAAACCTACATCCAAAACCGGGATTGGATGGGTATCGATTGGGAACTCAATAACATCAAACTTTGGCGACAAGATACGCTCGGTGCCACTTGGCGCTACATGATGTACGATACTGACTTTGCATTCGGGCTCTACGGTGGGAACATCTATCAAAACTATATCGACAAAGCACGCAACCCGAGTTACCCCAACCAACATTCTCAAATCTTCGATCACATCTTAGATAATGCGGATTTCCGTTGCCGCTTCGCGAACCGCTACGACGACCTCATCAACACGACCTTCCAAGTCGATCGTTTTAATGCTGTTACTGACGAACTTAAATCAGAATTGGCTCCTGCCATACCGGATCACGTGGCAAACTGGAGTAGCCAGATGGGGCCCAATTCCTATTCATATTGGCTCGACGCTGTTAACGGAATTAAATCCTACAACAGTGCTCGTATTGCCACTGCCCGTCAACACTTGAACCAAAGCTTGTCCTTACAGGGTCAAAGAGCGGTAGATCTTGCGGCTTACCCCCTAAATTCCGGGCATATACAATTGAATAGCATCACGCCAGAATTGCCATGGGACGGTATTTACCACGGCGGCTGCCCCATAACCGCACAGGCCATTCCTAGCTTTGGCTTCATCTTCTCGCATTGGTATTCTAATGCCACCGACTACAACAATGCACTGCAAGATTCCATCAACGTTGTTCTTGCCGCGAATACATCACTCGTTGCTCATTTTGATTCGTGTAAAAATGTTGTAGAAGGGACTATTCAACAAGAAGAACGAATACTCAAAGCCGCGGTATCCATTGCAGTAACTGACCCAACATACGAATGGTTTTATAACGGGATTCTTGTTTCCACAGACAGTGTTATTTACAACCCGTTAGACGGTAATTACCAACTCACTGTCCGTTTTGACTCGTGCGAAATTCAATCTGAGGTTGCGTCCGTCAATAACGGCGAGTACGGCATTCACCTGTTCCCTAATCCAGCAGTTGATGCCCTAACGGTCCAATTCTTAATGGGTCAACCGGAAAACATGACCCTAGCCATTTACAATACCGCCGGTCAGCTCGTTTGGGAAAGCAACTACACCAACTTCGTGGGTCAATTCAACACCGCCCTCGACGTTTCCACCTTTGCGCGGGATCTCTATTTTTTGCGTATTACCACGCCTACAAAAACGTATGCCCGGAAATTTATCTTAATAGATTAAGTCTTGGGTCCATTACCGCACCAACGTAACCCTAACTTTCTTTTTCTTTAGGCGCTGGTTATTTGTGCGTTCGATAATGCGGTGTGCGATGGTGCGTTTCACTGCGACAAAAGAACAATTTTGCTGAAGCTCAATAATGCCCAACTCATCCTTGTTCAGACCGCCCGTTTTGAAGAACATACCGGCAATATCTCCTTTGGAGACTTTGTCCTGACGACCTGCTGTTATGTAGAGGGTACTCCAAGCGTCGGCAGTAGGAATTTTGGCAGCGTGAAGTTGATCTAAAGACTGGGGTTCAGGTTGGGAAGATTTAATAAAATCGGGCAAGCGCTTGCCCTCAGTGTGGAGCACATAAGCTGCGCCTTCGGCATTCATGCGTGCAGTACGTCCGTTCCTGTGGGTAAATTCGTTAGAATGGTACGGGAGCTCGAAGTGGATGATAAACTTAATCTCTGGAATGTCCAATCCACGAGCCGCCAGATCGGTTGCCAAAAGCAACTGGCACGTACCGTTACGAAACTTCACCAAAGCCCGCTCACGATCTATTTGTTCCAATCCACCATAAAAACATTCGTGCTCAATCGCATGATCAAAAAGGAAATCGCTGACTTCGTGCAGCGACTCTTTGAAATTGCAAAAAATGATGCCCGGTTGTCCGCTCAACGCATCAACGGTTGATCGAAGGGTGTCCAGTTGTTTTCCTGCAGGAGCGGCGATCGTCTTCACGGTCAATTGAGGACGGTGCTGGTTCAAATAATCAATAGTTATGGGATCGTGCAATCCTAAAAACTTTGGAATCGCAACCGCGTCCGTGGCCGAAGTCAATACGCGCTGTTGCACGGCTCCTAAGCTTCGAACAATCTCTGACATTTCGCGCTCAAAGCCTACTTCTAACGACTTGTCAAATTCGTCTAAAACCAGCGTTTTAATACGATCAAGATCCATGTCGTCCCTGCGAAAACGGTCTGCTATACGTCCCGGTGTTCCAATCAACAGCGCAGGACGGTGCTTTAGGTCGGCTTTATCCAATGCGCCCGAACGGCCGCCGTAGACCGCATTAATTTTAAAGCCTGAACCCAATTTTCTGGCGACTTGTTCTATCTGCATGGCCAGCTCACGAGAAGGAACTAACACAAGCGCCTGAACTTCGGAAATATTTGGATCTAGTCGTTCAATGAGGGGCAATAAAAAGGCCAACGTTTTTCCACTTCCAGTGGGCGACAACACCGCCACGTCGTTCCCTGCATAAATGGCTTTTCTTGCCTCCGTTTGCATGGGATTTAAAGTGGCTATATCGAATTTTTCCAGGAAGCTTTTAAGTACTTCCTTACGTTTTGGCTGTTCTGGTTTCATCTGCAATTATTTTGGATGGCTCAAAGAAGATTTATACTTCAATTGAAGTCCCATCAGAAAGTTACGCAAATACTGTCCTTTTACGTAGCGGTAAGATTTGTGTGATGGTTTGCGGAAAAACGCACTGAGCTCATGTGGACTCAGTTTACGGTCAACAAGGGCAAAAATCTCAAGCATGTCTTCTGAACGCATGTTAAACGCAATTTTCAACTTCCGCAGAATCGTGTTGTTGCTTATTTCTTCCTCTGGAACAGGTGGAGGGCCCTCTTGTGGACCCCTCCGTTCAATGATGATGCCATTTAAAAAGATGGCCAATTCTCGATCGGTCATCCTAATGAATCGGTCCTCTTCTTCTGTGCCGGCCCAACCTTTATACTGTGCCTCATTTACCTCAAAACCTGTGGATGCAAAGAGTGCCACGACATGGTCGTACTGGTAGCCAAACAAATAGCGCAGGCGCCTGTAAATATCATTGTTAATCATAAGACGAGCATTCGCTCTTATTCCGTTACCTCTGGAGCAGGAGGCCCTGCGGGCTTGCCTTTTTTCGGATTGGGCAGCGCATCATAGAGGAGTCGGTAGGGTGAGGGTTCACGCTTCTTCTTTTCGCGCTTCGGTGCGTCGCCTTCCGTTTTACTACGGGGTGGTTTACGGTCCGATTTTTCGTCCTTTGATCTACGCGGCTTCTCTCTTTTCGGGCCACGGTCATTTCTGGCGCCGCCTTTTGAACCTGATTTACCACGGCTCTGACCCCTCCAAGAAGGACCCTCGCCTAATTCCGTTGGGGGTTGATCTTTTTCCAATTCACGGTCGATGAGCTGTTCAATCTTTGAAAATTTGAACATATCGTCCGCACAAACTAAGGTGATGGCCATTCCTTCGGTCTTAGCTCGCGCTGTGCGTCCTATGCGGTGTACATAATCTTCCGCATCACCAGGAACATCATAGTTGATCACAAGATCAATCCCTTTGATATCAATTCCTCTCGACATGACGTCCGTAGCCACCATGATTCGGGTTTTTCCGCTGCGGAAGTCACGCAATGCTTCTTCACGCGCATCCTGCTCGTAATCGGATGAAATGCCTTGACAGGAGTAGCCCTTCTGCAACAATGTACGGGCCAATTTCTCCACCTTCTTCTTTGTCGAACAAAAAATAATAATGGCTTGAAAATCCTCTTTATCGCCTAAAATATGGCGCACCAAAGCCACCTTCTGCTCTTCGTGCGCGAGGTATACTTTCTGGGTCACCCCATCCGCCGGCTTGGAAATAGCGACACTGATCTCATCGGGATCACTCAAAATTTCTTTGGCCAATTTGCGAATCTTCGATGCCATGGTCGCAGAAAACATCAAGCTCTGACGCTCTTTCGGTAAGGCGTCGATGATTTTAATAATGTCGTCGTAAAAACCAATATCCAACATGCGGTCGGCCTCATCCAGGATCAGGTGCTTTACGGTATCGAACTTCACATAACCACGCGCCATGTGTGCCATTAATCGGCCCGGGGTGGCTACAATGATATCCGCGCCGCCTTTGAGTGCATCCGCTTCAGCTTCCCAGCTTACGCCGTCGCCACCACCGTAAACGGGATAACACGATGCATTGGTGAAATACGCAATCCCTTGAATCTGCTGATCAATCTGGATGGCCAATTCACGCGTGGGGCACAAAATGAGTACCTGCACACCGTCGCTCGGCGCATCTGCGATCTGGTTTAATGTAGGTAATACAAAAGCCGCCGTTTTTCCCGTTCCTGTCTGCGCACAGCCGATCAGGTCTTTTCCTTCGAGTATAGTGGGGATGGCTTTTATTTGAATCTCAGTCGCCTCTTCAAAGTTCATGTAGAACAAGGCGTCGAGTATCGTTTCGTTTAATTTAAATTCTGAAAATTTCATTCAATTAGTTTAGGCTTAAATACGCCACCAGTTCCACTGTATTGGAAATGGCTAAGGACGAAGGGCCAGTGCCCACCGACCATTGCGTGCGGTCGATCGTAAAGGTCGCAACCCATTCATTGTTTGTACGTTGAACGACGCGAACACTTATAGGATGTGTTTCATTGCGCAAGGTAAGGCCTCCTTGCATGTCGTAGGTAGATTCGCCGCCAATTTTCCGCACAAAATCAATTTTATCCGCTGTAAAACAAATAGTTGGGAATCGGTCAACATCTAAGTACTCCGGCTTCTCCTTCACGTTCTTATCCCGAGCAGCAATAGACGTTTTAAAGGTATTCGCGGGAAGGCAAGCTTCAAAAGAGGTCAGCAGGTCCCCGTTCATTAGCGCTTGACCGTTAACGTCTGAAAAACTACCCTCCACCGTGTTCAGCAGAAACTCATTTATTTCAAAGGAAACTGTTCCGCTAAGTTGCTTTTCAATGGGCTGCGCCACGAGTGCGAAAGAAGAGAAAAAGAGGCAGGCAAGGAGTAAATTACGAATCATCTTAGAGGAAATTATTAAAACCATGCTCCCTTAACAACTCAAGACGGGGTCCATGTTCAATAAATTCCAAAGGAAGTTTGTGTGTGATGCATTTTCCGGGGTGGTCCAATTCAGCCATGAGTGCACTCACCGCACCTGCTAATCCCCCAAATCCTGTGCTTTCTTCAAAAACGTGTATTTCTTCAAAATCGGACAAAATCGAGCCAAAATCAGCAGAAAACGGCCAATTTTGCCCCAAATGAAGGTGATTTTGACCTTTTTTAATCAAATCTGAAAGTGCGCCTGTGCTCAACCAAAGGCTCGATCCTCCTGATTTCTGCAACCATTCGTAGGCTACAAAATCCTTTGGTGTTCCCCCTTCCGTTCGGGACTTTGGGTACCGAATAAACAGCGGCCCTTCCAGCGTACGTGCAGCCGCTTCTAAGAGCATTCCCTGCAATTCATTCCCGTTTCGAGGGTTCCAAACGGTTGCGCCTGGAATGTTCATCAAGAAATCACCGTCGAACACCCCGTGGTGCGTAGGTCCGTCCGATCCCACCACACCTGCACGATCCACTAAAAACACCACTGGCAAATGCTGCAAGGCGACGTCGTGAATCAATTGGTCAAAGGCACGCTGTAAAAAAGTACTGTAGATGTGAACCCACGCTTTTCCACCAGCCGCAACTATTCCCGCCGCAGCACTCACCGTGTGTGCTTCATTAATTCCCGTGTCTATCAAACGATTTGGGTACAATTCGCGCAACGGCCCAAAACCACTTCCTGCGAACATGGCTGGGCTCAACAATTGGATATCTAAATTCTTTGCCAACACCACACCCATAGTTTCAGCAGCCCACCACTGAAAAGTCGTTCCAGGCTTGTACGACTTTGGTGGACTCAAATCTGGACGCTTCGTTTTAATGTGGAGGGTCTGCGGGCCCGGCTGTGCCAAAACGTGCTGCAGTGCCTCCACAAGGGCCCGCACATCATTCCCTTGCTCGAGGAACGTGTACTGCCAACCTAGAGATTGGACGTAGGTACCGTACGATTGCTGGTGGTGTAATGCACCAATGGTAGCATCAATACTGCCTTCGTTATCGTTAATAATGACTAGTGCATCCGCGCCTAAAGAACCCAAATGGTTGAGCGCTTCAAAGCTCTGTCCACCCGTCAGCGAACCGTCTCCAATAACCGCCACACGCTGCCTGGATTTTCCCGAAACCTGATCGGCCAAACAAACACCCGCAAGGGCTGAAATACTTGTAGACGCATGTCCCGCGCCAAAGAAATCATAAGGACTTTCGTCGCGCTTTAGAAAACCGGAGAGCCCACCTGGCTTGCGCATATTGACCAATTCCTCCATTCGGCCTGTAAGTGCCTTGTGTATATACCCCTGGTGGCCTACATCCCATACCAATACATCTTCGGGCGTGTTCAAAACGTAATGCAAAGCCACGGTCAATTCAGCGACAGCAAGGGAACTTTCGAGGTGTGGAATCTTATCCGTGACCGCAGCGACGACTTGCTCTACCAAGGAATTGGTAAAGGATTCGAGTTGCGGTGGTTCTAATGCACGGAGGTCTGCGATCATGGCTCAAAATTAGCGCAAATAAAAACCCGCGGCGCTGCGCGCCGCGGGTTTTTCACTTAAACGCTTTTTACAATCATTTTATTAAGCGAACCACCGCGCCATCGTGCGCTGTATGCGTTCAAATAAATAATACATCACCGGCACAATCACTAGCGTAAGGAAGGTGGCAAAGGTCAAACCAAAGATGACCGTCCAAGACATGGGGCCCCAGAAGACCACGTTATCACCACCAAAGAAGATGTGCGGATTGTTTTCACTGAAAAGCGTGTAGAAGTTGATGTTCATACCCGTAGCCAATGGAATCAACCCTAAGATGGTTGTGATCGCCGTGAGCAATACCGGACGCAAACGCGTACGACCCGCTTCGACTATAGTTTCTACCAGCTCGGGAACAGGCAAAAGGGCTTTTTCATCTAAGCCCAGTTCTACTCGCTTACGCGCGCTAAGCTGCTTGATAAAGTCAATCAATACAATGGCATTGTTCACGACAATCCCCGCAAGGGAAATGATCCCGATCATGGTCATCATAATAACGAATTCCATGCGGAAAATAACTAATCCCAGTAGTACGCCGATCAATGAGAAGACTACTGTAACAAGTATGATGAACGGTGTAGAAGCAGAGTTGAATTGGCTCACCAAAATCAGGAAGATTAAAAATACTGCCATCAAAAGTGCGCCGGACAAGAAGCTTAATTCTTTTGCTTGCTCTTCTTGCTCACCCGTAAAATCTACTTTCATGCCGCGCGGTAATGCGTAATTGGCCATAGCTGCTTTTATCGCATCAACCGTTTCGGTTGGGTTTGCTCCTTCCAATACATTTGACTGAATAGATATTACGCGTTTCAAATTCTTGCGTTTCACGGAAGAGAACGTAGAAGTCTTCTTCGCTTTTGCCACCGCAGAAATAGGAACCTGTTTGATTTTACCCGAAGCTTGATCGCGGAAGGTGATTTTCTGATTCATCAAATCTTCCACGTTGTAGCGGTATTGGCTGCTCATTCGAATGTTGATCGGGTAATCGTCCTCACCGTCTTTGAATCGGCTCACTTCTTTACCAAATAACGCTGTACGCATGGCATCACCAATCTGCGCAGAACTCAACCCTAAGGCACGCGCTTTCACACGGTCCACTTCGATTGGCATTTCAGGCTTACCTGTCTCGACATCAAGCTTCAATTCCTCAATACCGGCGATGCGTTTGCCGTCGATAAAGGCCCGAATTTCGTCCGCGGTTTCGACCAACTCAAAGTAGTTATCGCCACTTATTTCAATATTTACCGGCGGGCCTGTTGGCGGGCCATTGCTGTCTTTGTCTACAGAAACCACAACTCCTGGATAATCACTCAAAGTCTCACGAATCTTGTTCAAAACGTCCGCAGAATTCACGCGATTTCCATCAAGATCTATGCGGTCTGCAAACTTGTGGAACTGTACGGTGATCTTTGCTTTGTTCGGCGTTTGTGCCATCGAAGGTCCGGCGTTTGGATCTGATGTTCCTTCACCCACCTGTGCGATGACCGATTCAACCATGTAGTTTTGGAATTCACCATTTTCATCGGTGTATTCGTACGACTGCACAATGGCCATCACTTCTTTTTCCAATTCCAACGTCACCGCGTTCGTCTCTTCAATATCAGTTCCAATAGGCATCTGGATGTATACCATAGCCTGGTTCGGCATATTTTCCGGGAAGAACAATGTCTTTGGAGGGAAGGCGCCTAGTAATACCCCAGAAAAGATGAGAAGGGCAACAGTTCCACTGAAGAATAAAATTGGTTTTCTCCCCTGAAGAGCATAAGCCAACGTCTTTTTAAACCCATTCTCTAAAGAAGGTAAGGCAGTGCCTTGGAACCATTTGGTTGCAGGGACTACGAAATAGGCATATATCAATGCAAAGCCGCCGCCGTAGATGAAGAAATTACCGAAGGCCATTTTGCCCATGCCGTAAGCAATCACCGCACCAACAACAATCGCTATTACTGAGCGAATAGTCAGTTTTCTTTTGTTTAAGGGTGCTTCCTCCACTTTCATCAATGCCGCGGTCAATCCTGGGTTGATAACCAAGGCTACAAACAAAGAAGAAGACAATACAGTGATCAGCGTCAAAGGCAGATACTTCATAAATTCACCGAAGAGCCCTGGCCAAAATGCCAGTGGCAAAAATGCTGCGAGCGTAGTTGCAGTGGAAGCAATGATCGGCATAGCTACCTCACCGGCCCCTAGTTTCGCCGCTGTAATGCGATCGTAACCTTCATCCATGAATCTGTAAATATTCTCAACAACCACAATCCCATTATCTACAAGCATTCCCAAGGCCAAAACCAATGCAAAAAGCACGATGGTGTTCAAAGAAATACCTAGGGCATTTAGGATGACAAAACTCATAAGCATGGACATAGGAATGGCAATTCCTACGAACATGGCATTGCGCAGTCCTAAGAAGAACATCAATACCAATACCACAAGTAACATCCCGAAAATAATGGAGTTCTCAAGATCAGCGACCTGCGTTTTCGTTTGCTCTGAAGTATCGTTAGTAACGGAAATATTTAGATTGTCCGGAAAGTAGCCGTCTTGCGCCTCTGCCAATAGAGCCGCAATTTTTTCACTAACAATAATCTGGTTTTCACCGGAACGTTTGAAGACGTCAAGCATAACAACAGAAGCACCGTATTGACGTGCATACGACTGGCGCTCTACTTCATCAAATTCAATCTCTGCAACATCTCCTAAACGGACCAATTGCATTTTTTCACTCTTAATAATCACATTCCGTAATTCATCCAAATCGCGAATCTCACCAACCACACGAACGTTACGACGGTAGCCGTCTACCAGGAGGTTACCTCCTGAAATGGTCATGTTTTCGTTTTGAATGGCACCCGCGATGTCACGGAAGCCGAGCTGCATGCTTTCCAACTTTTTGCTATCTACCAAAATGCGAACTTCTTTGGCGTCAATACCGCGAATGTCCACTTTGGAGATTTCCGTCAAATCCTCAATTCGCTCTTCAAGGTATTCGCCGTAATCTTTCAATTGGTCCAATGAAAATTCACCAGACATATTGATGTTCATGATCGGCATTAATTCCGAAAAGTTCAACTCAAAGACGTTAGGATCTGCCGGTAAATCCGTAGGAAAGTCGGGCTGGCCCATGGCCGCATCTACTTTGTCCTTCACCTTGCGCAAGGCCTCGTCTGGCGTTACATCAAAGTTGAATTTTACCTGGATAGTAGAGTATCCTTCTACCGAAGTAGAATTGATTTTATCTACACCAGAAATTCCATTGATTTCCTTTTCTAACGGACGTGTAATGAGTTTCTCAATATCCAACGGTGAGTTTCCTGGATACGGCGTTCCCACATAAATCTCTGGGGTCACAATCTCCGGAAAAGCCTCCGAGGGCATTGATGTATAACTTTTAATACCTGCGATAAAAATAATCGCGGTAAGCACATAGACAGTCATCGTATTCTTCACCGAAAAGGTGGAGGGACCGAACTGTTTAATGAGACTTTTCTTTTCTTCCATGCTAGTATGGCCTGTTTGAATTATCCTATGACGACGTTCTGACCTGTACGAACGCTACGCGATCCTTTGTCCACAACTACGGTTCCTGCTTCAAGTCCCGTTAAAATTTCTGTTCTTCCTTCAAAGGTCAGCCCTGTGCTTACCCATGTTTTTACCACCTCGTAGTGCGTCGCTCCAGCGACAGGCTTCAGTGTGTAAATGAAGTCGTTGCCTTCAACATCTTGCTGTACCAGACTCGCAGGTACAGTTAAGGCAGCAGTGTTGCTGTAATCTTGAAGGGCTACATGTACCATTTGGTTTGGCTTCACGCCTTCACTCGACGGTAGACTCACATTGATGGAGAACGTTCGGTTGCCTTCTTGAATGAATTGACCCACTTGAAGTACCTCTGCAGCTACTTCATAATCCATGGAAGTAAACGCAACATTTGCAGGCGTTCCTACGCGTACACGGTTAGCGTACGATTCTGGCACATCTGCCTTAACATATACGCCTGACGTATTAACTAAGCGCATTGACGGCATCTGCGGCGCCGCTATCTCGCCTTCTTTTGCAAATATGTTGTCTATTGCTCCTGCGAAGGGCGCGCGAATTTCGCTGAGTGCTATTTGCTCTTTTAGTGTGGTCACTTTTTGGACCAAACCGTCGTAGTTGTTTTTCGTCTGCAAATATTGAATCTCTGAACCAATCTGTTCGTTCATCCAAAGTCTCTCCTGCTTCTCAAAAACCGTCTTCGCTAAAGCTAAACCGTTCTCCAATTCCTTTAAAGACGAGGCCAAGATATCAGTGTCCAACGTCATTAATAACTGGCCCTTTGCGACACGCTGGCCATTGCGAACGTGAATCTTCGCTACTTTTCCACTAGCCGTAGGATACAGGTTGATACTCTTGTCCGCCTCAACGAGACCAAAGACATCGAAATAATGCACGAAAGTGGAGGGCGCAACTTCAATCGACGTTACGCGATCGTAACGCTCAATGGTGTCCATTGCTTCCAATTTTGCATCAACAGCAGCAATTTCTGCATCGACTGTCGAACGTACCTCAACAAGGCTGTCTTTTTGTGCCTTGAGTTCTTCCATGGTACCCACAGATTGTTCTGGTGCACCACACGATGCTAGAACTACGCCTCCTAAAATGAATCCTAATTTTTTCATGTTCCGGTATTATTGCTTTTGCTGTTTTGTCATTAAATATTCCAATTCGGACTTCTTGTCCAATGCGTTTTGCGCTGCCATAAACATGGCTTGAAGCGCCTCCTGGTATTGTGTTTCTGTTTGTGTCAACTCCATTGAAGAGGCCAGGCCTTCATCATATTCCTTGCGGCGTTGATCGCGAATGCGTTTCGCCAAAGCGACGTTTTCTTTTTGCGCTAAAAAATTAGCAATGCCTTGATGGAATTCGTTGACCAACGCACCGTGTTGCATAATCAACCCTTCTTCCAATTGCTGCAAACCAATCATTGCTTGTTCGCGCTGAATTTTTGCTTCCTGAACCTGCGCGCGTCCGTTTCCTGAGGAGAACAAAGGCACACTAACGCTTCCTGCAACCAAACTGCTTGGAATGTCTACCGCAGCGTCGCCAAAAATATTTGATTCACTGCTCATGTATTGAATATTGTTCTGGTAGCTCACCCCAATAGATGGGAGATAGGCCAACTGCTTGTTCAATACTTGCAGCTTTGCACCCTCCACTTGATTCGCCATACCGAGGTAGTCGACCGATTTTGTAGGATCAAACCCTACAGTCGTCAAGGTGCTCGCAGCTGCAGCATTCACTACTAAATCTTCCATTTTATCCGCCAACAACAACTCCTGCTGCACGGGATAGCCCATCTGCAACTTCAGTAACATCTTAGCAACATTTGCCTGGCCTTCGGTGTAGCGCAATGCGTTTTCAACGTTGTTGTAGTTCAACATCATCTGGTCGGCATCTGCTTTACTGACCATACCCGCCTCGTTCATTTTCTTCATTTCCTCCGCCAGATCTGCCAAATAGCCCTTGTTCGCTTTCAACACTTCGACGCTCTCTTCACTCAAAAGTGCCAAATGGTATGCTTTCGCAACCTCACGTTTCAAAGACGCTTTACTCTGGTCCATGCCTATCTCGGCACTTTCTTTCAATACTTTCGCTGCCATCAAGGCAACAACGTATGAGCCGTCAAAAATCAATTGGTTCACGACCAAACCTCCTTGCGCCTGATAATCTGTACCAAACACCAATTCTTCTAGCACCCCATTTCCGTCGAAATCGGTCACCAAAGCACCCAACTCCACGTTATAGATGTACTGACCGCTGGCAGATGCTTGCGGCAGTCCAATGGCTAAATTTTGTAGATAAATCTGACGCGCGCGTTGAATCTCTAGTTCCGCGATTTGCACGCCGTACGCATGATCAAGCGCATACTCTTGCGCGGAAGCAAGGGTAAATTTTTCTTGCGCTTGGCCCGTAAAGGCGCAGCATAGTATGCTGAAGAGCATGACCGTTTTTCTCATTATTGTGTTGCTATTAATTGATTCAGATATTCTAGACCGTTGGCGGATGCGATACCGCGAATGTGATAACGCAAGCTCGTCTTGCGCAATTGGTCCAATTTGATATTCTCGTTTGAAACCACCCCTTCATGAACCGCCAAAATGTGGCCATAGTACAGCAAAGTAATGTGGTCTACATGCAAATCCGCTCTGTACAAACCCTCGCGGATCCCTTGCTCTAAATTGCGTTTTGTCACCGTGAAAACAATGTCTTCGCGCTTCACTTTCATCCCCTTAGCGATAGAAGGATAGTAATGATCAAGCTGGTGCAATAGTCGGTCCTTATCATCGCGCATGCGTACTTCTGCAAAACGTTCCATTGCAAAAAGTTGGTCAATGGCATTCCCATTAACTTGAGAGATGGCTTCTTCCAGCTCTGCCTTCATAAACGCAGCAGCCTGCTCAAATACCTTTTCTAATAAATCCTCTTTATTCTTGACGTGTTTATACAGCGTCTTTTTCGATATACCACAACTGCTCGCGATTTGATCCATGTTCACGCTTTTCACCCCGAACTGCAGAAACAATTCGAGGCTAGTGAACAAAACGCGGGACAATTCAGTATCCATTAATTTCGGTTAGTTAAGTACGGAGTAATGTGGATTTAACACGTTGAGGAAACAATTGTTCTAAAAAATGTTTCCAATGTTTCGCCATTTTGAACAACTTCCGTGCCAAAGAGTAGTTTTTGAAAAAAAATACGCGCCTGTTCTGCCTTAATTTGCCGATGAAATAGCATCTTTGTTACAAACAAGTTGAATCATGAGCATTAAGCACCTCTTACAATCGCCACCCATTGGCACCAGCATCACCATTAAGGGCTGGGTTCGCACCTTCCGCAGCAACCGTTTCATTGCTATAAACGACGGTTCTACAATCGCGAATCTTCAGTGTGTTGTGGATTTTGAAAAAGAGGACGAGAATGAACTCAAGCGCATCACGACAGGATCTTGTCTTTCCATCACTGGCCAGCTCGTTGAAAGCCAAGGAAAGGGACAAACCGTAGAAATCATCGTGGATTCGTTTGAGGTTTTAGGAGACGCACCCGTAGACGACTACCCGCTCCAACCAAAAAAACACAGCTTGGAGTTCTTACGTGAAATTGCCCATTTGCGCCCACGCACAAATACCTTCAGTGCGGTATTCAGAGTGCGTCACGCCCTTTCATTTGCCATACACAACTACTTCAACAAAGAAGGTTTTGTCAACTGGCACAGCCCCATCATTACAGGATCTGATGCCGAAGGTGCAGGGGAAATGTTCAGGGTCAGCACGCTTCCTGCTTCAGGCGGTGAGGTCGCCGAAGACTTTTTTGGGAAGGAAACACACCTCACGGTCAGTGGTCAACTAGAAGGCGAATTAGGTGCTTTAGCTCTGGGTAAAATCTACACCTTTGGGCCTACTTTTCGTGCTGAAAATTCCAATACTACTCGCCACCTCGCGGAATTTTGGATGGTAGAGCCGGAGATGGCTTTTTACGATCTCAATATGAACATGGACCTTGCGGAAGACTTCTTGAAATATTGTCTTCGCTACATTCTGGACAATTGCCGTGAAGATTTGGCATTCCTGGATAGTCGCTATGCAGAGGAGCAAAAAGGGAAGCCACAGAATGAACGCGCAGAACAAGGCCTGATCGAGAAATTAGAATTCGTAGCCAACAACGATTTCGTGCGTCTTTCATATACTGATGCGATTGAAATCTTGAAGAACAGCAAGCCGAACAAAAAGAAGAAATTCAAATACCGTATTGAAGAATGGGGCGCAGATCTTCAAAGTGAACACGAGCGTTTCTTAGTAGAAAAACACTTTAAGGCACCTGTAGTATTGTACGATTACCCTGCGTCCATAAAAGCGTTTTACATGCGTCTGAACGAAGACGGTAAGACCGTACGTGCCATGGATATTCTTTTCCCTGGAATTGGGGAGATTGTTGGTGGTTCGCAGCGTGAAGAACGTTACAACGTGCTGAAAGAAAAAGTAGCTGCCGTCGGCATCCCAGAAGAGGAACTTTGGTGGTACCTGGAAACGCGTAAGTTCGGAACCTGTATTCATAGTGGTTTTGGCCTGGGCTTCGAACGTTTGGTCCAATTCTCAACGGGCATGGGCAACATCCGCGATGTCATTCCATTCCCCAGAACACCAGGAAGCGCAAACTTCTAACCCCCTTCACCTCCCTAATCCATGCTGAAACAAAACCTGTCACAAAAACTTCAACAGAAGCTGAGTCCACAACAGATTCAGCTCATGAAGCTTGTGCAGCTGCAAACGCAGAGCTTGGAAGCGCGGATCAAACAAGAGATTGAAGAAAACCCCGCGCTACAGGAAGGAAAAGAAAAAGCCGAAGACAATTTTGAAAACGATGCTTCTGACGAACGCGAAGTGCGCGACTCGATGGAAGAAATTAACTGGGACGACTACCTTGGAGACGACGAGACCCCAGACTACCGCACAAAAGCGAACAACTACAGCTCTGACGATGAGATGTATGAGGCACCTGTCCTTGTCAACGAAAGCTTCCACGACAGCCTTATTTCACAATTGCGCCTGCGCGACTTAAGTTCTGAAGAACTTGATTTGGTGGTCTACTTAGTGGGCACTATTGACGACGACGGTCTTTTACGACGGGACCTCATAGATATCGTCGACGACCTTGCTTTTTCACAAGGGGTATTTACCGAAGAGAAGGAGCTGGAGCGTCTTCTTGAGATTATTCAAGATTTAGATCCGCCCGGGGTTGGCGGACGGGATTTGCGGGAATGCTTAATGCTCCAATTGGAACGCAAGCGGCCCTCCTTCAAAGTGAATCTAGCCCTGAGCATCTTAGACAATCATTTTGACAGCTTCGTGAAGCGTCACTACCAAAAATTGATGGACCGATTAGGCGTCAATGAGGATGAACTTCGCGACGCCATCGAGGAAATTGGCCGGTTAAACCCTAAACCGGGTGGCTCCTCCAACCTCAGCCGTCCCACTGAAAATGTCATCCCAGATTACAACCTCCAGATCGTGGACGACGAGCTAGAGCTAACCCTTAATGGCCGCAATGCCCCTGAACTCAGCTTGAGTCGCCAATACCGTGATATGCTCGAGCATTACAAGGCCAGTAAAGAGAAAAATAAGGCTGAAAAAGAGGCTGCCTTGTTCGTCAAACAAAAATTGGACAGTGCAAAATGGTTCATAGACGCCATTGTACAGCGTCAACAAACGCTGATGCTCACCATGCAGTCAATTCTCAACTACCAACGTGATTATTTTCTCACGGGCGATGAGCGCAAACTCCGCCCCATGATCCTCAAGGACATCGCAGAAGAAATCGGGATGGACATCTCTACCGTCAGTCGTGTTGCTTCGAACAAATACATTCAAACGCCCTACGGTACCTTTCTCATCAAGCGTTTCTTCTCCGAATCCATGACTAATTCCGATGGTGAGGAAGTCAGCACGCGCGAAATCAAGAAAATTTTAGAGGATACCGTTGCAGAAGAGGACAAGCGTAAACCCATGACAGATGATGCACTGGCTAAAATTTTAAAAGAAAAAGGCTACCCCATTGCCCGTCGTACGGTGGCAAAATACCGGGAACAACTGGATATTCCGGTAGCTCGAATGCGAAAGGAATTGTAGATGAGCTCCCTTAAACACAGTTTTAGCCAAGCCATCAGCTACCTCTTTCATCCAGGCATCATGCCAACCGTTGGTGCTTTTTTTGTGCTTTGGTCCGTTCCAGAAACGTATTCCTGGAGCACCATTTTCAAAATAACCTCCACCGTTTTCGTGGGCACCTATGTATCTCCACTCATTGCTATTCTTTTGCTTCGAGCCAGTAAAATCATTTCCAGTATTCACCTGATCGAACGTGAAGACCGTATCTACCCTTACATCACAGGAGCAGCTTGCGCATTTGCTACTGCAGCATTTTTAAGAACGGCTATGGCGCCAATGGAAATTTACCTGAGCGTATACGGTACTGCCTTTGTTCTTATTGTAAGTACCATACTCATACCCTATTTCAAAAGCAGCGCCCACATGGCCGGGGCGGCGGGGTTCTTTGCCTTATACCTTTGTCTGCATCAGCGCTATGGTGTAGGGCGACCAGAATACCTACTGCTACTCCTGGTAGTTTTTGGTGCAGTAGCATGGTCTCGAATTAGTCTCAAAAGACACACGCTTCAAGAACTTTTATCCGGCGGTTTACTGGGGTTCTTCACCGTTTACGCGTTACTCTCTCAACAAAGCTAAACGTTTACTCATTTCGTTTGCTAAAGCCGGCAGAATTGAAGATATTTAAGGTTCAATTATTCAGGCTTATAAACGCACTCGTTCATGAAAACATTGTTTAGAACACTCTTTACCGCTTTAGCATTAGTATTCTTCGTTCAAAATGCCTCGGCATCTCACAACGCAGGAGGAGATCTTCATTATGAATACGTCAGCTCTACCGGTAATAGCCATAAGTATAAAATTTACATGCGTCTTTACCGCGATAATAACGGTATTACGCTGCCCACGAGCGCAACTATTTACGCTTGTTCAGCAAACTACGCAACGGTCAGCACAACGCTGACGGAAACGACTCCTTCAACGAGCGGTTCAGGTGTCGTAGCGCCCACACTGTTTGACTGTGTAAGCTCGTCAAACGCTGGTGTTACCATTCACGTTGTTACCTACGAAGGTGAAATAACCCTCCCGGGCAACGCTCCGGATTGGACCTTCTCATTTTCGACATGTTGTAGAAATCCAGCCGTTGATAATATTGTCAACCCATCCTCTCAAGGGTTCTACATTGAAGCAAAACTAAATAACCAAATTGGTCAAAACACATCGCCTGAATTCGTTAGTGAGCCCGTTCGCGCTTTCTGTACCGGACGTACGTTTAACTGGAAGCAGAGTGCCGTTGAGCCAGACGGTGATTCAATCTTCTACAGAATTACACACGTTAAAGCAGGTGCTTCGAATAACTGTACACCCACAAACATTGCTTATGCAACAGGTTGGACGTACGATCAGCCAATCACCACCTCCCCTGCGAATTCCCTTACCATGAACCCAAGTACGGGTTTAATTACTTTCAAACCTTCTTCGGTCGAGATTGATGTAATGGCAGTTACGATAGATGAGTACCGTTATGACTCTGTGCTCTACGTATGGCGCAAGATTGGTGAAGTAAACCGTGATATGCAGATTGCAATTGCTTCCGCCTGTACTCCTAATGCACAGGCTGGTGTTCAACTGGACTATCAAGCTCCTGGGATTTATCAAGATCCAGTCAATGGTCTTCCTACGGTAGATTACAACTGTTTGGATTCAACGGTTACTTTGAAATTTAAGGTGAAGCTGGATTGTTCATCAATATCTCCAGATGGAACCGACTTCCGATTAACAAAACCCGATGGTCAACCGCTTGCGATAGAATCTTTCACAGCAAACTGTGATAATAACTATGAGGCAACCCAGATGACCATCAAGCTTTACAAACCACTCTCGAAAAACGGGAAATACTTCTTGTACTCGAAAGTCGGTAACGATGGAAACACGCTCTTGAATAAGTGTGGTTTCCCAATGAACGAATTTGATACCATTCAATTAAATGTAACCGGCTGTTTCAACGCCATCTACGAAATGGAGAATGTAACCATCGAAGAAGATCAGAACCCAGTCGTTGAGTGGAGTGCTGATACCTCATCGTACCCAGATTACCTTTTCCAAGAGTGGCAAATCTTCCGCAAGGATCCAGGTCAGACGCAATATCAGAAAGTAGGTACTGTATTCAACCAATACAAATACGACTTCAAAGACAACCAAATCGGATTCATTAAAGTCGATCAAGACAGCTACGAATACCGTGTTGACATGAAACTCAATGACGATATGCAAGGAGCTACCAACAGTATTGGAAGCGTACTTCTCGAACGCAGCAATGGAATGGTGCCAATCATTGATCCGGATACCATCCCAGTAGACCTTATTTGGAACCAGTACAACGGATGGGCTGTTGATAGTTACACTGTTTTCTTACAAGAGAAGATTGGTGGAACATGGATGGGCGAATGGATTCACGACCATGTGGCTTCGCCTCAAAACCCTGTTCTCGCGCCAGATACAACCTACCGCATGTTCTTAGAATTAGCGCCGGGCGAATACCGCGTGTGCATTAGAACTACAGATCCGGTAGATACGCAGTATACTGCCTATTCAAACTGTTTGCCTATTATCATCAATACGCCTCCTTACCCGGATACAGTAGTAGTACCAAATTTCATTACGCCTAATGGTGATAACGTGAATGATGGCTTTATCATACAGAACATTGATGATTACAAAGATCTAAGCCAGTTGACCATCTACAACAGATGGGGCGATCGCGTATGGCAGAGCGAATACCTCTACGACAACGCGAACCCATGGCGCGGTACCAACCAAAACGGTACCAAGCTGGCAGACGGTGTATACATGTACACCTTAGAATTGGTGAATGCCTCTGACGACTATGAATATTCAGTCAACGGTACAGTCACTATTCTGGATGCGCAATAGCATTCTTAACAACGTAGTCCCCACTCGATAACACGAGAACACTGGCCCGGCCCCAAAGGGAGCCGGGCCTTTTTTATCTTTGAGGCATGGCAGACAGTATCCACATCACGAATTTGCTAAAAACACTCCCGAACAAACCGGGGGTTTACCAGCATATGGATAAATCTGGCAACATCCTGTATATAGGAAAAGCTAAGGATCTCAAAAAGCGCGTGAGTTCCTACTTCACCAAAAGCGTCACAAGCGCTCGCATCGCGGTTATGGTGAAAAAAGTAGCCGACATTAAAGTGATCGTGACCGATTCCGAGGGCGATGCACTCCTGCTAGAAAACAACCTTATTAAAGAGCATCAACCGCGCTACAACATCAATCTCAAAGACGATAAAAGTTACCCCTACATCACCATCCGTAAAGAACGCTTTCCGCGGATTTATGGTTTGCGCAACATCATCAGAGACGGCAGCGAGTACTACGGTCCTTACCCCAACGTAAAGTCCATGAAGGCTGTTCTTGAACTGATTCGTCAGATGTATCCCACACGCACTTGTAAATACAATCTTAGCGAAGAGAACATCGATAAAGGAAAGTTTAAGATTTGCCTTGAGTACCACATCGGGAACTGTAAGGCTCCTTGCGAGGCATTGCAATCGGAGGAGGATTACGAAGCAGACGTGAGCGCCGCACGGAACATCATCAAAGGACAACTCAGTGCTGTCAAAAAGCATTTAAAGGAGCGTATGTTAGGCCACGCCGAAGCTTTGGAATTTGAGCAGGCGCAGTTGTGCAAGGAAAAATTAGACGCGCTAGAAAAGTATGCTGCGAAGAGCACAGTAGTGAGCAACCAACTGACCAATATTGATGTATACAGTGTGAGTATGGATGCGGAGTTTGGCTACGTAAACTACTTGCAGGTTATTGAAGGTGCCATTGTCCAGAGTTATACCGTAGAGATCAAGAAAAAATTAGAAGAAGAGCCGCAGGATTTTCTTCATATCGCTATTCCTGAAATACGGTCCCTTTTTGGCTCTACTTCTCGTTTAATCTATACTTCGCATCCGGTCAATCTACTCATAGAGGGCAGCACATTTACGGTTCCACAAAAAGGTGAGAAGCGTAAATTGATTGAACTGAGCATTAAAAATGCCATGTATTACCGTCAGGAAAAACTCAAGAATATTCAGATTGTAGACCCCGACCGGCACGTGAAGCGTATCATGACGCAAATGAAGCAGGATCTGCGTATGCCGGTTGAACCCAGACACCTTGAATGTTTTGACAACTCAAATATTCAAGGGACCAATCCAGCGAGTGCTTGTGTCGTTTTTAAAGACGGGAAGCCTTCAAAAAAAGACTACCGCAAATTCAATATTAAAACAGTGGAAGGCCCGGACGATTATGCGTCTATGGAGGAAGTAGTGCACCGCCGTTACCGTAGGCTGCAAGAGGAAGGCGAGCCGCTGCCGCAGCTCATTGTCATTGATGGCGGTAAGGGGCAACTAGGTGCTGCACTTAAAGCACTAGAACGCCTAGGACTGCGCGGAAAAATAACCATCATCGGGATTGCGAAAAGACTGGAAGAACTTTACTTCCCAGGTGATCCCTATCCACTGCACCTAGATAAGCGTTCGGAAACATTGAAAATCATTCAGCAAGCACGTGATGAAGCGCATAGGTTCAGCTTAAGCCACCACCGTTCACGGCGCAGCAAGGGTGCATTTAAAAGTGAATTGGAAGGTGTGAAGGGAATCGGACCAGAAACGATCAAAGACCTCATTAAGGTTTTTAAAAGCGTGAAAAACATAAAGGCTGCCGCTCCGGAACAGTTGGCAGAAGTGGTAGGTCATTCCAAAGCCAAACTGCTCACGGCCTATTTCTCGTCAATCAAATAGGTCTCCCAACTGACGTGAAAGAAAAGTACAGCTGTTTCATCGCGCTCGTTGAAATACTGAATCATTCTTGCCACCGTTGCGACAATTTCTTTGGCTTTTTCAATACGTTCTTTTAAAATCACCTCAATACTGTCAATATAAATGGCAACCCCTTCACCGCTTACGGTCATCTCCTCCGGATCCTTCTCCTCTTCGTCTTCTTGGCCTAGAATCTTGACAATAGGCCAATTCAATTGGGCCGCTTTGAGCTCCTCACGAACCTCATCAGCATCTACGACGAATTGTACAGACGTTCCTTCAAACATAATGGTGTAATTTTCTTCAAAGGTCAGATAAAATCACTGATCTCATCCAATCCTTTCTTAGAAATGTCGGGCACTTCTGCACCCTCGGCAGGGTATCCTAGCGGCAGCAGTAAAAAGGGCTTTTCATTCGATGGACGACCAAGGATATCCGAGAGAAATCCCATGGGAGATGGGGTGTGCGTCAAGGTGACTAATCCCGCCGCGTGTATAGCCGCAATCAAGAATCCACAAGCAATTCCTACACTTTCCTGAACGTAATAGTTTTTCGCTTTTGAACCATCCGCTTCAAGGTCAAAATTCTTGCGAAAAACCACAATGAGCCAAGGCGCATCTTCCAGAAAAGGTTTTTCCCAGTCGGTCGCAAAAGGCTTGAGGTCCTCGAGCCATTCTTCCGTGGCACGTCCCCCATAAAAGGCTTTCTCTTCCTCCTCTGCTGCAGTACGTATTTTCCTTTTAACCTCCGGGTTTTCGACCGCAACGAAATGCCACGGCTGTTTGTTTGCCCCTGAAGGCGCGGAAGCAGCTAAACCGATAAGACGTTTTACTATCATTCGAGAGACTGGCTTCTTGCTGTACATGCGTAGGCTGCGTCTAGTTTGAAGTGACGTTTCAAAGTTTTCAAACAACGCACGAGCATCTGTATCAGAAGCTGGCCAGGGTGTGTATGGTAGAAATTTAGGATCCATGACCCTAAAATAAGGCTTTAGTCGTCGCTGAGGACTTTTCCATCTTCGATACTAATGATTCGACGGGCTTTTTTGATGACGCGGTCGTCGTGTGTAGCAAAAACGAAGGTCATTCCCTCTTCTTTATTCAAACGCTCCATAATGTCCAATAGATTAGCTGTGCTTTGAGAATCAAGATTTGCCGTAGGTTCATCGGCCAAAACAAATTGAGGCTTTGAAGCCAAGGCCCTGGCAACGGCAACGCGCTGCTGTTGACCGCCTGAAAGCTGACCTGGTCGTTTGTCCTCCTTTCCTTTCAACCCAACGGCTTCAAGCAGCTGCTGGGCGCGCGCTTCGCGTTCCTCCTTTGGCCGGTTTTGAAGAAGCATAATGAAACTAACATTTTCCTGAGCAGAAAGCACTGGTATAAGATTGTATGCCTGGAAGACAAAGCCAATGTTGCGCAACCTGAAATCGATCAATTCGTTTTCACGCAACGTAGTGATGTCCACTCCTCCAATAGCAATGGAGCCGGCCGTAGGCTGGTCGAGCCCTCCAAGCATATTGAGTAAAGTAGTTTTCCCACATCCCGATGGCCCCTTGAGCGCCGTAAACTCGCCTTGCGTTATGGTAAGGCTAATGCCGTTCACAGCGTGTACAGGAACAGCACCCTCATAGACCTTTTCTAGGTTTTTAACTTCGATAACAGGTTTACTCATAACTTAAATGCCACGTATGGCTTCTACAGGGTTCAATTTTAAGGCCTTAATTGCGGGTAAAATGGAGGCGATCAAAGCCGTTGTGATTACCATTACGGCAATAATGAGGTAATAGCTGGGGACGATTTCCGGGTAAATCATGCTCTGCACGCCCAATTCTGCCAGACCGTCTTGCTTGCTGGATAAATCTATACCGATACGCATCATGGCGCGTGTGCTCAGATCACCCAGAAGAATCCCGATAGGACCACCAACGAATCCCAGCATCAGCGTTTCGACCAAAATCATTAAAAAGAGCTTGCGCTTATTCATCCCTACGGCCATAAGCATGCCTAATTCTCTACGGCGCTCTAAAATGGCCATGAGCATGTTGTTGATGATGCCGAAAAGAAGCGCCATCATAATAATTCCTAAAACAAGTACAAGCATAATTGCCATCATATCGTCGGCAAAGCCCAATTCCGGACGTACCTGTTTCCATGACTTCACGGCTAAACCAACAGGCATTGCTGCAGCCAATGCCCCCGCTTTTTCTTCGGTATCTACAGTCTCCTCAAACCTTACCAAAACCTCGTGTACTAGGGGGGCTCCTATGGTTTTTTCTAAATCTTCATGATGCACATAAACGTGAAATTCGTCCCAAGTCGCATTCAATGTTTTGTAAATGCCTGAAATCCGAAACGACGCTCTGCTGAGATTGCCTTCTGCATCTTGAAAGGTGAGGACCACCTTACTTCGTAACTTCAAGCCTAATCGCTTAGCTAATTTTTCCCCAATCAAAAGTCGGTTGCGTCCAGAGTCCTCAAAAAAGTCTCCGTCAACAATGTAATCTGCCAGAGTAGTTTGAAGGCGCTCTTCTTCTGGCCAAACCCCCATTATGCGAACTGCACGAGCACTTTTCGCAGAGTTAATCATTCCGCCTAATACTGTACGCTGTGCAGTGCCGCTGACAAAAGGGAGTGCTTCTACTTTTTCACGAAGGGCTACAACCGTTGCAGAATCTGCGATAACCGCTGTCGAAAGGGGTTCGGCATCAAAATCTTGATGATGTATTTGCGCATGTCCGGTGGTCGTTCCAATGGCGGACGCCGTACGCTCGTTATTCATCCCAAAAGAGAATCCAATGATGAGAAGCCCTGCCCAAATACCTACCGCAATGGATCCAATTACTATAAACGAACGAACTTTTGCACGCCATATATTTCGCCAAGCCACTTTAAAAATCATGCGCGCATACTTTTAACCGGGTTCAACTTCATGATTTTCCAAACGGCATAACTACTCACCAGTACACCGATCACAAAGACTATTGCTCCATGGTTCAAATTAATTAAGAACGAAGTGGTAGTGTATAATTTGGGTTCAAAATCGAATTGTTCAATAGCTTCCTTCATCTGTCCACTAAGGTCGATGGGGTTGTATTTAAAGTAAAATTGGACCGGTTTCACCACGGCCATTCCCACCACTGCGCCACCGACGAGGAGCATCAAATTTTCTAACACGGTGACGGCCGCTAACGTCGTTTTACGCATGCCTATACTCACCAATATGCCAAACTCACGCTCGCGTTCGCTTACCATCATGATGACCGTACCGAGCAAAACGAAGGATATAATAAAGTACAGTATGGTTACAAATATTTGGCCGCCGGCCATATCCGCTTCAATGGTTTGGACCAATTCTGGAAACAGTTGTTCCCAGTCTAACAATTCAAAATCTGATCCTAATAATGGCTCGAGTGCTGCTTTCACTTCTGCGAAATCCGCGTTGGGTTCTAAATCCACCACCACGGTGGTCAACAGTCCCGTGGCGTTGTACATCCACTGGGCGGTCTCGATGGGCATGACTACGAGTTGTTTGTTGAGCTCAGGATTGGATATTTTAGCAATACCAGCAACCATGAATTGGCCGTAAGCACTTGCACCGCGGTAACCTTGACCCAAAAACATAAGGGAATCCCCTACTTCGACATGCAGGTATTCCGCGAGTCCCTCAGATACAACTACTTCGTCTGAGGCAGGTGCGAACAGGCGACCGTCAATCAATTGGTCCGTTAAACGCAATCCGGACAATTCCCCCTCGGGACGAATACCCAGCACCAAACTGCCTCTGTTATTGTCGCCCGTGCTTACTAAAGAAAAACTCTCCAGCCTAGGCACCAGCGAACGCACTCCAGGTACATTTTCCATTGCATCCCAGTCCAGCGTTGCCTCGTCCATACTCAAATCCAGACTCTGGTCGCCCCAAAATCCCTTTTGATGCACTTGTAGATAGCCAAAGTTGTTTGCGACGATATCACCGACCATGTGTTCCCACACACCCACCTGAAAGCTGCGAAGTACCACAGCGAAAATCACACAAAACATAACCGCAGCTATGGTGATAATACTTCTTCCTTTATTACGCCAGATGTTGCGCCAGGCCAATTTGAACATTATTCGACCCTTTTCATGTTACTGCGCTCGAAGAAGCCCTCAGCGAATGTGGGGTTAAAGTTGAGCGCCTTGTAAGTCATTTCTGTAAAATTACCCTCATCATCGGCAGGGGTGATGCGAAGTTTTGAAGGCAAATTAGTTCCACTAAAAGACTTGATTTCCGTTGCCTCAAGGGTAGTGATCAGGTAGTCATCTTCATCGTAAAATTCAGTGCGTAATTGCAGGAATTGATCAACGGATATAAAAGTGATCACCTGACCCCAAACGACCGCCGCATCTGCTTTAGGTGCCAAAGCAATCTTAAAACATTTCGTGCCATTTACGGACTCAATACCTAAAAGGGTAGGGTTGTAATCCTCCACCAACGAACCGGCATTTATTAATGCGTCGTTCGTGAAGTCCGTTCCCATCCAGCTCTGCACCATCGCCGCAGGTAGTGCCACAATTTTCTTAATGCCCGGCACAAAATGCCAAACGTCGTCTCCATTACGAAGGAAAACGGTCCCTTTTTCACGTGCTGGACCGGTCACTAAAATCATGGTTTTATCCAAGCCTTGGTTCCATATTTTAGCCTCCATCGTGCGTTCCCAACGAGGACGTACCGTACGAATGCTCACCTCAGCGGCAACATCGGCACCCGATAGTTTTGCTTCTGCTTTTTGGAGAATTGAAGTAGGGTTTTGTGCTAATGCTGCTGTTGTGCAGCACAGTAAAAGGAAGCTCTGGAATACTTTAGTCATCGTCTTTGTTGGTCTACCTTACTAACGCAACGCTCAGGCGTAAGTTTGCGAAAGTCTAGGTTAATTTCTGGGCCAATTTTGCCATGGTCTTCTTCGCAGATTTCCCTTCGTACATCACTTCATAAACTGCTTTGACAATAGGCATTCTAACCTCTTGCTTCTTACGGATTTTTGATACCAACGCTGCTGCGTAATACCCCTCCGCCACCATCGTCATTTCTGCCTTTGCGCTTTTGATAGTGTAGCCTTTACCGAGCATGTTACCAAGCATTCGGTTCCTAGAGAATTGGCTGTAACAGGTGACCAATAAATCGCCCAAATAGGCACTCTTTTTAATATTAATCCTGCCTTCACACGTACTCTTCATGAAACGACGCATCTCACGTGCTGCATTCGAAATGAGTACTGCTTGGAAATTATCCCCGTAACCCAAACCGTGGCACATCCCCGCGGCTATAGCATAGATGTTCTTCATCACCGCCGCATATTCTGTGCCGTAGATATCTGTACTCAGCGTGCACCGTACGTAATGGCTCTGTAAAACGCCTGCAACCTTTTTAGATGCGTTTGCATCTATTGCAGCAACGGTAAGAAAACTCAATCTTTCCAGTGCAATTTCTTCTGCATGACAAGGGCCCGTAATTACTACGATGTGATCTTCTGGGACGCCAACTACTTCACGCAGGTATTCTCCCACAATCATGTTCTCGTCGGGAATGATGCCTTTGATCGTCGAGCAAACGAGTTTTCCCTCAAGCGCACCGCTATCCATGTTTAACAATACCTCTTTAACGAATGCACTGGGCACGGCGAAAATGATCACATCACAACCTGAGATTGCCGCATTTATATCTGTAAAAATTTTAATACTTCCCTCATCGAAGGCTACGGAAGAAAGATAGCGGGGATTGTGGTGGTACTCTCGAATATGCGCGGCGCTTTCTTCGTTGTGCATCCACCAATGGCAGCTGCCCAAATTCTCACTGACCATCTTCACCACGGCAGTCCCAAAAGAACCTCCGCCAATAACGGCCACACTTGGTTGCGTGCTTTGCATCTGATCTCCCATTAAAAGGTAATTTCCGTTTCTACTTCCTCACCGTCTCTCACATACACCAAAGCCGTCGTATCGCCTTTCTTAAAGGCCCCCAACGCCGTCATGTACGCGTAAATATCATCAATGACGATAGCTCCAATCTTCATGATCACGTCCCCCGCCTTCAATCCGGCGTTGGCCCCGGGGCGCCCTTCGGTCGCCCCGTCGATACGAAGCCCCGGCCCGCCAAAAAGGTAATCTGGTACGACCCCTAAGGTCACGGAGAAGTTCGGCGTGGTCTTCTGTTCTGAAGAAGTGGTTTTTTGGAAGGTTACGTTTTCATAATAGGCCGTGCGCGCGGTGATGGTGTAGATTAACGAGGCGAGTTTGGCCATGCCTTTGTAGTTGATCTTGTCCGCATCGTCTGTCGGCTTGTGGTAGTCGTCATGGGTTCCAGTGAACAAGTGCAATACCGGCAAATCCTTATAATAAAAGGACGTTTGGTCTGAGGGGCCCACACCCGCAGGGTCTTTTTTGATGTCCAAACCGTGGATCGGCGTGTCGAGGATCTCGTCCCATTCCACTGCCGTACCTGTTCCAGAAAGCTGGAGGCGGTTGTCGCGTAGTCGTCCAACCATGTCGCTGTTGATCATGTATTCTACCTCCTTTAGCGGGAATGTCGGGTTATTGGCCCAGTATTTCGAGCCAATCAAGCCCAATTCCTCGGCGCTGTAGAATTGGATCAAATAGTTGTAATTCGTGTCTTGGCGCTGAGCGTAATAGCGCATTGCTTCCAGAAGCAAGGTCGTCCCCGATCCATTGTCGTCGGCTCCATTGTGAATGGCCGCCGGTCCTTTGTACAAGCTGTTCTCACCGCCCATACCTAAATGATCGTAGTGGGCGCCCAACACCACCGTTTTGCGTTTGTTGTTGTGGATGTATCCGATAACATTGTAGCCGTCGCTAAATCGCTCAGACATAGATACGGACATGGTCGTTTTCTGAGCACGCTTCATCAGTTTGTTGGCCCATTTTTCGTTGCGCACGAAAAACACCGGTAAAGAAGAAGCGTTGATGCTCTTGAAAAATTCTTGCGTATCTGAGGCGGTGCCTTCAGGGTTAATAAGTAGAATGCCTTTAGCGCCTTTTTCGACCAAGCTTGCCACGCGTTCGTTCAAGCTGTGGTATGCCGCATAGGCGCTATGTGGGTGGATGCCGTCCGGTGAACTAACGTTCATCACGGCGATGGCGCCATTGACATCGAGGCCTTTAAAATCATCATAAGAACCGTCCTCTGTGGTGATGCCGTAGCCTACGTAAACGGTTTTACTCGCAGCTTTACCTGTTTCGCAGCTTATGGATACCGGGTAGAAATCTACGTGGCCTTCGAGCTGTGCGTTGCCTACTGAAAGTGTGGTTGCATCGTAATCTACAGCGGCATATTCGGGTACTGGGAACTTCTGGAAGTACCCATTTTCACCCATGGGCTCAATGCCGTAAGCCATCATTTTTCCTGCGATATATTCGCGAGCAACGTCTGCCTCAGGTGTACCAGGCTTGCGTCCTTTTAACGCATCCGAAGACAAGAAAAACAAATCCTGCTCCATGCGCTTCGTAGCGCTCAGGTCTATTGGAATTTCTTGCGCATATACGCTGGCGGGAAGAGCGGTCGTTAAAAGTAGAACTAGGGTAAGGAACTTGTTCATGAGTTCATGTTTGATTCCCTACAAAGGTAGCGACCAAAGACTATATTTGAGGTGTGAGCAACGGTATGAAAGCACTTGCCGGTCAAACGGCGATATATGGCGTAAGTAGCATCTTAGGGCGGATGATCAATTTTCTATTGGTCCCCCTACAGACAGCGGTTTTGAGCCAGTCTGCCTATGGGATTAACGTAGACTTTTACTCGCTTATTGCCTTCCTTATTGTCGTAGTAACCTTTGGGATGGAGACCGCTTATTTCCGTTATTCTGAGCAAGATGGGTTTGATGAGGGCAAAGTTTTTGGTGCGGGATTAGCCATGATTGCGCTAGTATTGGCCGGGATGGGGTTGCTTGTTTTGCTTTTTCAAGACGCCTTATTGCATAGTTTACGATGGGAAAACACGCCTGAATACCTCTACTATTTCCTCGCTATTTTAGCTCTAGATGCCTTAAGTGCATTGCCTTTTGCACGCCTTCGTAGAAACAATAAAGCGGTCCGATTCGCCGGAATCAAATTGGCCTTGATCTTCTCCAACGTACTCATCAACCTCTACATTTTCCTGCCCGCCTATTGGGAACAACACGGAAGCATGGGCTATTGGTCCCATGAAATGCGCGGGGTTGGATATATTTTCATTGCCAACTTCTGGGCCTCTGTGGTGATGTTCGCACTTCTTTTGCCTACCCTCTTCCCACTAAAACTCAACCTCGATAAGAAGTACGTAAAAACACTATTAATCTTTGGGATCCCTTTACTTATTGGAGGGCTCGCTGGCATTGCCAATGAAATGCTCGACCGCCAATTGTTAAAATACCTGCTCCCAAAAGAGACAGCCTTTGCCGGTGTTGGGATATACGGTGCCGTCTATAAAATTTCCATCTTCTTAATTCTTTTCAATCAAGCTTTCCGCTACGCTGCAGAACCGTTTTTCTTTAAAAATGCAAAAGCTAAAGACGGGCCTGAACGAATGAGCAAGGTCATGGAAGGGTTCGCTTGGATCATGTGTGTTGGATTCGTCTTGATCATTTCAGGCCTCGATTACCTCAAATTTTTCGTGGACGAGAAATTTTGGACAGGGCTTTACCTGGTTCCCATCTTACTCTTAGCAAACGTTATTTTAGGCATCAATACCAACCTAAATGTTTGGTATAAAGTGAGCGACAAAACCGTTTACGGCATCTACATCACCTTTGTAGGCTTGCTCTTCACCGTGGTGGGTAATGTTGCTCTCATTCCTGTTTTGGGGATTCTTGGCGCCGCAATAACGACATTAGTTGCCTACTTCGCGATGTTCGTCGCCAGTGTTTTGTGGGGCAATAAACATTATCCCGTGCCCTACAATTGGGGCAAAATAGGCGCCTTCTTAGCCTTTGCCTGCCTTGTAGTATTTATCTTGCATTATACCCAATGGCCATCAGGCCCACTAAAGGTGCTCGGAGGAGTACTATACTTAGGAGTCATGCTTTTTTGGGAACGAAACGGACTCCTTAAATTCGCAACAAGAAAATGAAGATCAACGTAACTTATAGCGGCAAGCACGAACTGCCCCAATTTGAGACCGCACAGAGTGCTGGGATGGATATCAGGGCGAATATCGATGCGCCCATTACGCTGCAGCCCGGTGACTTTACGCTCATACCTACCGGGATCAAAATGGCCCTTCCAGAGGGTTATGAAGCTCAAGTAAGGCCTCGCAGCGGGCTTGCCTACAAACATGGTGTTACCGTATTGAATAGCCCTGGAACCATTGACGCAGACTACCGCGGAGATGTTGGCGTTATACTCATCAACCATGGGAAACAGGCCTTTGTCGTAGAAGATGGCATGCGTATTGCACAGCTGGTGATCGCACAATACACCCAGTTCGACTGGAATGAGGTGACTAATTTAGATGAAACCGCTCGTGGTGCCGGAGGATTTGGCAGCACAGGTAAACAATAAAACCAACCAAAAAACCTAAATACAGATGAAGATTATTGTCCCAATGGCCGGTCGCGGATCAAGGCTAAGACCACATACGCTCACGGTACCTAAACCACTTATTCCCATCGCAGGAAAGCCTATTGTACAGCGTCTGGTGGAAGACATTGTAAGCGTTTGCGGCGATAAAAAAGTAACGGAGATTGCCTTTATCATTGGAGACTTCGGTGCTGAAGTAGAGGCTGACCTGGTCAAGGTCGCAGAAAACTTAGGCGCCAAAGGAAGCATCTATTACCAGGATAAACCCCTCGGGACCGCCCATGCCATTCACTGCGCCGCGGACAGTATGGACGACGAGATTGTTGTTGCCTTTGCGGACACGTTATTTCGCGCAGATTTTACTTTAGATACAGAAGCGGATTCTGTCATCTGGGTGAAACAAGTAGACAATCCTTCTGCCTATGGTGTGGTTCAGTTTGGTGAAGACGGAACCATCAATAATTTTGTTGAAAAACCGCAGGAATTCGTTTCTGATAAAGCCATCATCGGTATTTACTATTTCAAAGACGGCCCTGGCTTGCGCAAGGAATTAAAGCACATTCTCGATAACAACATCATGGACAAAGGGGAATACCAACTCACCGATGCGTTGAGCTCTTTGCTTGCACAGGGAAAAGTATTCAAGCCCGGAACCGTGAACGATTGGATGGATTGTGGAAATAAAGAAATTACCGTTGAAACCAACAGCAAAATGTTAGGCTACCTCGAAGGTATGGCTGAGTTACGCGGTACCAACATTACCCTCGAAAACGCCACCATTATTGACCCTTGTTACATTGGTTCAAACGTGGTGCTGAAGAACGCGACAGTAGGGCCAAATGTAAGTTTGGGCGACAACTGTGTGGTTGAAGATGCAACGATAGAAGGTTCTTTAATACAGACAGAAACGACAATTAAAAATATTCACCTAAAAGACAGTATGATCGGCAATAAAGCGCATGTCGACGGGAAGTGGACTTCCCTATCTTTAGGTGATTTTTCAAGAATGGACTAATGCACAAAAAGCTGGCCCTCTTATGGGCACTTTTATTTACAGCTTCACTTTATGCGCAAGGCCCTTCGGAAGAGGGGCCTTCTGTATTAAGCGGCACGTTCTATAAAGCCGAAACCTACCGCATTACTGGCAGGACTGACCTGGCCATGGAGCTGTATGAAGTGTTGGCAAAAGATCCGGTATATCGCGAAACGGCTTTGTACCAATTGGCCCGTATGCATTTTGAACAGAACCAATTTTTCCAAGCCTTTGATCTTGCAACCCAAGGCGCGGAGGCCTACCCCAAAAATCTTTGGCTGCTTCGAATTAAAGCGCAAAGTGCAAAATCCATCGGCGATTTTAAGACTGCCGGGCGCTCCTTTGACCTCCTCTATACTTTGGCCCCACAGCAACCGGAATACCTTTTTGAAGGGTTCAGTACGTACCTCGAAGGCCAACTGTTCCGCGATGCTTTAGACGCACTTTCGAAAATTGAAGATTTCAAGGGGACTTCTCCTGAGCTTATTCAAGATCGGGTGCGGTTGTACGTGCAACTTAAAGATCCTAAATCGGCCGAACGCAGTTTAAAGACCGCTATGACTATCGCGCCGGAAGTCCCAGAATATAGAGGGTTATTGAGTCAGTACTACGATAGTACTGGTAAGACAAAGAAGGCATACAAGGTGCTGATTGCAGCGGTTGATGCCTTTCCGGAAAACGGGGCACTGCATATGGAATTGGCCCGTATGGCGCAAAAAATGGAGGAAACAGCGACTGCCCTGTACCATATGGAGCAAGGGTTAGTGTTGGAGGGTGTGCCGTTAGAAGATAAAATACCCGTGCTTCTGAGCATCTATGAGCGTCGAGACAATCCATCCTTCCGCGCGCTGTTTGATCGCGTTTTTAATCTTCTCGAAAGCCGGCATGAAGGCCGTATTGAATTTCTTTTACTCACCGCTCAAATCCATCTAGACAATGAGCGTTGGCACGAAGCTTTAGAGCACTACCTCGCAGCCATTGCAATGAATCCTAGCAACTACACGCTCTACCAGATGGCGTATTCATTGAGTCAAGAGATTGGTGATCTAGACGGGCAAATTGCTTTGCTCGAAAGCATGGAGGAAAATTTTGGTGACGATCATAATATTCTAGAAAGCCTCGTCTTCGAATATTACAACTTAGGGCGGTGGGAGCCTTGTGCACGTTTAGCGGGTCAACGCGCTGCAATGACTCTGGATCCTGAGGCAGCTTCAAATCTTTACACAATGGCTGGAACCGCGTGGTTTCAATTGGAGGCATATGAATTGGGTGAGGAGGCCTATGAAAAAGCGCTAGACTTTGAACGCAGTGCTACAACGCTAAATAACTATGCCTGGGATTTAGCCATAAACGACCGGAACCTTGAATTCGCATTGCAATTGACTGCGGAATCGAACCAACTACAAACCCTCGAACCGACCTTCTTAGACACTTGGGCATGGGTATTGTATAAATTGGGCCGGTATGAAGAAGCACGGGTAAAAATCGAATTAGCTTTGCAACTGCTCAAAGAGGTCGACCGCGCAGGCATTTACCTGCATGCGGCTAAGATTGAACAAGCCCTAGGCAACGACGAGCGCGCAGAGGTTTATAGAAAGAAAGAGGCCCTATTAAAACAGCAATGATGCAGCAACGGCCGTGGCATATATCTAGAATTATAACACACCTTTTTGCAGGTGTGGCCTTGGCTGTGCTCACCGGTTGTGGTGGTCCCTTATCTGCGGAGAAACCTTTAAGACGAGAAAAAATCAGTGACGGTGTATCGCGGAAAATTATCATAGAAGACAAGTTTGCTTGGGCACAAAGCTTTACGCGCATCTCTGCAGAAACCCCTGACGGTGAGCAGCGGTTTCGCGTACAAGTACGTTCAAAACAGGACAGTATTCTTTGGGCAGCGATTTCAGATGATATGATTGGATTGCGCGTTGGCAAGGCCATCGTTATTAACGATAGCGCAGCGTTTTCTTCTACTTTGCTTGGTGTGGAATGGACCGGATCGGCTCATGACCTGGCGGGAGTTACGGGAATAGAAGTCCCCTTTCAGTATTTAAATAGATTGCTACGTGGCCAATTGATTGGGACGAATGAGGCACTGCGTTACCGCTACGATGGCAACGGTGACCACTGGATTACACAGTACTCCATTAGCAGTGATCGCACAGTTACCGTCGCACTGGATAGAGATTTACACATGAGTTTTGTACTCATAGAAGACCCTTTTGAATCGGTCTTTATTCAATACAAAAGCGTGGACGAAAAAACCGGCTACCCTAACGATATCGAAATCACCGTAAAAAGTCAACCGGATTATAAAGTTACTATCGAAGTCACTGAAATTAGAACCGGAGGGCCGTTTAACACGCCATTTAGCTTGTGATGAAAAAGCTGCTCGTCCTATTCTTGCTCGTTTTTGGAATTGGTTTGCAAGCGCAAACGAAAGAAGAACTGCAGCGTCAGAAGGTTTTGTTGCAAGACCAGATCGACCTTGCCAGCGAATTGCTTTTAAAGACCAAAAGCAACAAAGAGGCGAGTCTTTCGGAACTCCAGACTTTGAATCAAAAAATAGAAGCACGTAATAAGCTCATCCGAACGATGGACCGTCAAATTCGTTCGATTGACCGGGAAGTGGTCAGTAAGGCTAATGAAATCGAAGCCCTAGAGGCCCGGGTAGATTCCTTAAAAAGTGATTATGCCGATCTCATTAAACTCGCGCAACGTCAGCAAAAACCGCGCGATCAGGTACTCTTTATCTTGAGCTCCAATAGTTTTGCGCAAGCCGCTAAGCGCATGCAGTACTTCAAGGACATGGCCGCTTACCGGGAGCAACAGGTACAGCAGATTGCTGTTGCACAGGAAACGTTGGCTCGCGAGCGAGAAGCACTCATCGCTAAAAAAGCCGAAAAAATTCAAGTTCAAACTGCACAAGAAGGTGAGAAATTAGCGCTACAGGCAGATGCGCAGACGCAGGAGGCCACTGTACAAAACTTGCAGTCTAAAGAGTCTACACTGAAAAAAGACATCGACAAAAAGCAACGCGAAGCGCAACAACTTGAGCAACAAATCAAACGCATCATTGCAGAAGAAATGCGCAAAGCCAAGGAGCGTGCGGAGCGGAGCAGTTTAGAGAATGAAGCCAAAGAATTGGGGCTTATTTCCGGCAAAGACTATTCCACGCGTACTTCAAATAAGGCCCTAAAACAGCTTATTGATAAAGCCCGCGAAGCCCAAGGATTAGATGTACGTGATGATGGACCGTCCTTCGCCATGACTCCTGAAGCCAGAGCGCTTGCGAACAACTTTGCGTCCAATAAAGGTGCACTTCCATGGCCTGTGGAACGTGGTATTATCACTGGAAAATTTGGTAAACATCCGCACCCCATCGTCAAAGGCGTGATCGTGGACAACCCTCATATTGAAATCACGACAGAAGAGAAAGCGGTCGTTCGCTCAGTTTTCGAAGGTGAAGTGAGCTCCGTTGTTCCGATTCCTGGCGCGAATGTTATGGTGTTGGTTCGTCATGGTAATTACTTCACCGTATACAGCAACCTTATCAATGTCAAAGTTAAAGCCGGTGATCTCGTGAGCTTAAAAGAGCCCATTGGAACTGCGTTTACGGATGAAGAAGGCAAAACCATGGTCCAATTAGGCATCTGGAAAGATGCCGATATTCAAGACCCAAATCCCTGGCTGGCAAAATAGAAGACAATGTCGAAAATTTACTACCTCAGCACTTGCGATACCTGTAAACGTATCATGAACCAATGGAATCTTAACGACTGTCGGTTGCAAGACATAAAACACGAACCCATCACCGAGGAGCAGATCGATGAAATGATCGCTTTAGCAGGATCCGCAGAGGCGCTCTTTTCGAAACGTGCGAGGAAATACAAGGAATTAGGTCTTAAAGACAAAACACTAAACGATAGCGACATCCGGGCGTTAATCCTCGAAGAATACACCTTTTTGAAGCGTCCCGTACTAATCCATGAGGGTACTGCTTACATCGGCAACAGCCCAAAAGTTGTTGCAGCCGCGGCAGCAGCACTAGCTTAAGATATGGAGGGTTCCGCGAAAAGAGCAGTACTTATTGCACACCTTGCCTTACTAGGTGTTGCGCTCATTTATGGGGCCTCCTTCCTCATCGCAAAAAATGCCATGCAAGGTGCCGTTCCGCCGCGGGCTTTTATCCAGTTTAGAGTCACCGGAGCAGCCTTGCTTTTCTGGCTTTTGTTTCCCATTTCAGGCACCGATCGCATTCGACGTATTCCACGAAAAGATGTGCTGCGATTGCTCATTTGTGCCGCATTCGGCGTCACCACCAACCAATTGTTTTTCTTCGAAGGTCTAAAAATCACAACTCCCGTCAACGCGTCTATTATGATGGTCAGCGGTCCCATCGCTGTACTTATTGTAGGTGCACTTCTAGTGAAAGAACGCATCACCACTGAAAAATTGATTGGTATTTTAATGGGTGCCTTCGGCGCGTTCTGGCTCATCTATTCTGGGAACGAATTTGACCTTAGCGGCCTCTTTGGCAACGACGTTTCGCGCGGAAACTTTTTCGTACTCATAAATGCCACCAGTTACGCTACCTACCTCGTACTGGTAAAGCCACTCATGTCCCGTTACAACGCACTCTTTGTTATACGTTGGGTCTTCACCTTCGGGGTATTTCTTGTCCTGCCTTTTGGCGGTCCTCAAATTCCAAACATCCCCTGGGAACTTTGGAACGGACCCATTATTGGTTCGGTGCTCTTCGTGATTCTAGGTACCACCTTCCTCACGTATTTAGGCAACATCATTGCCCTTAAGACCTTACATCCCGCCACGGTAGGCGCCTACATCTACCTGCAGCCACTCATTGCCAGCTTGCTCAGCTTGTTCTTTGGAGGCGAGCAATGGAGCATACATATGCTTTTTGGGGGCGGCGCAATTTTCGCTGGTGTCTATTTTGTGAGCTTTTATGGTCGAAAACGCAACGCCTAAGGTGGCTTGAGTTTCCTACCTTAGCAGAAATTTTGTTTCCATGATCCAAAGTATGACCGGTTTCGGTAAGGCCATTGGCCAATTTGCTGGTAAAAAAATCACCGTTGAAATCCGCAGTTTAAACAGTAAAGGGCTGGATTTAAATGCACGCATTGCGTCCCTGTTCCGTGAAAAAGAATTGGACATCCGAAAGATTGTGGGTGCCGCTTTAAACCGCGGTAAAGTTGATATCAACATTTATGCTGAGGTGACGGGTATCGAAAGTGCTTCGAGCATCAATATGGAACTGGCCAAAGCTTATTTAGAGCAGCTCACCCTGCTCGAGAGAGAAGCCGCGACCAAAGGAGATTTGATTGCTGCCGTGATGCGCATGCCTGATGTGATGAGCAGTGGTAAATCTGAAATGAGCGAGGAGGAATGGGCTTTTTTAAAAGGCCTGCTCCATGAAGCCGTTTCAGCCCTTGTGGAATTCAGAATTCAAGAAGGGGATTCCATAGCGGTGGATTATGAGGAGCGATTAGCATCTATAGAAGACGCTATGAAAGGAATCGAACCCCACGAAAGTGCGCGTCTGGAAGCTGTTCGAGAACGACTCATGAAAGGTCTTGAAGGCATCGAGGTAGATTCTAACCGCTTTGAACAAGAGGTGGTTTTCTACATTGAAAAATTGGACATCAACGAAGAGAAAGTTCGCCTAGCCAATCATATTAAATACTTCCGTGAAACGATGCACGGGGAGAATACCGGGAAAAAATTGGGCTTTATAGCACAAGAAATTGGCCGTGAGATCAATACGCTAGGCTCAAAAAGCAACTATGCACCCATGCAGCAATACGTCGTTCAAATGAAGGATGAATTGGAAAAAATAAAAGAACAAATAGGAAATACGCTTTAATCCTGTAACGCCACCCATGAGCACTCCAAAAGGAAAACTAATCATCTTCTCCGCGCCGTCGGGCAGCGGAAAATCCACTTTAGTGCAGTACCTGCTGACACAGGTGCCTGGTTTTGCTTTTAGTATCAGTGCAACATCGCGCGCACCACGAGGGGCAGAAAAAGATGGCGTGGATTATTACTTTCTATCGCTCGAAGAATTTCAGCAGCGCGTCGCTGAAGAAGCCTTTCTTGAATGGGAAGAGGTTTACCCGGGCCAATGCTACGGCACACTTAAAAGCGAGGTTGAAAAAAGTTGGTCAGTTGGAAATGCCGTCGGCTTTGATATCGATGTGGTTGGTGGTAAGAATTTAAAGGCCCAGTTTGGCGATCAGGCACTTGCACTGTTTATTCAGGCACCCAGCGTTGAAGAATTGGAGCGCCGACTCGTTGCTCGCGGCACGGATAGCCCGGAAAAAATTAAACTCCGGATTGAGAAAGCATCGTGGGAGATGAACCAATCGGAGTACTTTGACCATATCATCATAAACGACGACCTGGATCGGGCGAAAGCAGAAGCCAAAAAATTACTGGTCGACTTTTTAGCGAAATAAGATGAAGGGTAACATTGGTTTATTCTTTGGCACATTCAACCCCATACATATTGGGCATCTAGCATTGGCCGAATACTTTTACCGCTACACGGAATTGGACCAAATTTGTTTTGTTGTAACTCCGCACAATCCCTTCAAGAAAAAATCTACTTTATTACCGGACCGTGAACGGCTGCATCTGGTTCACTTAGCGTTAGAAGATCAAGAAGGCATGACCGTAAGTGCCATAGAATTTTCTTTGCCCCAACCAAACTATACCGCACAGACCCTTGCCTACCTGCGCGAACAACATCCTGAGGCCCAATTTTCACTCATCATGGGTGAAGACAATCTCCGCGGATTACACAAATGGAAAAACGTGGAAAGTATTGTGGAGTTGCACGACATCTACGTGTATCCACGCCATTCTAATGAAGTAGTGATTGAACACCCACATTTTGATACAGACCCGAAAATAACTGTAGTGCCTGCACCGCGCATGGAAATAAGCGCGACGCTTATTCGCAGCAGTTTTAAAGAAGGAAAACCGCTTCGCAACTTGCTGCCTAAGGCAGTTTTTGAGTACATTGAGGGAAGTAATCTCTTCCAATAATTCATGGTCACTTTTATCTCACGTATCGCTCAAGAATTAATCGATGGGCCAGGCGTGCTGCACGAAAAATTAGTGCTTTTGCCCAACCAGCGTGCAGAATTGTTCTTGCGTGAAGCGTTGAAAGAGCACGTTTCAGGCACGGCGCTCCTGCCAATGTTTACCACAGTCGATCAGTTCATTGCGCAAGCGGCCAACCTAGTTGTCGTCGAACCTTTGGCCTTAATGGTTCGTCTTTTCGATTGCTATGAAAACGCACGTATGCAGGCCTTGCCGCAAGGAACAAGCGAAGGGTTAGGGAGTTTCCTCAATTGGGGACAAACACTTCTGGGCGATTTTGGGGAAATAGACCGTTACCTGCTCAACCCTAAACACGTTTTGGGCGATTTATACAACGTCCAAAAATTAGCAGAATGGGATTTAGAACCGGGTGAAGAAACGCCATTAATGCGTCGGTATTCCGATTTTATCGCGCTCCTTCCCGCAACATACGAGGCCTTTACTGCCTCCCTGCTTGAAGACGGTGAAGCGTACAGCGGTTTGGCCGCACGACACCTTGCAACGAACCCCGAAGCGATTGCTGCTTACCTCAGTAAGAACGGTGTTACGCAGGTACTTATCGCCGGTCTGAACGCCTTGAATACCGCGGAACTCAGCATTATTCAATCTGTCCGCGAAGCGTGTCCTACACAAACGCTTTGGGACATTGACCCACATTACTTCAACGACACGCTTCACGAGGCCGGACATTTTCTTCGCAGCCACGTGCAACGACAGAAAGTTTTCGGAAAAGATGTCCCGTCTACAAAGGGCATGGCAAGCGAATGGAAAACACTGCCAAAAGACATCTATCCCGTCGGCGCTAGCCAATATACAGGACAAGCTAAAGCAGTCGCAGGTGCCCTCGACGAGCTGAGAAACGCAGGCGTTTCACCTAAGGATATCGCCGTCGTTCTTGCCGATGAATCGCTTCTTAATCCTGTGCTTAGTTTCTTGCCCGAGGCTTATGATAAAGTAAACATTACTATGGGATATCCATTGGATCAAACGGCTCTAGCCGGTACGGTCCGTCTGTGGATTACAGTGATAGAATATGCCCTGAAAAACCAGCGCAGATCAGAAAAATGGACTTTTTACTACCGGTCATTGTGTGCCTTATTTACCGATCCTCTCTTCAACAAATACTGGAGCGGGCCTGCTGGAGAAAATCCGCTCGAATGGAATGCAGAGATTGTGAAGGGGAACAGAGTATTTACCAGCGCATCAGAATGGGTGCGTCGCTGTGCAACAGGTCCCAAAGGTTATGCCGCACTCTTTGAAGCGCAGGACCCCAAAGGTTGGATGACAGCGTTGCAAAGCTGGCTAAAACACGTTGGCCGTACAGAAGAGCACGACCCCTTGGTGCAAAACACCGCATACCATATACATACGCTACTTGCGCAACTTTCGCGCACACTCACTATTGAAGTAGAACCGCTAGTACTATTAAAACTCATCAAACAACAGCTACGAGGCGGCACCGTGGATTTCGTAGGCGAACCGCTCGAAGGACTCCAAATCATGGGTATTCTTGAGAGCCGAACCTTAGATTTTAAACATGTTGTTCTCGCGGGGGTAAACGAAGGTGTTTTGCCCGCGGGACGTCGGTTCAACTCACTCTTGCCGTACGACATTAAGCGAAATTATGGCCTCCCCACTTACGAAGAGAAAGATGCTGTTTATGCCTATCACTTCTACCGCATTCAGCAGCGTTGTCTTTCGTCGACCATCACGTTCAATACAGATACCGAAGCCATGGGCGGCGGCGAACCCAGTCGTTTTTTGGTCCAATTAGAGCACGAACTCAAAAATACCGCCTGCACCGTCCATCCACGTACCTTCCTTCAAGGCCCTGTCGCTCCAAATTCAATGGAACAACTTTTCTCAGCCGAAAAAACACCGTCCGTAGTTCAGGCTTTTGAAGCCTGGATGGCCCGTGGAATCAGTGCATCTTCGCTCAACGAACTGACCGGTATGCCGGACCGATTCTATCAGAAAAGACTGATTCGTGTTAAAGAAGAAGAGGAAGTAGAAGAACAGGTGAGTGCAATGGTCATGGGTAACCTCATTCACAAAGGACTCGAAAAAGTGTACGAACCTTTCGTGGGTAAACCCATCACGAATATTGACATCGATCAGTGGACAGCGCAAGCGTATGAAGCGGGCTTAACCTACCTCATAGAAGTTGAGCGGTATTCCAAAAGTGCACTGAATCAGGGACGCAACTTGCTGACCTTGGAAATTTGTAAAAAAATGATCCGCCAATTCTTGCAGTACGATGCCCGGCGTGCGGAACAAGGTACGCTCGTCTTAAAAGGAGTGGAAACGAAGTTGGACTTTGAAATGCTGCACCCCACACTTCAGCTGCCCATGAAATTTAATGGTGTCGTTGACCGATTAGAAGTGTATGAAAACGCCTTCATTATATGGGACTATAAGAGTGGTGCAATTGGCCCAAGCGACCTCAGTCTTTCCGGACTAGACGATCTGTGGAAAGGTTCTAAAGGAAAGCCTCTACAGATCCTACTCTACGCCTGGTTACTCTGGAAAAAGGAATTGGTTTCGCACCCCTTCCCTTGGCATTCGGGCATGTTTAAGCTACAAAGTGGACAGCCTGAGCACTTGCTAAGAGGAGCAGCTTTAGGAAAATCGAACGACATCACGGAGGAACTCTTGCGCGACTTCGAGAAAGCGTTGTATGATTACCTGGCGGAGGTCCACAGCAACGGATTGCCTTTCGTAGAAAAGCCTAAATATGAATTCAATTAAACGGCAAGTATGAGTCCACTACAGCATGTTCCCACTGCGGAAGATTTGAAAGCCGCACAGGCAAGAATAGCCGCTTATGTTCATAGAACGCCCGTGTTTCAATCTCAAAAATTCGACAACAAGGCAGGAGCTTCGGTCATATTCAAAGGCGAACACCTTCAGAAAACTGGGGCATTCAAAGCCCGGGGCGCCATGAATGCCGTGCTCATCAACCAAGAACATGCAAAGGGAAGAGGATTTGTAACGCACAGCTCAGGCAATCACGGCGCCGCTTTGGCTTGGGCTGCGAGTAATATTGGTGAAAAAGCACATATTATCATGCCCAGCAATGCCCCAAAGGCAAAAATTGAAGCGGTGCGCAGTTATGGTGGAATCATCGAATTCTGTGCCCCTACTTTAGATGCACGTGAGCAGACCGCGAAAGCTGTTGAAGAAAAAGAGGGCGCTTTTTTCGTTCACCCCTACGACAACTATGATATTATCGCCGGACAGGCAACGGCAACAATGGAATTGCTCGAGGAACATCCCGATCTAAAATACCTCTTTGTGCCGGTTGGCGGCGGCGGCTTATTGTCCGGGGCGGCGCTTGCAAATGCCTACTTTGGCTCAGCAAAGCTCATAGGATGTGAACCCACAAATGCTTCGGATGCGCACGAGAGTTTTTACGGTGGGCATTGGGTTCCTGTGACAACTGCCGATACCATTGCCGATGGATTGAAGACCTCATTGGGGAAGCGAAATTTCCCCATTATTCAATCCCATGTCGATGAAATTTCGCTGGTTACTGAAGAGGAAATTACCGATGCATGGCACTTTGTTCTGGCCCGACTAAAGCAGTTTATTGAACCCAGTGCCGCAACCGGAGTAGCGGCATGTCTTAAGAAATCGCTTCAAGGAAAAGCTGGAATTATACTTTGCGGAGGCAACATGGATACCCAAAACTGGGCCCTACGATAAGTTTACAGCCACTAGGATAAGTCTGTTTGCGCTATTTTGAGTAATTATCTTACGTTTACGTCACCAACCAACAAACCTAGGAGTTGCTCCTATGTAGGCATCGTCATTACGACGGTGCCTTTTTCTTTTTTAAAGGACGTCGTGAGCGTCCAATCCTTAGGTTTTTTACTTCGTGATTGATTAAACGATATGCGGTCTTTGACTAAAGAAAGCCCGTGACCTGTCCCAGCTTGTCTGTTGGACTCTCCATATCCGGAATCTTCTACTTTTAACGTAAGTATCGTACCTGAGCGTCTCGCTTGAATAAGAATGCTCGGTGATGCACTTGCTTCGTTTCCGGCATATTTGAAACTGTTCTCAACCAAAGGCTGCAACAAACCCGTGGGAATGCGCACGTTCAGTAGTTCTTTTGGGACGTCTATCGTCACTGCTACGTTGGTATATGAACCTTTTTTCTGAAGCGCGACATAAGCTTTAAGCTGCTTCTTAACGGCACCCAATTCTATGGTCTGATCATCCTGTTCTTCAAGGAGGGCGCGTAAAAATTGGCCCAAATCTGCCAAATAATCTTGAGCTTGCTCAATGAGTTCCTGGTTGAGAAAAGCACTGACATTGTTTAATTGGTTGAAGAGGAAATGGGGACGAATAGTGTTCTTGTAATTCTCTAAGGCCAATTCTGCTTCCTGTTGGCTTAACTTCGCACGAGCAGTCGCCATGCGGCTCCTGTAGTTTACTAGAATGCCTATAAGTACTGTGATAAACAAAAGTACTGTCACAGCTAAGGCCGTTTTCCGCAATTTGGACTCGCGTTGGTACCTCAATATTTCGCTGCGCCCACGGGCCAATTCAAAGGCTAAAAACTTACTCTGGCCTTCATTCACAGCGGCCAGTGCCCTCTTGTTCGCGAGCACCTCAGCCTTCAAAGCTGTTTCAGAAGTTTCGCCCAACAAAGCGTAATCGGTCCACTTCCCTCTAGCTTCAGCCTCAAGGGACCAAAACTCCTTCGCATGAGCAAATTGAATACAGCGTGCAAGGGCAGGTTGATCCAGAGCATTCAAATTCAACGCCCTTAAATAAATGTTCTTTTTGTCTATATCGGGGATAGTTCCGTCAATCAATTCAAGCGCTCTTGTAATGAGCGTATCCACAGCAGCAGCATCTCTGTCGAGCTGCTGCAAAGCCTCTGCGCGCACAGCATACGCTTCGCTCGGGTTGATTCCTCCAGCGGTTTTGCGACATATAGCCAAAACAGAATCGCTATAAACCAATACTTCTTCATAGCGTCCGTAGTCCAACAAATAAGTCGTGTAATTTCCTGCAGCCGTGGCCCACGATTTAGAATTGCTTTCACGCATGCGCATGGTTTCTTCAGCAATGGATAAAATTTCCTCACCACCACCCAATGCCCAATAGGCATGGGCCTTCAGCAATAAAACGCGTTTGATTCCCTCACTGTTTTTCGTTGCGCGGAAAAGTAATTCTGCTCGCTCTAAATAAGTTATCGCATCAAAACTCACGCCGTTTCTTACTATGTCGCGCGCCACAAAATAAGCCCCCCAAGCTTCTTCGGTCTGATCACCACTCTCAACCAAATCTAACATCAATGATTCGAATCTAGCAGAATCAGGATGTATAGCAAAGGCCTCGTATATGCTGTTTGGCACACCCGCTTGTTCCGACCGCGAACACCCCGACCAGAGCACTGCGAACACCGCAAGAAATAGACACTTATTCATCGCTATCCAAGGTTTTTAAGCGTGCCTTAGCAGCGTCCAGCTGTGTCCCGTCTTGAAGAACAACAAATGGAGGATTGCTCGTCTGGATCTTTACAATCAACGCGCGTTGAACCACGATACTTTTGTGAATGCGGACAAAGGCATCACTCAATATGTCCGTGAAGCTTTTTAGTGTCCGCGCCATCAGGTGGTGTTCGCCATTGGTCAACACCACTTCCGTATAATTGCGTTGTCCACGCAAGTAAGCAATATCTGTCTCTGGAAATTCGCGAAACGTGCCTTTTAACAGCAGCTTAATCTTTTGTGCTTGTCGCACCTTCACAGGAACTAGAGCTTCTACTTTCGCGAGGGCTTGCTGCAAACGTTTCGGAGAAATCGGTTTAAGAATATAGTCTACTGCCGTTTCAAAAGCCTCTAAACTGTAGTGCGAATGTGCAGTGACAAATACAATATTTCCCACGTCAGCCTGTATTCTTTTCGCAACATTGAGTCCCATGGCTTGGGGCATTTCCATATCTAAAAAAACCAATTCGGGCGTGTTGTTTTCACACCATAATTCAAATTCTCGATATTGAGTAAACCCCTTAACCTCAGCATTAGGCAACAGTTTTTCCAATTGAAAAACCATTCCCCGAACCGCTATAATTTCATCGTCTAAGACGCCTATGTAGCGGACCGTTCTCACTTTTTATAACCGCTAAGCATTCGGGCGACATATTTTCCGATAATGTCGAATTCTAAATTAATGCGATCGCCCACCTTTATATGATGAAACACCGTGTGCTCATAAGTGTAAGGGATGATGGCGACACTAAAACCTCCCGCTATGGAATCGACTACAGTAAGTGATGTTCCGTTCACCGTAATGGACCCTTTTTCTACCGTAACATTGCCAAGGGATGAGTCGTAGGAAAATGAAAAAATCCACGATCCGTCTTCCTCTTTTATGGAAGTACATTCACCTATTTGATCCACGTGACCCTGAACAATGTGGCCATCCAAACGCGCGCCCATCGTCATACACCGTTCAAGGTTTATGGGATCGCCTTCTTGTAAATCCCCAATAGCGGTTTTAGCGATGGTCTCCTCTATGGCCGTTACGCGATAGGTTCGGTCGCCAAAAATTTCTACCACGGTCAAACAAATACCGTTGTGCGCAACACTTTGATCTATTTTTAACTCGCTAGCGAGGTCTGAAGCGACATACAACTCAAGGTTTCCGCCGTTCTTTTCGACCTTAGCAACCGTGCCTAATTTTTCAATAATTCCAGTAAACATGAAGGGTTCTTTGTGGTTGGTTAAAATAGTACATTTGACACTAAATGAATGAAGCAATGAAAATCACCACATACACCCCTGATTACAATGGCAGCATGGCTATTGTTTATACCGATACGCAAGAACTTTCTCAACATTTAAACCAGGCACAACTCGATCGCGTTCGTGCGCTGGGCGAAAAGTTTGAAGAACAATGGCTGGAAGTTCAAGCAGGCACAGATTCTGCTTGGGTGTATAAGCTGGGGAAGAGCATAGATGCTGATGCGCGTGCAGAAAAGATGCGCCAAGCCGGGAATAAATTGGTCCTTAAGGCGAATGCAGCTCATCTAGACCGCATTGCCATATTAGGCGCACATGTGCCGCATGTCGCTGAAGGAGCCATCCTGGGCAATTACCAATTCCTCCGCTACTTCTCAGACAGCCATAAACGCAAAAATGCTATGGCCCAATTGTTCGTTTCAAAAGAAGATGAACAAGCGCTAGCTCCTATTACTATTGCGGCCATGGGAACGCTTTTCGCCCGTGAATTGGTCAATACGCCCGTTATCGATTTAACGGCCACTGATCTTGCGAAACAAGCAAAAGAAGCGAGCAAACGTCACGGCTTTTCAATAGAAGTGCTCGAGAAAAAACAAATTGAAAGCCTAAAGATGGGCGGATTGTTGGCCGTTAATTACGGTTCCACAGAGCCTCCCGTTTTCATCATCATGGAGCACAAACCCAAGCATGCTACCAATGAAAAGCCGCTGGTACTGGTTGGTAAGGGGGTAGTCTATGATACTGGTGGTTTGAGCCTCAAGCCGTCTAACTTCATGGACGATATGAAATCTGATATGGGTGGTGCCGCAGCTGTTATTGGGGCAATGAGCGCGGCCGCAGAAGCCAATCTTCCGGTACACATTATAGGACTCGTGCCTGCTACAGACAACCGCCCCGGGGGCAACGCAGTGACGCCTGGTGACGTTATTACTATTTCGGACGGTACAAGCGTAGAGGTGATGAATACCGACGCCGAAGGCCGATTAATTCTATCGGATGCTTTGGTCTATGCCAAACGCTACAATCCCGAATTAGTCATTGACCTCGCTACTTTGACAGGGGCGGCCGCAAGAGCGATAGGTCGCTATGCAATCGTAGGAATGGGTAATGCACCAAAGGAGCGCATGCTAGCGCTTCAAGAGAGCGGCTACCGCACACACGAGCGGGTGGTGGAATTTCCGTTCTGGGATGAATACAAGGATTTACTAAAAAGCCCCATTGCGGATATGAAAAATATCGGTGGCGCTGAAGCCGGAGCCATCACTGCGGGTAAATTCCTAGAGCACTTCACCGATTATCCTTACATTCACTTGGATATCGCTGGCCCCGCATTTTTAAAATCGCGCGCCGGCTACCAAGTCGAAGGCGGAACCGGGATCGGAGTCCGTTTACTTTTTGACTTCATAAACAACCTGAAGTAACACTATGAGTGACGCTAAAGAAAATACACCGAACAAACCCAATACTCCCGAAGGCCAGAATAAAGACGGCAATGAACGGAGAAGAAGTCGTGGCGGTAGAAATAGAAACCGTAACCGCGGTAAAAAGGAAGGCGAAGGTCAGGCGGCATCAAGCGATCCCGCAAAATCAGGTGAGGTAAAAGCTTCAGAAAGCGGCGCGAAGGAAGAAAGTGCCGGAGAAAATAGGAATAACCGTGGCCGTAACCGTAATAACCGAAACAAACGCCGCGAAGGAAAAGATGTAAAAGCGTCTCCTGTTAGTGAAGACGTTCAATCGGAATATGACTTGCAGAAGGACCTGTACGACATCAATTTCTCTGCGAGTTCTAATACAGCCGTGTATGAAGAAACGGTTTTAGAAAAGCCGGTGATTGGTATTACCTGTGGCGATTTAAATGGAATCGGCATGGAGGTTATCATTTCAATGCTGGAAGATACCCGAATTGCAGAGCTGTGCACGCCAGTGGTATTTGCCTCGAGTAAATTGGCTTCCTACCATAGAAACGCCATCGACAAACGCGACTTCCAGTTTAATCTTTGCGATACCATCGAGGATATTAGAGAAGACAAAAACAATCTTGTGTTGAGTTGGGACGACAATGTCGAAATCACTTTAGGCGTACCCACAGATGTTAGCGGCGCTTATGCGCTAAAAAGTATTGACGCAGCTATTGAAGCTGCAAAAGGCGGGAAAATTCACGCCCTACTTACTGCACCCATCAATAAACACAATATCGCAGCGAACGTCGAAGGATTCTCCGGTCACACCGGTTATCTAGCGCAACACTTTGGCAATGACGTCCTCATGATATTATCGTCGGACCAATTAAAAGTCGCTACAGTTACAGGCCATGTGCCTATTTCTAAGGTGGCAGAGGAACTAACAGAAATTTCCATAAGCAGCGCCATTGAGCGCTTAACGAGCAGTTTGAAGCGCGATTTTAAAATCGTAAAACCACGTATTGCCGTATTGGGGCTGAACCCACATGCCGGCGAAATGGGTACCATAGGAACAGAAGAACGAGAAATCATTCGACCTGCAATCGAGAAAGCGCAAAACAACGGTGCGATCGTTAAGGGACCGTTCCCAGCAGACGGCTTCTTTGGACAAGGATTTGAGTCAAAATTTGATGCTGTTTTAGGCATGTACCATGACCAGGTATTGGTTCCCTTTAAATCTTTAGCCATGGGTAGTGGAACTAATTTCACTGCTGGACTCGATATTGTGCGTACATCTCCCGATCATGGAACAGCGATGCACCTGGCCGGTAAAGGCAAGGCAGATGCTACTTCCATGAGAAATGCACTCTATACTGCCATCGATGTTTACCATGCGCGTCAGGCGTATGATGAAATGACAAAAGACCCGCTAAAAAAACAAAAAGAGAAGAGTTAGAAGTTTTCAACAATTTCGATATCTTTGCCCGCTCATTCAGTGATACTTGACCTGTGAAAAAACGCGATTTTGACATTGCCTTTAGAGGCTTAGCGTTAGGACCGCACGAGTTTCAGTATGATTTGGATGATACGTTCTTTACACTCTTTGAATATTCAGACTACCAGGGTTTAATTGGAAAGGCTGAGCTAATGATGTTGAAAAGTGAAACGGTTCTAGATTTAGAATGGCGCTTCACTGGAAACATTGAAGCACCTTGCGACGTTACAAATGAAGTGTACACGCAGGCACTTACGAATAGCTTTGCAATGCAGATTAAGTTCGGCGATGAATACAACGATGAAAATGAGGAGCTCCTCATTTTACCGCACGGTGACTATAAGTTTAACGTAGGTCAAATGATCTACGAACTAGTAGTTCTCAGTATTCCATCCAAGCTCTTAGGCCCAAATGCTGGCAGCGGTCTTGAAGATTTCATTGAAGAGGAAGAAGACGAAAAAGAAGAAAAGACAGATCCTAGATGGGATCAACTAAAAAACTTGTTGAATAAATAATTAAGTAGAGATGGCACATCCTAAACGCAGACAGTCGAGCACGAGAAGAGATAAGCGTAGAACACACTACAAGGCAGCTGATCAGCAACTGGCTATCTGTCCAACCACTGGTGAAGCACACCTGTACCACCGCGCACATTGGCACGAGGGTAAGTTGTACTACAAGGGTAAAGTAGTTATGGAAAAGGCGTAAGCTATTCTATAAAACATTGATTGTTAAAAAAGTAGCTCAATTTTGGGCTACTTTTTCTTTTTTAACCCCCTCTAAGTGTTCCGGGGGGCCTATTTTAGCCCCCACAAGTGAAGAAACCATGAAAGCAGCAATCACCGCAATTGGCGGATATGTTCCAGAATATGTGTTGACCAACGATGAGTTGGCGACCATGGTCGATACGAATGATGAGTGGATTACCTCTCGCACGGGCATCAAAGAACGTCGTATTCTTAAACCCGAAGAAGGCATGGGAGCTTCTTACCTCGCTATTAAGGCCGTTGAAGCAATGAAGGAGGAATACGGTGTTACTGTAGATGATGTAGACCTTGTTATCCTAGCTTCGGTAACCCCTGATATGCCGGTTGCTATTACCTCCGCCTATATCGCACAAGAAATCGGCGCGACAAACGCTTATGCTTTCGACTTGCAGGCCGCCTGTTCTTCCTTTCTTTATGCCGTGAGTAACGCTGCTGCATACATTGAAAGTGGTAAGTACAAGAAGGTGCTGGTCGTTGGTTCTGATATAATGAGCTCTATTGTAGACTATACCGATCGCACCACGTGTATTCTTTTCGGAGACGGTTGTGGTGTGGCTTTGATGGAGCCAAACGAAGAGGGCTTGGGGGTTCAAGATGAAATTCTACGCACTGATGCCTCAGGTCGTGACTTCTTGCGTATTGAAGCAGGGGGATCTTTCCTGCCTCCATCACACGAAACCATTGATAATAAGCAACACGCCATTCGACAAGAAGGTCAAAGTGTATTTCGTTTCGCAGTGAGCCGGATGGCCGATACTTCTGCAGAACTGCTCGAAAAAAATGGCCTAACCGGAGAGGATGTCGCGTATTTAGTGCCGCATCAAGCAAATCTCAGAATTATAGACGCGACAGCGCGTAGAATGGAATTGACCAAAGAAAAAGTGGTCGTCAACATTCAAAAATACGGCAACACCACATCTGCAACCATTCCTCTGGGAATGTGGGACTACCGGGATAAATTCAAGAAAGGAGATAACATCTTCTTTGCTGCATTTGGCGGTGGGTTTACTTGGGGTGCCATGTGGGTAAAATGGGCCATCGATAAAAAATAACTCGTAACTTCATATTCCTAAATACATTTAAAATGGACTTGAAAGAAATCCAGGCGCTCATCAAATTTGTCGCCAAAAGTGGTGCTCAAGAAGTGAGCTTAGAAACAGAAGATTTCAAGATTAATATTAAAACTGGGCCAGATGCCAGCGACCAGCCAACGTACGTTCAGGCCGTGGCACCGCAGCAAATGCCGGCAGCTGCGCCAGCCGTGACTTCTGTAGAAGCTGCGCCAACCGTACCAGCGGAAGTCGATGACAGCGACAACTACATTACGATCAAATCTCCAATGATCGGTACGTTCTACCGCACACCATCGCCTGATCAAGATGCATTCGTAAAAATTGGCGATACCATCGAACCAGGTGATGTACTTTGTATCGTCGAGGCGATGAAGCTTTTCAATGAAATTGAAAGTGAGGTCAGCGGTAAAATTGTCAAGATTCTTGTTGACGACAAGACACCTATAGAATACGACCAGCCATTATTCTTGGTTGATCCTTCTTAATTCATTTTAAACCTACCAGGTTATGTTTAAGAAAGTACTCATTGCCAACCGTGGTGAGATTGCCCTTCGCGTCATTCGCACGTGTAAAGAAATGGGCATTAAAACGGTTGCTGTTTATTCGACGGCAGATGCCGATTCATTGCATGTTCGCTTTGCGGATGAAGCGGTCTGTATCGGACCTGCAGCATCGTCAGAAAGCTACTTAAGTATCCCAAACATAATTTCTGCCGCAGAAATAACAAACGCGGATGCCATCCACCCGGGATACGGGTTTTTAAGTGAAAATGCTAAATTCTCTAGAATTTGTGCAGAGCACGGGATCAAATTTATTGGTGCTACGGCTGAGCAAATAGATAAAATGGGAGACAAAGCGACGGCTAAGGAAACCATGAAAGAAGCTGGTGTACCGTGTGTACCAGGATCTGAAGGTATTCTTGAATCGCTCGAGCATGCGCGTAAAACCGCAAAAAAAATTGGCTACCCCGTAATGATGAAGGCGACCGCCGGTGGTGGCGGTAAGGGTATGCGTGCCGTATTTGCCGAAAGTGAGCTTGAAGGAGCTTGGAAAAGTGCACGAAGAGAATCTGCTGCTGCCTTCGGTAACGACGGTATGTACATGGAAAAACTTATCCTTGAGCCACGTCACATCGAGATCCAAGTCATTGGTGATAGTTACGGTAAAGCATGTCATTTATCGGAGCGTGATTGTTCCGTTCAGCGCCGTCATCAGAAATTGGTCGAGGAAACTCCCTCGCCATTCATGACCGATAAACTGCGCAAGAAAATGGGTGATGCCGCTGTCAAGGCTGCAGAATTCATTGCGTATGAAGGAGCGGGAACAGTAGAATTCCTGGTGGACAAAGACCGCAATTTCTACTTCATGGAAATGAATACGCGTATTCAAGTTGAGCATCCTATCACTGAACAAGTGGTTGGTTTCGATTTGATTCGTGAGCAGATTAAAGTCGCCGCGGGCGAAAAAATATCAGGCAAGAATTACTTCCCGGAAATGCACAGTATTGAAGTGCGCATCAATGCGGAAGACGCCTTTAACGATTTTCGTCCATGCCCAGGTAAGATTGGATCATTCCACGCGCCGGGTGGTCACGGTGTTCGCCTAGATACGCACTGCTACAGTGGCTATATTATTCCACCTTTTTACGATTCGATGATCGCAAAACTCATAGTTACGGCGCGAACTCGTGATGAAGCTATAGTTAAGTTACAGCGTGCCTTGGACGAATTTGTTATTGAAGGGATTAATACAACGATTCCTTTCCATCAGCAGTTATTGCGCGATGAGAATTTCCGCAAAGGCGTGTACACCACGAAGTTTATGGAAGACTTCGAGTTGGTTAAAGACTAAAGAAACTTTGATTTATAAAAAAACCCGGCGCCATGCGCCGGGTTTTTTTGTGCCCGCCATTTTTTTTGCCGGTTAAAACAATTTCCGCGGGGCGTGACAATAGGGAGTGCCTCCTTTATTGTCATAATAATCCTGGTGGTAATTTTCCGCCGAATAGAAGGTTGCCGCAGGTAATATCTCGGTTGCTACGTCGTAACCCTTGGCCTCAAGCATTCCAACTAGTTTTTCGGAAACCTCACGCTGCGCTTGATCCTGGAAGAAAACAGCACTGCGGTATTGTGGACCTATATCAGGACCCTGTCCATTGCGCTGTGTGGGGTCGTGCGTTTCAAAAAACACACGAGCAATCTCTTCAAAGGATACTTGCGCGGGATCGAATACTACATGCACTGCCTCATAATGCCCTGTGCGTTTGCTGCACACCTCGCGGTATGTTGGATTCTTCACCATGCCACCAGTATAACCGCAAGTAGTGGCTAGTACGCCGGGTATTTTTTGCAGGTAAAATTCTGTTCCCCAAAAACAGCCGGATGCCAAGACGGCTACTTCCTGTCCTTCTGCGGGTGCGGGTATGGTGGCCATCGCATATGCATCGCTCATCTTCTTATTGGTTTGTGCCGTACAGCTCGCGGTGAGTGCGAACAAGGCCATTGCTATTGCTTTAAATCTCATACTTAAGTAACGCAAAAACAGCACCGGTGTTTTTGACGACAGTCATCCTTCGAGAAAATTATCCGATGAAGCCCCTTTTTACTAGTATTTCGGCAATCTGAACCGTGTTTGTCGCGGCGCCTTTTCGGAGGTTGTCGCTAACGATCCATAAATTCAGGGCGTTGTCTGTGGTGAAGTCGCGGCGCAATCGGCCCACAAAGACATCGTCCTTTCCCTCCGCCATAAGAGGCATGGGATAGGTGTTGAATTCCGGTCTGTCTTGAAGGGTAACCCCAGGCGTTTCCTTCAATACTTTCCGCACGTGTTCTAGTGTGAATTCCCGCTCAAATTCCACGTTGACACTTTCACTGTGGCCACCCTGAACAGGAACGCGTACTGCGGTCGCGGAGAGTTTTATACCTGCATCGCCAATGATTTTGACGGTTTCCTGGGTCATTTTCATTTCCTCCTTTGTGTAATCGTTTTCGAGGAAAATATCGCAATGCGGTATGCAATTTCGATCAATTTTATAGGGATAAACCATCTGAGGGTCTTCCCCGTTGCGTTCACCTTCAAGCTGGTCAACAGCCCCTTTACCTGTTCCTGTAACGCTTTGGTAGGTACTCACGATCACTCGCTTCGCACCGAAAGCTTGATGGAGTGGGTGGAGTGCCATAACTAACTGGATCGTCGAACAGTTGGGGTTCGCGATGATGTAATCTTCTGCGGTCAGTTTATCCGCATTAATTTCAGGTACAATCAACTTTTTATCGGGGTCCATACGCCATGCACTGGAATTGTCAACGACACGCGTTCCGGCAGCGGCAAATTTTGGCGCCCACTCGAGCGAGGTTTCGCCTCCGGCAGAGAAAAGTGCTACATCAGGTGCCGCAGCAACGGCCGCCTCCAGGCTTTGAATGGTCCAATCGCGACCACCGAATTGGACCGATTTCCCAACGCTGCGCTGCGACGCCACAGGAATAAGTTCCGTAACTGGGAAGCTGCGCTCTGCCAATACTTTCAAAATAATCTGGCCTACCATACCTGTAGCGCCAACAACTGCAATTCTCATAAAAATTGACTTAACTTAAATAGTACTCCGCAAAGCTACTTCTAAACTGCCTTATGTTCACCGACTTGTTTCGTAGTGCACTAACGTTCTGTTTTTGCCTCATTTTTAACGCGGCCCAAGCCCAATTCTATGCACTTTTTGATTCATTAACCGCTTACCACACCGATTGGGAGGGCGATACTGCCTGGATGCAATTTTCTTCAGAAGGAATGAGAAGTGCTGCGCCAGCTGCGGGTTCTTTGGAATGGCGACGAGAAAGTCGCGCCGCAGTCTTGGGGGTGTGGACCTTAAACATACAGATGGATTTTAATCCGTCCAGCGCCAATTATTGCAGCTTTCGCTTTATGGAGTCAAGTTTCGGCTATTACGCCATACAACTCTCGGGTTCGAGCAGCGATGACCTCTCTTTCGTACTGCACACGGCAGAAAAGGATACCATACTCGCTGCAATTTCAGGATACGTCAACAAAAGTGCGGTAAACGTTGCACTTCGTATTGAACGGGACAGCAACTACACCTTTCACATTTATGACGCGGATTCTCTTTTATTCAGCACCACCGATAGTACCCTACGTTCCTCAAAAAGTCTGAGCGTGCAGTGCACGTATTCCTCAAGCCGTGTGGATAAATTTTTGTTTTCAACATTACGTGCGGATGGACATGCCTTTCGTGATACCGTTGCACCGAAATTGCTGAACATTGACGTTTTAACGCCGCAAACACTGCGGCTCCATTGGTCCGAACCGACTCTTCCCCCGCCAGGAAGTTTAAATGGTGTAATCGCTCGTTCAGCACAAGGGGCGCCTCTGGACACCGCATTGTTTCCCTACCTCAGCGAATATTATTGGGACATCACCTTCCTAAGACCCCTAGCCTTGGGGCAAGTTTGGATTGAAATCCCAATGGCTACTGATACAGCAGGTAACCTGTTGTTCTTCGCACTAGATTCTGTTCAACTAGAGTACCCAACCCGCCAAAGCGTGCAAATTCTAGGCATCCACCAAATCGAAGGAAATGACGGAGACTACTTTATCGCCTACAGTCCCGTAGCCATGCCCGCGGCAGAATTGGTGCTCATCACGGAAAGTGGTGTCAAAAAAGCATACGATTGTCCCCTCGATTCTGGCCTTCACCGCTACGGCGTTGGCCAAAATGCAAGATTCATTCCTGGATTTTCTATGCCCGATCAAGGCGTACTCATCCTTAAAAACGAGGGCATTCTTGTCGCTGTTCAACCGTACCATTTTCCCTATGCTCCGCACGAATCTTTCGGGGATTTTCTTCTTGTCGCCGATTCCATCACCTACACCAACGCCCAATGGCGCATAACCTCCAACCAAACGTCTGTTTCAGGACCAATTCCACCCAAAAATCTTCCAAAAAACCCACCTAAGGCTCTTTTCGGGGGTGAAAACGGTAAAAACTACGTCCAATTTTCCCATTCACTCTATCCCTACCTCCACATGCTTCTCCCGCATCTCGCAGACCAATGGCAGCCGGAAGCGCCTTACCTTTTGCCTATAAAACAAACTACACTGCCCCCTTTACTCGGGGACTCATCCCTCGCGCTTTTAGCACATACCTATCCAGATTCAGGAAAAATTTTTATTAATGAAGTGCATCCTTCGCCAGACCAATTGGACGAATTCATAGAATTAGTCTCTACCAGTGACCGACCACTGCGACTAGACCCGCTTCGACTAATAAAAACAACGGCCGCAGGGACCTCCGCCTACCGTTTCTTCACCACCCCGCCTTCGTTCTGTGCTCTACCAGTGCCTCTATTTCCGCTTTTAGCTCCGCACCAACTTCGCGCTTTCCCTAGTCCTACCGCACTGCCGAACGACAGTACCTCGTTACTGCTCCAAACCACTGATGCGCAAACCCTGGACCAACTCAACTACACGCCGTGGGATGCTCCCCTCGAACACCGCAGTTGGGAACGCATTTCCCTTCTAAGTTCCGGACGTACGCCATCGAATTGGGTACCGCATCATGCACGTTGGTGTTGTCCCACTGAAGCCTCGCCCAATGAAAAAAACAGTTGTTCCTTCCCCGCAACACCTCCCGATTTCAATGCACACCTTCAACGTACCCACCTCAGCTACGATCTCAACCATTACCTCCCTTCAACCGACCTATGGGTATCCATGGCGGCCGGGGAGATCCTTTCCCTTCGGCTTCTAGACCGCTCCGGCCGCCCCCTCACTCAATGGCTTTCTTATGAGGGCATCTCCGGCAGAAACCCCATTAGTATTGGTCCCTACTTATGGAACGAAAGCCGCTTAGAAACAGGTATTTATACACTTCAAGTCCGGCTCAAAAAATCTTCTTTAGTGCGTATAAAAAATCTACCGTTATCAATCTACAATCCGTAATTTTCGCTCAATTAAATACCCAAATGGATAAAGAAGCCAAAATCGTGGCGTTTGATCCGAACGAACCGGCATTAAACACCCATCTATTCGGTCTGCCTTTCGATGCAGACGAATGCGACATTCATGTTTTTCCAGCGCCTTGGGAGGTGACTGTGAGTTATGGCGCAGGAACTGCTGAAGGTCCCGCGGAAATTGAGGTGGCCTCCGCGCAGGTGGACCTGTTCGATGAACAGTTTCCCAACGGCTGGCAGCGGGGCATCTGGATGCACCCCATCGACGAAGCATGGGCAGAAACCAGTGCGAACCTGCGTGAAAAAGCCTCTCAATATTTGACGGCATACGAACAAGACGATGTTAGTGACCTAGAGTTGCGTTTGCTCGACGAGATCAATGATAAATGCGGACATTTCCACCGTTGGGTTGAAAAGAATGTAAGCCAATTATTGGCAAAAGACCGTCGTGTCATCCTTTTAGGCGGCGACCACAGTACTTCCTTAGGTTCCTTGCGCGCTCACAAAGCGAAGTATGGCAGCTTTGGTATACTGCAGATTGATGCGCATGCGGACCTCCGGAATGCTTACGAAGGCTTTACCTATTCGCACGCGAGCATTATGTACAATGCCTTAAATGAGGGCTTGACGGACCAATTGTGCATCGTCGGATTACGCGATTACTGCCACGCGGAAGCTACCATGATTGAAAAGGACCAGCGCATCACTGTGCATACCGACAGGGCAATGAACCAGCAACTTTTTGCGGGGAGTAATTGGGCTGCCGTAAGCGCAACGATTGTCGCGGACTTGCCACAGCATGTGTATTTAAGTGTGGATATAGACGGGCTTGATCCTTCCCTCTGTCCCGGAACGGGTACGCCAGTTCCCGGGGGGTTATCAATGGCCCAATTTCTTCACCTCATTGATGCCGTTCTCGCCTCTGGTCGTAAAATAATTGGCGCCGATTTAGTCGAGGTAGTTCCTGGTGAAAATCAATGGGATGCCAATGTTGGTGCTCGTGTATTATATGCCTTATCCCACCGCCTTTCCTAGTCGCATATTCGCCTAAAACCACGTACCTTTGTTGAAATTATTTTAAGCACATTGCTATGAAATTCGGTGTAATCACCTTCCCAGGGTCAAACTGTGACCAAGACATGATATATGTACTCGGAACCATTATGGGGCATGAAACGGTCAACTTATGGCACAAAGACACGGACCTTCAGGGCGTGGATTGTGTAGTGTTGCCGGGCGGGTTCTCCTATGGAGATTACCTCCGTTCTGGGGCCATCGCAAAAATGAGTCCGATCATGGGCAGTGTAGTTGAATTTGCAAATAACGGCGGCTACGTTTTGGGCGTCTGTAATGGGTTCCAAATCCTTACAGAAAGTGGATTGTTGCCTGGTGCGCTCCGTCACAACGATAGTCACAAGTTCATTTGTAAAAACGTATTCATCAAACCCGTTTCTAAATCGGCAGGTATAAGTGCTGACCTAGATCATACGCGCGGTTATAAAATCCCAATCGCCCACGGTGAGGGGAATTATTATTGTTCGCAAGAGACGCTCGCAGAATTAAAAGCGAACGACCAGATTCTTTTCCAATACAGCACTGCTGAAGGTGAAGTTGGCCCTGCCGTTAACCCTAACGGCGCGCTAGAGAACATTGCAGGCGTTTCTAACGCAGCAAAAAATGTTTTCGGCATGATGCCTCACCCCGAACGCGCAGCAGATGCAGAGCTCAAGAATGAGGACGGATTGGAATTATTTAAAAGCATGATTGCACACATGGTTGTCGCGTAATCGTTACAAAATTTTAAGCATAAAAAACCCCCCGGAGCTGTCGCTCCGGGGGGTTTTGTTTTATCGCAATGCCGTTGCTTAGTGCAGCACTATTGCTTCATTCTCTATACCTGAATCGGTTATAATCTGGAGTACATAAGTGCCGCGCGCCCAATTCTCTACATCAAGATTGGCTTCACCGCTTATTGTTCCCTTGTACACCAATCGGCCTGCAGCATCCAATAACCGAACGTCTGCCGATCCTTCAATTCTGATAGTCAAAACTTTTTGCGCCGGATTTGGATAGACACTCCATCCCGAAGTTAACGCCTCACCGAATCCTATATTCACCACGCTATACACATCCGACACATTCGAACATAGAATGTTGGAGAAAATTCGAACATAATAATCCCCGTTCGATTGTGGCAAGAAGGTCGCGCCAGTTGCTCCGCTGATGGGATCCATATTCGCGTCTAACCATTCATAGGTAAATGTTCCTGCTGGTGTAGCCGCTTCTAACTCACCCGTCGTGTTTTGCGATACGGTAGGCTTACCGGGCGCAGGTTGTACACTGATCGCACGTTGCTTCGTCTTAGAACAGCCTGTAGTTGCATCAGTGTAGGTATAATACACCCAGTGAGACCCCACGCCCGCTGTTGACGGATAGATGCTGTCGTTAACAATTCCGGAACCGCTGTATACGCCACCCAAAGGCTGCCCTCCTGAAAGCAACTGCGGTCCGTCCAATTCACACACATACCCTTGTGACCCAAGCGTTACGGTAGGTAAACTGTTTACCGTCAAGGTTAATGAGTCGGCTACGGAAGGATTGGCAACACAATCGTCCGAACTTAACATTTCTACTTTAAGTACATCGTTGTTCACGAAGGTTCCGCTATACGTGAATGTATTGCTCGATACCACAGTACCGTTGAGTATCCAATTAATGGTTGGATTCAAACCTCCATTCGTTGGTGTTGCGGTAAATGTTGCACTATCTCCGTTACATAAGGTTGTAGAACCCGAGGTTGTTAAAATTATGTCCGCGACTGGAGCGCTGACGATCATAACGTAGTTAGGCATCACCACGGAATCTACCCCTGCGGCATTTGATACTACCAATTTCACATCATATGTTCCAGGCGTAGAATAGGTCACCACTGGATTTGCTGAAGTACTTGTGCTTGGTGTACCGCCCTGGAACGACCACAAGCGGGCCGATGCTGTAGGTGCAGTATAGTCATAAAACTGAAGGGCCTTTCCTGTACAGCCTGCAGTATCGCCCGTGAAAGCAGCTACAGGTGGTAATTGTGCTTGTCCAGAAATATTGATGTTATCTAAATAGATGTTATTTCCATAGCCATTTACAGCTACAAATTTTATGCGAACGCCAGACGAACCGCTGTACGCATCTAAATCAATGGTTGGACAACTTACGGAAGAAGAACCGTGGCACCAATACGTAGAATCGGCGGGCACAAAGGCGGATGTTACTGCCCCCGCAGTAGTAAAGCTCGCCTCTGATCCGTCATAGCCTGCTACTAAATCCCAAGTTGATCCACAATCATCGCTTACATATACCTTCAAACTATCTTTATAACCACTAGAGTAGTAAGCCGATGCATATTCGAATTCAAGGTTGATTAATGTATCGTTTGAAAAATCGAGTGAGGGACTAATCAATTCGTCCAGCGCTCCCGTACTGCTATAAGAATAATGGTTCACCGTCATAGCCGTATTTCCTGGACTCGTGCCGTTTACTGCAGCAGAAGCCCATGTAATGCCCGCATCTGGATTGGCAATTTCCCAACCTGAGATGCCCGATTCAAAATCTTCTGTAAACGGCAAAGGCGCACCACCGACCCCTAAAATCTGGAATGCCGTCGTATCGTCTGTACCATAATTGTTGCTTACCGTCAACGTAACCGAATACGCTCCAGTTGATGAGAAAAGTACTTTAGGGTATTGTGAACTGTCGTTAGTCCCGCCCACAAAGTTGTAGGTAGAAGGAGAGATTTGCCAGTGCCAAGCTGTTGGTAGACCTCCTGACAAATCCGTTAAGGAGATGGTATCTCCTAAGGAGCACGTGGCCAATGGGTCTGCAGTAAACGAAGCTATAGGTGCTGTCGTAAATCCGCTCATTAGCGGACTCTGCCAAACGCCACGACCATATGTTCCAATACGTATTAGTGCATCGTCTTCATAGACCTCTATATCGGAGATGATGACATTAGGTAAGTTTTTATTGAAGCTTATCCAGGACGGAAAATTGGAGCTCGTGTAATACATTCCTATATCCGTGCCGACATAAATACCGTCGCTTGACCCGCCTTCAAAAGCCACTGCAGTTGCCGGTACATTTGGCAAGCCTGAACTTAGATTGGTCCATGTTGAACCTGCATTGAAAGACTCCATAACCTTTCTATTACCGGCATAGCCGCTAATAGAAATAACGATGTGATCCTCATCGTCTGGATCAATGGCTACTCCTGAAATATTGTTCGGTGAAGGACTCATTGAGCCGGACGGTGTAATGCTAGACCAACTGCTTCCTCCATTCGTTGAGCGGAAAATATTGCTATTGATGAGCGCGTAGATATAGTTTGTGTTCGAAGGTGCCACTTCAAATTCGTCAATATTAGAATTTCCACTAATGTTATTTGAAGACGTTGCCGCCCACGAACCGCCTGCATTGGTTGATTTCCATATTTTCTTAAACCCTGCGTAAATAGTATTCGTGGTGACTGGATCAACATTGAACGGCGTTACCCAATTTCCAGATCCTGCTACCGAAAGCGTGTTGATAGAACTGAAGAATGCACCCCCATTCGTACTCTTGTAGAAATCTCCATAATAAATGGAGGTATACATCAGATTGTCGTTCACGGCATCTACGCCGTTGTCCATTCCATCGCCGCCGGTAGCTCTCGACCAATTCATAGTCGAGCTTCGTAAATGTGATCCGTTATCTTGAGCACCTGCCAATACGACTGAAGTATCTGAAGTGCTTTGACTAATCTTATAGTACTGTGTGATGTTCATGCCATAAATCAAGTCATCCCATGATGCGCCTGCATTACTGGTTTTGAATACACCACCATCAGTAGCCGCATAAAGTTCAGATGTTCCTGGTCTAAAATCAGCGTGATGATGATCGGCATGAACAAATGGCGTAGACCCGGCGCCATACCAATGACCCACGCAACTCCAATTGGCTCCGCCATTGGTTGACTTCCAGATATTGACCCCACCGACGTAAACCGTGTTTTCTGAATTAGGGTCACATGCAATGGTTAAATCATACCAGGCTTGACCGCCGGAACCGGTCCCCGTGTTTGACCAGCCCATGATATTAGGTGTGGAGCTCATTAAAGTCCAGTTCGAGCCGCCATTAGTAGAACGGTATAAACCGCCGAAACCATAATCTGACGAACCGTAAACTAAATAAACTTTACCCGGTGTTGCACTCACTGCAACTTCACAACGGTATTTTCCATTTGTGGGTAGACCACTCGTCATTTGCGTCCATGTATCACCCGCATCGGCTGAACGATATAATTTTGGGCTTGAGCCACTTGTAGTAGCAAAAACCGTGTCTCCATGGCCCATGCGCATTCCGTAGAAGGATCCGCTTTGTTCTAATGTAAAGTTTTGACCGTAGTTGGTACTGCGATAAATCCCTCCGTTAGTCGCAGCAATTACAATGTGTGTGCTATCTGGGTGGACTACAATACGTGCTATGCGGTAATTTTGAGAGGTCGACCATGAAAGCGAAGTACTGTTCCAAGTGATTCCACCGTCCGTAGATTTCAGAAGGCCAAAGCTGTAGGTATCTGCAGCATCGCGATCACCTGTTGCTAGGTACATTGTATCAGGATGCAGTGGATCAATAGCTAGATCGCTGACCCCTAAATTCGTAAGTTCGTCTGTGAATGTTGTCCAACTCTGGCCGTCATCATAACTCACCCACAAGCCTCCTGCAGGAGCACCCGCATAGATGGTATCGTGGTGGTTAGGGTGAAAAGCAACTCCATTTATTCGGCCGATTCCATTATTTGCTGGCGCATTAAACGGACCCATTGAAGACCATTCGCCATACTCTGTCGTGGAAGATGCTTGTTGCTGCTGAATGGCTTGGTACAAAACCGATGGATGTGGACGTACACCCGTTTCACCAACACGCTGGCCCATCATATATTCCCAACGCTTGAACTGCTTCCAGCCGTGTCCTTTTTCGTAAGGTTTACCGTCAAATTCGGCATTAAATTTTTCGACGACAGTATGGAAGTTCACGCGGTAATCCTGCATGGCTTCCACCCATGTCATGTTTTCAATCTCGCTAGTAGTCAGCGTGTTAGACGCGCGGTCTTGAGCAGTGGCGAAAAGGGCAATGGCAGAAAAGGCAAACGATAGTAAAAGTTTACGTAGCATAGTGATGTGTTAAGGACCCTAAAGCTACAAAAATTGGGCCTTACTTTTCCTCCGGATGCGCAGTAGACAAAAGGCAAAGCTCATTGAGCTGTGCTTCGTCGATGGTTGCCGGGGCATCAATCATCACATCGCGGCCCGCATTATTCTTCGGGAACGCAATGAAATCACGGATGACCTCAGCGCCTCCAAGTATGGCCACCAATCGGTCAAAACCAAAGGCCAAACCACCGTGTGGTGGCGCGCCATATTCGAAGGCACTCATCAAGAAACCAAACTGCTTCTCTGCTTCTTCCTTGCTAAATCCTAGCAAATCAAACATGCGGCTTTGCAAGGCTCTGTCGTGGATACGAATAGAACCCCCGCCGATCTCGTTTCCGTTTAATACAAGGTCGTACGCATTGGCACGAACGTTTCCTGGATCTGTATCAATGAGGGCGATATCCTCGGGCTTTGGAGAAGTAAACGGGTGGTGCATCGCGTGATAACGCTCCGTTTCGTCGTCCCATTCCAACAACGGGAAGTCCATGACCCATAATGGGGCAAATACCTCAGGGTTTCGTAGGCCCATTTCCTCTGCGATGTGAAGACGCAATTCAGAAGTTGCCTTGCGCGTCAAACGCTCTTCACCTGCCAAAATCAGGATCAAATCGCCTGGCTTAGCATCAGCAGCCTTCGCCCAATGAGCTTGCTGCTCTTGTGTATAGAATTTATCTACTGAGCTCTTGTAGGTACCGTCTTCATTGACTTTACAGTACACCATGCCCTTCATGCCGATGTCTGGGCGCTTCACCCAATCGGTCAACTTATCAATCTGCTTACGCGTCCATGAAGCGGCGCCCGGTACGGCAATACCCAACACAGTCTCGGCTTGGTCAAAGACCATGAAACCGAGGTTTTGAGTTAGCGCATTTAGGTTGGCCAATTCCATCCCGAAACGGATGTCCGGTTTATCATTTCCATAGCGCTCCATCGCCTCTGCATAAGTCATGCGCGGCACACTATCAATTTCAACACCTTTCACGTCTTTCAACAAGTGAAGCAACAATCCCTCGAACGTATTCAAGATATCTTCTTGCTCTACAAAGGCCATCTCACAGTCAATCTGTGTAAACTCTGGCTGACGGTCTGCACGTAAATCCTCGTCGCGGAAACAACGCGTAATCTGGTAGTACTTGTCGTAACCACTAACCATCAACAATTGCTTAAAAGTCTGTGGGCTCTGCGGCAATGCGTAGAACTTGCCCTCTTGCATGCGCGAAGGCACTACAAAATCACGTGCGCCCTCTGGCGTAGATTTGATCAAGAACGGGGTTTCAATATCCATAAAACCTTGCTCGTCCAAATACTTGCGTACCTCGATGTTCACTCGGTTACGCAGCGCCAAATTGCGCTGTAACGGACCGCGACGTAAATCCAAGTAGCGGTACTTCATGCGAAGCTCTTCGCCACCGTCGCTCTCTTCTTCAATAGTAAAAGGAGGCGTATTTGCTGCGTTCAATACGACGAGTTTGGCACTCTTAATCTCCACATCACCGGTAGGCATGTTGGCATTCTTGCTGTGACGCTCGATCACCTCACCTTCAATTTGCACCACCCACTCGCGACCTAAACTACGTGCTGCTTTTAATAGCTCAGCGCTCCATTCCTCATTAAACGCTACTTGCGTAATACCGTAGCGGTCACGTAAGTCTAAAAAGGTCATGCCGCCCAATTCACGCGAGCGCTGAACCCATCCGGCAAGGGTTACTGTTTGTCCTATGTGTGATGCGCGCAATTCGCCGCAAGTATGAGATCTGTACATCTTTGGTGGTGTTTGAACCGCAAAAATAGCCAAACTTGTGGGCCAATTCCCTATTTTGCGTAGAAGATGATAGACCTTAACGATCACAATGTTTATATGCGTGCTGCTTTAGCGGAAGCACAGGTTGCTGCAGAAGCAGGAGAGGTGCCTGTTGGAGCTGTAATTGTTGCCGCTGGGCGGATCATAGCACGCAGCCATAATCTAACAGAATTGCTCGTAGACGTAACGGCACATGCTGAAATTCAAGCCATTACTGCAGCAAGCAACTATTTAGGTAATAAATACCTTCAAAAATGTACGCTCTATGTTACACTTGAGCCATGTCCCATGTGCGCGGGAGCCTTATTTTGGTCACAAATGGGTCACGTAGTGTTCGGCGCGAGTGACGAGAAACGAGGCTATCAAAAACACGGCGGACCATTGCATCCGAAAACTAAAATGACCAGTGGAATTCTCGCGGATGAATGTGCCCAATTACTCACTGATTTCTTTGCAAACAAACGACACTAAACCACGCCATGATTCTCAGCACAATAGATATAATTGTTCTCGTCGTACTGCTACTTTCAACCGTTTTGATTGGGCTGTATTTTGGAAGAAGCAAAAAGAAAACATTAAGCGAATACTTTCTGGGCGGCCGCTCCTTACCCTGGTACATAGCGGGAATCTCCATGGTCGCTACAACCTTTGCCGCGGATACCCCTTTGGCGGTGACTGAACTTGTAGGGCAGTACGGAATTAGCGGTAACTGGCTGTGGTGGAACTTACTGGCCGGAGGGATGTTGACTACGGTCTTCTTTGCCCGTATGTGGCGTCGCTCTGGACTTACTACTGAAGTTGAATTTATTGAATTTAGATACTCCGGACGTCCTGCCGCTTTGCTTCGTGGGTTTAAAGCCGTTTACTTGGGCGGCATCATGAATGTGCTGATCATGGGCTGGGTCAATGTTGCTATGATTACGCTCCTAGAAGGGTTCTTTGGGATGACCCACGAGTCGGCCTTTATTTGGACAGGTGCCGCACTGTTGATTGTGGTCTTTTACGTAAGTTTTTCCGGGCTAAAAGGCGTGGTTTATACTGATGTATTCCAATTCGTTTTAGCCATGTCGGGCTCCATTGCCCTCGCTTATTACGTTCTAAAAGCCCCTGAAGTGGGCGGTCTTGCAGGCCTTCGCGCGTCGCTTCCTGAAGAGACGTTCTCCTTTCTTCCTTCCGTAGGGGATGGAGGTAGTGGTGGCCGTTACCAAATCTCATTAGCCTCTTTCCTTGCTTTCTTCGGAATGGTATGGTGGACCTCTTGGTACCCGGGAGCGGAACCTGGGGGAGGCGGTTACAGCGCGCAACGTATGCTCTCAACTAAGGACGAGCGCAGTTCTTTTTTAGCGAGCGCGCTATTCCAAATTGGCCACTACGCAGTGCGCCCTTGGCCATGGATTATCGTCGCATTAAGTGCGATCGCTTTGTATGGTGGACAGCACAATCTCGCAGAGCAAACGCCTGACTTTATTAACTACGAATGCCTCACAGGTATCTATGACTGTGAGCCGTTAAACGCTGCGCAGCAGGCTGAATACGAACAATGGGTCGCCACCTGGGAACCCGTTTATGGAGACCGCCTTCCGGAAGCACTAAAGTACCAGCAAGATTATAGATTCGGCTATATTTTTATCATGCGCGACTACCTTCCAAAAGGAGTTTTAGGGATGTTATTGGCTTCATTCTTCGCCGCGTATATGTCGACCATGTCCACCCAATTAAATTGGGGAGCCTCCTATTTGATCAATGACTTCTATTTGCGTTTTCTCCGTCCTAATGCACCGAGACGATTAAGCCTACGTATTTCTAGAGCAGTAACGCTGCTGCTTGCGGTCTTCGGCTTATTAATCACTTCTCAAATGAACAGCATCGCTGGCGTTTGGCAGTTTATCATGGAGTGTGGAGCGGGGTTAGGTTTGGTGCTGATTTTACGTTGGTACTGGTGGCGCATCAATGCATGGGCGGAAATTACCGCGACTGTAGCCCCGTTTATCGCCTATGCCATCGCACATTACGGATTAGCCTGGGCGTTCCCAAACAGCTTTTTCTTCACCGTTGGCTTTACTACCCTCGCATGGCTCTTAACGATGTACATGACTTCACCAGAATCCAGCAGTACACTGGTCGAGTTTTACGCCACTGTGCGACCTGGCGGCGCTTGGAAGCCTGTTGCTTGGAAAGTTGCGGACGACCCAGAAATGAAAGACGGACCCTCCACTCCAGTGCTTTTATTGTACTGGGTAGGTGGTATTGCCGCTGTCTACGGTGCGTTGTTCCTTGTAGGCGCACTCTTGTTTAAATGGTAAAGTAGCAATCAAAAAAAATCCCCCGGGCGCGCTGCGCCCGGGGGATTGTATTTCTTGAAAAATCGTCGGCTTAGAGCGTACGCTTGACCTCTGTAAATCCAAAGGCTTCCACTATATCTCCAACCTTGATATCATTGAACTTTTCAATATTAAGACCACATTCGAAACCTTGACGAACTTCTTTTGCGTCGTCCTTGAAGCGCTTAAGTGAACCAAGTTTCCCCGTGTACACTACAACCCCATCGCGGATGATACGAATATCATTACTACGCTCAATTACGCCGTCCGTAACCATACAACCTGCGATGGTTCCAACTTTCGAAATCTTAAACGTTTCTCGAATCTCAGCCGAACCTTTGATCTCTTCTTTGACCTCTGCGGAAAGCATGCCCTCCATGGCGTCGCGAACTTCATTGATCGCGTCATAGATGATCGAATACATGCGGATTTCCACTTCTTCCTTCTCAGCAAGCTTACGTGCTTGAGCAGAAGGACGAACTTGGAAACCAACAACAATGGCTTGAGAAGCCGTAGCTAACAATACATCACTTTCAGAAATCTGACCCACACCCTTATGGATGATGTTCACTTGAATTTCCTCAGTAGTTAATTTCTGTAATGAATCCGAAAGCGCTTCGACCGAACCGTCCACATCACCTTTAAGGATGATATTGAGCTCTTGGAAATCTCCAACCTTTAATCGGCGACCAATTTCCTCTAGCGTCATCTGCTTCTGCGAACGAACACTTTGCTCACGCTGCAGCTGCAGACGCTTTTGTGCAATTTGCTTCGCCTCTCTTTCGTCTTCCATGATGATGAAACGATCACCGGAAGTTGGTGCACCGTCCAAACCTAAAAGGTTTACTGGAGTGGATGGACCCGCCACTTTGATACGGTTGCCGCGCTCATCGAGCATTGCTTTCACCTTACCACTATGTTGTCCGGCGAGCACATAATCGCCCACTTTCATGGTTCCCGATTGAATCAATGCCGTACACATATACCCACGTCCTTTATCCAACGACGCTTCAACGATGGTACCGCTTGCATTTTTATTCGGGTTCGCTTTCAAATCAAGCATATCCGCTTCCAGAATAACCTTATCCAGGAGCTCTTCGATATTCAAACCTGATTTTGCAGAAATCTCTTGACACTGAACATTACCGCCCCAATCTTCAACGAGGACGTTTTCTTGTGCCAATTGCTCTTTAATCTTGTTTGGATTTGCAACCTCACGGTCAATCTTGTTGATGGCAATAACGATAGGAACACCTGCCGCTTGCGCGTGCGAGATGGCTTCTCTCGTCTGTGGCATGACCGCATCATCAGCAGCTACTACGATAATGGCAATATCCGTTACCTGAGCACCACGAGCACGCATTGCCGTAAAGGCTTCGTGACCCGGAGTATCCAAGAAGGTAATGGTCTGACCAGTATGTACTTTTACACTGTAGGCACCGATATGCTGTGTAATACCACCTGCTTCACCTGCGATAACGTTAGCTTTTCGCACGTAATCCAATAAAGATGTCTTTCCATGATCAACGTGGCCCATTACAGTCACGATTGGCGAACGTGGTTTTAAATCTTCAGCTTTATCTTCTTCTTCAAGGAAGGTTTCCGTGACTTCCTCATCGACGAAATTGACACTAAAACCAAACTCCTCAGCCACCATTTCGAGCATCTCTGCATCCAAACGTTGGTTCATGGTTACCATAACACCGACGCCCATCAATGAACCAATAACTTCGTTCACTGAGGCATCCATCATGTTCGCGAGCTCAGTAACAGTAACAAATTCTGTTACCTGCAATACTTTGCTGTCTTCAGCTGCTTGAATATCGGCGAGCTCTTCTCTTTCACGACGTTCTGCACGCTTGTCACGACGAATTTTAGCGCCCTTATTTTTCTTACCTGAAGTGAGCTTTTCAAGGGTCTCCTTGATTTGCTTTTGAATTTGTTCGTCTGTTAACTCCTGCTTTGCAACAACAGGTTGTTTGCGACCGCGACCTGGTCCTTGTCCAGGACCTTTTTTCTGAGGACCGCGTGTATTGTTACGGTTTTTAGGGTCGTTTTGCGCTGGAGTAGCTGCTCCGGGTCCCTGCTTCTTGATCCGTGTGCGTTTCTTTTTATTCTCCTTTGGTTTTTCAACCGGGAGTACAATCTTCTGACCGGTAAACTTTGGACCGTCAATCTTGACATACTTCGTCTTGATTTCTTGGTCTACAGGTGTGGGTGGTGTTTCCTCTTTTACTGGTGCCTTCTCAACTGGCTTTGGAGCATTGTGTGCCCCTGCGCCAGACGACTTTTTCGTGGGTGCCACTTTGGTCGGCTTCTTAGGCGCTTCCTTTTTCTTTGGCTTCTGAGCGTCCAGATCAATTTTACCCATGACCTTGAGTCCAGTAGCATCTGGAGTACTAGCTTCTTGGGGTTCAACGGGTGCCGCCTTCGGTGCTTCTGGAGCTGCTGCTTCTGGGGTTGACTCTTCTGCAGTCGCAGGAGTTTCCGCCGCTACTGGCTCAGGTTTTTCCGGAGCAGCCTCAACAGCAGGAACTGCCTCAACAGCAGGAGCTTCTTCAGCGGGCTTAGGCGCAACTTCAGCCACAGGTGCCTCAGCTGTATCCTTCGTTCCTCTGAGGATTTCTTTTTCCTCTTTTACTTGTTGACTCACCTCTTCAGAACGCTTCTTCCGCGCAAGGTCGTCGGCAAATGCCGTCATCAAAACCTCGTACTGATCGTTCGTGATTTTATGGTTACGGTTGTTCGGAATTTCATGGCCGTGTTTGGCCAATTCCTCTACCGCACGGTCTAAGGAAATGTTAAGCTCTTTTGTCGCTTTACTTAATCTGACGCTACTCATAGAGTGTCTTTAGGTGTTTTCTTTATTCTTCGTCTTCGAATTCTTTCTGAAGTACTTTTAGGATGTGCTCTGCTGTTTCGGTTTCCAAATCAGCACGTGAAACCAACTCTGCTTTCGTTAATTTCAACACGCTTTTCGCAGTATCACACCCAATCTTTTTCAATTCAGCGATAACCCATGCTTCAATCTCATCAGAGAATTGATCCAATTCGATATCGTCTTCAATTTCAATGTCGTCACGGTATACATCGATCTCCATGCTTACCAATTTACTGGCAAGACGGATGTTTGTACCGCCACGTCCAATAGCTAAGCTTACTTGATCCGGTGCTAAAAAGGCTTCAACGCGACCCGCTTCCTCATCAATATTTAGGCTGGTCACTTTCGCAGGGCTTAGTGCACGCTGAATGTATAACTGTAAATTTGTCGTGTAATTAATTACATCAATATTTTCGTTGCGCAACTCACGAACGATGGAATGGATACGGGATCCCTTCATACCGACACAGGCTCCTACAGGGTCAATTCTATCGTCGTACGATTCTACCGCAACCTTTGCTTTTTCACCAGGAATACGAACCACACCTTTGATGGTGATCAGGCCGTCGTAAACCTCGGGGATTTCTTGTTCGAACAACTTCGCCAAGAAACGCTCGTCTGTCCGCGACATGATCACAACAGGCTTTGTACCGCGGAATACCACTTCCTTGACTACCGCGCGGATGGAATCCCCCTTGCGGAAAAATTCACGCTCGCCAATCATTTGGTCTTTTGGTAAAATGAGTTCGTTTCCTTCATCATCGTAGACAATCACTTCACGGTGACGCACGTGGTGCACTTCACCTGTAATGATCTCACCTTCCAAATCTTTGTAACGCTTGAATAGTTCTGAACTGTCGTGCTCTTGAATGCGACTGACTAAGTTTTGACGGAACGCTAAAATGAATCGGCGGCCCAAATCAATCAATTTGACCTCTTCAGAAACTTCTTCACCTACTTCATAATCTGGCTCAATTTTCAACGCTGCACTGAGTTCGATTTCCATGTTATCGTCCTCAACAGCACCGTCTTCAACTACTGTACGGTTACGCCAAATCTCCAAATCCCCTTTATCGGGGTTAACAATCACATCAAAGTTCTCATCGTCTTCGTACTTTTTACGCAACTGATTGCGAAAGGCCTCTTCGATGAATGCCATGAGTGTAATTCTGTCGATATTTTTCTCCTCCTTAAACGCGAGGAAGCTCTCAATAATCGCCTGATTTTCCATTGTTTATATCTGAATAATCCTATTTAAACTTAATTGCCACTTTTGCTTCGGTAAGCGCCGTGAATTCAATTTTTAATTCTTTGTTGGGTTCGCTCTTCTTTTTCTGTGGCACGCTGAGCACAATGTACTCTTCGGCTACTTCAATGAGTTGACCTTCGTCTTCCCGATCGTCGTACTTCACTTTCAAAAAGCGTCCTTCATTCTTTTTGTATTGACGCCAAATTTTTAAAGGCCGATTCAAATCTGGGCTACTCACCGTCAAATTAAAATCTTCTTCATCGCGATCCAGTAAAGACTCCATCTTGCGATTGATCATCTTAATCTGCTCCATCGTTAGTCCGGAATCCGCATCAACGTAAGCCACAATAACATTATTTGGTTTGATTTCAAGATCAACCAAAAAGGCGTCGTTTTCCTCTACCGCCGATGTCAATGCTGTCGCTACTTTATCGTATTCCATAAATTACCGCCAATAAAAGAGGGGACTCGAGGTCCCCCTTTTGTACGTCAAAAAGTTTCGACAAATATAGCGATTTATTTTATTGACAGCACATTGTGAATAACCACAAGCCTAAATACTTACGTTTTTTCGATTTTGAGTGATTAATACGCTCTCAATCGATGCAGATTAAGCATTTTTACTACCTTAGAAGTTCGCTTACATGTTAAATATGAACAAAACCATTAGTATTCTCGTAGTGGACGACCACCCTATTGTACGAGACGGCATTAAAACCATGCTGGAAATGGGCAAGTTTGAATCGTATTCGTTCCAAGTTAAGGAAGCCGGAAACATTCTAGATGCCCTAAAATTGGTCGATCAACAGTCCTTTCATCTGATCATTACGGATTCCCAATTGGGCAAACATTCGGGTGCTGATCTCATTAAATCAATCTTGCGCCTGGCCCCAGAGCAATCCGTTTTAGGGTTCTCTGAATCTGATGATATGAACGTAGTTGAGCAAATGCTCAAAGCTGGAGCTAAAGGTTTCATTAGAAAGAGTGTCGATACAAGCGAGCTCATTAAAGCCATCACGGCCATTATTGACGGCCGATTGTATTACGCCCTAGATATTGCAAATTCGCTCATTGAACGCAGGATTTTAGGCAAGACTTTCGCTGAATTTCATAGCAATAACCCTGCTGTAGCGCGCTTGAGTAAGCGGGAGATTGAAATACTCAAATTCATCTCCGACCAATTAACCAATGAAGAAATCGCGAAAAAGTTATTCTTGTCGAAACGCACCATCGACAATCACCGCCAAAACATCTTGAATAAATTGGGAATGAATAATACTGCTGGTTTGGTTCGGTTCGCTGTAGAGAACGGCCTTCTGCACTAATTCCTCATATTCCATTATAAATGCAAAGCGCGCCCAATGGGCGCGCTTTTTTTTGCCAAAAAATCTCCCGCGGCCTGCG
>OCVQ010000085.1_pt1 | contig 77067 bp, 76 predicted proteins | sample 1539061 | NCBI WGS metagenome assembly OCVQ01 (sample SAMEA3355526, study PRJEB22509) | marine metagenome | biome: marine; feature: river plume; material: water | place: USA | collected 2010-08-08 | depth 0.5 m | reverse complement strand
ACTTCGATAGCGTTACAGACCGTTGGCGTATCAACTGAGCGAAGGAGTGTGAGTAATTCTGGATCTAATTTAGCCATTTTTTTAATACCTCTGTTGTTTCTTTTGGTTGCTCTAATGTAGGAATATGACCAGCATTGTTAATAATTTTTAACTCTGAATCATTGATTATACTATGCATCAACTCATGCCTTTCTACTGGACATAATATATCGTTTGAGCCACATATCACCAATACTGGAACCGCAATTAAGCGCAATGTACTTTGTTGGTCTACTCTTGTTTGCAAGGCCTTTGATTGATTTATAAATACTTCTGGGCCCATCGATTTAGCCATCTCCATACAGGTATGGAGGATACTCTCTCGATTATCACTAGCATCTAAATAGTTAGGCTTCATCTCATCACGCATGACATCAACAAGCTTGCCTTCCTTTGCAGCCTTCATTTGAGGGTCTCTCATCGCTTTAACCTCTTCAAGCTCCGCTTTATGATTGGTATCCATAAGCACCAACTTTTCAATTCGATTGGGCTCCTGGGCGTACATCTCCATAGCGACAATACCTCCCATAGAATGACCTAAGAGATGAAACTTGGGTGGTGATTTTTTCAGTACTTCAGCTGCTAAGTCCTGAACAGTTGAATGTCCAGAAATATCTGCGACAATAATCCTTATTGAATCGCTAAGTCCTTCAATTTGTGGTGCAAAAATACGTTCATCACACATCATTCCAGGAATCATAACAAGAGTCTTCACTATTGATTGCTCGCAATCTTAGCACCCTCAGATAGTGACTCTAGCTTAGCAAATGCAATGTCTGGATCCACTGCACCAAAACCTGCAAAAGTACCAAAACCGCAGTCTGAACCCGCAATGACTCTCTCTTTTCCGACTATATTGACAAATTTATTAATTCGTTCAGCCACCAACTCAGGATGCTCAATAAAGTTAGTTGTTGTGTCTACAACACCTGGAACAAGTATTTTAGTATCAGGTATTTCACTCTTACGATCACGAAAAACTGTCCATTCATGAGCGTGTCTAGGGTTTGATGTCTCAAATAAAGTATATCGAGCCTTTGCTTTCATCAATGTTCCAAAAACTTTATTCATATCAATATCACAGCAATGAGGTCCCTCATAATTACCCCAACAAATATGAATTCTTACTTTTTCTTCTGGAACATTCGACAAGGCATGATTCAGTGCCTCCATATGTGATTCTGCAATCTTTATGAATTCAGAGTCAGATAGATCACTGAAAAGCATATGCCGAGATAAAGCAAGATCAGGGCAATCAAGCTGCAAGTCTAAGCCCGATGCGACAATTGTTTCATACTCATCTTTCATTGCATCAGCCAGTGCTGCTAAATATGCATCTCGAGTTGGATAGTAATCATTCTGCAAAAATAAAGAAATGACGCCAGGTGACGCCGCATTCATAAAGCCTCTTTGAACGTCATTTACAGACATTGCTTTTTTTAAGTTTAAAATATCTTTTTGAAGTTCCCCCTGTCCTTTTGATTTAACTTCACCTGTGCACATCGGCCTAGCATATTGAGGCGTTCCACCATCATCAGAAAGCCTTTTTAAAAATCCTGGGAAGAGCTTCAGATCTTCTGGAGCATTTCTAGGGCTATCTCCAGAAAATCCCGTATATCTGTCTTTAACATAAGTTGCGTATGATATTTTTGAGGTTTCTCCATCACTCACAATATCGATGCCCGCTTTTTTTTGCTTTTCAACTGTAGTCAAAACGTTGTTTTGCATGCATGCATCAAAACTTTTTTCATCATATTCTTGATTATTTTCTCTTGCAAAAATATAATCTACAACCTCTTGACCTCTTGGCAATGAACCTACATGGCTCGTTAAAATTCTACTCAATTAATTCTCCTATATAAAATAAACTATTCTCTCCATGTTGACCCTGCTGGGTCGTTTGTTTTTGTGACTTTAAATAAGCTCGCTTCATCTAAACCAATAGGGGTCATCTTGTAGGATAAGTCGGGGCGAATTAAGCAAGTATCTCCAGCAGAAATGCGAGTTGAATTTCCATCCCACTCGAGAGTCCATTCGCCTCTCATAACCATGTTGACTTCGTATTGGCTGGGCGAGTGCATTTCGTCAACAAAGGTCTCATTCGAAATGAAATCCACCTCAAACCCTGGCTTATCTTTCAAAAGACCATTAGCTCCTATGACCTTAAGTGGTGTGTCTTTAGAGTGGTGAGATAAGTCTGATGCACTGACAAAAAAATTACTCATAAACGCTTCTGTCGAAACCTTTGGGAAGTTTTTAAGCTCTTCATCAGTTAATAATTGCATGGGCGTAATATGCTCTGGAAGCAACTCTCCTTTTTTTGTATCATATAAGACCCCGTTATCTCCAAGCAGAAGTCCAAAATCCTTAGCGTCATTAATCACCTCAGGGGCCCACGTCACACCGCCCCCTGCATCATCGCCACCAAGAATGGCCATTAACATTCCATAGCCATCTCCAACATTTTCAAAGGCTCTAAATATCCCTGTTGGTATATTCACCAAGTCGCCTTCATTTGCAAACAATTCTCCATCTTCACCATAGCGTCCCCAGAAAAAACGCCAGCTTCCCTTGAGCACATAAAAGACTTCAGCAGTTGTGTGAGTATGCAAAGAGTTCTTGCAACCAGGTGGTTGTCCAGCCGCACCTATATTAAAACCTGGAGTTTCATTAATATGTACATGCTGGTCTCGACTTTCTGAAACGCCGCCACCTATAATAGTAAAGTTTTCTTTTTGATCAGATCCTGGTGTATGGGCATCAATGAAAGCCGTCTTGCAAGGCTTCAAGTCTGAATACCGAACGATAAATTTTTCCATTTCTTCTGGGGTCATTTTTTAACCTGTCTTAATGATGATTTGTTTCCAGATTGCTGTTTCATCGAAGAGTGTATATTCTCTCCTAAGCCCCCAAGGTCCAAATTCTGCATGTGAAACGCCCATTACATATAAGTCAGCACCAGTAGGTTCACCAAAAATACCCCAACCATCATGCTTGCCTTTAAGGTTCCATCTCACTGCAGCTCTGGGAGAGAGGTGACTATCTTCACGTCCAATTTGATGTTCGACTGTAAAAACTGCGCTTGGCATAGAAGAGCGTAGCCCTCTCCAAAACTCTTCAGCATCCACATACGAATGACCACATACCCCTCCTGGGTATTCTAGATGACATCCACGATCATATTCAGATCTATAAACCGAAGCGTCATCGTTCATAATACGATTAAGTATATCGACATACTTTTCACCCCACGCATTCTTATTTCCATTGCCGATGTAGGGGCCTTTCTTGTCCATAGAATCATTAAATGGATGGTTGCATTTTTCTATGCCGCCTTCGAGATTTATTTGATCTCTTGCAAAATCCTTTGGCATCATTCCTAGCTGGCGAACAATAGCGCCCTGATCTCGAATTAACCATTCATCATTTACTTGATTGTTAATAGCATGACAGTCTGCGATTGTTCTAAAAACAACCTTCTTACCTGTTGCCTTCCCAAATGAGCCATCTCCCAGATGAGAAGCTGTAGAAATAATTCTATGTGAGGACAACATACCGGTCTCCGGTGTCCCTGACCAAATTACATCTTCTCCTAATAACTTGCGATCAGGAAATTCTGATAATGTTGCTTTTGTTGCATCAATAACCGTCTTATTTCCAATCACAAGGGAGGGTGGGGCCCTTAAAATAATATCATCTGAGTACAAGTAAAGGAGCTTATCAATACCCCTTTCTTCCCAAATTTCATGAGTAATGCCATTAATCCAGTCAGGAAAATTAGCATATTGTGAATCAAACCCTTTCATTCTATTCTCTCCTATTTATCAGAAATTTTTGCAGAACCCCTAACCATTAGTGGTCCATCAATTTCAATTCTTCTAGCAGTTGTTGTTTTATTTTCAATGCTCTCAATTAGAATTGAAACCGTTTCAGCTACCATTCGATTGGCTGGCTGTCGAACTGTTGTTAAATCATAAGCAGGCCATGAGGAAATAGGCACATCATCATAACCAACGACAGAAACTTGTTCAGGGACTTGTAATCCTAGCTCAAACCTAATAACATCGATTACTGCAATTGCCATAGCATCATTAGCAACGAATACTGCATCTGGAAAATTTTGTTTAGAAAACATTGTTCGCGCCGCTTGTCTGGCTTCATCAGAATTAAAGTTACCCACTTCTCTTGCATATAATTCCTGTCCATTTCTAACTAGTTCTTCAGTGAAGCCTTTTTCTCGGTCTCGTTGAGTCGATGCCCCCTCCCAACCAGCAATATATCCAATACGCTTATGCCCACCTGCCAAAAGAAATCTAGCAACTTTCTGACCACCTTGAAAATTATCAGAGGTTACCGCCGATAGCCTATCATCATCTTGAGTTCGATTAAATAAAACAACTGGAACACCTGCAGAGGTGCATCTCTTAGCAAGGTCTGAGGACATAGAAACCGAAGCAGCTATAATGCCATCAACTTGATAATCTAAAATTTCATCTACCGCATCAGCAATGTCACCCTCTTTGTTTCCAGACATAAAAATTAAAACGTGATAACCTTTCTTTTGAAGAGCACTTGAGAGTAACTCCAAAGCCTCTGGATAAAAGTAGTTATCCAAATATGCCACTACGAGCCCAATCATTCGAGACTTTCCTGTGATTAATGAACGCGCTAACACATTGGGCCTATATCCTAATTCTGCTGCTGCTTTACGAACTAGCTCGTTTGTTTTCTTAGAGGATGACGCACCAGGTGTGAAGACCCTTGAAACAGCAGACTGGCTTACACCAGCTAATTTTGCTACCTCCATTGATGTAATTTTTTGAGTGCTCATTAGTCCGCTGTCCAGCCTCCATCAATCATCAATGCTGAACCTGTAATCATGCCAGATGCCTCTGAGGCTAGAAATACCACTGCCCCCATAATATCTTCAACTTCACCTGCACGTCCAAGTTTTATTTTTTCCTCAATCCACTTTTTGCGTTCAGGATTATCAAATGTAGATTGTGTTAACGCCGTTCGGATAAATGTTGGGCAAATTGTGTTGACCCTAATTTGATGGACCCCCCATTCAATTGCCATGGCCTTTGTAAAGCCCTCTACAGCATGCTTTGAAGCAGAATATACCGCTCGGTCTACTCCGCCAACATGTCCCATTTGAGAAGAAATATTAATTAGTGAGCCTGGTTTTTTTGCCTTTATCAGTCCTCTTGCTACTGCTTGTGTCAAAAAGTAAGCACCCCTAAGATTGACATCCATGACCTCATCAAAATCCTCAGTAGAGGTTTCTAATGAAGGTGAATGACGACCCATGCCAGCACTATTTACAAGGATATCAAAGGGCTTTTGATTTTTAAAAAAAAGCTCGATTGCGTCTGTATCAGCAATATCCAGCTGAACAGCCTCAACACTATTGCCCTTTAATTTTATTGCATCAGAAGCTTTTTGAAGAGCTTCAATATTTCTTGATGCCAAGACGACCTCAGCGCCTGCATCCGCAAGTGCTACAGCACAAGCCAGACCAATGCCAGATGAAGCTCCCGCAATAAGGGCAGTTTTATTATCTAATCTAAAAGATGGTGTAGTCGGAAGTTTCAAAATCAATTACCGTTTATGTTTTTAGCTTTGTTAAATTCTCTTAATCTACCGAGAACATCAACACCAATTTGATTATAGATATCCAGAATATCTATCATGACCCAGTTTTCCCTTATTTTTCCTTCTTCCAACCTCCAAAAATCAAGTGACCGAAGAAAAACCTCTTTATTACTTGGGGCGATACCCATCCAGCCATCATGAGTGAGTGTTTGTTTCATATTTGGCCAGCCAGTTACAGCTGCATATTCTCCATCTCCAAAAAAGTGATATCCAATTTGATCCCCCCAACCATCTCTCTTACTATAAGTTGTATCTTTTCCTCTGTCTGGCATAGCATTCAAAAATGGTATTTGATGCCAGTTTCTAAAACCTTCAATGCCTCTTCCACTTCCTATTCCAGAGGGACCATACCAATTCATTTTGGGATGCCAATAGTAATCCATTTTCATGACCTCAGGACCGCCCTCAGAGGGATGCTTTTTCATAGCATTAGCCATTCCTAGAATATGCTCCATTGAGGCATCACTTTTTTCAGGGTCATATGGACTATCTGAAATCCCATCCATTGTTGCTGGGCCTGGGACGCACCATTCTCTTCCAAGAGTTGGGGCCATTGGCCAAGAGTCAGACTGCATCATAAGTTCAGGTATGTCCCACAACGCCTGAACTTCAATTATTTTGTCCTCCTGAAAGCAATAAAATTCATGGAATCGCATATGTGCAATATGGCCAGTTGGAGGGATATCTAAAAAAGACTTTAAAAAAGTACCATTGTAAAAGCCAGCACATCCAACCCAATGCAAATCCTTTTCAGTTTTCCCAGCGATAACGATATAGTCTCGTCTTTCAAGATCAGGCATTGATTCAAACAGTGGTTTAAGTGCTTGATTATAAAAACTAGTTGGACCTAGAATATCTCCAAAAGGGTGGGATAGATGAATAATCGCCTCCTCATCAAATAGAGACTCGAGGCTACTTCGAACTCCATCCTCCGTAAAACTATACATACTCAATCTTAGAGGCTTTATTAGCTCTTTAAGATGGTTGGCTCTATGCACTACTGGGCCGCCTTCCCATATGGTACGTCTTCACCGCCATAGCGCCTAACCCTTATATTGGCTTGCTCTGCATGACCAACAAAAGACTCTAGCATGCAAAGTCGAGAGCAGTATCTTCCAATCTTTACGGCTGCCTCATCCGTTGTTATTTTTTGATAGCTATGCGTTTTGAGATACTTTCCTACCCAGAGACCGCCTGTATAACGCCCCGCTTTTTTAGTCGGCAAAGTATGGTTAGTTCCAATCACTTTATCACCATTCGATACGTTTGTTCTTGGACCCAAGAATAGTGCTCCATAAGAATGCATATGATCTAAAAACCAGTCATCACGGTCAGTCATAACCTGAACATGTTCTGAGGCAATATCATTGGCAACTTCTAGCATTTCATCATAAGTATCACAGACAACAACCTCGCCATACTCTGCCCAGCTGACACCCGCCGTATCTGCTGTCGGAAGAATCGTTAGTATTCTATCAATCTCTACTTGTGTTTCTTCGGCAAGTTTTTGACTGTTCGTAACCAAAACCGCTGGTGAGTTATAGCCGTGTTCGGCTTGACCTAAAAGGTCAGTTGCACATAGTTCAGCATCAACTGTCTCATCAGCAATAACCATCGTTTCTGTAGGTCCGGCGAATAAGTCAATACCAACTCTACCAAAGAGTTGTCTTTTAGCCTCAGCCACAAATGCATTACCAGGGCCAACGAGCATATCTACTGGATTAATCGACTCAGTTCCAAGAGCCATAGCTCCAACAGCTTGAATACCTCCAATCACATAAATTTCATGAGCGCCGCCAAGATGCATTGCAGCAATTACGGCTGCGTTTGGCGCACCTTGATATGGCGGAGTGCAGGCTACAATTCTAGGAACTTTTGCAACACTAGCAGTCACAACTGACATATGTGCCGAAGCGACCATAGGAAACTTTCCTGCTGGTACGTAGCAACCTACTGACTGTACAGGAATATTTTTGTGTCCAAGAATAACACCTGGCATTGTTTCAACTTCGATATCTTGCATTGAGTCTCTTTGGGCCTGGGCAAAATTCCTGACCTGTTCCTGTGCAAACTTGATATCTTTCATATCTCTATCAGACACATTTGCAATAAGGCCATCAATCTCAGCTGAACTTAACTTGTATGATTTTGGTGAGTAATTGTCAAACTTTTCTGAGAACTCTCTAACAGCAGAATCACCTTTTTCTTCAATTACTTTTAAAGTATTTTTGACAACTTCACTAACCTCAGCATCATCAATTGCTTTGTCAGCAGCTGTCTTTCCTTTTTTTAAATATTTAATAGCCATAATAATTCCAATTAATTAGGTTTTGGTGGTTGGACTTCACCTCGATCAAACGTTTCCCAACCCATTCCATTGAAAACATCAATTCCGAGTTGAGACAATATGCTTGGAAAATCAACATTAACCCAATTATCAATAATGAGGCCATCTCTGACTTCCCAAAAATCTGTGTAATGAATTTTCACACGCTGATTCGTTGGCTTAATACCCATGAATTCACCACTATGAAGCGCATCGATGTGTCCAAAACAGGAAGCCCATTCACCATCCACAAGAAACTTGTCCGTCTTATATATCCGATCTGTAAAGGCTGCCCTTAATGGCAGCTGCCAGTTATTTCTAAACTCCTCAAGGTTGTTTTTTATGCCGCAGCCCTGGTTGCCCATCCAGCGAAACTCTTTATGAAAATATTGATCCATGTCATTTGAGTTAGCTCCCAAAGCATCTTCCATTGCCTTTACAACTTCAAGAGTTTTTTGAGATTTTGAATCATAACTCATAGGAAGCTCAACACTCATTTTCTAACATTTGACCAGTTTCACTGTCAAACAATAAACACAAGTTAGCAGAAATATTGGCCATCACATTAGAGCCAATATCAACATGATAATTCTTATCCGACTTCATCGAAATAAGTTCGTCGCCAGGCCTAACTGAAACCATAGTCATATCACCAAGTAGCTCCATTGAGAATGCTGGCGCTGAAATATCACCCTTGGATTTGACGATTACAGCGTCCTCCGCACGGAAACCCAGGGTTATACTTCCATTATGCTTTTTACTCAACCCTTTAATCTTAACTCCCTCACTCGTAAAGACGCCATCGCTTATTGATCCTTTTAATAGGTTCATCGCAGGTGATCCAATAAAGCTTGCTACAAAACTATTAGCCGGTTTATTGTATATTTCTTGAGGTGTTCCAACCTGTTGTACAATTCCAGCATTCATTACTACAACTCGATCTGCAAGCGTCATGGCTTCAACCTGGTCATGGGTCACGTATATTGTGGTAACTTTTAAATTATGCTGTAGATTTTTAATTTGCGCCCTTGTGGAAACACGTAACTTGGCATCTAAATTTGATAACGGTTCATCCATCAAGAAAACTGTCGGCTCCCTCACAATTGCCCTAGCTAGTGCTACTCTTTGTCTCTGTCCTCCGGATAGCTCGGCAGGTTTTCGATGCAAAAAGTCATTCAATTCGACCATCTCCGAAGCGTTCATTACTTTTTCATCATGAAGCGCTTTATCAATCTTCCTAACCTTAAGTGGAAAACGAATATTTTCATAGACTGTCATGTTGGGATAGAGCGCATAGGATTGAAAAACCATTGCTACGTCGCGATCCTTTGGCTCTAGAGTATTGACTACTTTACCCTTAATGAGTACTTCTCCACTGGTGATGGTTTCTAAACCAGCTATCATTCTCATTGTCGTAGTCTTACCGCAGCCAGAAGGGCCCAACAACACTAAAAACTCTTCGTCAGCTATTGTAAGGTTAAAGTTATCAACTCCTACAAAACTACCCCATCTTTTTGTTAGATTTTTTAATTCAATTTCTGCCATAATATTTGTATGTAAACTAATTCCTAAAACTTAAGTATTGCAAGCAAAATGCATACGATTGCAAAATATTATAGCACATGGTTTTTTCTTATAAAGATAATGTTGCAATCCTATGCAAAAATAAATTTATTTTTATTTCAAATTTACAAGTTTTGCAAATAAAATAACTAATGTTCAGATAAAGGGGAAATGACATGACAAACCTTCAACCATCAAGAGAAGTCTTTATTACCTGCGCCGTCACTGGCTCTGGTGATACAACTGGTAGATCAGAAAAAGTACCAATTACACCTCAACAAATTGCAGACTCATGTATCGAGGCAGCTGAAGCAGGCGCTGCAATTGTGCATATTCATGTTCGTGATCCAGAAACTGGCACTCCAGCTCGTGATCCTAGACTATACAGCCAAGTTGTTGATATCATCAAAGAGTCAAAAGTTGATATGGTCATCAACTTTACTGCTGGAATGGGTGGTGACATTGTTTTTGGGTCAGCTGAAAAGCCTTTCCCACTCGATGAAGCTGGTACCGACATGGTTGGAGCAACAGAGCGGCTTGAACATGTCCGTAATCTACTTCCAGAGATATGCACCATCGATTGCGGCACTATGAATTTTGGTCATGGCGATTATGTAATGACCAATACCTCCTCAGTTCTGCAAGAAATGGCACGCCAGGTTCAAGCGCTTGGGGTCAGGCCAGAGATTGAGTGTTTTGATACTGGACATTTACAATTAGCTATCTGGTTAAAAAATCAAGGACTTATTGATGACCCTGTGATGATCCAGCTATGCATGGGCATTCCTTGGGGAGCGCCAGATGATATGCATACATTCTTAGCAATGACCTCCAGTATTCCAAAGGACTGGACTTTTTCAGCCTTCTCTATAAGTAGGAATCAGCTTCCATTTGTTGCAATGTCAATCCTAGCAGGGGGTAATATTCGTGTAGGACTTGAGGATAATATTTATCTTAAAAAAGGAGTTCTTGCGACAAATGGCGACCTTGTTAAACAGGCAGTTAAGACTGCTGAAGGAATGGGTTGCACAATCATAGGACCAGAGCAAGTTCGTAAAAATTTAAAGCTTGAAAAGCGCTGGGGATAGTTATGAAAAGCATTAAGTCTGCAGGTGTAATTGGAGCGGGCGTTATTGGAAGTGGTTGGATTGCAAGGCTAATACTCAATGGAATTGATGTCTGTGTTTTTGATCCTTCAAAGGATGCTCCAAAGAGTGTTGAAAAAGTCATTAATAATGCAGAGAGAGCTTATAAAAATTTACTCAGGTCCCCACTTCCAAAAAAAGGAGTGTTGTCATTTCTTGATACCGTTTCAGAAGTTGCAAAATCTTCAGAAATAATTATCGAAGCTGTTCCAGAAAGGCTTTCTGCAAAGCAATCTGTTTATAAAGAAATTGAGTTAAATGCTTCTAACGAATTAATCATTACCTCATCTACCTCAGGAATTCTTCCATCTGATTTGCAGTCAGAAATGAAAAATCCAGAAAGATTAACTGTTGCCCATCCATTCAATCCAGTTTATCTTCTGCCTTTAGTTGAGGTCGTTGGTGGATCCAAAACTTCACAAAAAGTAATCGACGAAACGTGTAGTATTTTTTCTAATATTGGGATGTTTCCTCTTCATATTAAAAAGGAGATACCCGCATTTATCGCTGACAGGTTACTTGAGTCTGTCTGGCGAGAAGCATTATGGCTAGTCAATGATGATATTGCAACGACAGAAGAGATTGATGATGCAATTCGTTATGGTTTTGGGCTTCGCTGGGCACAAATGGGGCTGTTTGAAACATATAGACTAGCTGGAGGTGAAGCAGGGATGCGTCACTTTATTTCACAATTTGGGCCCTGCCTAGAATGGCCATGGACTCACTTGATGGATGTACCTGAATTTACAGAAGAGCTTGTAGACAAAGTGTCAAATCAATCAGATGACCAATCTGGAAAGCACAGTATTGACGAACTTATGCAAAAGCGAGACGACAATTTAGTTGACTTCTTAAAGGTTTTAAAAGAAAACCGATGGGGCGCTGGCAATACCTTAAAAGAATTTGATGATAGCCTAGGTAAGTCTAGGATAGACTTTTCTGAATTAGATGTATCTAAACCCTTAAAAACCTTTTCAACTCATATTCCTAAAGATTGGGCTGATTATAATGGTCACATGACAGAGGCGCGCTACCTAGATTGTTTTTCAGAAGCAACTACTGAGCTGATGGCCATCATTGGCGCTGATGAAGAATATATTGCGAATATAGGCTCCTACTTTACTGTTGAAACGCATATTCGTCACCTAGATGAAGTACTTATTGGTGAGGGTATTCATTCTAAAACTCAAGTAATATATGGTGAAAATAAAAAACTACATCTCTTTCACTGGCTCCATCATAATGACGGAAGGCTTTTAGCTACAGCAGAGCATATGCTCATTCATGTAGACTTAAAAACACGGGGCGCGAGTATGCCAGGAGATTCAGTCATTGAGAAAATGGAGCGCATATACAGCGCACATAAAAATTTGCCTAAACCTGAGGGCTTAAGTCGAGCTGTTGGAGACAAAGTTTAATACCATTCATCTTCCATACTCTCTTTCTTTTTAGCAATAAAATCAACTAATTCTTCGTCTATAGACTGATCGAGAGATGGCTCGACATAGTTATCAAGCATTTCATTCCAGCGCTCATAAGCTCTTTGCTGAGAATCCTTTGAGCCATCTTCTTCCCACTGCTCAAAAGAGTTGTTGTCGGGCAGTTCAGCACGATAATTTGCGGTTTCAAAATTTTCTGCAGTATGCTGAGTACCAAGAAAATTTTCACCAGGAGAATTTTCTAAATAAGCAGTTGTAGCTAATGAATTGTCATCAATAGTAAGCCCTTCAAACATTCTATGAAGCATTCCTAGACGGTCTACATCAAGCATAAATTTTTCATAGCCAACTACCAATCCGCCCTCCAGCCAACCGGCTGCTTGATGAATAAAGTTTGCCCCAGCTAAAATTGCTGGATAAATTGAATCAACCGACTCTTGCATAGCCTGAGCATCAGCAACCTTTGAGGCAGTGTAGTGACCACCCGCCCTAAATGGAAGGCCTACCCTTCTGGCCATCTGCCCAACTGCATAGGTAGCTAAACTTGATTCAGCAGTTCCAAAGGTCGGTGCGCCTGACTTAAGGTCCATCGTTGTCAAAAAGTTTCCATATACTGCAGAAGAACCTGGTCTAATTAATTGCGTTAGCGCAACACCGACAAGGGTTTCAGCATGAGCCTGAGCGATGGCTGCTGGCATGGTCACAGGAGACATTGCCCCGCCAAGAATAAAAGGAGTGATTACAACTCCTTGATTTGCCCTAGCATAACCTTTTAGAGCGTCGGTCATGGTCTTGTCATACACAAGGGGTGAGTTCACATTTATATTTCCTTGTATAACGCAATTTTTATCAACGATATCCTTACCAAAAACAATACGCGCCATTTCAATTGAATCCTCTACTCTGTCAAGTGCCGTTACAGATCCCATAAATGGCTTATCTGAATATTTTAAATGTGAATAAACCATATCCAGATGACGCTTGTTCACTGGAACATCAACTGGTTCACAATTAGTGCCACTTGTATGATGAAGCCATGGGGTCATATGCGAAAGTTTTATCAAATTATTAAAGTCTTGCATATTGCCTTGACGTCTCCCCCCCTTTAGATCGTAGACAAAAGGAGATCCATAAGCTGGACCTAGTACCAGCTTATTACCCCCAAATATGGTTGATCTTTTAGGGTTTCTTGCGAGCATTTCAAACTCACTGGGAGCAGTTTTACAAAGGCTTTGGATAAGACCTTTATCAAACTTTACAAGGGTTCCTTTAACGGTTGCCCCTGCTTCTTTAAATAAGTTTAATGACTCTTCGTCATCCCAAAACTCAAGGCCAACCTCTTTAAGAATCCAATCAACATGATCATCAATCTTTGACAGCTCTTCTTCACTGAGCATGTCGTAACACTTGATATTTCGTGTTAAATACCTAGGAGGTTCAATTTGTTCAGCTTTTTTTCGATCAGCAATTTTTGCTGACCGTCCACCCACTCTCCTTCTGTGCTGATGATCTGACATATAAATCTTATGATAAATTTAGAATTTAAAAGAAATCTAAATTCATGTTAACTAAGAGCAAGTCAAAACTCAAGTTAAAAAAATTAGAGAGATTTGTTGAATTATTTTAATTAATATAAATATATTAGTTGTTTAGAGTGAGCGTGTTTGACAAAGCACCCTTCCACTTATTGGTGCAGAAATAGTTCTCCTATATGCCTCAATAATACGTTTTTCAGATGTTGGCTCAAAGCCATCAAAGACCATTCCATAGTCCTCAACTGAGTTCTCAATAATAGAAGGCGAAACAATATTTATTCGAAGTCTACCTGCATACTCTGCAGCCAATGTTGATACGCACATGTTTAATGCCCCATTAGCAGCAGCTGCACAGGAGCCTGACAAAATTGGCTCATCACCAATGATGCCACTGGTTAGAGTGATTGAACCATTTTCAGTTAAAAAAGGAATTGCTGCCTTTGCTAAATTAAGTTGGCTAAAGCACTTATTAGATAACCCTAAAGCAAAGTCTTCCATGGTCAATTCCTCAAATGTTTTGAAAGGAGCTCGAACACCAGCACATGAAATTAAAGCATCGAAAGATCCGATCGAAGCAAATACATCAGACACGCTTTCAAAGTCCAAAGCATCAATTTTTAAATCGGGTCCAGAGCGGCCAGCACGAATCACCTCATAATCTTTAAGTCCTCCAACTACAAGCCTTCCAAGTCTTCCAGTTGCGCCAACCACAATAATTTTTTTCATAATACCTCTTCCAGTTTAAATAATTAAATAATGATATCACTAATTAAGCAAACTACCGATTTGCTTTTTAACTTCCTCTTTGGTCGTATTTGAATTCAAACCTGTTCCAATTTTTACCTTTACTTCGCGACGAAGCCTAAACTTCATTCTCTTTTTAACTGATCTAGGTGCTTTTGAAAAAAAACTCCCCCACATATTTTTGATAGCGAAAGGAACAACGATGACAGCTTCTTTTGATTGTGATAAAACTTTTTCAAAGCCTCTTTTTAAGTCACTTAACTCTCCACTAGTTGAAACATGCCCCTCAGGAAATAAACAAACAACACAGTCATCGTTTAATAAATTTATAATATTTTGCATGGCATTTCTACTATTCTCAGGTCTTATTGAGACTGCTCCAACTCCTCTAAGAATCCAATTAAAGATTGGCTTACTGTAATAATCATCATGCACTACAAATCTTATTGTCCTTGGTGTCGCCCACTGAATTAATGCAAAATCAATATAACTAATGTGATTACCTAGAAGCAATACAGGCCCATCTTTAGGAATGTTATCTATGCCGCTCACCTTTAATCGATAACGCCATCCAAACAATAGGAGGCCAGCCAGTTGACGCATAGCTAGAGAATAGCTTTGAGTTTTTTCAGAACAATGCTAAAACCTGCGACCGCAATGAATGCATTAAAGTAGAGAATAAATTCACTACCAAAACTAAGGTTAGCTAGAATAACTGTAAAAATTAAAAGACTGATCATAGCTATATTTTGAAGCCAGTTCTTACCTGCAAGCATACTGCCTAAACCATCCTCAGGCGAGTGGGCTTGCATCAAAGCATTAAGTGGAACGATCATCATTCCTGCACCAACACCAAATAATAGTATGACCGAGGTCACCAAAATAAGTGCGGTCGAGTTGGGAATAAAGTTAAGGCTAGAAATAACAGGGACCAAAATTGCACAAACTGTAATCAGAATCGAACCTGTATATATATTATTAATACGAATAAAATTCAAACTCTTTCTTCCAGAAAGGAATGCACCAATCATTATTCCAATGACTGAAGATGCCAACATTGCATTTACAACTAGTGGACTTTCGACACCAAAATTGACTTTTGCATGAGCAGGAATAACGGCAACTAAATTTTGGGACATTCCCCAAAATATTGCTGTACCCAAAATAGAATACCAAACAATTTCATTGGACCTCATTGCTTTAAAGTTTGATGCTAAATATTTAAAAGAAATCAGCTTAGGGATTGAAAACTGGGCACTGATTAACTTAGTTGGATAAAAACGAGTCCCAAGGGTAGCCAAAAATTCTACCGTTGATAGACCAACTAAAACCCAACCAACAGGAGCAATTTTCATCAATATCTCCTCAGGACTAGAAGCTTGCATAGTCCCAAGAAATGCTTCAAATAAATAGGAGAAGAAAACGGTTCCTAATAGAATAGCAATCAACACAACAGAAGAGTGTAAAGCGTTCCCTCTACTTAAGCCAGCCTTACTCAGACACTCTTTAATATAACCCATTTTTGCAGGAGAATATATTGCGCTTTGCGTAGCAAGAAGTAGAGTGAAACCAAATGCAGTTTTATATAAACCATTGTAATAACAGTATGTAATGCCCAAGGTAATTATGACAGCTGAAAAGGCGCTAAAACGCATTACACTTGTCTTGGCGAATTTATCAGAAAGATGGCCTGACAAAGTAAAGAGAAGAATAAAAGGAACTAGAATCATGGCATTAACGATGGCAGTCAAAATAATTTGCTGCTGCTCACCATAAATCATAAAGATGGTATTCTGAATGATTATTTTGTGACCTAAATCTACAAATGCATTAAGAAAAACAGCAACTAGGTAGATCGAAAATATGACTGATCGTTCTCTACTAATTTGTTGACTCTCTTCCATGACTCCCCCAACACTACCATTAAAGTAAACAGTATAAGAGAATTAGAGATTCGTTATTAGTAAATATTAAATTTGTCTAAAATTCAATGCCTTCAACTTCAGCAATGGTTTGCATATCCTTATCACCTCTTCCTGAGAGGTTAATGATAATAGATTTGTCACTAGACCACTCTTTGGCGAGTTTTACAGCATATGCAATTGCATGTGATGGCTCAAGAGCAGGAATAATACCTTCCACCTCAGTCAATAAATGAAATGCTTCTAATGCCTCTTTATCAGTAATAGCAACATACTCTGCTCTTCCAATATCTTTAAGGTAGGCATGCTCAGGACCAACTCCTGGATAATCAAGACCCGCTGAAATTGAGTGTCCCTCAATAATTTGACCATCATCATTTTCCATCAAGTATGTTCTGTTTCCATGCAAAACACCTACGCTTCCTGCAGTCAATGGAGCCGCATGTGCATCAGGTCCTAAGTCAATTCCACGACCACCAGCCTCAACGCCGATAATTTTCACTGAGGTATCCTCAATAAATGGATAGAACAGGCCTATTGCATTTGAACCACCTCCAACACAGGCAATAACAGCATCTGGAAGACCGCCAACCTGATCATCAAATTGCTCTTTAGCTTCTTTACCAATGACGCTCTGAAAGTCCCTTACTAACATAGGATAGGGGTGTGGTCCAGCTACCGTTCCAATAATATAGTAAGTGTCATCAATGTTAGTTACCCAGTCTCGCATTGCCTCATTCAAAGCATCTTTAAGAGTCTTTGAACCTGAGGATACAGGAACGACAGTCGCACCAAGGAGCTTCATACGATATACATTCTGGACTTGTCTAACAACATCAACTTCGCCCATATATACAACACACTCAAGACCCAGTCTGGCTGCAATAGTTGCCGAAGCTACGCCATGCTGACCTGCACCTGTCTCAGCAATAATTCTAGTTTTACCCATGCGCTTGGCAAGAAGCGCTTGTCCAATTGTATTATTAATTTTATGAGCACCAGTATGATTTAAGTCCTCACGCTTCAGATAAATTTTTGCACCACCAATCTTTTTAGTCAGGTTTTCTGCGAAGTAGAGTGGCGTTTTACGCCCAACATAGTGTTTAAGATCATCCTCAAACTCTTTAAGGAAGTCTGGATCATCTTTAAATTTCTCATAGGCCTCTTTTAACTCTGTGACTGCTGTCATCAGAGTTTCGGCAACAAAGATTCCACCGTATTGATCAAAATGACCTTTTTCGTCAGGAAGGTTATAGCTCATGAATTAGTATGTCTGATAAAAGCTTCTATTTTATCAATATCCTTAACTCCTGGTGCACTTTCCACGCCACTTGAAGCATCAACTGCATATGGATTTACTTGTTTAATTGCATCGGCTACATTGTCAACAGTTAAGCCACCAGCCAAAATAATTGGCAATGATATTTTGACACACGCCAATGACCAATCAAAAGACTCACCGGTTCCTCCATAACTTGAAGGGCTGAAAGAATCTAAAAGGAGTGCGCTAGCTGATGAAAAATTTTCAGCTATTTCTTTAACATTAGTGTCTGGTTTTACGCGTAAAGACTTGATAAATGGCATTTGATATTGAGCACAATCAAGAACACTTTCATCACCATGAAACTGAAGAGTATCAAGAGGTACCTCACAAAGAATCTCATCAATAAAGCTGGGGTTAGCATTAACAAATAAACCCACTCTATTTATGAAAGGAGGAAGCGCTTCAATTATTTTTTGAGCAGAATGGATATCTACATTTCGTGGAGATTTATCATAAAAAACCAGGCCGATTGCATCAACGCCCGCTAAGGCAGCATCTCTGGCATTATTAGGCTCAGTAAATCCACAAATTTTTACCTTAGTCATTAACTAAATCAATTTCTTTAAAAGAATGATTTTCTCATAGCCTCGCTATGTAATGAATACAATTAAGGAATGAACTTAAAATTTAACTAGAAGCTTTTTTTTTGGCAGGCGCTTTCTTTTTAGATTTTTTTGCTTTAGCTTTTTTGGCTTTAATTTTTCCCTCTATAGCTTTTTTGCACTCCTCAAGGGATAAGTCTGCTGGCTCTTTGTCACCAAAAACTTTTTGAACAGTGACATTTTTTTGACCTTTACCTCGCTTTTTACCATTCCAAATATATGGACCAAAACGACCATTCAAAACCTGAATTTCAGAGTCTTCAAATACCTTTATTATTCTTTCAGCATCGAATTTTTCTTTTGCAGCAATAAGCTCTAATGCAGTCTCTAAAGAAACCTCTTCTGGTGAGACCTCTTTCAAAGAGACATACTTTTTTCCATATTGAATATATGGACCAAAACGTCCATAATTAGCCTTAATTACTTCACCACCATCTGTCTCTCCAACAGTTCGAGGCATTTTGAAAAGCTCTATTGCTTCATCAAGTGATATATTTTCAATGTCTTGCCCTGTTCTAAGTGAAGCAAAAGTTGGTTTTTCCTCATCATCTTGAGTGCCAATCTGAGCATAAGCACCATATCGACCGAATCGCACACTTACTGGCTTACCAGAAACTGGATCTTCTCCTAAGTCCCTCTTTCCATGGGTTTCATCTCGCGAAATATCCTTAGCAAGCTCTATTTGCTCATGAAAGGGTTCATAAAAATTTCGAATTACGCCTGCCCATGGCTTGGATTCTTCAGCAATAAGGTCAAAGTCACTTTCAAGATTAGCTGTAAACTCATACCCAATAATATTTCTAAAGTTTTTAACCAAAAAATCAACTAAGAGGTAGGCTACATTTGTTGGGAATAACTTATTTTTTTCAGCTCCTGTATTCTCAGTTTGCGTCAATTGTGAGATAACACCATCTGCAATTTCTATCATTTGGTACTCTCGTTGAGCACCTTCTCTAGTATCTTTGACAACATAATTTCTATCTTGAACTGTTGTAATCATTGTTGCAAATGTAGACGGTCTTCCAATCCCCATTTGCTCAATCTCTTTAACTAATGAGGCTTCAGTGTATCTTGGTTTTGCTCTAGAGAATGACTCTCTAGAACTCATATCCATGAGAGTGAGCTCATCACCCTTAGACACCTCAGGCAACAATTTATCTTCAGCAGCAATGTAATCATAAACCTCAAGAAATCCAGCAAAAGAGAGAATCTCACCATCTGCAATAAAGTTTTCACTTCTTTCCGAGATACTAATATTGATTTTAGTTTTTTGTAACTGGGCATCACTCATTTGAGACGCCAATGTCCGTTTATAAATTAAAGAATACAATTTTGCTGACTGATCATCTAAACCCAAAATAGTTGGCTTAGTTAGATCCGTTGGTCTGATTGCTTCATGCGCCTCTTGAGCACCAGTGGAACTTGTCTTATATCTTCTGGCCTGATGAAAATCCTTGCCATATTTAGAAATAATTTCATCTTGGGCCGCTGAAATTGCCACTTCAGATAAATTTAACGAGTCAGTTCTCATGTATGTGATTGCGCCTTCACGATATAAGTTTTGCGCAATTGACATAGTCTGCTTGACAGAAAATCCAAGCTTTTGAGATGCCTCTTGTTGCAATGTAGAAGTAATAAATGGCGCTTTAGGTGACCTTTTAGAAGGCTTAGTGTCAATAGACTCAACAATTAACGTTGACTTCAAAAGAGCCTCTGCAAAAGAAAGCGCCTCTTCCCTGGAGTCAAAGTCTTTGCCTAGCTTTACCTCAAGGCTTTGACTAGTCTTGTTTACAAGGTTTGCTTTAACTTTATAAGTGCTAACAGGAGAGTGTGCAGAGATTTCACGTTCACGCTCAACCACCAATCTCACAACTGGAGACTGAACTCTGCCAGCAGAGCGTGCTCCAGAAATTTTACGCCATAGCACTGGTGAGATTTCAAAGCCAACAAGTCTGTCAATAATGCGCCTGGCTTGCTGCGCATTAACAAGATCAGTATTTATTGTTCTTGGGTTGCTAATTGCATCGGTAATAGCACCCTTGGTTATCTCATGAAAAACAATCCTTGGAGTATCCTCAGCTAAGGAAAGCGCTTGTTGCAAATGCCATGCAATGGCCTCTCCCTCTCTGTCCTCATCAGTTGCAAGATAAATTTTCTCAGCAGTCTTAGCGGATTTTTTAAGATCAGCAACTACTTTTTTCTTATCCGCACTGATAGCGTAGGTTGGCTGGAAGTCATTCTCTATATTGACACCCATATCTTTCTTTGGCATGTCTCGAATATGACCTATGCTTGACTTAACAACATAGTCTGCGCCTAAGAACTTTTCAATTGTTTTTGCTTTCGCCGGTGATTCGACAATAACAAGATTTTTTGACATAAGAAGACCTACTGAAGGGTAGGGTTATCATCATAAAACACAATAGATTCAATCCATTGTGACGGAACAGCAGATTCAGCACTATTTCCGATAACCATCATAACCACCCATTTCAAGTCATCAATACTTAATTTGGAGTCCTCTAGGGACATTACTTGATCAATAACTATTTCTCTTTGGCTCGCATTGAGTTGGCCCATATTTTCCATAAACATTATGAATCCTCTGGCTCTAGAATCTAGTTTTGTTTTTTCTAGATCATTGTAGATTCTCATGGAATTATGCACTGTATTGAAACTTGCAATTTTTCCATCTTGAAGTGCGGCAATATTCTCAAGCCAAACTAAAGCTTTTTCAATTCGATCCGAATCAAATCCTGCCTCAGAAAGATGAGTTTTTAATAGATCATCATCCAACTCTTGCGTCGAGTCTTGCTCAGCCGACTCAAACAAAAAATCAAACATAAAGGTGAGCACATCAAGAATATTATTAGTCATAAGGCCTCATCGAATTTACAGATATTTACTTAATAATTATTTTAAGACCCAATATTAGAAACTTAAAGGTGTCTTTCTTTTGGTATTACTTGTGGGCAACAATCCCTTTTTTCAACCTCTATACAAGTTATAAAGTGTATACAAAATTTAAGTAACTAATTATTTGTTACCTTTCATTATCCACATCTTTACAAAGAGTGGGCTTAATCTAGCTACGAATAGCAAAGAAACTCTTATTTATCAGGCTTACTGAATCAAATCAAGTATGGTAAAATTGCAAACTTTTTGTTGGCATACATAGATTATGAAAAGAACTTTCCAACCCAGCGTACTAAAACGCAAACGTAATCATGGCTTTAGAGCCAGAATGAAAACTCGATCAGGACGTGCCATATTAAGTGCACGAAGAAAAAAAGGGCGTAAGCGCTTAGCAGCATAAATAAATGTCCAGCTCGCTCGCTCATAGTGTGCGTATTACAAATGCAAAAGAGTTCGCTCACGTTTTCAAAAAAGGCTTTCACTCCCAAAGTAAGTTCTGGAAAATAGTTGCTAATGACTCTGGTAATGGTTTCTCAAGACTGGGCCTTGCCATATCCAAAAAAGAATATAAAAGGGCTGTTGACAGAAACCTATTTAAACGTCTTGCTCGTGAAACTTTTAGAAAAAATCAAGATAATTTAGACCACCTAGACTTTGTTGTAATGGCTAAAAAATCTAAGTCTAAAAACAATAGTGAATTAACCTTAGATTTGATTACTCTTATGAAAAATGCTAAAACGAAGGCAAAAACTCAATGAAATATTTGCTTCTACCTCTTATTAAGATTTATCAATGGCTAGTTAGTCCTATTCTAGGAAATAATTGTCGTCATATTCCAACATGCTCTGAATATACGTTTGATGCTATCAAATATCATGGTGCGATAAAAGGTGTGGCTCTTGGAGCAAAAAGAATAAGTAAATGCCATCCATGGTCTGAAGCTAGCTTTGACCCAGTCCCAAAAAAATAATTTAAAAAATTTAATACTCTATGAATACTCAAAAACTCTTTCTCTTTATAGCAATTTTTTTAACAGTCTTTCTTCTTTGGGACAAGTGGGAGCTCACTCAATCGACTGATGCAAATGGTAATGTAATATCCCAAACTCAACTGATTGATAATAGCTCATTAAGCGAAAAGACTGATATTCCTCTTGCAAGTGACGTTCCTGTTGCTGAGGTTTCAATATCTGATGACTCAACTCCATCAGTAAGCGAGTCAAATATTAATAGTGCGTATACAACTGTTGTTACAGATCTTTTAACAGTTCAAATTTCCCATAAGGGTGGAACAATAATTAGTGCCTACCTAAATGAATATCCAAACTCTCTAAACTCTGAAGACAAATTTCAGTTGCTTAGCAACTCTCCAGACAATATTTTTCATGCGCAGAGTGGATTAATTCCAGCAGAGCAAATGCCTACTCATCAAGATGAATATTTCTCTGAAAGGCAAGATTATTTCTTACAAGGCGGCAATGAATTAGTTGTCCCGCTAAAGTGGACAGGAAGCAATGGTCTTAGTGTTACTAAAAACTTCCGCTTCAAACCAAACAGCTACATTGTTGAAGTAGACTATGAGATTAGTAATAATAGTTCTTCTGATCAGGTAGTAAGTAGCTATACACAACTAGCTCATGGTACTCCTCAAAAATCTGGTAGTTTCATGATGGGCATGCAAAACTTTAATGGTGGTGCAGTCTACAACGATGAGGAAATTTTTGAAAAAATTGACTTTGAGGACTTTGATTCTACCCCTAAAATGGTATCAGTTGGTGGATGGGCTGCTATGATTCAGCACTACTTTTTTACTGCCTGGATTCCCAATGAAAAAGAAAAGCATACCTTCTCAACCAAATCAAGCAGAAATAACTATTTACTAACAACAGTAAACCCAGGTGTAAGTATTGCAGCAGGCACTACTACCAATATTGGGAAAAACCAACTCTATATTGGCCCTAAAGAACATGTTCGACTTGAACAGTTAGCTCCAGGCCTTGACAAGACTGTTGACTATGGCTTTCTATTTATAGTTGCTAAGCCTTTATCAGTTTTCTTGCACTGGATCTATAGTTTTGTTCAAAACTGGGCTATTTCAATAATTCTAGTTACTTTAGCTATAAAACTTGCTTTCTATAAGCTTTCGGAGAAATCATTTCGCTCGATGGCAGGAATGAAAAAACTTGCGCCAAGACTTCAAAAAATCAAAGAAACATATGAGGGTGATAAACAGAAAATTGGCAAAAAGACAATGGAGCTATACAGAACAGAAAAAATCAATCCTGCTGCGGGTTGTCTACCAATCCTAGTTCAAATCCCTGTATTTATATCAATTTACTGGGTCCTTATTGAAATGGTGGAGCTCCGCCAAACACCATTCTTGTACTTGCCAGATTTAGCGGCTAAAGATCCTTTCTTTATCTTGCCACTTATTATGGGCGCGTCAATGTGGTTCCAGCAAAGGCTTAATCCGCCTCCTGCAGATCCAATCCAGGCAAGAATAATGCAGATGCTTCCGGTTGTATTTACTGTTTTCTTCCTTTGGTTCCCTTCAGGACTAGTATTATATTGGGTTACCAATAACGTGCTGTCAATTGCACAACAAGTATATATCAATAAAAAAATTAATGGATAACTACTAATTTATGAATGGTAATAAAAAAGCTAGCAGTATTGCCAAGAACATCAAACTATTAATCTTAGATGTAGATGGGGTTCTAACTGATGGGGGGATATATTTTGATGACAATGGCACTGAACATAAAAAATTTGATTCACAAGATGGTTGTGGGATCAAGTTATTAGAATTATCTGGCGTTGAAGTTGCAATCATTACTGCAAGAAGTACCAAGTCTGTTGCTCATAGGCTAAACACCCTTGGTATCAAAAATTATTATCATGGGATTAAAGATAAAGGCGTTGCTTTAAAAGAACTATCAGACAAACTATCTATCGATCTCAATGAGTCAGCCTTTGTAGGAGATGATGTCATCGACCTGCCAGCTATGTCAAAAGTTGCTTTACCTATTGCTGTTGCAAATGCTCACTCTTTTGTAAAAGAAAATGCATTGATGGTCACAGAAAAGGCTGGAGGCTCTGGAGCTGTTAGAGAGGTTTGTGATTTTTTATTAAAATCACAAAATAAATATGATGACCTAATGCAGTCATTTTTAAAATGACTGCATTTCAATCAGAATGTTATAAAGCACTCGAAAAAGTTCCGCCTGGTAAAGTGATTTCATACGCTGGTCTTGCGGAGATGATAGGAAGGCCAAAAGCTCATCGAGCTGTTGGAAGCGCCATGAATAAAAACCCTTTTGCGCCTAAAGTACCTTGTCACAGAGTGGTGAAGTCGAATGGAGAAATAGGTGGTTTTGCAGATGATATTAACGTGAAAATAAAACGCCTTCATAAAGAAGGCGTTGAAGTACTAGATAATAAGATTGTTAACTTTAAGTCTATTTTATTTAGCGAGTCTTAACGCTTTTTACTTCTCATCTTAGTGATCATTTGAAGCTGAGCCATTGCATCTGCCAATGCAGCTTGAGTAGTTGTTACATCCTGATCGCCTTGAGAATTAGACATAGCTTCTTCAGCTCTTTGTTTTGCCTCAAGTGCTTTGGACTCATCTAAATCATTTGCACGAATAGCAGTGTCAGAGAAGATTGTAACCGTACCAGGCTGAACCTCAATAATCCCTCCTGAGACAAAGATTGACTCCATGCCACTCTCTGTTTCAACCCTCACCTCACCAGGTTTGAGCGTGCTAATTAGTGGAACATGCATTGGATAAACACCAATCTCGCCCATTGAAGCTGGCGCAAAAACACACTTCGCCTCTCCTGAGTATATTTCCTCAGTTGCACTAACTACATCAACATGTATTACTGACATTTATGCTGTCTCCGATGCCTTTTCTTTAACTTCTTGAATAGAGCCTGTCATATAAAAAGCTTGCTCAGGAATAGCATCATGCTCTCCATCTAAGATAGCTTTAAATCCAGAAATCGTATCCTTTAATGAAACATACTTACCCGGTGAACCGGTAAAGACTTCTGCAACAAAGAAAGGCTGTGAAAGGAATTTTTGAATCTTACGGGCACGAGATACAGTCTGCTTATCTTCTTCAGATAACTCATCCATACCAAGGATAGCAATAATATCTTTCAGCTCCTTGTAACGCTGAAGAACACCTTGCACTCCACGCGCAACATCATAGTGCTCTTGACCAACAATTAAGGGGTCAAGTTGACGTGAAGTTGAATCAAGAGGATCTACCGCTGGATAAATACCTAGCTCTGCGACTTGACGAGATAGAACTACCGTGGCATCCAAGTGAGCAAATGTTGTAGCTGGAGATGGATCTGTTAAGTCATCCGCAGGAACATATACTGCTTGAATAGAGGTAATAGAGCCTGTTTTTGTAGAAGTAATCCTTTCTTGAAGGGCACCCATTTCTGAAGCAAGTGTTGGCTGATAACCAACCGCAGAAGGCATACGTCCTAATAGGGCTGAAACTTCAGTTCCTGCAAGAGTATAACGATAAATATTATCAATAAATAGTAAAACGTCGCGACCTTCATCACGAAAATATTCAGCCATCGTGAGGCCAGTTAAAGCAACACGAAGTCTATTTCCTGGAGGCTCATTCATCTGACCATAGACTAACGATACTTTATCTAGTACGTTTGAATCTTTCATCTCATGATAGAAATCATTACCTTCACGCGTTCGCTCACCAACGCCAGCAAATACAGAATATCCTGAGTGCTCAATCGCAATGTTACGAATAAGCTCCATCATGTTAACTGTTTTACCTACACCAGCACCGCCAAACAATCCAACCTTTCCACCTTTTGCAAAAGGGCAAACTAAATCAATCACTTTAATACCTGTTTCTAGTAATTCAGTAGCAGGTGCTAATTCATCATATGCAGGGGCTGAGCGGTGAATTTCCCAATCTGCTTCTTGACCAATTTCACCAGCATTATCAATTGGCTCACCAAGTACATTCATAATACGACCAAGAGTTTTTGTACCAACAGGGACGGTAATAGCTTTACCAGTATTAGTCACTTCTAAACCTCGCTGGAGTCCTTCAGAACCTCCCATTGCAATAGCTCTAACGACATTATCGCCAAGCTGTTGCTGAACCTCTAAAGTAAGGTTCGCTTTAGTAACATGAAGTGCGTTATATACCTTAGGTATTGCGTCAGATGGAAATTCGACATCGATAACAGCGCCAATAATTTGTGTAATTTTGCCTATACTCATTTGCTTTTCCTTATTTTAAATCTTTAAACAGCCGCAGCACCCGCTACAATCTCAGAAATTTCCTGAGTAATAGCAGCCTGTCTTGCCTTGTTATAAATCAATTGAAGATCGTTAATCATATCTCCAGCATTTTCTGTAGCACTATGCATTGCTATCATCCTTGAAGATTGCTCACAAGCAATATTTTCTACAATTCCTTGATAAACTAACGCTTCAATATAACGAACCAATAATGCGCTTAGCGCACTCTCTGCATCTGGCTCATAAATATAGTCCCAGTAGTGGTCCATACTTTCTTCTTCAGTAACCTCCATTGGAACAATTTGCTTAACAGTCGGGACTTGTGACATAGTGCTTGCAAATCTATTGTAAGCAATCATAATCTGGTCAATCTCACCAGCATCATAGCGGTCCAACATTACCTTAATTGCACCTAAAAGGTCATCAAAATGAGGCGTATCCCCTAAATCCGTGAGTACAGAGTTGATTGTTAATCCAGTATTCTTGAAGAATGAGGTAGCTTTTTTACCAATTGTACAAAGCTCAACATCAACCTTATCTGATTGCCAAGCCGCGATATCTTTTAGAAGACTTCTAAATAGATTTGTATTAAGGCCTCCACACAAACCTCTATCACTTGAAATTATAATAATTCCAACACGCTTATTTTCTTCAGAAGCAGTCATGTAAGGGTGCTTGAACTCTGAATTTGCATGGGTTAAGTGACCAATAACATTAAGGATTTTTTCAGAGTATGGTCTAGATGCAAGCATTCTATCTTGTGCCTTCTTCATCTTAGATGCTGCAACCATTTCCATAGCCGAAGTAATCTTCTGAGTATTTTTAATACTCGCTATTTGGGTCCTAATTTCCTTGCCTACTGCCATCTCTGTCTACCAAGTATTATTAGCTTTAAAGTCATCAATCGCTGCCTGAAGTTTTGCCGCAATATCATCATTGTAGTCACCAGACTCGTTAATAGAATCCATCAAATCTTTCTGACTTGTATTCATATATGCCAAAAGTGCCGCCTCGAATGCCACGACTTTATTTGCCTCAACATCATCAAGTGCTCCTGAGTTAGCAGCAAAAAGTGAAGTTGCAGTTTCAGCAACATTTAATGGTGAGTATTGCGCTTGCTTCATTAGCTCTGTTACACGGATTCCTCGATCGATCTGAGCTTTAGTCTCAGCATCTAGATCAGATGCAAACTGAGCAAAAGCGGCCAATTCACGATACTGTGCTAGGTCAAGACGAATACTACCTCCTAGCTTCTTAACAGCTTTAGTTTGTGCTGCACCGCCCACTCTTGATACTGAAAGACCGGCATTAATCGCAGGACGAATACCTGAGTTAAATAAATCTGTCTCTAAGAAGATTTGACCATCAGTAATTGAAATTACATTTGTTGGAACAAAAGCTGATACGTCACCAGCTTGAGTTTCAATGATAGGAAGAGCAGTCAAAGAACCCGTCTTACCTTTAACCTCTCCATTTGTTACCTTTTCAACATAATCAGCGTTAACTCTTGAAGCTCTCTCGAGTAAACGCGAGTGTAGATAGAATACATCACCTGGATATGCTTCACGCCCTGGTGGTCTCTTCAGAAGAAGTGAAACCTGACGATAAGCCCAGGCCTGCTTTGTTAAGTCATCATAAACAATTAACGCATCCTCTCCACGTTCCATGAAATATTCACCCATCGCACAACCAGCGTAAGGGGCAATATACTGAAGCGCTGCAGAGTCAGAAGCTGAAGCAGATACAATAATTGTATGGGCTAAAGCGCCATGCTCTTCAAGCTTACGAACAACAGCAGCAATTGATGATGCTTTTTGTCCAATCGCAACATAAATACACTTAACACCTGTATCTTTTTGATTGATAATCGCGTCAATAGCTACAGCAGTTTTTCCAGTTTGACGGTCACCAATAATTAGTTCACGCTGACCACGCCCAATTGGCACCATTGCATCAATAGCTTTAATACCAGTTTGGATAGGCTGATCAACTGACTGCCTGTCAATTACTCCAGGAGCAACAACCTCAATTGGTCGGCTTGCACTAGCTTTAATTTCACCCTTGCCCTCTAAATCTTCTCCAAGAGGATTAACAACTCGTCCAAGAAGTTCATTTCCCACTGGGACTTCCATGATACGGTTTGTACACTTCACAGTGTCGCCTTCTGAAATATGAAGATAGTCACCTAGTACAACTGCACCAACTGAATCTTGCTCTAAGTTAAGCGCTAAACCAAAAGTATTTCCAGGGAACTCTAGCATCTCTCCAAACTGAGCATCGGCTAAGCCATGAATACGAACAATTCCATCACTCACACTAATTACTGTGCCCTCTGTTCGAGCTTCTGCTGAAAAATCAAAGCCCTCTATTTCTTTTTTAATTAAATCACTGATTTCAGAAGCGTTTAATTGCATACCAAACCTCTCTTTATAAAATTAATTTACAGACAAAGAGACGCTTAGAGCATCTACTTTTGCCTTAACTGAAGTATCAATTACCTTATCACCTTCCTTGATAATGACACCACCTTTAAGGGTCAAATCAATTTCAGTTTCAACTGATACGGTTGTTTTGTGTTTATTTGTCAAATCTTCTACTATTGCATTTTGTTCTGCTTCACTTAACTCAAAAGCACTAATTACTTTGAAATTTTTGCTCTTGTTAGAATTAGATACAGCAGCCTCAAAAGCATTCGATATACTACTAATTGCAGCTGAACGATCATTATTAAGAATCAAATTAATAAAGGCAGTTTCTTGCTTGCTGAGATCTTTTGAAGTTACTCTTCCAACTAAAGTAGAAATCAAATCAAATTTTTGATCCTTACTTTTACTAGGAGATGCAATAAAAGCTTTTGTATTAGCATCGGCCATGACCAAAGTGGTAGCTGACAAAAGCTGACTCCATTCTGTGACAGAATTATTTTGCACAGCAATTTCAAAAATCGCTTGAGCGTATGGCTTTGCAATTGTTGATAATTCCATCTTACCTACCTATAGTGATTGAGAAAGCTTTGAAAGCATATCTTTGTGCGTTTTAGAGTCAACTTCTTTATCCAAGACTGAATTTACACCTTGCATAACCAAAGTTGAAACTTGGTCTTTAAGCTCATTACGTGCTTTCACAACCTCTTGGTCAAGTTCAGATTTAGCATGTGCCTTAATCTTATCAGCCTCTTCAGATGCTGTACCCTTTGCGTTATCTATCATCACACTAGCTTGCTTGTCAGCATTTGCAATAATTTCAGCTGCCTGAGTTTTCGAGCTTTCGATTAAATCTTCTGCATTTTTCTGGGCTAAAGCATGCTCTTCTTTTCCAAGCTCTGCTGCCTTAAGTCCATCTTCGATCGCTTTTTTTCGAGCTGCCATAGCCTCAACTAATGGAGGCCAAACAAACTTCATGCAAAACCAGACAAACATGGCAAACATAATTGTTTGCCCAATTAGCGTAAGGTTAATATTCATAACTTAATACCCTTGTTCATTGAAAAGAATACGATTTATCCTGCAACCGCAAACAAGATATACATTGATATACCAACTGCGATCATTGGTACCGCATCAACAAGCCCCATTACGATAAACATTTGAGTTCTTAGCATTGGAATTAATTCCGGCTGACGTGCAGCACCTTCGATAAATCTAGCACCAAGAATACCAATACCGACAGCAGCGCCAAGTGCGCCAAGACCCATAAGAATAGATCCTGCTAAAAATAATATACTTTGTTCCATTTTTTGCTCCTACTTATTAAAACTATTTAAAAAAAAATTAATGCTCTTTTTGGTGTGCCATATCCATATATACAATTACTAGGGTCATGAAAATAAACGCCTGAAGTAATACAATTAAGATATGAAAAATAGCCCACGGTAAAGACAGGCTCCACTGAATCCAGAATGGCAACAGTGCAATTAGAATAAAGATCATCTCGCCTGCATACATGTTTCCAAATAAACGCAATGCAAGTGAGACTGGCTTTGCCAGCAAATTCACTCCTTCTAAAAATAAGTTAGCAGGCAACATCCATTTTCCAAAAGGATGAAGTGTTAGCTCGCCCACAAATCCGCCTAATCCTTTCTCTTTAACACTGTAATAAAGGATTAATATAAATATGCCAATTGACATTCCAAATGTAGCATTAGGGTCTGTTGTTGGAACCACCTTCAAATAATCAACGCCCATTGCATGGAATAGTGACGGCAACCAATCGACAGGAACTAGGTCCATTGTGTTCATTAAGACAATCCATACAAATGTAGTCAGCGCAAGTGGCGCAACCATAGGATTTTTACCGTTGAAAGAGCCACGAACATTTTCGTCAATGAAGTCGACGATACTTTCAACAAAATTTTGAAACCCACTGGGTGCATCAATAGATGCTTTTTTTGCAGCTCTAGCAAAAAAGAATAAAAAAAGCGCTCCTAAAATAAAAGAAACACCAAGGGTATCAACATGAACAGCCATGAAGCCCATTTCTTTAGCTTCTGCAGCACTATGAGCAAAACCCCAATGACCATCAGGGAATTTTCCGTAAGTTAAATTTTGAAGATGGTGCTTAATATAAGCGCCAGATGTTAATTCACCACTTGCCATTATTTTTGCCTTAACCTATCTAATATAAAACCTACTTGACCAACTACCATACTCAAACAAAGAGCAGCAGGATCAAGCTCTAAAAAACCAAGCCCCACTAAAGCTAAAAGAATTAAAGAGAGCGTCCTAACAACACTACTATTTATTGCCATCCTAAAGCTTTTTTGCGCATCTGCGTCAACTAACGCTTCTTGTTTATCTGTATACCAATTAAAAATTAAAGTATTGCTTAAACTAATTGCGGCTCCATAAAAAGCAGCAAAAGCAAATCCATTAATGGCATAAAAAATAACAACTAAAGCGAGGAGAAAGTACTGAATAAGTGAGTTTGCTGATTTCACTTGCTTCTGACCACCCTGACTGTGCACAAACGCAATATTATACAATTTAATGTTTAATAGTCAAGCATTCAAAATGGAAAAAATCTAGCGTGAAGTTAAAAAAAAATTCAACTTAATAAGAAGTATGATTCAATAATATTAAGAATGTGTTCAGGAGCCAGTGTCAATCATTTCCTCTGCGGCTATTCTGGTTTTGTTGCTAATTTTAATCCCGCCAAGTATTCGGGCAACCTCATCAGCTCTTTCTTTCCTGCTGAGGCTCGTCACACTTGTAAATGTGAGTCCATCTTTTTGAGTTTTCTCAACCTTCATATGATCTTCGCCTTGAGCTGCAACCTGGGCTAGATGTGTTACACATATAATTTGATATTTTTTTGAGAGTTTTTTTAGCATTTGACCGACAATTTCAGCAACTGAACCACTAATTCCAACATCAACCTCATCAAAAACTACGCATGGTATCAAAACAGTGTTGGTGCCCGAAACTGAGAGTGCTAAGGAGATCCTTGATAGTTCGCCTCCTGAGGCAACCTTATTGAGTGGCTTAAAATCTTGTCCTGCATTAGTTTTAACTTGAATAACCACTTCGTCAACACCGTTCAGCTTAACTTCTGCAACAGGCGGTCCAACCTCAAAGATAATTTCACTTCCAGGCATTCCAAGATTTTGCATAAGAAGAGTGACCTCTTTAGAAAGAATTTTGCTAGCCTTTTTTCTCTCTTGTGTAAGTATTTTTGACCTGACGAAATATTCTTTTTCAAATGCTTCTTGCTGTTGATACAGTTTGTCCAAAGCTTCATTAGATGAGCTTAATTCATTAACTTTTTCTTCAAGAGTTTTCTGAACATCAACTAACTCAGTAATCTGACAATTATGCTTTCTCCCAAGGCCATGAAGTAGCGTAATTCTCTCACTTAAGTGTGTTAAATTATCCTCCTGGTTACTAATTTTACTTAGATAGTCGTTTAAGTCATAAACGCTCTCCTGAACCTGTACCTGGGCACTTGAGATTAATTCTCTTATTCCATTAAGACGAGAATCAAGCTCTTTTGATTGCTCCAATTCACTCTCACTTTCAATAAGAATGTTATTAACGCCACGATCATCATTTAATAAATTTAAAATCTTTGATATTTTTTCTACAAGCTCGCTTGAATTTACTGACGCTTTGTACTCGTCTTCAATATTATTTAGCTCTTCTACATTAATTTCAGCCTGATTAAGTTCATCAAGTTGATGCATTAGTAGCTCTTTTTGAGAAGAAAGAAGAGCGCTTTCAGCACTTAAGGTTTCAAGTTTACTTTTGACATCATGGTAGTTTACATAAGCCTTATTTACCTCATCACAAAGAACCTGAGACCCTGAAAAGTCATCCAACAAAATTCGATGGTGGTTGGTTCGCAATAAAAGTTGATGTTCGTTTTGACCGTGCATATCGATCAGATAACTTCCTATATTACTGAGCACTGACAATGGCACTTTTCTGCCATTAACGTATGAACGCGACTTGCCATCTGAAACAATTATTCTTCTTAAAATACATTCCGAATCACTATCTAAATCTTGGCTCTCAAGATAGGACTTGAGCTTTAGATTTGAATGGATATTAAAAGAAGCAGTAATTTCTGCCTTAGCTGCACCATTTCTCACTAAAGATGCATCAGAACGGCCACCAGAAACTATACTTAACGCTTGAACAAGTATTGACTTTCCAGCCCCTGTTTCTCCTGTAATAACTGTCATACCAAGATTAAAATCTATATTTAACTCTTCTACAACAACAAGGTTTTTAATATTCAGGTACTCAAGCATACTTTTAGTTATTTAAACTTTTTGACCCCAGTGAAGTTTTGAACGAATAATCTCAAAATAATCATAGCCCTTAGGATGAATAAGGTGGACAAAATTACTGTGTCTTTTAATTCTCAATGCAACTCCCTCAGAAGCAGATAAAGAAGACTGAGCATCAAAACTGATTGTCGCCCTCTCATCACAATCTAAAAGGTTGATCAATACTTCACTTTCTCCATGAAGTATAAATGGCCTGTGGCTCATTGTGTGTGGGCTAATTGAAACCAGACAAATTGCATTGGTGCTTGGATGCATAATTGGCCCTCCGCTTGACAAAGCATAAGCAGTTGAACCTGTCGGAGTTGTGATGATAATTCCATCAGCTCTTTGGTTATTAACAAAGTCATCATCAACATACAGCTCAAACTCAATCATTCTCGGTGTTGCGTTTCGATGAATAACCACCTCATTAAAGGCTAGATGTTGAGATAGAACCTCATCATTTTTCTCGACCTGGCAGCTTAAAAGTGCCCTTTGCTCTTTTATATATTCTCCATTAAGAATTTCACTCACCACTGTAGCCATTGAATCAACCGAAACATCCGCCAAAAAGCCTAATCGCCCTAAATTCACCCCAAGAATAGGGATATTAAAATCAACATAGGTTCTTGCAGTATTTAAAATAGTACCGTCGCCGCCAACAACGATTATTAAATCCGCTTCACTTTCAAACTTCTCTTGGTCCTGTAAAAAATTAACGCCAAGATCCTTAAGAAGGACTCCAAGCTCCAAAGCAGTTTTTTGACTGGTAAAATCATTAGGTTTACAGATAACGCCGACAGAATTAAACATAGGCCTTGAAATATTTTAAAGAGTAACTAAATAACACATTAAATATACATTAGTTTGATAAGACAATGACAAAAAAGAAGGAACAAAAAACTCAAAAGAATGCCTCTGATAAAGTAAATGAAGAGATATCTGATAGCTCAAAAATTGAAGACTTGACATCTCAACTTGAAGAGGCGCAACAGTCTACCAAGGATAATTGGGATAAACTTTTGCGTTCCCAAGCTGAAATGGAAAATCTCAAAAGAAGAACCTCAAAAGACTTAGAGAATGCCCATAAATTTGCCCTTGACGGATTTGTTAAAGCACTGCTTGAGGTCAGTGATTCACTCTCAATGGGTCTAAAATCGGCAACAGATGAAAAAGCTACCTTAGAAAATACTGTTGAAGGACTGGAACTTACAAACAAAGTCTTCAGCTCTACACTTGAAAAATTTGGCGTAGAAACAGTAAATCCCGTTGGGGAAAAATTTAACCCAGACCTTCATGAAGCGGTAACAATGGTTCCAATGCCTGACAAAACATCTAATACTGTGCTGGAGGTTATTCAAACAGGATTTACACTTAATGGCCGTCTAGTTCGACCAGCGCTAGTCATAGTCGTTCAGTAAAAAATAAACATAAAGTGATTTAAAACTTAATTGAAATAATTAGCTAAACTTAATCATCAAAATTATTTTGTTAGTGTTAAGTGATTCTGAATGAGAACTTTTATGCGAATTGTATTTACATTATTATTTTTTCTAAATTTAGTAATAATTTCAAAAGTTGCTCTAGCAGAAACTATTCAAATTGAGTTTACTGAAAATGACTCATATAGCCTTGAAATAGCATATATTGATGCTGGAGATACTATAGAGTGGTTGCCAAAAAATGAGGGGCATAATGTTGAGTTTATTGCGGGCCCCAAAATGGATGAACTTCCTAATAATTCCAAAATTAATGAGTCTCACTCTGTTCTTTTTAAAACTCCAGGGATTTATTTGTATGGTTGCACACCGCATCTAAATATGGGTATGTTAGGTCTAATTATCGTCGGTAATGATTTTCATAATCTAAATGAAGTCAATAAAATTGAATTGTCATATGTTGCGAATTCAGTTTTAAATCGATTAATAAGAACTGCTCAATCGAATTAATATCGGTTAGAAATTAAACGATATAAATATAGGAAATAAAAATTACTCGGCCACTAAAGAACAAATTAAAAATTGAATTCAAAATATTTTGAAGACTCTCCATTACTGGAAGAATTAAGCAAATTAACAGTCAAAAATGGTCAAACTGATTGGACTTACGAACAGTGGACTGAAGTTTGTCTTGACAATGGCTGGGTAGAAATCTCTAATCAGTCTGATATTTGGGTTGAAAGTATCCAAGACGCAACTAAACGAGACTTAATAATTGCCTACAATAAACTTAATCAAGACCTTAAATGGAATACTAAAAAGAAAGAGAAAATGCTCTTTAGAAAAGGAGATTTAGTGATCTCATATGAAAAAGACTTAGCCAATTGGTGGGAATATCAAGCCTTATTAAATAAAAATAAATCGATATAAGTCATATTAATCATCAATTTTCTATTAAATATGTCATTTTTATTAAAAAATTAATTAAAAATGTATGCTTTTTGAATAAAAACCATTTTTTTAAGCATTTTTTTGCAATTTTGATAAAAAAACCCCTATATTTGATTGAAAAAGACTAAAAATATACATTTATTCGTTATTTATAAGCAAAATAGTCGATGTATCATAACTTGACATACAAGGTTTAATACACTATATTTCTTCATACTCAAGTCGGCAGGCAGTGAGACAAAAAGGTGTGTGCCATGAAGGTTAGTATACTATTACTAGAGAAAGTGACCTTATGAGCGACTTGAGAAAAGACAATCTAAATAAATCAACCAATCTTTTGGATAAAGATAGCACTGCCTATAGGGTTTTTGGTGAGAGTGGCCCATACTTAATTTTTGTTCATGGAGTTGGTATGTCTGGTGAAATTTGGACACCCCAAGTGAAACATTTTTTTTCTAACTATAGAGTTATAACATATGACTTTCTTGGGCATGGCCAGAGTCCAATCCCAAAAAAACCCCCTTCCATTGAGGACTATGTTGAACAACTCAACTCACTTGTAGAAACAATTAATATCTCTAATTTCAGTCTAGTTGGCCACTCCATGGGTGCTCTAATAAGTGTTGCTTTTGGCCTAAAGTATCCAGAAAAAATTACCGCATTAATATCTCTAAATATGGTTTATAAAAGAAGTATAAATGCTCAAAGTGATGTAATCGAACGTGCAAATTTAATTTTAAAACAAGGTGAAATAAATAATATAGACCAAACCTTGGATAGATGGTTTAAAAATAAAACAGAATATCATCAAATTCAGCAAATAAAGAAAGTGCATCAACTTTTAACTGATGTAAATCCGCAGGGTTATGGATACGCATATAAATTATTTGCAGAGTCTGATCGTCACTTTGAAAATAAACTTTCAGAACTTAGCGTACCTGTTTTATACTTAACTGGGAGTGACGATCCAAACTCAACCCCAGATATGTCAAGCGAAATGGCTCATGAATCTCCTCAAGGCAGTTTTATCAGTATTGCAAATGAAGCACATATGATGGCGTATATTGCCCCAGAAAAGATAAATCCAGTAATTGAAAAATTTATAAAAACGAATGAATAAAAAAGACAAAACTAGAGAATTAAGACAAGCATTAGGATCATTTCCTACAGGAGTAACTGTTGTAACTTGTCTCGACTCAAACAATAACCCGCTGGGATTTACTGCCAACTCATTTACATCTGTCTCTCTAGAACCGCAACTAATCTCAATATGTATTGATAAAGACTCCTTTAATATTGAATCCTTTTCAATAGTTGGGCACTTTGCAGTGAGCGTTCTTTCTGAAGATCAACAGGCTATCTCAACAACATTTGCAACTCCAAATGAAGATCGTTTTTTGGATATTGAGTGGGATTCAAAAAATACTGGAAGTCCAATTATTAAAGGCGCTGTAGCCTGGTTTGATTGTGATACTGAACAGGTTATTAGTGCTGGAGATCATCTGATTCTAATTGGGAAGGTTATTGCCTTTGACAGCACCCCTAAGACACCACTTATGTATCTTAGGGGTAATTATGTTAATCTTGGTCTCGAGCAAAAAATGAGACTAGCAATGGAGAATGAAAATACAATAATAGTTGTGGGTGCATTAATTGAATGGCAAAAAAAAGTGCTCCTGCTAAAAGACAAAACAAGCGGCAAACTTTATTTTCCTTCTGCCTCCAGGCTTGGGCATATTGATGATGAACAAAGTCTTCTTGGAGTTCTAAACAAGCTAAGTATTTCAATTAGCGAACACTATCTTTTTTCAGTCTTTGAAAAGCCTCTGGATAAAACAAGCCTCATTTATTATCGTGCTCAGGCTAAAGAAGGATCAATTGAATCTCAAAATAACTTTTATGACTTTGATGCAATTCCGTTTGACAAACTTAATGATGAAGCGAGTAGAATAATGCTCAAGCGTTATATTAAAGAGAGAGATTTGAATGCTTTTGGGATTTTTGTTGGAAAAGAAAGTGAAGGTAAAATTGAGGCAATCAGTACAACTAATTAAAATTTATAGGAACTTTTAAAATGGATTTTTCTTTATTTGCTCATATGGAAAGAATAGACGAAGGTCAGTCTCAAAAAAGACTCTATGAAGAGTTTGTTGAACTTTGTCAAATAGCCGACAGGTCTGGCTTTAAAACAATATGGAATGGAGAGCATCACGGCATGAACTTTACGATTGCTCCAAACCCATTTGTGAATCTTGTTGATTTGGCTAACAAGACTGAAAATGTTAGACTCGGCACCGGTACTATTATTGCACCTTTTTGGCACCCTATAAAACTTGCTGAAGAGGCTGCAATGACTGATATTATTTCCGGGGGAAGACTTGAACTAGGGATTGCAAGAGGGGCATATTCTTTTGAGTACGATCGACTAGCTGATGGAATTGATCCGTTTTCTGCTGGAAACGCTTTAAGAGAAATTGTTCCAGCAATCAAAGCACTGTGGAAAGGCGACTATACTGGTGAAGGTGAACACTGGTCATTTCCAAAAACTACTAGCTCGCCCAAACCTCAACAAACTCCTAATCCACCAATTTGGATTGCGGCCAGGGATCAAAACTCACATGATTTTGCCTTAAAAGAAGGGTGTAATGTCCAAGTAACACCTCTTTGGTTTGGTGATGAAGAAGTCATTTCGCTAATGGAAAAATTTAACATAGCATGTGAAACACATAAAGAAATTAAGAGACCAAAAATAATGGTTTTACGCCATACATTTGTTGCAGAAACTGAAGAAGAAATTTCTCAAGGCGCTAAAGATATTTCTCGCTTTTATTGTTATTTTGGTGCTTGGTTTAAAAATGAAAGGCCTGTTGAGCAAGGACTAATTGAGAGGCTTACAGATGAAGAGATGTCGAAACTTGAAATGTATTCTCCAGAAAATATGCGCAAAAATAGCATTATAGGCACACCGGAAGAGGTGATTAATCGCATCAAGCTATGTGAAGAACTTGGTTATGATGAATACAGTTATTGGATTGACAGCAGCATGGATTTTGAAACAAAAAAGAAATCACTTCAGCTTTTTATTGACAAAGTCATGCCTGCATTTAACTAGATAGGACAAATGATGGAGCATTTTAAACACTACATTAATGGCAAATTCAGTGATGGATCAGAACAATTTGAAACGTTGAATCCTGCAAATGGCAAACCTTGGGCTTCTTTTCCTGCTGCATCAGAACAAGAGTCAAACTCTGCAATTGAATCTGCACACTCAGCCTTGTATGATGGCCCATGGTCCAAACTAAATGCAACACAAAGAGGTAAGTTAATTCACAAGCTTGGAGATTTAATTGCTGAGCATGCGTCAGAGCTTGGTGATCTTGAAACTCAAGATAGTGGTAAGCTAGCAGTTGAAACTCGCGCTCAATCTAGTTATGTAGCAGATTATTACTATTACTATGCTGGCTTAGCAGATAAAATCCAAGGCGAGGTTCTCCCAATTGACAAACCTGACATGCAGGTATTTACAACTCGTGAACCTATTGGTGTTGTTGTTGCTATTGTCCCATGGAATGCTCAACTTTTTCTAGCAGCTACTAAGATAGCGCCTGCCTTAGCTGCGGGCAATACTGTTGTAGTAAAAGCTTCTGAACAAGCACCTGCAGCACTATTTAAATTTGCTGAGTTGGTTGACAAAAGCGGATTTCCTCCAGGAGTAATTAACATAATCACTGGTTTTCCTGAACCTTGTGGCAGGGTTTTAACCACCCATCCAAAGGTAGCAAGAATTGCTTTTACTGGGGGCACTGAAGTAGCTCGGCATATAATAAGAAATAGTGCAGAAAATTTTGCTCATGTTAGTCTTGAGCTAGGGGGAAAGTCACCGATGATAATATTCGAAGACTGTAATATTGAAGGTGCTGTTAATGGAATTATAGCTGGCAATTTTGGAGCGTCTGGACAAAGTTGTGTTGCTGGATCGCGTGTATTCATTCATAGGTCGATTCACTCAAAGATAATTGGATTAATTACTGAGCGTGTAAAGAGCATCGTTGTAGGTGATCCATTAGACAGCAAAACTCAGGTTGGTCCACTTGCAACAGAACACCAAGTTGAAAGAGCTTCTAAAGTTGTTCAGAATTCTATTACTCAGGGAGCCAGTTTAGTTTTTGGTGGAAAAAAGCCGAGTCAACATAAAGAAGGTTGGTATTTTGAACCTACACTTCTAGATTGCCCTAATCAAGAATTTGATTGTGTCAAGACAGAGCTTTTTGCACCTGTTATTAGTGTCATTGTATTCGATACTGAAGAAGAAGCTATAGCTATGGCCAATGACTCAGACTATGGACTGGGATCTGGAGTTTTTACTGAAAATTTAGCGAGAGCTCATCGTGTCAGTTCAAAAATACACTCAGGAATTGTTTGGATAAATACGTATCGTGCAATCTCACCTATATCCCCTTTTGGTGGCTTTAAACAAAGCGGGGGCAGTCGCGAAGCTGGAATTGACGCGATTCATGAATATACTCGGACTAAAACAACATGGATAAATACCTCTTCAGAACCCATGAGCAACCCCTTTATAATGAGGTAGTGAAATTAATAATATTGACGCAAGTGGAGTAAAAAATGGATAAAAAATTATTTGAATTAGGCTTATCTAAGAGGAAGGCAACACTGGGGAAAGAATATGTTCAAAAAAACTTAGATGCTGCTGATGACTTTAATGAGGACTTTCAGAAACAAATGACTGAATGGTGCTGGGGATTTGGCTGGGGAGATGAAACTATTGACAAAAAAACAAGGTCAATGATGAACCTTACTATGCTTGCTGCACTTGGAAAAATGGATGAGTGGGAAATACATCTTAAAGGTGCATTAACAAATGGTGTAAGTAAAAACGAGATCAAATCAATTCTGCATGTGATTGCAATATACTGCGGTGTTCCTCAAGGTGTAGAGTGTTTTAAAGTTGCAAGAGGAGTTTTAGAGGAGGCAGGTGAAATCTAACTTTAGAGTTATGCTTTAGTTTTTCAACTTTTTTGAGGAGGTTATTGCTACGCCAAAAGATATGAGAACAACGCCAGCTATTGAAATAAAGCTTATAGTTTCTTCAAACAAAAACCAAGCCTGAATTGCCACTAGCGGCGCCACTAAATAAAAGTAACTTCCTACACTTGCAGTCGCCCCTTGTTTAATCATTGTCATTAATAAAAAAATTGCACCAACAGAAAGCGCTAATACCTGCCACGCCAAAGTGAGTATGAAAGGCCCTGTCCAGCTCACTTCACCAGTTTCGAATAATAGCACAATACAAGTACAGAGCATTAATGCACTAAAATATTGAATCCATGTCCCACTTATTAAGTCCATGTCACTGCAAAAACGCTTCTGATAAACCGCTCCGATAGAAATTCCAAATAGCGATGCTATGACAGCAAATACAGCCCAAATCGAGAATCCATCAAAAGCAAATTCACTACTCAAATCAAGCCTTTCAAACAATACTAGATATAAGCCCAATAAACCAATTATTAAACCCAGCCATTGCCTTTTTGAAACGTGTTCTTTCAAAATAATGCCGGCCATGAGTGCCATGCCAAGAGGCTGTAAACCAATAATCATAGCACTGAGTCCAGCTGGCATTCCCCATTTAATAGCTTGAAAAACCCCGCCCAGGTAAACGCCATGGATTAAAGCTCCCACTACCATCAAATGCAAAAACGCTATTTTAGATTTAGGCCAAGGGCTTTTTTTAAATCTTATAACAATGAGCAAAAATAAGAGCGTAAAAATAAAACGATATAGTAATAGAGTGAAGGGTTCTGCATATGGCAATCCAAATTTAGCTGCCAAAAATCCAGTACTCCAAATCCACACAAAAATCCATGGAATAACTTTAGGGCTTATCGTTAAAATACTCATTTCTTATATAAAGGTAACATCTCTTTTGTGTGGCTTAATCTCTAATTAGTTTTACAGTTTTTCCATAGTAATTTTATACAGAAAAATTCTAGCTATAAACAAACCCAGCTTGAGAGAAAGCATCATTAGACTATAATCAATAGTAATAACCAAAATTTATATTTTATGAAAAAAATTCGTTTCGTTTTTCTTTTATTATTTCTAAATATCGTTTCTCAATTATCAGCAGAAACAGAGATAGTTTTAAATGATACAAGCAAAGCGACTAATGCAATTTCATCATCGTTAATTCTTGATAATGATGGCTCATCGGACTTAGGTCGGCCTGTTCCAGTTAATGAAGCTTTTGAGTTAAGCGCTATCTTAACTGGATCTCATTCACTTTCAGTTAAATGGAACATAAAAAAGAATTACTATCTTTACAAAGACAAAATCTCATTTGCAGTTGAAGAAGCAACAATTAAAGACGTTCTATACCCTGAGGCAACAATTAAAAACGATGAATTTTTTGGAGAAGTCAGCGTTTATACCTCTCCTTTAGAGATTCAAATTGAAGTTGAGGATGAGCTAAGCCCTTACGTAATATTGGCAGTTGAACATCAAGGGTGCTGGGAGGGTGGAGTATGCTACCCACCTCAAGTTGACAGACTCAAAGTTAGCACCATAGGTGCAGAAAGGATAACAGGTTCTGACAGACCAACAGCAACCGATTCAGAAAAAATCACCTCTAAAAAATTCGAGCAAGGAGGCATTACTCTATTTTTAGCAGCCTTTCTAGCCGGTCTCGCCTTGTCTTGGACTCCTTGTGTATATCCAATGGTTCCAATCTTATCTGGAATTATTATTGGACAGAAAGAGGCCCCTAGCAATCTAAATGCAATCTTAATGTCGGTCACATTTGTTTTTTCAATGTCCCTCGCTTATGGTTTAATCGGAGCTTCTGCTGGCTACTTTGGAGCTGGAATAAACCTACAAGCTGTGATGCAAACCCCCTGGATCTTATTTGTTTCCAGCTTAATCTTTATTGCTCTAGCCCTCTCCATGTTTGGCCTTTATGATATTCAGCTGCCCTCAAAAATTCAAACTAAGCTCACAAACCTAAGCAATGCACAATCTGGTGGAAGCTTTGTTGGCGTTAGCATAATGGGCTTTCTTTCTGCTTTAATTGTTGGGCCTTGTGTGACGCCATTTCTTGCAACCGCCTTAAGTTATGTGATTGCTGGTGGAAGTGCCGCTAAAGGCGGTGCAAGTCTTTTTGCCATGGGCCTTGGCATGGGTGTGCCACTAATAATAATTTGCGGCTGGGGCGTCAATACACTTCCAAAAGCAGGGGCATGGATGGAAAACGTCAAACGAGTCTTTGGGTTTGCAATGATAGCTGTTGCCCTTTACCTTTTAGATCGAATCTTATATCCTTTTTTATCACTTATTCTTTGGGCATTATTATTTTCAGTGGCACCAGTTATGCTTGGTGTTTTCAAAAATTTAAATAAATCAATTTCTCCTCTAAACATCTTATTCAAGCTACTTTCTCTGGCCGTTCTAGCTTATGGATTGATGTTATGGTTTCTTGTTGCAAAGGGAAATGGAGATGTTCAGCAACCACTAGATTCAATCATATATGGTGATAAGATTGATATATCAAATAGCATCAAATTTCAAATAATTAATGATGAAGAGCGTCTCGATAATTTAATTTTAAGCACTAATGAAAACAACAAAATGCTTGTTATTAAATTCTATGCCGAATGGTGTATAGCTTGCAACAAGATGGAAAGGGTAGTTTTTACAGACACTCTTGTCAGTCAATCACTTAGAGGCTCTCAAGCCTATACAGTTGATGTCACTGATAATAACACCTTTAGTCAGTCAATATTATCAAGGTTCTCTCTCTTTGGACCACCAGCAATCTTATTTTTCAAGAATGGAAAAGAATTGAGGGATCAGAGAATTATTGGTGAAGTGAATGCAGCAGAGCTTACAAAACACATAAATAACATAAATTCGTTGTAAGCCCATTTTCCTCTAAATGCCTCTAAATGTGGCTATTTTTTGCTATATAGCTGGTAAAATACTTAAACTTAATACTTAATAAAGAATCACATCTTTAGGCTTATCTTTAATATTTCTAAGCCAAAACATGTACTTATAACATTTATAGCTTGCAAGCTAGTTTGATATATTTAAGTTTTAAATAACAGTTAATAAAATAAAAAGGAGCGTCAATGGATATTCGAAAAGTTAAAAAATTAATGGAGCTTCTGGAAGAATCTGGAATGTCAGAGATTGAAATTAAGGAGGGTGAAGAGTCCGTAAAAATCTCAAGATATGGCAACTCCCCAGCTCCTGCCCAGCATCCAATCCAATCTTTTGTTCAGCAGCAAGCTCCAGTTAGCTCCGCTCCCACCTCACAAACAGCAAGCCCAAATGAACAGCCTCAAGAAACTGGCCAATCTGTAACGTCTCCAATGGTTGGAACATTCTATTCTGCCCCATCTCCAACGGCAAAACCATTTGTGTCAATTGGACAAAAAATCAATCAGGGAGATACAGTTGGAATTATTGAGGCAATGAAAATAATGAATCAAATAGAGTCTGACCAATCTGGGACAGTGATTGAGATTCTTGTTAAAGATGGTGAAGCAGTTGAATTTGGACAATCACTAATAGTTGTAGAATGAGCTCAATTAAAAAAGTTTTAATCGCAAATCGTGGCGAAATTGCTCTGCGTATTCTTAGGGCTTGTAAGGAGCTTGGCATTCAAACAGTTGCTGTTTATTCAACTGCAGATAAAGACTTAAAGCATGTTAGGCTAGCTGATGAAGCTGTATGTATTGGTCCCCACCCATCAATCAAAAGCTACTTAAACATTCCAGCAATTATTAGTGCTGCTGAGCTGACCCACTCTGATGCAATTCATCCTGGCTATGGCTTTCTTTCAGAGAATGCTGATTTTGCAGATCAAGTTGAACAAAGTGGCTTTATATTTATTGGTCCTAGAGCTGAAAACATAAGAGTTATGGGTGACAAAGTTGCTGCTATTGAAGCAATGAAAAGTTCAGGTGTTCCTTGTGTGCCAGGTTCTGATGGTGCACTTGATGACAATGAAAAAAGAAGCGTTAAAATTGCAAAAGAAATTGGTCTACCAATAATTATTAAAGCTTCGGGCGGTGGTGGTGGTCGAGGCATGAGAGTCGTTGAAGAAGAAAAAGATTTGGCTGACTCAATTCAACTTACAAAGTCTGAAGCATTAAGCTTTTTTGGAAATGGTGAAGTCTATATGGAAAAATTTCTGACAACACCTCGCCATGTTGAGATACAAGTCCTTGCTGACCAGCATGGCAACGCTATTCATCTTGGTGAGAGAGATTGCTCTATGCAAAGGAGGCATCAGAAAGTAGTTGAAGAAGCTCCAGCTCCTGGAATCTCTTCAGAACTTAGAAATAAGATTGGCAATATTTGTGCTGAAGCATGTAAAAAAATTAATTACCGTGGTGCGGGTACCTTTGAGTTTCTTTTTGATAATGATGAGTTTTACTTTATTGAAATGAACACTAGGGTTCAAGTTGAACACCCCGTAACAGAAATGATTACGGGCGTTGATATTGTTCGAGAACAAATTTTAATCGCTGGTGGGGACAAATTGTCTTATGAGCAGAGTGATATAAAAATCCGTGGCCATGCAATTGAATGCAGAATTAATGCAGAAGACCCCGAGAGCTTTATGCCTTCTCCTGGAAAAATTACCCAGTATCATGCTGCAGGTGGTCTCGGGGTTAGGATAGACTCTCATATCTACAACGGATATAATGTGCCGCCCCACTATGATTCAATGATTGGGAAGGTGATTACATATGGCGATAATAGAATTAATGCGATTATAAAAATGCAAAATGCGCTTGATGAGATGGTGATAGATGGCATCAAAACCAATATTCCTCTTCAAAGAAAAATTATGGTTGACAAGGTTTTTCAAAAAGGTGGGATGAATATACACTATCTTGAAAAGATGCTTGGAGATGAAAAATGAAAATCAAAGTTGGAATAATTGGGGGCTCAGGTTACACTGGCATTGAGCTTTTACGAATCATACATCAACATCCCAACGCAGAGGTTCATGCGATTACCTCAAGAGCGCTTGAGGGCAGAAAGATCTCTGAAGTTTTTCCTAATATGCATGGAATATCTGAGCTAACTTATCTTCTTCCTGATGATAATAGGCTATTTGAATGCGACATTGTATTTTTTGCTACACCACATGGCGTTGCAATGAACAATGCAGCACTTTTTTTGGAAAAAAATATTAAAGTTGTTGACCTGGGAGCAGACTTCAGGATCACCAATGCAACTACCTGGTCTGACTGGTACAAGATGGAACATACCCAAGAATCTCTTCTTAAAGAAGCCGTTTATGGTCAACCAGAAATGAAAAGAGATGCCATTAAAGATGCTCGGCTAGTTGCAAATCCAGGCTGCTATCCAACAGCAGTTCTTTTAGCATTAAAACCACTCCTTCAAAATAACCTAATAGATACGTCAAATATAATTGCGGACTGCAAGTCAGGTACAAGTGGTGCTGGCCGGATTGCAAACCAAGCTACTCTTTTTTGTGAAATTACTGAAAGCTTTAAGCCTTATGGGGTTAGTGGACATAGGCATTTTCCTGAAATCAAACAAGAAATAGAGTCAATGACTGAATCACCAGTTGGCCTGACATTTACCCCTCATTTGCTTCCAATGAGTCGTGGGATTGAAGCTACAATTTATGTTGACTTAATAGACTCAGATATCGATATATTGGCATGCTTCGAAAATGCCTATGAAAACGAAGAATTTGTTAAAATATTGCCTGAAGGTGTCTACCCTGAAACCCGTTCAGTTAAATCTTCTAACTATTGCCAGATCTCAGTTCAGTATGTTGAACATAGCAATAAGCTTGTTATTATGTCTGTAATCGACAATTTAGGTAAGGGAGCAGCTGGACAAGCAATTCAAAATATGAATTTAATGTTTGGACTAAACGAACAGGAAGGACTCAAACAAATCGGACTTTTGCCGTAATTATTTGACTAATAGATTTACTCGGAGATAACCCATGGTTGCCACTGAAATACAAGACGAAGCTGACATAGTTTTTAGTGATAGTGCTGCTAATCGAGTTGCACAGCTAATCAAAGAAGAGAAGAATCCTTCTTTGCGACTGCGTGTCTATATTACTGGTGGAGGCTGTTCTGGTTTCTCTTATGGATTTACCTTTGATGAAAACCTCAAAGAGGGAGATAGTGGAGTTAACAAACAAGGCGTTGAGCTAGTAATTGACCCAATGAGCTATCAATATCTGATGGGCTCAACAGTAGATTACTTAGAGGATCTTCAAGGCGCAAGGTTTATTGTAAGCAACCCAAATGCCAAAACCACTTGTGGTTGTGGCTCTTCTTTTTCAATTTAAAAACTAATTATATGACTGAATACATTCCAGGCCTAGCAGGCGTTCCAGCAACCAAATCATCCATTTCTTCAATTGATGGAGAAAAGGGAATACTTGCCTACAGAGGCTACTCAATACAAGACCTTGTTGAGCACTCCTCATTTGAAGAAACTGCACTTTTATTAATGAATGGAGAACTTCCATCTCCGCAAGAGCTGACAAACTTTAAAAATACCCTAAACAAACGCAATGAAGTAAAACGCAAAATTCGCCATTTGCTTTGGTCGCTTCCTTCAACTGGACACTCAATGGACGTGCTTCAAACTGCTATCGCATCTATGGCCACTTTCTATCCTGATGCTGGAGCTTCTGAACCAGATTCGTCTTACACTCAAAACGCTCTAATCAAAATAATATCCAATATGAGCACCTTAGTTGCTATGTGGACTCGAATCAGTAGAGGTTATGATCCAATTCCGCCAAGTAAAACAATGACTTATGCGGAAAACTTTATGTACATGTGTTTTGGAGAGGAGTCTGACCCAGAAATTGTAAACCTATTAGATGCCTCATTAATTTTGCACGCTGAACACACAATCAATGCCTCAACTTTTTCTACTATGGTGACGGCGTCCTCACTTGCCAACCCTTTTGCCTCAATTGCTGCAGGAGTTGGAACGCTTGCGGGGCCTTTACATGGAAATGCAAATGAAAATGTACTTATTATGCTCGATGAAATTGGCTCTCCAAAGAATGCTCGTAAATGGATTGAAGATAGGCTCAAAAATAAACAAGTCATCTGGGGAATGGGTCATCGCGAATATAAAACTAAAGATCCTAGGGCAACAATTCTTGAGAAAATGATTAAGACTTATATCAAGAAAAATGGCCTCAAACTCTCTAACCGCTTTGAAACAGCGCTTGAGGTTGAAAGCATCTGCAACGAGCTTCTATCTCAAAAGGGGGTTTACCCTAACGTAGACTTTTACTCGGGAATCCTGTATTCAGAGATTTTTAATTTTACTAAAGAGCACTTTACTTCTATTTTTGCTATGGCGCGCTCTGCAGGGTGGGTGGCTCATTGGCATGAACAAGTGAGCGACAATAGAATATTTAGGCCAACTCAAATATATATTGGGGCTGATTTTAGGGATTACCCCGCACAATAGAAATGGAAAAAACCACCCACTTTGGCTATAAACAAGTCGACGTTGAAAAAAAACAAGGCCTTGTAAAAGAGGTCTTTGACTCAGTTGCAGGTAAATATGACCTCATGAATGATGTGATGTCAATGGGTACTCATCGACTCTGGAAAAACTACACTATTTCCAGTAGCAATGTTAAAGAGGGGGATCATGTTCTTGATATTGCTGGAGGCACTGGCGATCTGGCCATTAAGTTTAGAAAAAAAGTTGGCCCTTCTGGCAAAGTAATCCTTTCAGATATTAACGAATCTATGCTTCATGAGGGAAGAAAAAACCTTATCAATCATGGCATCATTGACGTCGAGTTCGTTCAAGCCAATGCTGAATCGCTGCCTTTTGAAGACAATACTTTTGACTGTGTAAGCATTGCCTTTGGACTCAGAAATGTTACCGACAAGGATGCTGCCTTAAAACAAATGTACCGTGTTTTAAAAAAAGGTGGAACTCTTTTAATCCTGGAATTTTCCAAGGTTGAAAATCAAATGCTAGAAAAAGCTTATGACTTCTATTCATTTAATCTTATTCCTAAATTTGGAGAATATTTTGCAAATGATGAAGATAGCTATCAGTATCTTGCAGAGTCTATTCGAAAACACCCTGACCAAGAAACCCTAAAAGCTATGGTTCTTGATGCTGGATTTGAGTTTTGTGAATTCCACAACCTAACCGGTGGAATCGTTGCACTTCATAAAGCAGTAAAGACTTAAACAAAATGTTTCGTCTTGCCATTGAAAAAGCGCTCAACCATATGATCAATGCTAATAGCGTTGACATATCTCTCATTGATAATAAGATTATCAGCCTAAATGTTGATGAGATTGACTTGAGTTTATTTTTTTTGTGTCTAAATGCTCGCATCTTTGTTATAAACAATACTCAAAACAAAAAAACTGATGTTGAAATAAGAATGAATAAAGAATCGTTTTTGTCCTTATTTAAAGGTGTCACTTTAGAAGATTTAATCGAAAAAGAAGACATAGAAATCAATGGAAGTATTAAAACAGCACAACAACTTGCAGACCTCCTGGCCTCATCGTCAATTGACATAGAAGAACTGATTTCACAATATACTGGTGACATTATTGCACACCAGGTTGGTCAATCATTTAAGCAGATTAAAAACATGTCATTAAAAAATGATGGTTCAATCATTGACACTTTAAAAGAAGAGCTAACCACCCTTTTAATAGCGCCCAGTCGATCAACAATTTTTAAAGGCAGGTCATCATAAATGAAGAGTTTGTTTCGATTTTTAAGTATTTTAAGAACACTAATTCGTTACAGGTTAGACCACTTAATACTCTCTACTTCTTTTCTAAAAAGCCTAAAGCCTTTAATCTATTTAACTCCGTGGCATTATTTTCCTAGCAAAAAGTTTTCAAGGGGCGAGCGGATTCGTTTGGCTCTTGAAGAGCTAGGGCCGATTTTTATTAAGTTCGGTCAAACTTTATCTACGCGCAGAGATCTTTTGCCTGATGACATTGGCATTGAACTAGCCAAACTTCAAGATAAGTGTCCTCCTTTTCCTGCTGATGAGTCAAAAGCAATTATTGAAGATGCGCTTGGTGGCGAAGTTTCCAAACTTTTTTCTTCCTTCGATGACACCCCCCTTGCTTCAGCCTCCATAGCACAAGTTCATACTGCTATAACTCAAAAAGGCGAAGAGATCATTGTTAAGGTGGTTCGCCCAGGAATTGAAAAACAAATTAAAAGAGATATTAGACTTTTATATACTTTAGCCAGCCTAGCTGAAAGACATCAGGATGGAAAAAGGCTTAGGCCAAAAGAAGCTGTTGCTGAATTTGAGAGCATTATTTACAACGAGCTAAACATGATGGTTGAGGCAGCTAATGCATCACTTTTAGGTAAAAATTTCAGCAACTCAAGCCTCTTGTATGTTCCTAAAGTTCACTGGGACCTTTGTCGTTCAAATGTCCTAGTTACTGAACGAATTTATGGAACTCCAGTAAATGACATAGAGGCCTTAAAAAAGAAAAATGTTGACTTTAAGTCTCTTGCAGAAGATGGTGTAATCATATTTTTTACTCAAGTATTCGACCATAACTTTTTCCACGCAGATATGCACCCTGGTAACATTTTTGTAGGTGAGAATAATCAATATACTGGTGTTGATTTTGGAATCATGGGCACGCTCACTGAAGCTGATCAGTATTATTTAGCTCAAAACTTTTTAGCTTTTTTCAACCAAGATTACAAAAAAGTATCCCAAGTTCACTTAGAGTCTGGATGGATTCCTGAGGGAACTAATGTTATGGAATTTGAAAATGCCATAAGAAGCGTTTGTGAGCCAATTTTTGAAAAACCTCTCAGTGAAATTTCTTTTGGTCAAGTTTTATTGAGCCTGCTTAAGGAAGCAAAGCGTTTTGACATGGAGGTGCAACCTCAGCTACTTCTGCTATATAAGACATTGCTTAATATTGAGGGCTTAGGACGTTCTCTTTATCCTGATCTTGACCTTTGGGCCACAGCAAAACCTTATCTAGAAAAGCTTGCTAAAGAAAAGTTTAGCCTCAAAAGCACTCTAAGGAAAATGTCTGATCAGATGCCTCAGCTCATTTCAGAGCTACCTGAATTACCAATGCTGTTAATTAATGCTCTTAAAGAAATTGAAAGCGGTTCATTTAAGAAAGAAAACTCAAAAAAACAAACTGAAGCCATCGTGTCTCAACTTAAGGAGAATGCAACTAAACAGCGATCGGCAATTTTTGCTCTAGTGTTCATAATAAGTGCAGGATTACTTGCCACCCAATCAGCCTGGGTTTTGACTATTGCCAGCTCAACTTTCGGTATTATATTTTGGCTAAAGTCACGATAGAGAAATTTAGTTATTGGAAAAAGATTTCAGGTAAAATGTTCCCCCAGTCTATCTGGTCGCAAGATAGACAAATTGGTTGCACCGCATGATGCGGTGTTTTTTCATTTAATGGAGAACTCAAAATGAGCATTACAGTAAACGCCATAGAGCGTAAAGACCAGGGGAAAGGTGCGAGCCGCCGCCTGAGAAAAGAAGAGAAAGTTCCTAGCATTATTTATGGTGGCAAAGCTGCCCCAAAAATGATTTCGCTTAGCATTCACGAAATCACTCACTTACTAGAGGATGAAAATACATTTACATCTGTATTAGACTTGGTTGTGGGAAAAGAGACAGATTCTGTCGTTCTAAAAGACATACAGCGCCATCCCGCAAAAAATGTTGTTACTCACATTGACTTTTTACGAGTAGATGCCAAACAAACTCTGGTTACAACTACACCACTTCACTTTATTGGTGTGGAAGAGAATGAGGCGTTAAGACTAGGCAATATGCTTAATCAGTTTGTTGTTTCTGTTGAAATCTCTTGTCTACCAAAGGATCTTCCTCATGGTATTGACGTAGATGTAACTAAGCTTGAAATTGGTGATCATCTCTCATTAACGGATCTAGTATTGCCTGAAGGTGTTGTTATTACCTCACTTCAACATGAGGATATTGAAGCACACGACCAAACAGTATGCTCTGTCTCAGAACCTAAGATTGTTGAAGAGGAAGAGGAAGAAGTTATTGAAGGCGAAGAAGGCTCAGAAGATGGCGGCGAAGATCAAGCTGATGAATCTGAAGGCTCAAATAATGATGGTGACGACACAGAATAAAGTATCGTCAGCCTTGTTGTCTCAACAAGCGTAAAATGAAGCGTTGTAATGATTAAACTAATTGTTGGACTGGGAAACCCCGGAAAAGATTATCAGGAACATCGTCACAACGCTGGCTTTTGGTTTGTAGAGTCTCTAGCGTCTATAAAAGACTCTAAATTTACAAGTCAGTCGAAGTTTTTAGGAGAAACTACGAGCGTTGCCTTTGGCTCAACCAAGGTTTTTCTTCTTAAGCCCCAAACCTTTATGAACAACTCTGGCGGATCTATTAAAAGCTTCCTAAGCTACTATAATATTTCACCAGAAGAGACTTTGGTTGTGCATGATGAGCTTGACTTGCCTATTGGTGCTGTCAAAATAAAGCTTGCTGGTGGTCATGGCGGTCATAATGGACTGAGAGATACCATAAAAGCGCTTAACTCAAAGGACTTTTACCGCCTTAGAATTGGAATCGCTCATCCAGGCTCTAAAGATGATGTAGTAGATTATGTTCTTAATGCTCCCGGTAAATCTGAATTAAGCAGCATAGAACAGGGGATGTCAAATGCAATGAGCATTATTGATCTCTTAGTGAATGGAAATTTTGAAGATGCTATGAAAGCTCTTCACACATAGTATTGGAGAAAGATAATGGGTTTTAAATGTGGCATTGTTGGATTGCCAAATGTTGGAAAGTCGACGCTATTTAATGCCCTGACTAAAGCTGGAATAGACTCAGAAAACTATCCTTTTTGTACAATTGAGCCCAATATTGGAATCGTTCCAGTAAATGACTCCCGATTACAAAGCCTTGCAAACATTGTAAGTCCTGAAAAAATCCTGCCAACAACTATGGAATTTGTTGACATAGCTGGACTTGTTGAAGGCGCATCAAAAGGAGAGGGCTTGGGGAACCAATTTCTCTCAAATATTCGTGAGACAGATGCCATTCTTCATGTTGTAAGGTGTTTTGAAAATGACGATATTATCCATGTTTCAGGAAAAGTCAACCCACTTGATGACATAGAAACGATTAATACAGAGCTTGCTTTAGCAGACCTTTTTAGCGTTGAAAAAGCTTACCAAAAGGCTATAAAAAATACCAAAGCTGGTCAAAAAGAAGGCTTACCTTTAAAAAACCTGCTTGAAAAAATTCTGCCAATACTTGAAGAGGGTTTAGCTGTTAGATCACTAGATCTCAATGAAGATGAAGACAAGCTTGCAAAAGGACTTCAGCTTCTCACGTCCAAACCTGTCCTGTATGTTGCTAATGTCAATGAGGATGGATTTGAAAATAATGCACATCTAACAGCTTTGACTAATTATGCGTCCAAAGAGAGAAGCCAAGTTGTATCGGTGTGTGCAGATATTGAGGCTGAAATTGCAGAACTTGAAGAGGAAGATAAACAAGGTTTTTTAGATGAAATGGGACAGACTGAGTCTGGACTCGATCGCTTAATCAAAGCGGGCTATAAGCTCCTTGGACTGCACACATATTTTACAGCTGGGCCCAAAGAAGTTAGGGCCTGGACAATTAATATTGGAGATTCTGCGCCAGCGGCCGCAGGTAAAATACATGGAGACTTTGAAAAGGGCTTTATTCGCGCTGAAACAATCTCTTACAATGACTTTATAGAAAATCAGGGCGAAAAAGGAGCTAAAGACGCTGGCAAGTTACGCTCTGAAGGAAAAGAATATGTTGTTAAAGATGGAGATGTTGTTCACTTCTTATTTAATGTTTAAGTGTCCTCACAAATGAAAAATACAAAATTACTTCTAATTCTTGACGGATGGGGCTATTCAAGTAATTCTGCAAATAATGCTATTGCTCTAGCAAAAACGCCAAACTGGGATCTCTTTATAAAAAACTATCCTAATACACTTATTGGAACTTCCGGAGAAAGCGTTGGTCTGCCTATAGGTCAAATGGGAAACTCTGAAGTAGGTCACCTAACAATAGGATCTGGAAGAATTATTGAACAAGACTTTACTAGAATTGACAATGACATCGGCTCTGGTGAATTTTTTAACAATAAAACTCTTTGTAACGCTCTAGAACTGGCGTCTCAAAACAATAAAGCTGTCCACATTCTTGGCTTATTATCGGATGGCGGCGTTCACTCTCATCAAAATCATATTTTTGCAGCACTTGAGCTTGCTAAACAAAAAAACTGTAACCAAGTTTATTTTCATGTCTTTACCGATGGTCGTGATACCCCGCCAAACAGCGCCTCAAAATATATCGAACAACTAGAATCTAAAATTTCAGAAACAAATGTTGGAAGAATCGTCTCAGTAGTTGGCCGCTTTTATGCAATGGATAGAGATAACAGATGGGAGAGGGTTGCTCAGGCTTATGATTTAATTTCTGGAGAGAAGGCTGAGCGCTCTTCAGAGAGCGCAATAGAGGCCATTCAACAGGCATATAAATTAGGTGAAAATGATGAGTTTATAGCTCCAACGTCAATTGGTGAGGCCGTTAAAATCAATCAAGATGACCTTGTAATCTTTATGAATTACCGAGCAGACAGAGCAAGAGAAATAACGCTTGCTCTTACCTCTAGAGCATTTGATGAGTTTAGCCGAAAACATTTTGTGAAGTGCAATTTTATTTGTCTAACAGAATATAAAAAAGACCTTAATCTAGAGTGTGCTTATCCGCCAATTTCAGTTAAAAATACCCTTGGTGACTGTGTCTCTAGCTCTGGCTTCAATCAACTAAGGATTGCTGAAACAGAAAAATATGCTCACGTTACTTTTTTCTTTAATGGTGGTGAGGAAGAAATCCTGCCTGGAGAAGATAGAAGGCTCATTCAATCGCCCAATGTCAAAACATATGACCTTCAGCCAGAAATGAGCGCATATGAGCTTACTGATAATCTCATTTCTGCACTAGAAGAAAACAAATATAAGCTAATTGTATGTAACTTTGCCAATACTGATATGGTTGGCCATACTGGTAATCTAGATGCTGCTATTAAAGCTGTAGAAGCGGTTGACAATTGTCTCGGCAAAATCTACAAAGCGGCCTCAGAGAATGCTACTGAGATTTTGATCACTGCTGACCATGGAAATGCAGAGCAGATGGTTGACTCTAATACTCAGAAGAGCCATACTGCTCACACCACAAATCCAGTGCCATTAATTTATATTGGAAAAAAGAAAGCCTCACTACTGGGACCACATCTTGGTACACTTGCAGACTTGGCACCAACACTTTTAGCCCTCATGGACATTAAACAACCCGCTGAGATGTCTGGCCAAAACCTTTTAATTGAGTAACGGAGATAATCATGAAACAAGACAATTTTATTGCGCCTTCAATTCTCTCTGCAGATTTTGCCAAACTCGGCGAAGAGGTTGATAACGTTTTAGTTGCTGGTGCTGATATAGTACATTTTGATGTGATGGACAATCATTATGTACCCAATCTAACAATTGGCCCTTTAGTTTGTGAAGCATTAAGAAACCATGGCGTAACTGCACCAATTGACGTCCATCTCATGGTCAAACCTGTGGACAGAATCATCCCTGACTTTGCTAGTGCTGGCGCCTCGTATATCACCTTTCATCCTGAGGCTTCAGATCATGTTGACCGTACGATTGGCCTGATTAAAGAAAGCGGCTGTAAAGCTGGACTCGTTTTTAATCCAGCCACACCTCTTCACTATCTAGAGCATACAATTGAACAACTCGATATGGTGCTGCTAATGTCCGTTAATCCAGGCTTTGGAGGACAATCTTTTATCCCTCATACTCTAGAAAAATTAAAAACTGTCAGAAAACTAATTGACTCTCATGGCCTGGCAACAAGGCTTGAGATTGATGGCGGAGTTAAGATTGACAACATTAAAGAAATAGCCTCTGCCGGTGCTGATACATTTGTTGCAGGGTCTGCTATTTTTAATACTGAAAACTACAAAGCGACAATTGATAAAATGCGCTCAGAGCTGGCTTTAGCAAAGTAGCTTTTTATACGCTTAAAGGTCTCAATTTTCGAAAGGAAATTCGCATAATTTCAAAACAACTCTGCAATTAGTTGTGAGAAAATATTAGTTTGTTTTCTAAAACTATTGCTTATGGGTAAGTCTTCCTTTTTTGGGCCTGAAACTATTTCGCTTCACACTGGGTATCAACCAGACCCTTCGTTTGGTAGTCGCGCCGTCCCGGTTTACCAAACAACATCTTATGTCTTCGAAACTGTAGATGATGCCGCTGCACTCTTTAACATAGAAAAAGGTGGTCACATATATAGCCGCATGACTAATCCAACAGTGGCTGTTTTAGAACAGAGAATTGCTGCACTTGAAGGGGGCGTTGGAGCAATCTGTACGGCTTCTGGAATGAGCGCCCTGTTTGTAACATTTGTAAGCTTATGTTCAGCTGGTGATCATATTGTAAGCGCCTCACAAATTTATGGGTCAACAGCGACCCTTCTTAAACACACACTTAAACGGTTTAACATTGATTGCACTTTTGTGTCTATTAATGATGAAAAAGCTCTTAAATCTGCCATTCAAGAAAATACAAAACTTATTTTTTGTGAATCGATTGGCAACCCTGGGCTTGAGGTTTCAGATCTTCCAAAAATTTCAAAAATAGCTCATCAAAATAGCTTGCCGCTCATAGTTGATGCAACTTTTTCAACGCCTATCCTTTGTAAACCTTTTGATCATGGCGTTGATGTTGTAGTTCACTCTGTGACTAAGTGGATGGGGGGTCATGGTGTTGCCGTTGGAGGAGTCATTGTTGATGGCGGAGCTTTTGACTGGGGCTCCTCTAAGAAACACCCTGTCCTCACTACTCCATACGAGCCATTTCATGGAATAAACTTCTGGGAGGAGTTTGGACCGTCAGCTCTTTCAATGAAAATTAGAGCTGAGTCTATGCGTGACTTTGGCCCTGCAATGAGTCCTCATAGTGCGTTCTTACTTCTCCAAGGAATTGAAACCCTTAGTCTGCGAATGAATCAACATGTAAAAAATGCGCTAAAACTTGCAAAATGGCTTCTTGAGCAATCCGCAGTTATGTGGGTTAATCATCCTGACTTGCCCGAAAATCCTACCTATGAAATTGCAAAAGCACTTTTCCCTAATGGTGCTGGATCAATGCTATGCTTCGGTGTTAAAGGAGGAAGAGAGGGTGGAGCAGCATTCATTAATGCTCTTAAATTATCTTCAAATTTAGCAAATGTTGGTGATTCTAGAACTTTGGTTTTGCATCCAGCTAGCACAACTCACTCTCGCCTTGATGATGAAGCGATGAAGGCTTCAGGCACTAGTCCTGACTTAATTCGAGTTTCAGTTGGAATAGAGTCTGTTTCAGATATTATTAATGATTTTAAAATCGGCCTTAAGGCAGTAGAAAAGGCAACTTCATAATGAACATTGTTGTTGAGGGAGTAAATATATTTGCAGCAACTGGAGGATGTGCTTTTGACCCAAAAAAACCGACAGTGGTTTTTGTTCATGGAAGTGGGCTAGATCATAGATCATGGGCTCTTCAGTCAAGATGGTTTGCCTTTCATGGTTACTCAGTTTTTGCGCCTGACTTTCCAGGTCACAGCCTGTCAGAAGGAGAGCCCCTAAAGTCAATAGAGAGCATGGGCAAATGGCTTGTGAAAGCTATCAAGCATTCTGGTGCAGAATCTGTACATCTTGTAGGACACTCTCAGGGCTTTCTTGTTGCTTTAGAAGCTGCAACTTTACTGGGAGAAAAGATAAAATCCCTAACAGCAGTTGCTAGCGCCTCTGCAATTCCTGTTAACGAGTCTCTAGTCGAAACTGCCAAAAAAAATACTGAAGAAGCTGCTGAGATGCTTTTGAAATGGGGCTTTGGATCTCTATCTCATTCAGGCAGTAGTGCCATTCCTGGAATGCAGCCGATAGGTATTGGACGACAAATCATGTCAAAGAATCCATTAGCTGAAGACCTCTTGGCTTGCAATAACTACAAAAATGGAGCTAACTGTGCAAAAGCAATTAAAGTGCCCTCAAATGTAATTCTGGCAACTGAAGATAAAAATACTCCTTACAAATTTGGACTAGAGTTAGCAGAGCTGCTGGGTGCAAAGACAACAACCATTTCTGGTGCTGGACATATGCTCCCTATAGAGTCGCCAAAGAGTACTTTAGATGCTATTAAAACATTCATTTTAAAAACAAGCTCATGAATAAAATTAAAAAAGTTGGCGTCATTGGCGCCGGAACAATGGGGGCTGGTATTGCTGGCCAAGTAGCAAACGCTGGCATAGAAGTGTGGCTTCTTGATCTTCCTTCTGATAGCGATAATGTTAACAGCTTAGCGGAGAGAGGCCTTCAAAGGCTCAAAGACCCAGATATGCCAGGGATTATGAGCAAAGAGGCCGAACAGCTTATTAATCTTGGAAACACCAGAGATCATTTTGATGAACTCAAAAATTGTGACTGGATTGCTGAAGCTGTTGTAGAAAGGCTTGATATAAAACAAGCGCTCTACCGGCAGCTTAATGAAAGCTGTAAAGACTCTACCATAATTACTTCTAATACCTCTACTATTCCGATTAGTCTTCTGACTGAAGGCATGCCAAAAAGCTTTTGTGAGCGTTTTGCAATTACTCATTTTTTTAATCCAGTTCGCTTCATGAGACTTCTAGAGCTAGTTCGAGGTGAGCAAACTAGACAAGACGTTATGGACACACTTGATGTATTTTGTGAAACGATGCTTGGAAAGGGGGTTGTCCCTTGTCTCGATACGCCTGGCTTTCTTGCAAATCGAGTTGGTGTTTTTGCAATTCAGTGCGCCCTTCATAAGGCATTTAAATATAATCTCTCCCCAATAGAAGCGGATGCTTTTTTTGGAAGGCCCCTTGGTTTACCCAAAACTGGAGTATTTGGACTTTATGACTTGATTGGCATCGACCTTATGGCTGATGTTGCAAAAAGCCTGGAAAATATCTTGCCCGAAAACGATGCTTTTCATAAATACGCATCGCCAATAGAGTTCGTCTCTAACATGATTGCTAATGGCCAAACTGGGAATAAAAATGAACAGGGTTTTTATAAGCAGGCTGGAGATGAAAAAAAGGTTATCGACTTTTTAAGTGGAGACTATGTTGATCATGAGAGACTGAAAACACCTTTGTTGGAAAAGGCGGAAAAAGTTGGTGTAACTGCAATTATCAGCGATGAAAGTAAATACGGCCTCTTCATTTGGGAGGTTCTCTCTGAGACTTTATGCTATGCAGCCTCATTAGTGCCAGAAGTTACTGAAGATCTTGCCCAAATTGATGATGCTATGAAGCTTGGCTATAACTGGGTTAAAGGGCCATTTGAACTTATTGATGAGATAGGTATCGATTACTTGGTCAACAGGCTTAAAAAAAGTGGCAAAGATGTACCTGACTTCCTTTTAAATAGCTCAAACAATAAGTTTTATAATACTACCAATTCAGTCTTAAGCGTTCTATCTCCATCTGGAAAGCTTAGCCCAATTGTTAGGCCAAAAGGTGTTCTTAGGTTCTCTGAAGCAAGACAAACACTAGTGCCCATCAATGTTAATGAGTCTGCTAGTTGGTTTGAATATGAGGGTGCGGCCATAGTCGAGTTTCATTCAAAAGCAAATGCACTTGACAGTCAAAGCTTAGATATGATTTCTGACGCAGTTACTTACTCAGAGAAAAAAGGACTTAGAGGTGTAATAGTACACAATGACTTTCAGCATTTTTCTTGTGGTGTTAGCCTTTGGAGTGTTAGAGAATGCTTTGAAAAAAATGATTTCGATGGGCTTGATGCCTTTCTTACCTATTTTCAAAATACAATGCTTCAAATGAGAGACTCGAAACTTCCTGTTATTGCCGCGCCAGTAGGTATGTCTATCGGAGGTGGATTTGAAGTTGTGTTGCATGCTGACCATGTAGTAAGCCACGCCAACTCTGTGATGGGCCTAGTTGAGTCTTTTGTTGGAGTTGTGCCAGCAGGAGGTGGGTGTAAAGAAATGCTTTATCGATGGACTGAAAAATTAAATGATACGCAAAAAGGGGCTTGGAAATCATTTATGAATATAGGCCTGGGTAGAAAAGCTAACTCGCCTCAAGAGGCTGATGCATTAGCTATGCGAAGGGCTGATGATGTATTTCAGATGAATCGTGATCGAATTTTAAATATTGCCCTTTCAAAACTTGGCGACACAAAAAAAGCTAGCCAAAGGAGCCCACTTGCCTTATCAGGCGCTGAGCACTTCAAAGAAATGCTAGAATGGCTTGAGGTTAACAACAAAAAAGGAATGCTTACACCGCATGATGTCACTGTTGGAACCGAGATTGGCCGAATAATGTCTGGAGGTGACTGCCCAGCAGGCACTGTTTTTTCTGAACAGGAAATTTTAGATGCTGAGCGCTCTTCTTTTATCACTCTTGCGCAAACTCAAGAAACTCAAGCAAGAATTGTGTCCATGCTAGATAATGGCGTTACTCTAAGAAATTAACAGTTAAGACTATGAATAAAAATCCTGCTAATTTTGTACCCCTTACTCCTATCTCTTTTTTACATAGAACTGCAGATATCTATGGAGAGCATCAGTCTGTTCTCTATGAAAATAGGTCTTATACCTGGAGAGAATCTAGAGAGAGGTGTGTTCGAATTGCCTCCAGTCTAAATGGTCATGGTGTCATGCCAGGAGACACCGTTTCAGTGCTCGCATTCAATACACCAGAAATGTTTGAGTCACATTTTTCAATTCCTATGGCGGGCGCAATTCTAAACACGATAAATATCAGGCTTGACGCTCCAACTATCGCTTATATTTTTGATGATAGCAATGCAAAAATGCTCTTTGTTGATAGAGAGCTTTATAGTGTTGCCTCAGAGGCACTAGCTATAGCCTCAGTTAGTCCAAAGATAGTTGTAATAAATGATTCTTTTGCCAGCTCACAGCCGGACGTCTCCAGTGAAGCAATAGACTATGAATCTCTTGTTAAAAATGGAGACCCTCTTTATAGCTGGACAATGCCCAGCGATGAGTGGAGCCCGCTCTCACTTAGCTACACCTCTGGAACAACAGGTAAGCCCAAGGGCGTGGTTTATCATCACCGTGGTTCGTATTTAATGAGCATGGGCACTGTTGTTGGCTGGAACCTTCCTAACCATCCTGTTTACTTATATTCTGTTCCATTATTTCATTGCAATGGTTGGGGACATGCCTGGACAATGGCCGCTCTTGCTGGGACCATAGTTTGCCTCAGGTCTTTTGATCCTGAAAAAGTATTTAGTTTGCTTGATGAGCACCGAGTCACTCATTTTGGCGGGGCTCCAATAATGCTTAATATGCTTGCCAACGCCCCTAAAGAGATAAAAAAATCATTTAAAAGAGAAATCAAGGTAATGACTGCTGGCGCACCGCCTCCCGCGAAAGTTTTAGAAAGCATGATGTCGTTAGGATTTAACGTTATGCATGTCTATGGGCTGACAGAAACATATGGACATATTCTTCAAGCAGCTCCTCAGGCATCATGGCTCAATGAAAGTCCGGCAGAGCTTGCCAAACTAAGCTCCAGGCAGGGTGTTAGGTTTCCGATGACTGAAGATGTTAGTGTAATCGATCAAGAGACTGGTGAGCGCGTTCCTCACAACGGTGAAGCTATTGGTGAAATTGTGATTCGCTGCAATACTTGCATGATGGGCTACTGGAATAATCTTAAAGCCACAGAGGAGGCGTTTGCTAACGGCTGGTTTCATAGTGGTGACTTGGCAGTAATTCATAATGATGGCTATATCCAAATCAAGGATAGGTCAAAAGATATTATCATTTCGGGTGGCGAAAATATTTCCTCAGTAGAGGTCGAAAATGTTCTTTACCAGCACCCCTCAGTTGGAGAGGCTGCAGTTGTTGCAATGTCAGATGAAAAATGGGGAGAAGTGCCCTGTGCTTTTGTCGAGCTTAAGCCCAATGAAGAGGCATCTGAAGACGAGTTAATTGCTTTTTGCAAAGATAACATGGCTAAATTTAAAAGGCCAAAAAAAGTTGTTTTTGGCTCGCTTCCAAAAACTGCAACAGGCAAAATTCAGAAGCACGAATTAAGGGCGGCTATTAAAAAACTAGGAGAAGAGTGATGTCAAACTATACTGCTCCCGTTGAAGATATGGGCTTTGTTTTAAAAGAGGTTGTTGAGATTGAAAAGCTTTGTAATGAAACTGGGCTTGATAGCTCAACAGCTGAAATAATTGATACTGTTTTAGATGCTGCTGGTAAGCTTGCCAAAGAAGAAATAGAGCCCATCAATAAGTCTGGTGACTCAGAAGGCCTAAAGATAGATGACTCAGGAAAAGTCACAACTGCAGCGGGCTTTAAGGAGGCCTACCGACACTTTGTTGAAGGAGGCTGGGGATCACTGCAATTCTCCCCTGAATATGGGGGCCAAGGCGTCCCGTTTGTTGTTGCTGCAAGTGTTCAAGAAATGTGGCATTCTGCTAATATGTCATGGGGCCTATGCCCTCTTCTTACACAAGGAGCAGTTGAGGCTATCACACTCAATGCGACTGAAGATCTCAAACAACGCTACCTTCCAAAACTAATCTCTGGAGAATGGAGCGGCACAATGAACCTTACGGAGGGTGATGCTGGAACTGATGTTGGCTCACTTAAAACGCGTGCAACTCAGAATGGAGAGCACTATTTAATCCGTGGTCAAAAAATTTATATCACCTGGGGTGAGCATGATATGTCTGAAAATATCATTCATTTGGTCTTAGCCCGACTACCAAATGCTCCCGATGGAATTAAAGGCATTTCACTATTTTTAGTGCCAAAAATATTGGTTAATGATGATGGCACTCTTGGAAAGCCAAACGACTTAAAGGCATTGTCAATTGAACATAAAATTGGCATTCATGCATGCCCTACATGTGTCATGAGCTATGGCGAAATAGATGGGGCAGTTGGCTACCTGGTGGGTGAAGAGAATAAAGGAATACAGTGCATGTTCACAATGATGAACAACGCAAGACTTACTGTAGGCCTTCAAGGAGTTTCAATTTCAGAACGCGCATACCAGCAAGCACTTAGTTTTTGCAATGAGCGTGTTCAAGGCGTTGCCCCTGGCTTCAAAGATATTGGCCCTATTATTAGGCATCCAGATGTTCAAAGAATGTTAGCTAATATGAAGTCAATCACACAGGGCTCTCGTGTATTAACATATGCAGCTTGTGCCGAGGTAGACTACTCTTTAAGCAAGCTTCCACTCGAGAACCTAGAAAAACACGAAAGGAGGCTTGGACTGTTGACCCCAATAGTTAAGGGCTGGTGCACAGAGACTGCTCAGGAGGTTGCCTCTTTAAGTCTCCAGTGCCATGGAGGAATGGGCTATGTTGAGGAAACGGGTATTGCTCAAATCCTAAGAGATGCGCGAATTTTGCCAATTTATGAGGGGACAAATGGCATTCAAGCGATGGATCTTGTGGGCAGAAAGATTATTAGTGATGGTGGATTGGGCGCCCGAGAGCTAATTTCAGAGATGAAAGAATGTACTAAAAATCCAGCAATTGCGGAGTTAGTTTCTGTCTCTCAGTTAAAACGCTTTTCAAAATCTATTGATGACCTTGACAGCACTATTACAATTATTCTAAATCACTCAGACAATAAAGAGCTAGTTGGAAAAATTGCCTTTGATACGCTCATGATGGCTGGCACAATTACAGCGTCTTGGCAGATGCTATTAAGTCTTGATAGAGCATCAAATGCCGTGAATAATCATAAATCTTCAGCTGAGTTTTTAAAAGAGAAGGCTGACACTGTAAAGCATTTTATTGACTTTATCTTGCCTCGATATCTCTCGAGCTTTACAACGATATCCGCGAGCGCCGAGTAATTATTAACAACAAAGTTGTTGCAATACTATTGCGTTTACGTTATATTATTCTGTTTTAATCAAGCAGGGACTCATATGTTTAAACTTAGCTTTCTATCTTTACTGTTAGTTTCTTCCTTCGCAAGTGCTGAAGAGGCAAGACGTGCTAACGCGCATGTCCACGGACTAAACAACTTATCAATGGTTATCAGTCAAAACCAAGTTGCTATTACCTATGAAATGCCAATAGTCCAATTATTTGATGAACATGATGAACATGACGAGCATGATGAACATGACGAGCATGATGAACATGACGAGCATGATGAACATGACGAGCCAACCTTATCAGATGAATCATTAGCTGAATTTCAAAATTATTCGCAATTATTTGCACTTCCTGAAAGCGCTAATTGTGACTTAGTTTCTTTTGAGTCTGGACTTCACAACGTTTCAACAGAAGGAGACCACAAAGATGTTGAATTAGCCTATGAATTTTCTTGCAATGAGCCAAGCCAATTAAAAAGCATTACAATTAATGCATTTAATCGCTTTAGCGAACTAGAAACTTTAAACTTCGAGGCAGTAATAAATAATAAAGCTATAACAAAAAGCCTAAAATCAGATGTCAATAAAGTAATATTTTAAATGAGGATCTGATGCTAGAAACGCTAGGTCTGGAATACCATTATCAACAGGGTAAAAAAATTGTATTTCCAGACATAGGGCTTAAAAGGGGACAGCGATTATTGATTAGTGGCTTTTCAGGCTGTGGCAAGACTACCCTGCTCAGCCTGATTGCTGGAGCCTTAAAGCTTCAAGCGGGTGATATTAAGTTTGATGGCATTAACTACTCTACAATGTCCTCTCTGCTTTTAGATCAATTTAGGGCTGATCACATTGGCTATATTTTTCAAACGCTAAACCTAATTCCATTTTTAAGTGTTTCAGAAAATATCGCTTTGGGTGTTAGATTCTCTCAATCTAGAAAATCTAAGGTTAGCAACTTAAACCAAGAAGTTGTAAGACTAGTTAGCTCCTTGGGGCTTGAAAGAGAAGCATTAAAAATACCAGTAAGTCGCTTAAGTGTTGGACAGCAGCAACGAGTTGCGGCTGCTAGAGCTTTAATTGGCAAGCCAGATTTAATTCTTGCTGACGAGCCAACATCTGCCCTTGACTCTGACACAACTAAAAAATTTTTAAACGAAGTCATGGAGACTTTCGATTCAAATAAACAAGCAATTATTATGGTAAGTCATGACGCCTCAATTGCACCTTACTTTGACACTGTCATAGATTTTAATAAACACTATGCTTAGTCTTTTACTTAAATCAATGCGCTCAAGAATTATTCCAACATCGCTTGTAACGATATCCTTGATGGCTTCAATGGTTCTGCTGTTAAGCATAGAACGAATTCAACAAGGCACAGAAGAGGGCTTTAATCAAAGCATTTCAGGGGTTGATGCAATTATTGGGCCTAGGTCTAGCTCACTTGAATTAGTTTTATATACTGTTTTTCATCTTGGCCGGCCAACAAACAACATCACAACAAAGACTATCAATGAAGTCAAGCTTAGAAGTGATATAAGCTGGCTAGTTCCAATTGCATTAGGAGATAGTCATAGGGGGTTTAGGGTTGTGGCAACTCAACCAAATTACTTTGAGCACATTAAATACGGAAATAGCCAATCATTGACTTTTATGAATGGAGTGGCATTTTCTGAATTATCAGAGGCAGTCTTAGGATCTGATGTTGCTGAAAGACTTAATTATAAAGTTGGCTCAGAAATTCAAGTCACCCATGGCTCAGTTGAGTCAATAGGTAGCAAGCATGATGACTTTTCATTCACAGTTACTGGGGTTCTTAACAAAACAGGAACCCCAATTGATCAAGCTATTTTTTTAGATCTTAAAGGCTATGAGCTGCTTCACCTTGGATGGATGAGTGGGAAAAAAATATTCAGCCTTGATGATATTGACTTGTCTTCTCTTCCAGCTGATGCTTTAGAACCAAAAACTGTTACAGCTGCATTTGTGGGCCTCAAGTCAAAGATAACTTTATTTAACTTCAGCAAGAGTATTAGAGAATATCCAAAAGAGGCGATATCTGCTGTAATACCTGGAATAGCATTGTCAGAGCTTTGGTCAATTGTTAGACTAGTTGATAAAGGATTTCAGCTTTTAAGTTGGATTATTATTACAATCAGTCTCATTGCAATGGTCACTTTAATTATTGCTAGTTTAGATAACCGTAAACAGGAAATGACAATTTATAGAGCCAATGGGGCATCACCAAAATTTTTAGCCATAATGGTAATATGTGAGTCTCTTGTAATTGGGCTGATAGCAATTATTGGTGCAATTATTCTTGTAACAATTGTCACTTATTTTGCAGCCGCCCAGTTAAACCTGGCTTTGGGCGTTTCACCTTCTTTTAGGTGGATTAGCATAGATGAAATTAAAGTTTTTAGCTTTATTTTATTAGCTGGAGCCTTAAGCAGCTTGATTCCAGCAATCATGGTTTTTAGAAAAAATTTACATCAAACATTAAGCTAAATGATAAAAAAAATAATAATTACCGCTTTACTTTTTTTCTCAATAAGCTCTTTTGCCGTAGTTGTAACTGATGAGCAACTGACTACTATAGAAGACAACTGGTTGAGCCTTGAGCCAGCAGATGCTTATGATTTTATTCCTGAAGACTTAACCTATGAAACATATAGCAGCCCTGAATTTCAAGCCAAATTAGAAGCGGCTGGGACAAAGCTTAAAGAATCTTTAGAGGGAGTGGATATTGTCCTTGCTGGCTTCATGGTCCCAGTTGAATATGTTGGGACTGATGTCAGCAAGTTTTTACTTGTTCCAGAGGCTGGTCAATGTATTCACGTACCCCCGCCCCCCTTAAACCAAACAATTCTCGTAGATGTTTCAAGTGAGCCAACAAAATTTCGTGATTTATACATGCCAATAATCGTTTATGGGAGAATATCTGTAGGATCACAAAGCTTTGATATTGCTGATAGTGGATATACTGTTAGCGATGCAATGGTTGATACCTTGTATTTTAGTGAAGACGACGAGGAATATATCTATAACCTTGAGGATGCTCATGATTAGCAAAACCCAGTTAATATCTAGATGCTTAGAGTCGGGAAGAAGTGCTACGCCTCAAAGAATGTCAATAATTGACGAGCTAGGCTCTGCAAGTAAAAATCTATCTGCGTATGAGCTTCGAGACTTGCTAAATGATAAAGGCTATTCATTTAACATTAGTACAATTTATAGAGTCTTAGACTTTTGGATTGATATCGGGGTTGTGCATAAAATGGATTCAAGCAATACTTATCTCGTTTGTAATGATAGTCACACTCACCATTTCCATGTGTTACTTCACTGCACTAGCTGCAAATCCGTACAAGAGTCTTGTCAGCTCTCAGAACAGCTCTCATTGCCTAATAGCAACAAGTTTGCAGTTAATGATTCTCAGGCTGTTGAGATTAATGGTGTCTGCAATAAATGCCAATAAAAGTCATGAGCCTTTATTCGCTTTACTGATCCAATTATGGTTAGTTTTTGGGAAGAAAAGACAAGAATATGATACTAAAAAATTACTTATCTCTTAATTCTTACCATTAGCTCGTTTTTGCGAAACATGGAAATTACATAAGGGGCATTAAACTGGGCAACCATAAAGCCACCGCATGTTTCAATGTTGTTCTGCTGGAGAAGCGTTGCAAATTTTTTTTGATAGCTCTTGCTTCTAGACTCTGTCGCCCAACCCCCAAAAGCATATACTGCAACCTCGCCCAAAGTTTCTTTTTGAATTGAAACATTTTCTGTGTTGGACTTAGGAAGATCTGTTAATGAGTGCTCTCTGGGCATAACAAAAGAAATATTATAGGCCTCTAACCCCTCTGAAGGACAGTCAGCAATTACAGGGGCTGTCATTGCAATTTTCATTTCCTTATCGTTGCCGCCAAAAATATAATTAGCTATTCTTCTAAAACCAGACGATGTAGAGCCTCTGTAATCTGAGCGAACTGATGTCGTGGCAATTATCATTTCACTGTAACAGCGGACTTCAAACCCATCATGTTCAGAGGTTACTTCGTATTGTGGAGTTTCAAGAGCCATATAGTATCAATTTGTTAGTGTCTTTTTCCAAAAAAAGGAATCAGTATTGGTGTTTTATTTTTGTATTCGACATAGGCTTTGTCTTTTCCCCATTTTTTTTCAGCCTTCTCTTCTAAAAAAGGAAGTCCACTTATTCTTGTCAAAAGGAGAAACACAAATAGAGGGGAGACAAGGCTCACAAACTGCCAACTTGATAGAAATGGCAACGAGATGATTGCAATGCCTGTCCACAAGATAATTTCTCCAAAATAGTTTGGGTGTCTAGAAACAGACCAAAGGCCATGACTGATAAACCTATCTATATTTTCAGGCTGTTCACTGAAGTGCTTTTTTTGTCTGTCAGCAACCACTTCAAAGCCAAAGCCTAAAAGCCAAAGCACTGTTCCCAGAACAAAAAATACGCCAACTGGCTCAAGTGGGTTCAGTGCGATTATAGTAATAGCATTTACAGTAGTTAAGAAGACCCACAGGGCTGACAAAGTCCAGGTCATTAAAAATTTTGGAAGTGACTTTTTAATGTCTCTAAACCTTCTGTCTTCTCCAGCTTTCACTATTCTTTTATAAAGAAATATTCCCAGCCTTAATGTCCATACAGACACAAAAGTAGCAACGACCACCGCACGAATTGAGGCTTCTTCTCCAGAACTCAAGAGCGCAAACATTGAGGCTGAAACAACAAGAAGCGTTGCAATCATTCCCGTAAAGTCAAAATATTTTTCTGAGCTTGTAATTAATGAAGGCACCGCAATAATCCAATGCGTCACAAAACTTACAACAGCGCAAAAAAGAATTACAGGAAGCCCATAAAAAATTACCCCCTCAACTGAAGCCGCTATAGCAATAACATACGCCGTTAAAATGCATAAGGCAATGGCGCCAAAATCTTTAATCATTGTGGCTTCTCAAAAAGATAATGAGAGACTCCCCATTCAGAGCCGCGGTTAAAGCCAAAAAGAACCTCACACGACATGAAAAAAATTCGCCATCTTTGGAACCATGAGTTGGCGTCACTTTCGCCATAAGTTTTCTTAAAGAGCTCTAAAACTTCAGCTTTATTTTTGTCCATTTTTTGAAGCCAAGCAAGAGAGGTTTTTTCATAGTGCGTTCCGCTCACCCTCCAGTCTTTTTCTATTTTCATTTGACCTGGAAAGCTCATTAATAGCCTGTGGGAAGGCATTTGGCCTCCGCTAAAAAACTCTCTCGCCATCCAATCAGCATCGTCATTATCTTCAAATGGATAGGCAATTTTCTGATGGGAGAAAATATGTACAAACAGCTTCCCCTTGTTTTTAAGCCAAACGTTCACCCTTCCTAGCAATTTTTCATAGTTGCGCATATGCTCAAACATTTCAATGGAGATGACTCGGTCAAATAGCTTTGTCGTCTCAAAGTCATTCATATCGGCTGTGATTATCTCAACGTTTTTTAAATTGCGCTCTTCGCATCTTGCCTCAATAAATTGCCTCTGGTCATTTGAGTTGCTGACTGCAGTAATTTTAGATTTTGGAAAACACTCTGCCATGTAAAGAGTTAAAGACCCCCATCCACAGCCCAACTCTAAAACATCTTGGCCATCTACTAAGCCCGCCCTGTCAGTTGTTAGCTTGAGCATAGCAACTTCAGACTCGTCTAACGAAGAGACGCCCTCAGGCCATAGGCCCGAGCTGTACTTTAACCTATCTCCCAACACTAGCTCAAAAAGCCTTGGCGGAACCTCATAATGCTGTTCGTTTGCTTTTTCTGGCACAAGTGCAATTGGACTCTCTTTCAAAACATCAATCCAGGCAGCATGCTCTTGCTCCATTAGCGTCTCATTAATATTTGAAGCATCAACTAAGCGTTGCCTGCAAAGTCGCCTGATACCCAGTCTAATTATCGCGTCTGGCAATAGTCCTTTTTCTGCAAGTAGTATTAATAAAGTAATCATAAGTTAGTATGTAATTTGGATGTTTTTTGAATCTGGCTTGGCAAAAACAAACTGAAAGTCTCCAATTAAGTTTTCAAGAAATCCTGCTTCACAATAGACTAAGTAAAAATTCCATATCCTTGTGAATGGCTCCGAAAACCCAAGCTCTTTAATCTGTGGCAAAACTTTTTGAAAGTCTTCTCGCCAAATTTCAAGCGTTCTAGCATAGTGCTGGGTTATGTCTTCAGAGTCCACCATAACCATATCCGTTTTTTCCTTAATGGCATTAAGTATTTGTGGCATCGCAACTAGACACGATCCTGGAAATATATATTTCCTTATAAAGTCTACTGAGTTTTTGTAAGCATCAAAATCAGGATCGTTGTAAGTTATTCCTTGAAGCGCCATTAGTCCATTTGTTTTCAAAAGTGAGGAGGCCTTTTCAAAAAAACCAGGAACATATTCTGCCCCAACAGCCTCAATCATTTCTATTGATACCACCTTGTCAAAAGTTCCTTCAAGCTCGCGATAGTCTTTACTGAGAAGCGTTATCTTATCTTTAAGTCCCTCTCTAGAAATGAGCTCAGAAGCGTATTGAAACTGATTGTCAGAAATAGTCGTGGTGGTGACTTTACACCCATAGTTTTTCACAGCGTGAACTGCAAAACTACCCCAACCTGTTCCAATTTCCAAAACATGGTCTTTACTTGAAAGATTAAGTTTTCTGCAAATTCTATCAAGCTTCTCTACTGAAGCCTCTTGCATGCTTGCGTCTTTTTTTGAAAAGACTCCACTTGAATATGTCATTGTTGGATCAAGCCATAACTTATAAAAATCATTGCTCAAATCATAATGCGCCAAGATATTATTCTTGCTGCCTTGAAGAGTGTTTTGTCTTTGTTTATGAATAAATTTTGTTATTGGATTAGCAAGCCTTGCCATTCCCGACTCTAGGCCCATCATAGTATCTTTGTTTTTTATGATGAGTTGAATTAAGCCTACAAGATTATTAGAGCCCCAATATCCAGCGGTGTATGCTTCTGCAGCACCATTTGTTCCTCCACTGCCTAAAAACACATAAAATTCTTGCGAGAACACTTCAAGCTCAGCTTTAAGCTTGGAACTTGAATTCCCAAAAGTATGTTTGTTGTTGCCATCAATAATCGTAAGCTCTCCACTGCTGATGCCCCTTAGTTTTCTAAATAATACGCTTTTAAAAAAAGAAGTCATTCGAGAGCCCTTCTGTTTTTTTTGAATACTGTTAGCTAAACTATCAACAGAGAGCTTATCTTTATTTTGTTTTTCTATAGTCATAATTTATCTGGGTGAGTGAAAAAAGGCGCCCTTCTAATCAGAAGCATAAGGGCCTGCCAATGTATTCTGTAAACCACTACAAGGGTTGCAAGAGGGAATCTAAGAACAGCCTTAATTAAGCCCTTACTATTAAAGGCTTGTCTTTTGAGGCTGAGCGCAACATTGAAAACCTTTTCTCCATCTTTATAGTTTTTCATGATTACGTTTAAGCCCTCCTCTGGATTAGAGAAAAACCACTCATAATCATGGTCCATTCCCCAAAAAGGGCTTACATGAAACTGTTTTTTTGGTGTTGCAGTAAAGCTCATCTTTTTATCTGTTTCTGATTTTTCATGTATGACATAAGTGTGTCTCTCTTTCCATGGTGTATTTGTAACTTCTGCCATTATAGCCTCCACTTTTTTGTCCTTATCGTCGAAACAATAATAGAAGCTTACAGGATTAAAACAATGACCAAAATATCTTAAATGCGTTAGAAGTCTTATTGGGCCATTAAATTGTTTTCCGGTTTTTTCAAAAAGGGTTTTTCTTACTGCGCTTTCAAGCCCTATTGAGGGATCGCCATGATAGTCCTTTCTTTTGAATGAGACAATCGCAGGCTTATTAATGTTCCATAGTAAAGATGTCTTCATTATTGAAGCTAAACTTGAAATATCAACATATGCCATAAAAATGGGGTAGCTGAAAAAACGATTAAATGGGGTATGTCGATGATGACTGATGGTGCCCCAATATAGGTGATGCGTTTTGGAGAGGCTCACAACAACACCCCAAAGTCTTTGCAAACCTCAAGAGCACTATTAACACCGTCTTCATGAAAGCCATTGCCCCAGTATGCGCCGCAATAAAATGTATTATTAGCGCCACTAATCTCTGTTTTTCTCTTCTGCGCCTTTACACCGTCAACTGTAAAGAGGGGGTGGTGATATTCAATCTTTTTAATTATTTTAGTTGGGTCAATCTCACTGCTACTATTAAGCGTTACCAGGAAGTCTGGCTGAGCATCAAGCGACTGCAAGATATTCATATTATAGGTAAGCGTAACTGGCTTGCCTGGATCGCCGCTTAACAAGTAATTCCAGCTTGACCATGTTGTTTTAATTTTTGGCATTAGAGAGTTGTCAGTATGCAATATTGCTATGTTTTTTTGATAGGGCAGTGCACTCAAAATTGATAACTCATTGTCACTTGGGTCTTTCAGCAAAGCCAGGGCCTGGTCACTATGGGTAGCAAAAATAACTTTATCAAATTTTATAGGGTCCTTATCTTTATCATGATAAATCATAACACCGTCAGGAGTCCTAACAACTCCTTTAACTGCCGAAGAAAGCAAAATATTTTCTTTAAAGCCTGCAATTATCTTTTTAACATATGACTTTGAGCCGCCCTTAATTACGAACCATTGAGGACGATTAAATACTTGGAGCAAACCATGATTCTTAAAAAAACGAATATAAAAAGCTGCAGGCATTTCTGTTGTTTTTTCAGCAGCTGTAGACCAAATTGCAGCTCCCATTGGAATAATATAGTTCTCAATAAAATGACTACTAAAGTTATGTCTCTTAAGAAAATCGCTGATTGTTGTTGACTGGTCAACTGTTAAAAGCTCTTTAACTGCAATACGGTTAAAACGAAGAACGTCTTTGAGCATAATCAAAAACGAGGGCTTCAATAAGTTTTTTCTTTGGGCAAAAATCGTATTTAAAGAGTCGCCTGAATATTCAAGATTCTTAGATGGCGATTTAACGCTGAAGCCCATTGAAGTTTTTTGAACCTCAACTTTTAGTTTTTGCAAAAGACTTATAAAGTTTGGATAAGTTTTTTCGTTATAAACAATAAAGCCTGAATCTACACTCCAGAGTTTATCATTTTGTTTGATTTCATGAGTATGCGTGTGGCCGCCGATATAATCATTAGCCTCGAAAACAGTAATATCGTGATCTTTGTGTAACAGATACGCCGCAGTCAAGCCGGATATTCCGCTTCCAATAATAGCAACCTTCATAGCATAAAATCAAATATGTAATATAGAGCCTCCCCTTTATTTAGGCCTAACTACCATCATAACCAATATTTGGTAATAATTTTTTGTAAAAGACATTATTATAAAGTGTGTTTTTTTATAGTGTTCGGTTTATGTGCATAAGCTGAATGCCAGTGCCCAAGAGCAAAAGACAGGCAAATAGTCTTTGCTTATTTCAAAAAAATATGGGATAATTGTCGCCTTTCAGCAATTTGGCTGGAAGCGGTCTGGTCTTGTAATAACAAGACTGGTAATTTAACGTATCACACAGAGCCCCAATATTAGCCAGGGTGCCCTTTAAAAGGGGTTGGCTAATAGGCAATGTGGAAGTCTTAACCCAGGAGAAATGTATGGCGAAAGCGTCAATGAAAAAAATGTTAGAGGCCGGTGTTCACTTCGGCCATAGGTCTCGTTTTTGGCACCCAAAAATGGAGCCTTATATCTACGGAACACGAAATGGTGTTCACATAATTAATCTTGAAAAAACATTACCGCAATTTAATGATGTCCTGAATTTTGCAAGCAAAACTGCTTCGCAGGGTGGGTCTATTCTTTTTGTTGGAACAAAGAGAGCGGCAAGCAATATTATCAAAGAAGAGGCAATCCGATGTGGAATGCCCTATGTTAATCACCGCTGGCTAGGCGGAATGATGACAAACTATAAAACTATTAAGGCCTCGATAAAACGCCTTAAGGACTTAGAGTTTCTTGCTGAAGAAAACTTCGCACAATTTACAAAAAAAGAAGCCCTAGTAATGACAAGAGAGATGGAAAAGCTAGAGAGAAGTCTTGGGGGAATTAAGGATCTTGGAAGCATTCCTGATGTTGTTTTTGTTGTTGACATTGGTCACGAAAAAAATGCTGTCAGAGAAGCGCGAACTCTTCGCTTGCCTATCATTGGTGTTGTTGACTCTAATCACAACCCTGAAGGCATTGATTACGTCATAGCAGGAAATGACGACTCAATTCGGGCGATTAGTTATTATGCAAGAAAGATTGCAGATGCAGTTCTTGAAGCTAAAGCTTCTATTGTAGAAACTAAGCCAGCTGCTAAGAAAGCTGAATCAGCTGCTAAGAAGCCAGCTACTGAAGCTGCTGCTGAAGAAAAGAAGCCAGCTGTTGAGCCAGCTACTGAAGCTGCTGCTGAAGAAAAGAAGCCAGCTGCTAAGAAGCCAGCTGCTAAGAAGCCAGCTGCTAAGAAGCCAGCTGCTACAAAAGCTGAAACAGATTAACAATCAAGCACAGTATTCAAAGGAGACGAATTATGGCAATTACAGCCGCTTTAGTTAAAGAATTAAGAGACAGAACAGGCGCAGGAATGATGGACTGCAAAAAAGCATTGGTTGAAACCAATGCGGATCTTGAGGCAGCAATTGACTTGATGCGTGCATCTGGTGCAGCAAAAGCTGCTAAAAAAGCAGGTCGTGTTGCATCTGAAGGGCTTGTTAACGTTACAATTAGTGACGACAACAAACAAGCTGCTATTCTTGAAGTCAACTCAGAAACAGACTTTGTCACAAAAGGCTCTGCTTTTATTGATTTTGTTGACTCGCTTGGTCGTTTAGCTCTTAAGAACAAGCCGGAGTCAGTAGAAAGTTTTTTGGGTCAAAAGCTTGACTCTGGGGAAACTGTTGATGAAGCAAGAGAAAACATTATTGCAAAGATAGGCGAAAATATTTCTGTGAGAAGGGTACAAATTATAAGCACTGAAACAGGTATTTTAGGTGCTTATAAACATGGCGATCGTATCGCGGTTCTAACAGTTCTAGCATCTCAAGACTCAGCCTTAGCAAAAGATGTGGCTATGCATATTGCCGCCTCAAGGCCTGAATGTATCAGCGAAGATCAGCTCTCTGAAGAACTCCTTGAAAGAGAAAAGGCAATTTTTATTGAACAAGCTAGAGAAAGTGGAAAGCCAGACAACATTATTGAAAAAATGATAGTTGGAAGGATGAAAAAGTTTGTTAACGAGGTTACCCTTTATGGTCAATCCTTTGTAAAAGATCCAGATGTCACTGTAGGAGAACTTGTTAAATCTAATAACTCCAAAGTTGAGTCTTTTGTCAGATACGAGGTTGGAGAGGGAATAGAAAAGAAAGAAGATAATTTTGTTGAAGAGGTTATGGCTCAGGCACAAGCTTAAAGTCAAATAAATAAAACTTCAAAGGGCGCGTTAGCGCCCTTTTTTACGGCTCTAGCATTATGTTGTTTATAAACTAGTTCTGTCTTTAATGATTAACTTCATTATTGCAGGCATCAGGAAAAAATCAGCCAACAGAGCCACCAAAATTGCACTTGCTGTAAGCACGCCAAAATCAAACATGTTGTTCATTTGTGAAAAAGTAAGCACCAAAAATCCGAGCGCTAGAACGATTGAAGTTAAAGTTATAGCCCTTCCAGTGCCCATCAAGGTTAATCGGACAGCCTTATCCACATCATTGTATTGAAGCTCATACCTTCTAAAGTTGTGCATAAAATGCACGGTATCATCAACAGCCAAGCCCAGCGCAATTGCTCCAATCAACAAAGTGAACATATCTAGTGGCATTTTAAAAATAACCATAATTGTTGATAGAATGACAATCGGCAGCAGGTTGGGTATCATGCTGATTAGCCCAATTTTTAAGTTGCCTATTAATAGCACCATGAGAATTGTGATAAGTGAAAAAGCTAAAATATAGCTCACTGCGCTGCTATAAATTGCCTCTTCAAAAGTCACTGTCATCAAGGTTCCTATTCCAGTAAAGGTCACCTTTGCCAATGAGCCAAATTTTTGGTCTAAATAAATTTGAGCATTATCAATAAAAGTGTTTGCCTCAAGAGAATCAATAAAAGGTGTTTTTAATGTTAGCCTTGCCTTCGAATAGTTTGCATCAACAAGGCTTGCAAGGTCGTTATTGCCACTGCTTTCAAAAAGCAAAAATTCTTGGGCTATAAGATCGGAATCATCAGGAATAGCATAGTACTCATCCCTGTTTTCGTTAAGTGCTCTGTTGGTCTCTTTAATGACATCAATATAGCTTATAACCTTTCCTACAAACATGTTCCCAGTAGATATAGAGTTTATATTTTTAGATACATCATCAATCACTCTTAGTAGTTCAGGATTGTAAAGTCCATTTGTCTTTTCAGTATCAATAATGACCTCAAGCGTGAGTGAGCCTTTTAAATTTTCATCGACAGCCTCTGTTGCCACTCGAGCAAAATTATCTTCTGGAAGCCATTGAAGAGGAAAATGAGAAAACCTCAACTGGGCTGCAATAATGGCCGCACAAATTATTAGCACCGTACTAACAGAAATAATTAATTTTGGCCTAGTAGTGGCAAAGACACTAATTCCAATAAGTGCTCTATCCATTAGAGAGTGTTCATCCTCACTAGACTTTTGTTTAACAACCTTAAAGTTAGTTACTGAAACTAGTGCAGGCAAAAAAACAAGCGTGAAAACTAGCCCAACCATAACGCCGCTGCTCGCAAACACCCCAAGATCTGCTACAGGCGCAACACCTGAGAAAGAAAAAGACCAGAGTCCAACTGCCGTAGTTACCGATGTCATAATAATTGCTAACCCTGAATGTCCCATCGCATACCTAAGGGATTTCTTTTTGTCATTTGTTTTAGCAAAGTCTTTATAGAATACGGCTAAGAGATGAATTGAAGCACTCGTAACAACCGCCAACAAGAAAGTTGGCATGATTTGGGTCGCCATAGTAAACGGAGCTGAAAAAATAGACATCAATGAAACAGTCATTATCAGCGTAAGAGAAACGCATGAAAGAGGAAGAATGACGCCTGAAATTCGTCTGAACAAAACAAACAGGACAATCATAATAACAATCATCATTAAGCTTATAAAAATAACAGAATCGTTCATTAGTGCTTGCTTGAATATTCCTGCAATTGCTGCAGAACCTGACAAGTATATTTCAAAATTATCATCATTAAAGCGCTGCATTATTTGTTGGGTTTGCGCAATAATTTCATCATTTTCAGCATCGGTTAAATATAGCCTCTGCCC
>OCVQ010000082.1_pt1 | contig 78607 bp, 70 predicted proteins | sample 1539061 | NCBI WGS metagenome assembly OCVQ01 (sample SAMEA3355526, study PRJEB22509) | marine metagenome | biome: marine; feature: river plume; material: water | place: USA | collected 2010-08-08 | depth 0.5 m | reverse complement strand
TTTTAACCACTTCGGTATTTCGCCCCAAATCATACCTGTTTTGGGTTCGTACTCCGCCAATATCCATTTACCATCCATCGAACATATAATCCGATCTATTTTACTAAGATTTTCGCTTACCGAAAATTTGAAGTTTTTACCGAAATTACTTACCCGGAGCACAGGCGGTTTGTCATCATACGTTATCGCATATTCACCCAAAGATCTAGTTCTAAATGTGAGGATGTTGCCTTTCAGCACTCCACCTTCGTAGGTTAGGCGTTTCCCGTCAATACTCACCGCGCAAAGCTTATCGCCATAACTAAGCCAAGCATCAGGTACCGTATATTTAACGTCGATATAGGTATGTAATGGCGTATAGGGATAATGCATTTGGAAGGTTTTACTTAGCATATTTTCCTTCTTTGGTTTTATGCTCATTTTAAAATCAAATGGATGATACACCGCCTCTTTGGGGATGGTAATATCCCATTCGTAAAACTTGAAACTAGTACCTGAACTTATTCGTTTTTTCTCATCAAATGTCACTTTGGAATCCATTTTTAACGCTTTGCCAGCCGTATCACCTACGACTACCCAACTGATGCTATCCATAAGCCCCACATAATCTTGGGTGTACACTTTCATGCGCACAGAATCACCTTGCTTCAGCAGAATTTCTCCTTCTTGATTTTGCTTATAATAAGGTAACGGGTTAAACTTTTCTTTGAACAATCGAATATAGCTCCGACCCTCTACCCATTTTAAATACGGATCTATATGGGTGTAGATGTATCGCCCTTGATCAAAATCAAAACGTTCTATTTGATACTGATACAATAAACTTCCGTTTGCCGTTACCCAGCAGTAATTGACACCCAGTACATTATTCCTATCTGTAAAGTAATCATCCGTTTGCAAGCCAAAACTATAAGTGCCCGGTTTAAGATTTAAGGTTTTAGTACCCTTAAAAATATCACTCCATTTACTGAAAGACATATTGGGATAATTCCCTTGGGTATACAAAATTTCTTTGTCTTTTTGATAGATACCAATGCGCTTAATCTCGGGCTTTATTTTATCTACGACCTTAATTCCGTGTAGCAAAGGATTAGTTGGGTTTCCTTTTTTATCCCTAATTTCAAAATGAAGATGCGGTCCAGCGCTTCCGCCTGTATTGCCACTTAGCGCAAAATTTTGCCCTTTTACTACTTTTATTTCTCCTGCTTTGGGGTATAAATCCACTTCAAATGCACGTTGCTCATACTGCGCTTCCTTTACATAATTAGCAAGTGCTCCTGTAAACTTTTGCAAGTGACCATACACCGAAGTAAAACCATTGGTATGGCGGATATACACTACTCTACCATACCCATTTATATCCACTTTTACTCTCTCCACATAACCATCTGCTACGGATAGCACTTCCCAGCCTTCTTGACCCCCAGTTCGTATATCTAAACCGGCATGAAAATGAGTTCCACGTAATTCACAGAAAGTACCTGAAACATATATTGCGCTGTCAAATGGACTTCTAAAGTAGTCTTGGCTATACGCATTGACATTTCTAACAAAGGTGAATGGCTCATTCTTGATCAGACTTGGCTTTGCAGGTATTTCCTCTTCTGTAAAATCATCAACTTCTTTATCTACAATTTCTGATTGGTCTTCATCCAAAGTATTGCCCGTATTTGGTGTTTTTTTACAAGTCGCAAATAGTGAAATTATGCCAACTACAAGCACCAAGTATATATATGAAAATTTGTGTAACACGTTAAATTAACTTCTAAGGGACAAATTTATAGTGGCATATGCCCAAACTTGTTAAGATGTAAACATTCCTATTTTTTTTAGTATATATTTTTAAAGTAGTTGGAAATTTAAATTGATGTGTTACATTTAATAAAACAGCAAATGATAATAATTTTATCAAATTAATGATAATAATAGTATCTTTATTGTTGTTGCCAAAGCCTGTATTAACACACTTTAATTTAAGTATAAAATGAAAAGACCTATTTACACTATCGAGGAGCGCGGCTCCACTTTTCACCTTGAGCTTTATGATCAAGGAGTGAATTTATTACTTACCAGCAAATCATTTAGTACGTTCAAAGAATGCCACCAATTTCTGGACACCTTGCGATTACACATGCACTTTCAGACCAACTATGTAAAGATAAAAAACGCTACTGGCCAACATGGGTTTGAAGTGCGCACTTGTTGGGATGAGCTTATCGCGAGTAGTACTTGGTTTGCCAGCATTGAAGAGCGAGCAGACGGCCTACAAGCTGCATTTGCATGTAACACCAATGCTATTTTTGCACATACCAATATGTATACCGAAGCCCCTAGGCTACTTTTTCAAGTAGCTTAATATTCATTTTTCTACATCTTTAATGACTTAGATGAGTCTTTCAAAAGCCTGCGGATAAATATCCAAAATTCTGTGTTGTTTACTGCATTTTACAAATTTCTTTTGCAGACCTAAAATAATCTTTTTGAACACCTACCTACGCGACATACTCAAACTTAGCTGGCCTATCATTATCGGGCAGATTGGCATCGTTTTAACAGGTTTTTTTGACAGCTTAATGGTTGGCTACTTGGGGCATGAAGAACTTGCTGCTGCAGGAATTAGCAACAGTATCTATTTCTTAGTTGCTGTATTCCCGTTGGGTGTTACCATTTCTTATTCTACCATTATCAGTATGCTCCAAGGAAAAAACAAAACCTCATCCTATAGCATCGTCGCACGTGATTGTTTCGTAATGACTTTAGCACTTTCCGCAGTGGCCTCTTTAGTTATTCTTGGGATTATTTATAATTTTGGTATGTTTAAGCAGACGGACGTGGTTGCACAATTGTCTATTCCATATCTTAAACTATTGCTCTGGTCGCTCACGCCCATGTTATTCTTTTTGTTTTCCAAACAGCTTTGTGATGGTTTTGGCTACACCAAAGGGGGCATGGTTATTACCTTAATTGCATTACTTATTAATATATTTTTTAACTGGCTTCTCATTTACGGTAATTGGGGATTTCAGGCATACGGACTAAACGGAGCAGGTTACGCCACGATTATATCGCGTATATTCTTGGCTATAGCAATGACGTATTTATTATTCAAATCTAAACAAACACCTATTCGTTATCCGGATTTCATAAACTCCTTCAAGCGTCCTTCCAGAATATATTTTTACAAGCAAATTATTAGGCTGGGATTCCCCTCAGGCCTTCAGTATTTTTTTGAGGTAGCAGCGTTTGCTGCAGCCGCTATTATGGCCGGCTGGATAGGCGCCAAAGAACTGGCAGCACATAATCTTGCTATCACACTTGCTTCACTCACCTACATGATTGCAAGCGGCATATCTGCAGGAAGTAGCATCTGCACTGCAAAAGCATATGGTAATGGCAATCGACATAATATGAGACAATATGGGATTATGGGACATAAGTTAGGTATTGGTGTAATGTTATTTTTCGCTTTACTCTTTTTTATCTTTAATCATCAACTCGCCTCATTATTTACGCAAGAGCCTGAGGTTATTCTAATGGGTTCGCAACTTCTTATTTTAGCTGCTATCTTTCAATTGGGTGACGGCCTACAAGCACTATCCGTGGGCTTACTTAGAGGTATTAATGATGTTAGTATTCCAAGTTTACTCATTTTTATCGCCTATTGGATAATTGCTATGCCTATCGGTTACACACTATCTCACTCTACCAATACCTATTCCTTTTTACAAGGTGTAAATGGGATTTGGATTGGCTTAAGCATTGGGCTTACACTTTCTGCTATTGTTCTTACTTCAAGATTTTATTATTTACTTCGCAAGTCATGAAACTTATCCTTACCTGTTTAACAATCTTATTATTTGCAACAACACGAGCACAATTATCTATTGGCGTAATAGTTGAACCTGCTATGAATATTGGTACTGTAGGGTCGCAACCCGAAGCATTAAGTGATTCATTTACCCGTCTTAAAAAGCCTGACTTTAACACAAGTTTTGGAATTGAAATAAAAAATCAGATAGATCGCTATGCGTCTTTTAGCGTTATACCGGGTTATTACCAAACTAATTTTTTAATAGTTAAAGAAGATTTACAGTACTTAGATTTTATACATCCTGAGCTTAGAGCTATAAGGGACCAAAGTCAAGGAGCGCAAAAGAATGCCTATCTGCATTACCGCCAAAAATATATTGGGTTACAATTATTATTCGCTCAAAAGCTTCAAATACAAGGATTGCCTAATAGTACGTTCTTCGAACTTGGAGGAGGTTTAGGTGCACATTACCTCGTCGGCAATGACGTTAAGATAAGAACTGAAGGTTTTGCCATTGACCAACAATACATTCATGTTATTTCTCAAAACACAGGATTTAATCCTTCTAATTTTTCTGTTAATGCAATAGGACATGCTGACCTAAACTACCAGCTTGATCCCAGCACCTTTATTATAGCAGGATTAAAACTTAATATTCCTATGGTAGGTAATGCAAACTTGGACCCTCAGATCCGCGTTTATATGCCGACATTGAGATTCGGAATTCGATTTTTGCTGTAAATTCTTACTTATCTGGTTAGATAGAGTCCTCCACTAACCGATTGCGGGTACTCAAAACCATTCTCGGGATTAAGATATCTAATAAAGAAATAGTAGTGCCCTACTGGAGCTAATTCGTTCTCGTAATAACCGTCCCATGCAAAGAGCCCGTCCTTACCTTCGTACAATTTTCCACCCCAAACATTGTATACTTCCAAACCAATTATTTCTACATTGCCAGATGCTCTAAATAGATCATTAAGCCCGTCTCCATTTGGGCTAAACGCATCGGGTACAAATATTTGACACGCATAGTCTAAGAACGTTAGATTAACATCATCTGTTGCTGTACCGCATTTATTAGTTACAACCACTGAATAAGAACCTGACTTTGTTATTTTTCTGACCCCACCACCTGCATAACCATCACTCCAAGTATAGGTAGCTTCTGGAGCAGTTACATTAATATTTTTCATTCCATCACCGCAAAGTAGGCTATCACCACCCAATTTTACGACAGGTGCACCAATCATTTGTACCGTGAAACTATCTTTAAACGAGCAAGCTCCTTTGCTGATCTGCGCCCAATAAATCCCGACCTTGTTAATAGACAAGAAGGAATCTGTAGCATTTGTATTCCAAAGAACATTAGCTCCATTAGGAGAGATTCTTTTGGTAAATGATGTACCAGAACAAATAACCGTATCGGCTCCCATCTCAAAAATCGGTATTTCATTCACCACAGTAGTAACCAACGCGGTGTCTCTGCAACCACTTTCATTTACGGCATAACTAATGGTATTTAACCCTAGTTTAGAGGGTGTAAACTTACCGGACATTGAATTTACATCTCCCAGCCACTGGCCTCCCAAAGTCGTGGTGGTTAGATTATACTCCGTTTTACCTTGGCAATAACTAGCGGCAAGCCCGCTAATAACATTTACAGGTTGAGGAATAACTTTTACAGTGTCCGAATAACTTCCAGTACAACCAATGTCATCTGTAATACTAAGTGACATTTTATATTCCCCCACAGATGCATATGAATGTATATTTTTAGCCAAATTACTTGTTCCCCCATCCCCAAAATTCCAGGTATAGTTATACAACGGATTACTTGAATTGTAGTTAAAATCAAAAATATTACCGTCTACACACATTACACTATCGTATTCAAGTAATGAACTATCTAAAGGACTAGGCAGCACAGTCATCACGAGATTAAACGAATCCGAGCAAAACTCAATATTATTTTTTGAGCCAATCGCCACTAATTTAACATTATAAGTACCTGGCGTAGAATAAGAATGACTAGAGTTCCATGAATTATCTGACATCCCATCTCCAAAGCGCCATGAGATAAAAGTGTAATCCCATGTGGCTCCGACTAGAGAACCAAATGAAGATTTATTTTTAAACCAAAATTGATTATTTCGCCCGTCGGGACGAGTGAAACATTGCATCGCTGAGTTATAAAGAGAATCTTGAAATAGCTCAAAACTAACTACGGGCATAGGGGCAACTGTATCTTGTTTAAAATACTCAGCTTTACATCTATAAGAACTCACTTTAAGACCTACATTATAAATTTTATGTGTTGGATAGGAGTAGGTAGGATTAGCTATCGTAGATTTTACGCCATTTCCAAAGTCCCAACTATAGGTTACAGCATTTGAAGCATCTGTTTGGGTAACATTACTGGTAAAGCTAGAGTTATTGCCTCTTTGACATTGGTAAGGATCGTCAATGCTAAAACTGACCGCTAAATTTTTTGTGGTTGTACTGATTTCCGGGTAGGAAGACGTGCGAAAGCTAAATGTACTGCCTCCTCCATTATATTCAAAAACAGCAAAGTAGTAAGTAGTGTTGGTTTCCAGATTGTCTATTACCACTGAAGTGCCGGTGCCATTATAAACTACAAACTCAGTAGCAGAAAATGAATGGCCTACACCAAAACTATCGTTTGCTAAATAATAACTGTTGTTAGAAGGAGTTATCGCAATTGAAGACCCTTTAGACACTACTACTAATCTCCCGTTCCCGTTTCCATTAGTCCAAGACAATGTAGTTTGGGAGCAATACTTAGACACAACCGTTAAATCACTCGCAGCTATAGTGGGAGTTTGGGCTTGTGTAGTTCCTATACTAGCAAGAAATAAAAAAGTAATGATAAGATTTCTCATTTAACGATGCCAAATATAACATCTAGGAATGTTTTGCACCAATACGAAGAGTGATTTTTATTATTATCGGGTACACCGTCCCTATTCTTATGCTGAACAACTTACATTTGTGGTACTTTAGGCGGAAACTCGACACAATAACATGTTATTTTATTGAATCAAAATACTTACCAGTTTTTTTTAATTGGTATTTTTAGTAGTTAGTTAGTTTAAATAAGGGGGCCTAAACGTCCCCTTATTTTTTTATATTCTAGCTACAATGCCCAAAGGTAAAATCTGCTTGGTTCTTGAAAGCAAGCATAGCTCTGAGATATCTACTTCTCTATTCGGGAAATAATCTGTCATTAAATTTTGGATAATGTACGGTGATAAACCCAAGGAATAGACATTGAGTACTAAAAAGCCTTTATCATCTAATAATTGAGCTACTTGTTCCAATAGCATACCCAGTTTTTCTTCTAATTTCCACCTTTCTCCTTTGGTACCAATACCATAAGCTGGAGGATCTAAAATTATACCTTGATATTTCTTACCTCTCTTTACTTCCCTGCTTACAAATTTTAACGCGTCTTCAACTACCCATCTGATACCATTTTGCTTGCTGAGCTCTTGATTTTCGTTAGCCCAGTTAACAACTTGTTTTATGGAATCTACATGCACCACATCTACTCCGGCAGCCTTCGCTGCAAGCGAAGCCCCTCCTGTGTAAGCAAATAAGTTCAACACACTTGCTTTGGCCCCTAACGCCTTACTTTGCGTGTATATGTAATCCCAGTTAGCAGCTTGCTCCGGAAAAATGCCGATATGTTTAAACTGGGTAAAGTTAAGTTTAAGCTTAATAGAATCTTGAGCCAATCCATACTTAATAAACCATGGGATACCATTACCTTTTAGTTTCCACTCCCCTTTGTGACTGCCCTGTTGAGCAAAGCTTCCTGTTGCTATTTTATCCCAATTTGCTTGTGACATTCTTGGGCTCCAAATGGCCTGCGGTTCAGGTCTACTGAGCACATGTTGTCCAAACTGTTCTAATTTCATTCCGTTGCCAGAATCAATCAACTCATACTCTTTCCAATGTACCGGGAAAATTGCTTTTATCATACTACACTTATTTCGGTTTTTGCCAAGGCTGGCTCGCTATTCATTCTCAAAAAAATAGATGCCAAGGTAACGACATCTTTTTCACAGTATTTTTTTATTCTTTCTAAATCATTTTGCTGGTAGTATGCATCGTTTATCATACTGCCGTCTAGATCGTCTTTAGGTGTAGGTAGGTCAAATACTGCTGCTAACAAATCTAGTGAAGTGTAGCTTTTAAAATCACCAAATTTCCAAAGTTGCATGGTATCCAGGTGCTGAATATCCCATGGTTTTTTACCTGCTAAATCAAGCACTTCTGGCATTTCTATCGCATTGGCTAAAATACGGCGACACAAATAAGGAAAGTCAAATTCCTTTCCATTGTGCGCACACAAAAAGTGTGTTTTACTAAAGTAATTTTGAGCAAGTAAGTCACAAAAATCCTTTAAAATATCTAGCTCATTATCCCCATAAAAACTCTTTACTCTAAATTGGCGAACATCCGCGGTGTTTACTAAATACCCCACACTAATGCATATTATTTTACCGAATTCTGCATAAATACCTGCTCTGGGATAGAGTTCTTCTGGCGTTTCATCGTTCTTTGCTAAATGACTCGCTTTTTGGTTCCATAATTTTTTCCATCTATCACTTAGCGCACTATAGTCCTTGGCTTGCGGAACCGTTTCTATATCTATAAAGAGTACATTTTCCATTTTTTTTACCAACTACCGCCAGCACCACCACCGCCAAAACTTCCGCCGCCGAAACCGCCTCCAAAACCGCCTCCACCCATACCGCCACTTCCACCTCTGCCGCCACCAAGACTAGCTAGTAAAAGAAAAGGTAATGCGTTGCTACCGAGATTATTATTTTTATTGAACGTTTTACCGTTGTTCCCCCCACGATTGAAGAGCATGTAAACTATGATAAAAATGACAATTATGAGCCAAAAAGGCATTCCTTTTTTTGCACCTTTTGGATTGTCATTTACAAACTCACCATTCATAAACTGGATAATGGCATCTGTGCCTTCATTAAAACCTTTACCGTAGTTCTTTTCTCTGAAATTAGGTTTTAGTATATTTTCAATTATTCGTTTAGCATACATATCAGGAAGAGCACCCTCTGCTCCACGACCCACTTGTATAAATATTTTCCGGTCGTTAATGGCAGCAAATATGAGTATTCCGTTATCCTTCCCCGCTTGACCAATTTTCCACTTTTCTACCAAGCGATAGCTATAATCAAATGCATCGTCACCTTCTAATGAACTTTCTGTCACAATAACTATTTCGGTGGATGTAGAATCATAATAGGCTTTGAGTTTTTGTAACAAGAATAGCTCTTGATCAGACTCTAATACGTTCGCAAAATCGTTAACCCAACGTGCATTTGTTGGTGCATTAGGTGGTTCCTTAGCTCCCGCAATTACGAAACTAATAAGTAAAATGATTAATCCTGTTTTTCTACCCATAGCTTATTTCGTTTGGCAATTCATTTTCATCGTCACTTTGGTACGGGAAAAATTGTTTTAACTGTATCCCTACTTCAGCAATTCCCGCTTCAAGACCAGCAACCAATTCTCCTTTAGCAAGATGCAATTTAATTATTTCTTTCGTACTTTCCCAAAAATCTTCTGGGACCACTCTATCTATTCCTTCATCCCCAACTATAGCAAATTTTTTTTCTTTCACCGCCACATAGATGAGCACACCATTTCGTTCTTTGGTTTTATCCATGCCCAAGTGAGCAAATAAATTTTTGGCTTTATACAGCGGATCTGTCTTACACCACTTATCCATGTGCAACCTCACCTCACCAGATGTTTCTAACTCGGCATCAGTAATAGCTTGCAGTACTTTTTGCTCTTCGTACGAAGTGAGTGGTTCCCACTTAAATAAACCCATCAAATTCAATTAAAACTCAACTTTAGGTGCATTTTTAGAACCTGCATCTGCTTCAAAATAAGGCTTGGCTTCAAAATTAAATAAACCCGCAATTAGATTTGTCGGGAATTTTTTAATGGTGGTATTGTAGTTTTTGGCTTCACTATTAAAGTTGTCACGTGCTACACCTATTCTATTTTCAGTACCTGCAAGTTCTGCTTGCAGCTCCAAGAAATTTTGATTCGCTTTAAGATCTGGATATTTTTCGATGGTTACTAAAAGACGAGAAAGTGCTCCTGACAATTCTCCTTGTGCACCTTGAAAATTCTGTAATTGCGCTGAAGTCATGTTACTAGGATCTATAGTTGTTTGCGTCGCCTTTGCTCTAGCTTCTACTACTTTAGTAAGCGTTTCTTGCTCAAAATCAGCATATCCTTTTACGGTACTAACTAAATTTGGGATAAGGTCAGCTCTACGTTGATATTGGGTTTCTACTTTAGCCCATACGCTATCTATACTTTCTTGAGCTCCAACTAAGCCATTGTATTTAGAGACAAACCACAGTAAGATTAATCCGATTACGACTAATACAATAATTCCTTTTTTCATTTTGATTTGATTTTAAGTTTAAAATATGGGGACGAATGTACCATTACCGCATAAAAAAATAACATGAGATATATGTACAGCATATTATTATAGATTAGATTTGTCGATAGTGAAGGGAAAACAACTTGACTACCTCAACATAGGACTGATGATTGGGTCATTTATCCTAGCAGTGAAACTACCCTTTCACGTGTTTTTACTTTCCTATGCAATACTGGGACCACTGCACTACCTAACCGAAATAGGCTGGCTAGACAATCGAGCCTATTTCGTTACCAACAAGAAAGACACCTGGATTCTGATTTTACTTTGTGCCCTTATGACGTTTGGTTTTGCGTATAAACAATTTGGCCAATATGAAATTACCAAAACATGGAATGACGCAATTCTGAACTCTTGGTTTAAACCCATTTCTGACTTCATGTTACACTATGAGCGAAGTTTTATCTTCTTGGCATTTTACACCGCCGTTATGATGACCTTTGTTAAAAAAACAGGCTACCGATACGGACTAATGGCCATAGGACTTATTGCTGCTTATTTCTTAAATGGTATAAATGCCTATACCATGATAATCGGGATGATGTTGCCCACCGTAATTCATGTCTATGTTTTTACTGGAGCTTTTATTCTATTTGGCGCGCTTAAGTCCCGAAATACTTCAGGGTACGCGTCGCTTTTTGTCTTCTTAGGAATACTTTTTTTAATTGTCTACCAGCGACCTAAACCCAGTCAATACGAGCTTAGCGAATATTGGCTAAACACCATGCTGCAAAGCAAGTTTATCGAGCTGGGCGGACAAATAGCCATTTTCATGGGTTGGGCTAAAAAAACCACCTATCTTATCTCTACCCCTAACGGCAAAATGCTATCCACCATAGCTCTTAAAATGCAGATTTTCATTGCCTTTGCATATACTTATCATTATCTCAATTGGTTTAGTAAAACCAAAATAATCAACTGGCACCAGGTATCCAAAACGCGGCTTACGGTGGCTTTATCCATTTGGGTTGCTTCTATTGCGCTGTATATCTACGATTATAAACTGGGACTCGCCGCATTATTTTTTCTGAGTGTACTTCATGTTTTCCTTGAATTTCCGCTAAATCATCTCACCTTTGTGGGGATTTACAAAGAATTGAAAACTCGAATTACCTCTAAAAGATGAGACCTATTATTTTAATTTTACATTTCGTATTCCTTATATCCTGCTATGGACAATTGACCGAAGATTTTACTGATGGGAATATTATTTCCAACCCTATTTGGAGCGGTGACACGTCTAAATTTACCGTTGCAAACCAGATTTTACAATCAAACTCCAAGGTGGTATCTGATGTATTTTACCTATCGACTCCAAATCAAATTACCGGAGACGCCCAATGGGATTTTTGGGTAAATCTACAATTCAGCACTTCTTCTGCAAACTACATGGATGTCTTTCTAGCTTCTGATTCCCAGAACTTAACCAAGACCCAAAACGGACTTTTTGTTAGAATTGGCAATACCAAAGACGAGGTTAGCATCTATGAACTTCGCAATGGGATACAAAAACTTTTGCTGGATGGTCAAGACGGCAAAACCAATAATAAGGAGATACGAATTAGGGTAACGTGCGAAGATATTTGGCTGCAACTATGGGTAGATTATGAAGGAGGAACTTTATTCCAAAATGAAGGTTCTACCAATACCTACCGAACAAGCTCTGGATATTTTGGGATACTGGTGAAACAAAGTACAGCAAGTTTTCATCAAAAGCATTTTTTAGATGATATTTATGCTGGGCCATTGATTAAAGATACTCTTGTAGCACAAGTTACGCAGGTAGATTTAAGCGCTGAAGATCAGATACAGCTCACATTTGATGACGTAATAGTGAATACGGAATTGACAAAGTACACACTCTCTAGTGGATACGGATCTCCTGACAATGTAACGTTAGATTTAAACGGTAAAGTAGCGCTTCTGTCGTATAGTGAGCCTATTGCTAATGGGAATTATATGCTCAAAATACAAGAGCTAATAGACATTAAAGGAAATAGCGGCGACACCACTGTTACTTTCACTGTTTTAAGAGCCATAAAGCCTAAAAGCGGGGATCTTCTCATAACCGAAATTTTTGCAGACCCGATACCTTCTTTTGGATTGCCGGAACAAGAGTATATTGAGCTTTATAATACTACTACCCAAGCCTTGGATTTAGAGAATTGTACATTTAGCGATGGCGGGACTCCTGCTCTTTTGCCTAAAACAGTTTTAATGCCCTATTCCTTTCTAATTCTTACCAAAGCTGGAAATGAAACACTATTTTCGGGTTATGGTCAAACCATCGGTTTAATAGGATTTCCTGCGCTAAACAACACAGGAGATATTTTGGAAATACGCGATGGCCAAGGCGAACTCCTCGATGCAGTTAGCTATACCGAAGCATATTACCATAGTGATACCAAAAAACTAGGAGGTTATTCCTTAGAGCGGATATCGTACTCCACAGCATGTGCTGAAATCGATAATTGGTCGGCCAGTAACCATGCTTTTGGAGGAACTCCTGGTCAACAAAATTCCTTGTTCGGTGCAGACCCCGATCAAGATCCACCTCAAGTACAATCTCATAATTTTTTGAATACGCAAGCGCTTCGTATTACCTTGTCCGAAAATTTAAAGGAAAACCTTGCTAAAGACCTAGCTAACTTTGAACTAGTTGAAACCTCCGAGAATCCTATTACCATTTCACTTAATTCCACAGAAAAAACACTGACATTAACTTTTGCTTCTCCTTTTGAGCTTAATACAATATACCATCTTCTGATTAGGGAGCTTGGAGACTGTAAAGGCAATACGGTGCAAAATGCGTTAGTGACGTTAATTACCACAACGGCTGCCCAAGAAGGAGAAATCCTGGTAAACGAACTTCTCTTCAACCCAAAAGATGATGGCGTTGATTTTATAGAACTTTACAACAATAGCGACAAATACTTTCGCTTAAGTGACTTAATACTTGCCAGATACGACAAAGACGAGCGAAAGGATGAAAAGCCGATGACCTACCTGGATTACATTATCCATCCACATCATTTTCTGGCGTTAACTACAGATACCTCAACGTTAAAATTCCAGTATCCTGCGCAAGACATCCTGCAAGTAGCCTCGTTACCACCTATGAATAATGATGCCGGGATCGTGTTACTTTTAGACAAAAACGGGATAATCTTAGATTCTGTTCCTTATACAGAAACACAACATTTTGAGCTACTAAGTGATGTTAATGGGGTGAGTTTGGAGCGTACCCATTATACAGGGAAAAGCTACAACCCTATGAATTGGCACTCTGCAAGTACGAGTTCTGGCTATGCAACACCCGGTTTTCAAAATTCCCAATTTCTAGACCTGTCTCAACAAAATAATTCCTATACACTCGTGAGTAAAACCTTTTCTCCTGACGGTGACGGGTATGAAGATATACTGGCATTGAATTATAAAAATGAGAAAAACGGATATACGGCCAATGGTTACGTTTTTGACCTAGCGGGAACGTATATTCATCAACCTGTAAATATGGAAATACTAGGCACTGCTGGCCTTTTATCTTGGAACGGAATACTAAATAACGGCACAAAAATCCCCGTTGGTAATTACGTACTCTTGTTGGAGACCTTTGATCTGAACGGAAAAGTAGATAAAAAGAAACTAGCCTTTAGTGTAGTCGGGGTATTCTAAAAAAATGCCTTTTTACCATTAAAACAAGTGCGCTAGCAATTCGTCATCCACGCTATTTGCAAGCGTTATTTTCAGCTTTTCGTTGCGCTCCATTTCTCTTTTTATAGCAAATTGAGCATTTTCATTTCTCGCCCAACTTCTTCTGGCTATGCCATTATTTACATCATAAAGCAACATGTTTTTGAGACGAGCGTCTGCTTCAGGTGAACCGTCTAAAAACAATCCAAAACCACCGTTCATAACTTCTCCCCAACCAACGCCACCGCCGTTGTGTATACTAACCCAAGTTGCACCTCTAAAACTGTCGCCTATCACGTTATGAATGGCCATATCAGCGGTAAACTTACTCCCATCGTAAATATTGCTCGTTTCGCGGTACGGAGAATCTGTACCACTTACATCGTGGTGGTCACGACCTAAGATTATTCCTTCGGATAGTTCGCCACTAGCGATAGCCGCATTAAATGCTTCGGCAATTTTAATTCTACCTTCACTATCTGCATACAGAATTCTGGCTCTTGACCCAACCACCATTTGGTTTTTTTCAGCTTCTTCTATCCATTTAATATTATCCTCCATTTGCTGCTGAATTTCTTTAGGAGCGGTAGCTTGTATCTCCCGTAACACCCTCGCCGCTATCTGATCTGTCTTCCTTAAATCTTCTGTGCTTCCACTGGCGCAAACCCATCTAAACGGACCAAAACCATAATCAAAACACATGGGTCCAAGTATGTCTTGAACATAGCTTGGGTATTTAAAATCAATCCCGTTCTCAGCCATAATATCGGCACCTGCCCTACTACTTTCTAACAAAAATGCATTCCCGTAATCAAAGAAATAGGTGCCTTGTGCGGTGTGAAGATCTACCGCAGCAGCGTGTCTTCTGAGCGATTTGTACACTTCGTCTTTAAACTTTTCTGGCTCATTGGCCATCATTTCATTGCTTTGTTCATAGCTTAATCCTGCTGGGTAATATCCTCCAGCAAAGGGATTATGCAGTGAGGTTTGATCACTACCTAGGTGTATATAAATTCCTTTTTCGGCAAAGGTTTCCCATATATCTATCACATTGCCCACATAGGCTATTGAAACCACTTCTTTAGCCGCTTGCGCTTTTAAAATACGGACCACCAAGTCATCTATAGAACTAATGAGCTCATCCACCCAACCTTGAGCATGTCTTTTGTGTGCGGCGGCAGCGTTTACCTCTGCACATATGGTTATACATCCTGCAATATTTCCTGCTTTAGGTTGAGCGCCACTCATTCCTCCCAGACCCGCAGTAAGGAATATTTTGCCAGCTGGTGTTTCTCCTTCTTTTAGTTTCATGCGGAAAGCATTCATCACTGTAATGGTAGTGCCATGCACGATACCTTGAGGACCGATATACATAAAGCTTCCTGCAGTCATTTGCCCATATTGAGTAACGCCAAGTGCATTATATTTCTCCCAATCATCTGGTTTAGAATAGTTGGGAATCATCATTCCGTTGGTTACCACCACCCTAGGAGCATCTTTGCTACTTGGGAAAAGTCCCATAGGATGACCGCTATACATGTGCAGTGTTTGTTCTTCCGTCATCTCACTTAAGTACTTCATGGTCAATAGGTATTGTGCCCAATTCTGGAACACAGCACCATTTCCCCCATACGTTATTAATTCAAATGGATGTTGTGCAACGGCAGGATCTAAGTTATTTTGAATCATTAACATAATACCCGCTGCTTGCTTACATTGTGCTGGATACTCATTGATAGAACGAGCATACATTTTATAGGTAGGCTTAAATCTGTACATGTAGATTCTGCCGTATTTGATTAGCTCATTTGCAAACTCTACCGCTAATTCTGCGTGCCATTCTGCCGGGAAGTACCGAAGGGCATTGCGTATCGCTAACTTCTTTTCTTCTTTGCTCAATATATCCTTGCGCTTAGGAGCTCGATTTGCACTTGCCATTGCTGGGGCATGCGTAAGTTCAGGAAGTTGATCGGGTATCCCTTGAGAAATTAATTTTTTAAAATCTAATTGCGATTCTGTCATTGTTTGCAAAGGTGCTTAATGGTTTTAGATAAAACAAAAATTGCTTCGTTCTGTTCTTGACATTTCAAACGAAAGACTCTTATCGTTCATCTTTCCTCCAATATCACTATTCCTTTGTCGAGTTAGCCCAATCACAAGACTATTAACCTTATTTTTGCTTGCTCATGGAAATAATTCAAGTTAAGGAAGTATCGAAGTTTTATGCGAACCATACTGCCCTAAATAACGTTTCTTTTGACGTTCCCAAGGGTAAGATTTTTGGTTTACTTGGCCCTAATGGGGCGGGGAAAACATCGCTCATACGTATCATTAATCAAATAACAGCGCCAGACCAAGGTGAAATTTTCTTTAACGGTCAGCTATTAACCAAAGAACACATAAAGCAAATAGGCTACTTACCAGAAGAGCGCGGTTTATACAAAAAAATGAGTGTTTATGACCAACTCATGTACTTTGCCAGATTACGTGGAATGAACCGTACCGATGCACACCAGCGCATTAATAATTGGCTAGAAAAATTTGAGGCTACTACTTGGAAAAAGAAAAAAATTGAAGAGTTGAGTAAAGGGATGCAACAGAAAATTCAGTTCATTGTAACGGTCATGCATAATCCTGATTTTATTATTTTAGATGAACCTTTTACAGGATTTGACCCTAAAAACACGCAACTTATCAAAGATGAAATCCTGAATTTAAAAGCCAATGGAGCGAGTATCATGCTTAGCACCCATCGCATGGAAAATGTGGAAGCCATTTGCGATAACGTCGTATTGCTTAATAAGGCTAAAGTGGTAACCCAAGGTAGTGTTATGGATGTACGAAATAGCTTAAAAGACAACACGTTTTCACTCACGTACACCGGCCAGCTTGATCCTACGCAAATTGCACACATTGAGGTGAAAAATCTAGCGCAACGTCAGACTGACGCCACCTTATTGTTCAGTTACACGGGAAAACCAGATATTCAACTTTTTAATGACCCTCGTATTAACATTACCGAATACCGAGAAGTAATTCCGAGCATGCAAGATGTATTTTTAACCTTAACCGATAACAGTAGCGATGAATAACATAGGAATAGTAACTTCTAGAGAGTACCTCACTCGTGTAAAAAAGAAGAGTTTTATACTCATGACGTTACTCACGCCGTTGCTGATAGCGTCATTTTATGGTATTATCATCTGGGTAAACATAGGCCAAAGCGGAAGCGTGGAGCAGCAAAACATCGTCTTAGTAGATCCATCTGGGGTATTTAGTGAACGCATAGTGTCGCCAGACAATATTCGTTTTATACCTCAAAAATCCTACAGTATAGAGGATCTTATATACGCCGATAGCATAGATGCCGTAATTACAGTGGCCCAAAACTACACTATCGATAAGCCCCTTACCTTAAATTATAAAAGTATGGGTAGCCTAAGCGTAAATAGCAATGCCAGCATAAAAGACGCATTTGGCACCGTAATAAGAGACCAAAAACTCAGTACTATGGGCATAGAACAAGGCGCTATAGACAGCCTCAGAAGTTCTGTTGAAATAAGCCAAGTAAAAGTAGATGAAAACGGCGATACCAAAACGAGTAATGCTATGATTAATTCAGGAGTTGGTATGATCCTCAGCATGATGATTTACTTCTTTATTTTTCTGTATGGCGTACAGGTAATGAAAGGTGTGATTGAAGAAAAGACCAACAGAATAGTAGAACTTATTGTAAGTACGGTAAAACCGTTTCAGCTTATGATGGGCAAAGTTATTGGTATTGCGCTCGTAGGCCTCACTCAACTTACCATTTGGATTGTGCTAAGCGGTATACTAATGGCCATCATTGGAGTCATTGTAGGGATTAATTTCATGGATATTAACGAGTTAAAAAATGCAGCTCAAAATCCTGATTTATCTGGGATGAAATTGGAAGATTTAGAATTGCTTACTGCACTTCAATCCCTCCCGTATGCCAAACTATTTTTAAGTTTCCTCTTTTATTTTGTTGGTGGTTACTTATTTTACGGAGCATTATTTGCTGCCATTGGCAGTGCCGTAGATAACGAAACGGATACACAACAATTTATGCTGCCCATTACCATGCCTTTGGTATTTTCTATTGCCATTTCATTTTCCCTTATTTCTGGCGACCCGCATGGCACTTTAGCTACTTGGATGAGTATGATTCCTCTCACCTCCCCTATTGTAATGATGGTGCGTATGCCATTTGAACCAGACCTATGGCAAGTCCTATTATCTATGCTAATTCTAATACTTTCAATCATAGGTGTTACATGGATGGCGGGTAAAATATACCGAACAGGTATTCTCATGTACGGTAAAAAACCAACCTATAAGGAACTTGCAAAGTGGTTATTCTATAAAAATTAAGTACCTTAGCGGTTATAATGAGATACACCATAATTGCCTTCCTCCTACTGTCTGTAGGGAGTATTGCTCAAACAGACAGTATTTCATATTTCGATAATCACACCAACGATATTCGAACGATTACGTATAGCCCTGATGCTAAATTTATTGTGTCGGCGGGGTGGGATGAAACCATTGTAATTCAGCGCAATGATTCTGCTTCAGAAGTGGCACAAGTACTCATGGATTACAGGGGTGCGGTAAATAGTATCGCGTTCAGTCGAGATGGCACCTATATGATAGCGGGTGGTCAAGATGGAGAATTAAAGAAATACGCATTTTACTCCGATTACTTTGAGGTAGCCTACTTAGATACAACACTATCTATCAATAATGCCGCCATTAGTAAAGTGCTATATGGCCCAGGGATGAGATCTGTTTACAGTGCGGACAAACGTGGGAAATTTATGGCTTACGATCTTGCCAAAGACAAAGCTACGCCCATAAATACAAGTGCGGGGGTAACAGCTGCCGCAATATCTATGGATCAAATGAGTATTTTTTTGGCATCAGAAGGCAGCTCCGTTATTAGTCAATACGACATATTTGGCAAGGTAAAAAAGACCTTTACTGGTCACACCAATGATATTACAGACTTGATAACTACCGTAGATCGCAGCTATTTAATATCTAGCTCTAAGGATAAAACCATTCGCATTTGGAATATCGCCACAGGTAAAGAAGAAATTATGTTTGAAGACCATACCTGGGCAATTACCGATATCGATATGGATCCTTTTGGAACATATCTAGTAAGCGGCGGTCTTGACGGTTTGGTGCATTTGTATGACTTAAAAACAAGGAAGTTAATTCGTACCCAAGAGTTTAGCGGGTACAAAGTAAATGCCGTTGCTATTTCTCCTGATTACACCAGCATCGTAGCTGCAGCTCAAAAGACAGGGGTTTCTAACCCCGCAGGATTTTTTAAAATAAAAACTTATATCCCTGCTCGTAAGATTATCTTACCACCGCCGTATACCGTACAGAAAAAGAAAGAAACCAAAAAACCCACTAAAAATAGTACCGCCGTTACAGGCAGCAAATCAACTAAGTCTCCTGTAAAACAGACTACCCCTGCCGCAAAAACGAATAGTAAGGTCATACAAAAAACAGAACAAGTAGAAATACGCATAGAAGATAAACAGTGAGTAACGAGATTTTAAACAGCAGCAAAGCACCCGAACCAGTAGGCGCATATCCACATGCCCGTAAAGTAGGAAACCTTTTATTTCTGAGTGGTGTAGGGCCCCGCGAGCGCGGAACCAAAATAATACCCGGAGTAGAGCTAGATGCCGAAGGGAATATCGTGAGTTACGATATAGAAAAGCAATGTCGATCCGTGTTCAACAATATCAAAAATATTCTGGAAGACTCCGGAAGCAGCTGGGCCAACATCGTAGATGTGACTGTTTTTTTAACGAATATGAAAGATGATTTCAAAACGTACAATCGCTTGTATGCTGAATATTTTAAAGATAATCAGCCATGCCGGACCACGCTAGAAATAAATTGCTTGCCTACACCTATTGCCATTGAGCTCAAGGTGATTGCAACGATATAGGACTCTACTAAACTAAGAATTACCTTAGAGCATAGCTGCATCTATCGCTTTTCGGGTAGCCTCGTTTACTGGCACAACGGGAAGTCTAAAATGATTACCACAGATACCTAATTTTTCAAGAGCATACTTCACACCTCCTGGGTTACCGTCCATAAATATAGCTTTCATCATAGGCAGTAGCCTATAATGAAGATGGCGAGCATTTTTAAAATCCCCATCTAACGCATAGTTTACCATTTGGCTAAACTCACGCGGATAGAGATTTCCAATTACGGAGATAACTCCTTGCATGCCTGCCGCAATATAACTTAGGGTATAATTGTCGTCGCCGCTTATCACCCCAAAATTTTCAGGTGCATCTTTCAGCACATCCATGCATACGTCAAAACTCCCACTTGCTTCTTTGGTCGCAACAATATTAGGCAGTTGTGCTATACGTAAAGTGGTTTCTGCGCTTATCAAAGAACCTGTTCTGCCAGGCACATTATACATAATTACCGGCAGAGGGGTCGCGTCATTTATGGCTTTAAAGTGCTGATAAATACCCTCTTGGCTTGGTTTATTGTAATACGGGCTCACGCTAAGTATACCATCTACCCCATCTAGGTTTTCGGTAGTAAGACGCGATACCACAGCCTCGGTGCTGTTGCCCCCAATACCAAAAACAATGGGTCTTCTGCCTGCATTTACCTCCTTAACTTTTTGAAGTATTTGCTGTTGTTCTTCCCCACTAATGGTTGGGTTTTCGCCCGTTGTTCCCATCACCACTAGGTAGCTTACACCGCCGTCTATAAGATGGTTGGTTAGTCTTTCTAAACTTTCAAAATCTATGCGTTGTGGCGAACCGTCCGCATGAAAAGGGGTAATCATGGCTACACCCAAGCCTTTGAATTTGTTCATATTATTTAAGGTATTTTTGGATACTGGCAAAAAGATCGTCCGTACTGGTTACGTCACTTTTTACCATAAAATCGTGTGCAAAATTATACTGATCGAAGTGCTTCCCCATGCGCGTTCTCGCTTTCGAAAACGTAGAAATAGCTTGCAGGGAAATGCTGCCTAGGGTGTCTAAATTCAACAAGAAATCAAACTCTTTATTGGTGAATACGGACACCTGCTCTTGTTTGGGAATCTTCCAAAAATTAAGATCCTTCTGGTTAAAATAAAGGGTTTTGGCATCTGAAACTAAGTTGTTTAACTCTTTCTCATTATAGAAGCCTAGAGACATTACATTTTTACCCAACGACTCAAAGTAGTGAACGATAGCATTTAACGACTGGATTTCGGTGCTTTTTACATCGTACACAATTCCTATCTCTCTTGCATTGCCTAGTGATTGCAGCCTTTCGGGCTTTGTGATTTGCTTGTATTTTACAAGCATACGGAGTGCTATTTTTTCTCTAAAATTTGCCAATGGAACAAAGGTAGCTATTTTAAATTCTGTTTTATTTTGTGGGTGAAAAAAGGTTTGACTATCGTATTCTCTATTGCACTACTCGCTTATCATATCTGCAAAATCGTCCTCGCTTATCATTTTCACTCCCAGTTTTTCTGCTTTTTCTTTTTTGGCAGGCCCCATGCTATCGCCTACTACCACAAAATCCGTTGCTTTAGAAATCGCACTTACATTTATTCCTCCATTGTCTTCAATGCACTTTTTTAGTTCGTCACGACTAAAACGCGCAAACACACCGCTCACCACAATTTTAGCTCCGTTTAACACATTGCTAGTCAGCTGTTTTTCGACCACTTCAAACACCAGTCCCGCATTTTTAAGCAATTCTATTTCTGCTCTATTTTCAGTGATCATAAAATAGTCTATTACACTTTTTGCTATTACACCGCCAATTTCGCTCACAGCATTTAAGGTTTCAAAATCCGCTGCCATCACTGCGTCCATTGTTTTAAAATGAAAGGCTAATTTTTTGGCTACCGTTTCCCCTACAAAGCGTATTCCTAATCCAAACAGCACTTTTTCAAACGGTTGACTTTTTGATAAGGCTATGCCTGTTAAAATATTATCTACGGTCTTCTCTTGAAAGCTAATTATTCTCTCATCGCCCGTTGCTTCATTTACGATAGCCTTACTTAATCCTAGGATTTGCTCTTTGTCTAACTGGTATAAATCAGCTACTCTGCGTACCAATCCCGCTTGATAAAGCACATCTATTTTTCCCTCACCTAAGCTATCTACATCCATAGCCTTTCGGCCTATAAAATGCTCTATTCTACCTTTTATTTGTGGTGGGCAGCCCAACGTGTTAGGGCATCTGTACGCCGCTTCTCCTTCTTCTCTTACCAATGCCGTGCTACATTCTGGGCATACACTTGCAAAATGGGTTGGCACACTTTCATCACTACGATTGCTCGTATCTACTTCTACTATTTTGGGTATTATTTCGCCTCCCTTTTCTACAAAAACAGTATCGCCTACACGCACATCCAGTTGCGCAATAAAATCTGCATTGTGCAAACTGGCTCTTTTTACGGTAGTGCCCAGCAACTGCATGGGTTCTAGGTTGGCTACGGGTGTTACCGCACCTGTTCTGCCTACTTGATAGCTTATGCTGAGTAGTTTACTTTCTGCACGCTCAGTTTCAAACTTGTAACTCATCGCCCATCGGGGAAACTTACTGGTAAAACCCATTTCTTGCTGTTGCAAACGGCTATTCACTTTTATAACTACCCCGTCTATCTCAAAACTGAGTTTCTTACGTGCACTTTCCCAATGCTCAATAAACGTCCACACCGCTTCTATGCTGTTGCACAATTGAGTAGCATCGTTTATGGGCAGCCCATACTCACGCATACGCTGCAGGGCATCCCAGTGGTCTAGCTCTTCTTTGCCGTGCTCTGCCAGCTGATACAAAAATCCGTCTAGCGGCCGCTTGGCCACTTCGGCACTGTCTTGCTGCTTGATGGTTCCTGCGGCGGTATTGCGGGGGTTTTTATACATTTCTTCGCCATTTTTGGCACGTTCCTCATTTAACCTTTGAAAGGCAGCTTTATGCATAAATATCTCGCCACGCACTTCCAGATGGGCCGGATAGTTTCCTTTTAACTGGTGCGGAATACTTCGTATGGTTTTCACGTTGGCGGTTACATCATCGCCTTGTGTGCCATCGCCACGGGTAATTGCTTGACTTAGTTTTCCGTCGGTATAGCGAAGTGCAATAGCAAAACCATCGAACTTGAGCTCTGCCGTATATTGATAGGCAATACCACCTATTAGTTTAGCTACTCGGGTATCAAAATCAAGTAATTCTTCTTTGTTATAGGTGTTGCCCAAGCTTAGCATTCGCGTACTATGGGGTACAGTATTAAAATTTTTGGTGATATCACCCCCTACTTGTTGTGTAGGGCTATTGGGATCTGCAAATTGAGGAAACGCAGCTTCCAGTTTTTCCAGTTCTTTGAGCTTCATATCAAACTCGCGGTCAGATATGCTCGGATTGGCTAATACGTAGTAGTTGTAATTATGCTCTTTGAGCGCTGCGGTTAGTTCTTGTATTTTAGCTTGGGTACTCACTGTTGCGAAGGTACAATTTCACGTAGAACATTGAACCTAGATTACCCGCAAGATATTATCAGAAAAACCACATTTGTGTTTAACAAAGGATTTCTAAGTTATACTACTAATTTACGTTTAATATTCTTCTGAAATCACCTCGTTTTCGGGAGGATACTATTAGCTCAATCCCGTTTGGCAAAATCACCACACCAGAAGTAATATTATAACCTAACACTCTAGCCATATTAACCATATGTGAACGATGTATTCTGCAGAATTGAGGCGAGGGCAATAAATCTTCAAAATAACTAAGTGGCTTGGTTACTACCTCTTTTTGACCATTTAGCATATAAAAAATAGTATAATTTCCTGTTTCAGAAATAATATGGCTAATGTCTTCTAATAATATTTTTTTATAGCCAGATGATGATGCTATAATCAAAGAAGAATAGTCGGTTGCGTATTTTTGAACAAGCCCAGAGAAATTTGCTAATCTGGGGTCCTCCAGTAAATTTTTAGGATCCAACTTATTAATTGCATTTATTAACTCTTCGGAGTCTATTGGTTTCAATAAAAATTCAATAGCTGAATATTTTATGGCCTGTAGGGCGTAATTAGAATATCCCGTAACCATTATAGTGTGAAAATTTACTGTTGGTATTGCTTCTAGCAATTCAAATCCATTTTTACCTGGCATTTCAACATCTAAAAAAACAAGATGAGGATGATGTATTTTTACAAGTTCAATCCCCTTATCCACCGTATCAGCCGATGCCACTAAATCTACATTGGGACAATATCTGTCCAATAGTAGTTTCATCACCTCTAAGCTATCTTGCTCATCATCTATATGAATGGCCTTTATCTTATTCATTTTCATTAATCAATTAAAACTTTTCCCTTTTTATCAGCATTTAATCCGTAGTTCGGGACCATGGATATAAATACTCTTAAACCTGTACGTGTATTAAACGGAATTCTAGAAAATTTTTATATTCTTGGAGTGTTTAACTTTCATAGTCTGTTTTTACTAGGAGATATTTCTATGTCCTTCAAAAAACGAAAATAATTTAAATATAACAAAAAAACCGCTTTCGCGGTTTTTTAATTAACTCACCTGATTAAGGTAAGGTTTTCATAGTCAATAAAATCGGTAATCTGTTTCATAGTCTGAAGAGAAGAACTTCTAACTTGACGCTAATGTAATTTCACACTTACCTACCTAAAGCACCATTGAGCATTAAATAATCTGGACGTAGGCTATAAATCTCTGAGCGTTACCTTGACTACCTCAAAAATCTCAAATCATTCTAATGTTAGCTTTGTCATGCTACATTTGCAACATCAAATGAAACACATACTGCCTGCTCTGCTGTTGCTTCTACCTTCTTTATCTCGTGCGCAAAGTCCGCTTACATCCGGTTTTTTTAATTACCATCTAACCGATAGATATGAAATCTTGAGTGATAGCATGACTACTGATTTTTTTACGGGGATAAAACCGTATCGAAGAGACTACGTGGCAGCATTTGCGTCTAAGCTTAGCGTTCATAAAAAGGTTGATTCCTTTAACCAAAATTATCTGTTGCTAGACAACATCATCTTTGCAAACAACTCCGAACAGTTTAGTCAAAAATCTATTTTGCGCTACTTTTACCCTAATCAGCGCGCCTTATTTTATGTAAATGAAGATCGATTTAAACTGGTAATGAATCCTTTACTTGGATTTGCTGGCGGAAAAGACAAGTATGATAGTTCAACTACCTACCGCAATAGCCGCGGAGTTGAACTCTTTGGTAACATCGGAAATAAAGTGGGGTTTTATAGCTATGCGCTCGAAAATCAGACTCGATTCCCTTCTTTTTTGTCTGAAAAATACGAAAATAATGGCACCGTAACTGGCGCTACTCAAGCAAAAGAATATAAGAAAGGATCCAAAGATTTTTTTAATGTTGCGGGTCATGTAACGGCATCCCCCATCCAAGAAATAACCGTTCAATTTGGTCATGATAAGAACTTTATTGGCAATGGTTATAGATCACTGATTCTCGCTGACCAAGCCGCACCCAACACTTTTTTAAAGATAAATACCAAAGTATGGAAAATCAACTACATGAATCTGTACTCTATGCATACAGATAATCAAGGATTTATAGCAGATTCTGTTACTCTACGTAAATTTTCTGCACTACATCATTTAAGCATTAATCTGAGCAAAAACATCACGTTTGGATTATTCGAAAATATTATTTTCGATAGACAAGATCCTCGGGAGTCGGGAAAATTCGAGATTGATTATCTAAACCCACTTATTTTTTACAGAGCACTAGAACAAGGTTTAAATAGTACGGATAATAGTGTTTTGGGTGCAGATATTAAATGGAATTTCTTAACGAAATTTTCATTTTACGGCCAACTTATTTTTGACGAATTTAGAAAAAAAGAATTTTTAGCTGGCGACCATGCCTGGGTTAACAAATGGGGTTATCAAGCAGGCTTAAAATATATTAATGTCGGTAATATGAGCAACCTCGATATGCAAGTTGAGGTTAATCAAGTACGACCTTTTGTCTACCAACATTTAGTCAGATCACAAAATTGGATACATTATAATCAGTCATTAGCAAATCCCTTAGGGGCCAATTTTCGAGAACTTATTTTTATTTTGAGATATCAGCCTATTTCAAGACTTTGCTTTAACGCAACCTATTCGTATTCAAAACAAGGCCTAGACTCTAGCAAAACATCTACTAATTTTGGGGGAGATGTGACTCGGAGTTATATTATCCCACCTAATGGACCAGTGGTACCGATGTTCCAAGGTGTGGTTAATCAAATTTCTGCGGTATCGCTTAATGCAAGTTATATGCTATGGCACAATCTATTTATAGATGCAGGCATATTCTCACGTACACAGACAAACAGCATGATTCTTAAGAAGCAAAGTACTATTTACCGCATTGGACTGCGCTTAAACCTTGCACAACAAGACTATAGAAATTAAAACGCTTATTTTTCTATCATAACCAGAAACTCATAGTTTTTGAAATTGAGTTTAGATAAAACAAATGTTGATGAGCTTATTTTTACACTGTTTTTTTTTACTTTAAAACAAACTCCCCTAGGCTGTTGTTCTTATTAATTATTAATGAGTAAATTACCCCCTAACCACCGGTTTCTAGATTTTTCAGACTACGGCAGAACACCGGCTCGTTGGATAGCCCATGCACTCAAAGATACGTTAGTTACCCCCATTCACGTCACCCTTCTTTTTGGGGTTGTTGGTTTAGCAGCTTGTGGCTTTATGTTCAGTAATCACTACTATCTAGCTGGTCTTTTTTTAATTCTTAAGTCTATCTTAGACGCTGCCGACGGTGAACTCGCGAGGGTAAAAAAAACACCTTCCTATACGGGAAGATATCTAGATTCTATTTTTGATATTTTGTTAAATGCCGTGATTATAGCAAGTATAAGCTACATCACCAAAAGCCCCCTCTTTATAGCAGTACTGGCTTTTTTAGGCATTCAACTGCAAGGAACGCTTTACAACTATTACTACGTCATATTACGAAATGAATTTGACGGCGATAATACCAGTCGTATCAACGAAAAAAATGTCCCTATTGCTTTCCCAGGTGAAAAACAAAAACACGTCAACTTACTCTATAACATATTCAATTTATTATACAGAGGGTTTGATCAAACCATTTATTATGCAGATCGACAAGCTCCTAAAAATCAAAAATTTCCCAATTGGTTTATGTCTTGTATTTCTTTGCTGGGTTTAGGATCTCAAATGCTATTAATCGCGGTAATGCTTTCAGTAGGATTACTGAATTACGTTCTTCCCTTTTTTATAGGATACACTGCGCTAGTACCTGTTTTTATATTACTTCGCAGGTATATCAACAGGTAGAATAAACGTAAAAAGAACCGCATTAACGTACATTATCTTTATAACCAGTCAGTCATTATTGGTTACTTTTGGCTCATTTGAGTCTGACAGTTAGATTTTTCTTGTACCTTAGCCGTTCAATATACTTTACGACCAATGATCATCGATAAAATAGAAAATGCTTCCTTGTACTCAGGTATTAATCCCAGATTTACTATGGCTTTTGACTATCTTAAAAATACGGATTTGGTAAATGTCGCATCGGGTAAATATGAGCTAGACGGAGACCACATTTTTGCATTAGTACAGGAGTATGATACCAAAAGTGAGGAAGAGGCTCTGATGGAAAGTCATTTTAAATACATTGACATTCAGTACATTATAGAGGGTAAAGAGTTAATGGGTTTGGTAACCAAAACAGACCACGTCGCTACCTTAGTGAATCTTGAAAAAGATTACGCCAGTTATGACGAAGAAAATTATTCTTTCATGCTTTTTGAAGAGGGGATGTTTGGCGTTTATTTTCCAGATGACATTCACTTGCCTTGCATACAACTAGACGAACCCGCTCGCGTTAAAAAAGTAGTTATTAAAATAAAAATATGAAACTATATGCACTCATAGCTTTCGTCTTTTTACTGAGTTCTGCCGCACACAGAATCAAAACACCTCCGGTTAGAGCATCAGTGAATTACGATCAGCTAAAAGAAATTATAGAAAAAAACGACGATAAATTATATGTGGTTAATTTCTGGGCTACGTGGTGCAGACCTTGCATAGAAGAGCTTCCCCACTTTTTGGAAGTAAGCAGCGCTTATGAAAATCAAGCACCATTTCAAATGATACTAGTCTCCTTGGATAAAGCTGAACTTCTCGAAACCGATGTTGCTCAAATGATAACAAAGCTCAACATAGATAATGACGTTTATCTCTTAGATGATAATAAGCGAATGAACTATTGGATATCTGCTGTTGATTCTACTTGGAGTGGGGCTATTCCTGCAACTGTATTTTATAAAAATGGACAAAAACTGCATTTTACAGAAGGTCAGCTAACTAAAGAAGAATTAACCACCATCATACAAAAACATTTATAATCACATGAAAAACATAACCCTACTATTTATCGCCATTACAGCACTCACGCTTTCAGCTTTTAAGCTAGTTGACTATGCACCCTCGACATCTAAAACAACCGAAGACGTTGTACCTCAAGGGTACGCCATTGGTGACGAAGCATCTGATTTTAGCCTGAAGAATATAGATGACAAAATGGTGAGCTTATCTAATTACCCAGATGCCAAAGGGTTTATAGTCACTTTTACATGCAATCATTGTCCATACGCAGTAGCTTACGAGCAACGTATTATGGACCTGGATGCTAAATACGCCTCACTTGGATACCCTGTAATTGCCATAAGCCCCAATGACCCAGCATTGGTGCCTGAAGACGGAATGGATGAGATGAAAAAATTAGCTAGCACCAAAGGATATACTTTTCCCTATTTACTAGACGAGAAACAAGACGTATATCCGCTATTTGGCGCTACTAAAACGCCTCATATTTTTATTTTACATAAAGAAAATGGCAAAAACATCGTAAAGTATATTGGCGCTATTGATAACAACTATGCTAATCCTGAAGATGTGACTGAACGATATGTAGAAGACGCTGTAGATGCGCTAATTGCTGGAACTAAAATCGAGGTAACGACTACAAAAGCTATCGGTTGTAGCATTAAAGACAGTCGAAAGAAAAAATAGGATGAATTATTTCTTAAAATCCCTCTTTATTTTTTCCTTTTTAATCCTTGGCTGTCAAGCTGAAGAGCACGTTTATGTCCATTCTATTACCGATATTTCAGGACTACCAAACACCGCGATCATTTCATATGCTTCTGATTTTTTAGGCGTTGGTTCCACGGGAGGAATAGAAGCGCTGGCAAATACCGATGATTTGGTATCTCAACCTTTAAGTAAGGGAGATTTGATAATTAATAAAGTAGGTCAAGGGAATTACACGATAACTGTCAAGGACAACAACGGTCAAACGTCATTTACGAACATCCCAGAAAAATACCTTAATCTAAATGCTACTTTAGAGTTGACCCGCGATATTTTTCAGCCCTATTTTCCTGCAGAATGGGAAGCGATGAACGGAACTAAATATACTAGCCTTAGAATAAAGAGTAAACAAGACGAGGGCGTATTTTACATAAAGACTGTTTATACGGGAACAGATAAAGAAATAGGCAAGTATTCAGAAGATTATTAAAGGAATTCTTCGATCTTTATTAGCCTAAAAACCTTTGGTATGGGCTGAGCAAAAAATCCATTAACGATTCGCTTAATGTCATTGTTATTTTTAAACGGCTTAATGCAATCGTGTAAGTCTTCTTGACTCATACTTAGATCCTCAGCTACAAACCCAAAACCCGTATAATCACCGTCTACTAAACGTACGACACTCTTTTCCTCTCTAGTTCTTCCCGGTCCCACTATATACACGTTTCGCTTATTTTGCGAAGTTTGCGTAGCCGCCATAACCTTTTGGTTGTATTCTTCCATTGTCTCAGTGCCACTGCATAACGCGCATGCACTTCCCAAATAACAAGTCTCTTTGGTGCGTTCTAATCCTGTATACTTAGGACATAGTTTTGTATTCTCAACCAGCTTATACAAATGGTCTTTGGCCATCACCATTGAACTGAAACTTTGTATGCTATTCTTGGCAAATTTTTGTAAAAAAACATCTACACGAAGCACCCCATCTTGCCCTTCATAATAACACACATGGTAGTCGTTAGACTTATGTTTTTGCGCTTTATTATATGGCGGATAATGTTTCTTAATCTCATCACTTTCAAGCAATAGTGCCACTAGTTCATTACCTGTTTCTTGGTAACTCACATGATATATTTTTCTAAGGAGCTCTGCTTTCTTACGCGAGCTTTCTGTAAAATGAGTTGAAATACGCTTTTTTATTTCTTTAGCCTTACCCACATAAAGAATCTTCAAATCTTCGCCTAACAGGTAATACACACCAGCAGTTTCTGGTAATTTTTCAAATTCTTCTTTGGGCAAATTGGGAGGCAAGGAGGCTTCTCCACTTAATTGATTAAGTGAAAGAAAAATAAAATCATCCTTATCTTGTGTGATAATGTGATGGAACAGTTCTACCGTTGCCTTGGCATCTCCCATGGCTCTGTGCCTACTGTGATTTTCGATACCTAGATCGGTACACAATTTTCCTAATGAATAAGAAGCATACCCGGGCAATACCGTTCTAGCTAATCTTACAGTACACAGTTTCTTCTTATTAAACGTGTATCCTAAATCTTCAAAGTGGTTCTTGACGATACCATAATCGAAAGTTACGTTATGGGCTACAAAAACGGTGTTGTCTAAAAAGGCTACTAAATCATCTGCGATATCTTCAAATAATGGTGCTCGTTGAACCATTGCATTGGTAATACCCGTTAATAACGTAATAGATTTAGGTATGAAAATTTCTGGGTTTACCAACGTTTCATAACTGTCTAAAATCCGCAATCCGTCTGTTTTTACAGCAGCAATTTCCGTAATTCGATTACCATGAGATCCACCGGTAGTTTCTATATCTATTACAGTATAAATCATTCCCCGAAATACTTATTCATTATAATATTAATAGATACTTTCTATAATATGATCTGCTGATACTCCTTCTGCCTCTGCTTTGTAATTACGTACCATTCTGTGGCGCAGAACTTCTTTAGCCACCGCTTGTACGTCTTCTATATCTGGCGAGTATTTACCATTAATCAAAGCATTCGCTTTAGCTCCAATTATAAGGTATTGGGAGGCTCTTGGCCCTGCTCCATATTCAATATAGTCATTTACTAAAGGAGACGCTAGACTTCTGCCAGCTCTTGTTTTTGCAACTAAATTCACCGCATATTCATACACATTATCTGAAACAGGCACTTTTCTTACTAGATTCTGAAAACCGATTATTTCCTCTTGAGAAACAATCTTATTTACGTTTATGGATTGTGAGCTAGTAGTTGCCTTTACAATGCTTATTTCCTCCTCAAAAGTGGGATAGTCTAATATCATATTGAACATAAAACGGTCCAACTGCGCTTCTGGAAGCGGGTATGTTCCTTCTTGCTCAATAGGATTTTGTGTAGCTAATACGAAGAACGGCTTCGGCAAACGATACTCTGTCCCCGATACGGTTACGGTTTTTTCTTGCATGGCTTCAAGCAAGGCCGCTTGTGTTTTAGGAGGGGTACGATTTATCTCATCAGCCAAAATAATATTTGCAAACACGGGACCTTTGTTAAACTTAAAGTTACGACTGTCATCCAATATTTCAGAGCCTACTATGTCGCTTGGCATAAGATCAGGCGTAAATTGAATACGGTTAAAACTCATATCCAACGCCTCACTAATGGTCTTTACGAGCAAAGTTTTAGCCAGTCCAGGTACGCCAATAAGTAACGCGTGACCATTACTAATAATGCTCGTAATTACCCCATTTATAACATCATGTTGTCCAATGATAACCTTACCTATTTCGGCTTTGAGCTCTTGTACCTTTAGTGCCAGAGCATCTGCTGCTTTTTTATCGTCAGAAAAATCTATCATATTATTTATCTAGCCCTTTCCAACCGGCTAACTCTTGACACAGAACGTATTTATTGTCTATCCAAATATAAACTCCTTTTTTATAGTCTGCAACCCAGTTTTCGATAGCGTCGGCTTGTTTTTGTTCCGTTGCTAAGGTCTGTACTTTTTGATAATCATCTTTTAGATTAGCTTGATGCGCCGGCACTATTTTACGCAAGTAATAAAACTTATATCCTACCGTACCGTCGACATCCAAAAATTGTTCAGGAGCGGAAAAGTCTCCTTCTTTCATTTGCTCCATTTTAGATTTTGTTTGCGGATCTAAAGCATCTGCCGGTACTTGCTGAGAACCTGTGCTTGGATCTGCATAGAAACCGCAATTATCTTTTGTCGCTGCATTGGTGCTAAACTCAGATGAGACTTGGCACATAGTCAATTTATTGTTTTTGACATCCTTGATTAAGGAAGTCATTGTTTCCTTAAGAGAGACCAAATCACTATTTACAATAAGTGGCTTTATAAGAATATGTCTAGCATTCACCTTTTCACCTTTCCGATCTATCAGTTGTAATATGTGATACCCATATTCTGTTTCTACAATATCCGAAACTTTACCAGGCTCTAGCTTATATGCGGCTCGCTCAAAAGCCCCTACCATTTGACCACGGGCAAAATAACCCAGGTCGCCTCCGTTGACAGCCGAACCCTTATCGTCACTATTTGACTTGGCCGCATATTCAAAAGAGTAAGTTCCTTTTTCTATATCAGCTTTTATTTTGGTAATTTGCTCCAAGGCATATTCTTTGGCATAAAGACTTGGTTTAGGTTTCATGGTAACCAAGGCCAGCTCTACTTCTGTTCCAAAATCAGGTAAACTATCCTCCGGAATATTGGCAAAAAAGTTGCGTACGTCTGTTGGTGACACCTTCACTGCAGCGGTAAGTCCTTGCTGTATTTGCTGAGATACAATTTGATCTTCAATTTTAGGACGCATCTGCGCTTTGTATTCGGCTATGGTTTTTCCAAGATATTGTTCGAGCTTTTTTTCACCCCCAATTTGACTTGCGTAATACTGAATTCTGCGTTCCACCTCATCGTTTACTCTATCTTCAGAAGCATAAACACTGTCTACTGCCGCCTTATGCAGATATAGTTTTTGTATGATCAACTGATTTAGAATTTCACATTTAAGATCGCCTTCGTATACGTCCATATCCTTTTTGGCTTGCGCATACTCTGCTTCTAAGTCAGAACTCATAACGATATTTTCTCCTACTACTGCCACTATCTCATCTAACACTCTTATATTTTGTGCTGATACGGTAAGGCTTGCCACGAATACTATGGCTACTATTATTTGTCTCAAAATCTTTTAATCTCTTTGTTGTTATACGCTTCGTCTATCAATTTAGTTTCAATTTCTTTTACCATTTCTTGCTGACGTTTCATGATTAATAACTCCTTAATATTATTTTTTTCTAATGAAAAAGGAGACATATCGCTTCTTATCTTAAAATCAATTATCTTAATGAAATAGGTATATCCGTTATCGTTAAACCGTATATACTTATTGTTATTTAGGTAATTTTCTTGGTTATAAGTTGTAATAGGAATTTCCTTTAGAATGTCATCAAAATACACCCAATTGGTTTTATCTTCATAATAATTTCCACGTTTTTCACTTATTGCCTTTAGCTGCGCATAAGCTTCCTTATCGTCTTTTTTAAATTTAACCCAAAGCTTACTAACGCCATTGGTCTGTTCTGGGATTTTGAAGAAGTTGATCCTTAATATGTTCTGAGCCAACTCAAAATCTTCTTCATTCTCATCGTAATATTCTTCAAGTTCTGACTCCTCAAAGCTAGTGTCTACTAATTGCATTGCGAGTTTATTGAGCACTTCAAAGGTTAGCAAGTCTGCTTTGTAGTTTTCTAGTTGCTTCTCCTTATTCTTTTCTACTTCGCTTAATACTTCTTCCGCTTGGTGCAAAAGCACCTGTTTACTCAGCCACTGGTTGATATATTCTTGCGTTATAAAAACACTATCCTCTTGACTAACAGATTCACCGATTAAATCTTTAAGATCATCCGCATATAGTTTATTGCCATAAGCCTCCGCTAGAACATTGGTTTCTGGTGCACTACAACCTATTAGGGCTAACAGTGCGGTTACAAATGCTATATGGAATGAACTAGCCACTAATTATATAATCTTTTAACGTTTTGTTCGTAGACTTTTACAGGATATTTAGATTTTAAATTCTCTATCCAATCTCGCTCCAATTTAGTTTGATAATCTGAGGTAGCTTGTCCCATATTCTCAGAAATAGGTTTAGTGCTAGGCGCTATTATTTCTTTTATTTGAACAAATTTATTTCTATCATTCTCACTTTCTAAAGCGTAAATACCCGGAGTCCATGCTATTTTATCCAACAAAGAATTGGTTCCTTTTTCGTATTTCTTTTCTTCTACTTTAACAGCAAGTGGATCTTTGGCATTACACTTAGTCAATATTTCACTTGATGATTTTCCTTTTTTAGCCAACTTCATAGCAGTAGCCGCAGTTTTAGCATCTTTACAGCTGAATATGATAGCGTTAGCACGCTCTTTCCACATGTATTTATCACTATTAGCTGCATAATAAGCTGCCAAACCAGCACTGTCTTGTACTGCCTTGCTCCAAACTTCCTTATCGGTTAATTCAAACAACAAGATCCCATCTTTATACTCTTGCATTATGTATTTAAAATCATCATATTTCCCTTCCAAGACACTTAACTCATAATCTAGGTTACTTCGTCTAACAAAGTCTGTATACAAATCTGCAACTGCATTATCTAAAGCCTTACTGCTTCGGGATTGGTTAACGACTACAAAGTCGTAAAAATCTGAATCAGTATACTTTTTCTCATTAATCGTAAACAGCACCATTCCTTTACCCGGCAGTTTCTCGTATTTCCCTTTTAATAACTCTTCAGTAAAGTTTCCTTTCACCGCGCTTAAACCTGCGAATTCTTTGAATTTATTTTCCACCTTTACACGACTTACTACTACATCTTTATTCAATTCGCTGCGGCTATCTCGCTCCACTTTGCGTCGTATAGCATCCTTCACTTCCTCATAGGTCGCGATTTCTTTTAGATCTACTCGCTTTACGATGTGCCAACCAAATTTAGTTTGAACAGGAGCAGAATAATCTCCATTATTTTTTAGGGTATATGCAATATCTTTAAACTCGGTAGGTATGTTGGTTGTTGTTCTGTTGAACCAACTTAACTCTCCACCGTTTGCATTGGTATTAAAATCCTCTGAAAATTCTTCCACTAATTTATTCCAATCTCCACCTGCTTGCAATTTAGCATATACACCCTCAGCTCGCTGTCTGGCACTGTCTATTTGACCTTCGTTGTAATACTTAATCATCAGGTGAGCCACTTTTACATCGCCAAATGATTTACGGCGATCTTGAAGATACACTAAATGATACCCAAATTGGGTTCTGATTGGCATACTAACTTCACCCACTTTCATAGTATAAGCTGCATTTTCAAAAGGATAGATCATTTGAAAAGCTGTAAAGTAGCCCAAATTACCCTCATTGGTTTTTGCTGACGGATCTTCAGAAAATTCTTTAGCAACCGAAGCGAAACTCTCGCCTCTACTTACTACTCTGCTTCTCATGCTCAATGCTTTTTCGTAAGCAAGCATGGTGTCTGCTGGCTTAGCATCTAAAGCACAATTTATCAATAAATGGCTCGCATTTACCTCTTCATTACTTCTTGCGTAGGCCTCTTTAATCAGCATTTCCGTAACATTCTTATCGGTAAGGTATGGCTGTGCTAATTGCGTGCGGTAACCTGCTAATTCATTTATAAAACTGGGAACCGTATCCATTTGTAAACGATAGGCCTCTTCTACCTTGAGCTTAAACTTAACGTATAAGTCTAAGTACTCTTCAATCTCCAGTTGTGAAGGCGCTGCTTTATCTCGTTTATTCTTGTTAAAAACACGCATAAACTCATCGTTGTAAACCATTTTATCTCCAAAACTAAAAACAGGAAATTGATCACTAACTTTGGTTGCGTTTACTGCTTCTAACTTAACTTGTGCACTGACTGGAGCTGCCGTAATGGTAAAAATAATTAATGCTAAAAAATAAATTGATTTTCTCATTGTTACTTGATTCTGATTACAAAATAGGTTGCGAATTTAGTAAATTATACCCTTTAGCTTGTGCCTCACGGTAAATATTCATACGTAATTTGGCAACGCTCAACAAACTTGCATATTTTTGACTTAAAATAGCCGCAAATTGACACATTTCATCGCTACTTATGCAAATGATTTTACAGCAATACCCTTAGTAGAAGCAACGGTAAAAAAGTGGGTCAACAACTCACTTTCATTTACGCTGTATTCTTCTGGAAGTACTGGAAATCCCAAGGAAATAAAACTAGATAGGTCCTTGTTGCAATGGAGTGCTATGGGCACTAAAAGTGCACTAAACTTGGGCGATGATATATCTATTTTATGCTGTTTACCTATTGAAAAAACGGGCGGATTTATGCAGCTCATTAGAGCCTTGGTCTGGGATTGTCCTATTCATTTTGTAAAACCTACCAACGACCCTAGTACCCATTTAAACAGCTCCCATTACTCGCTCACATCTCTCACTCCCACCCAGCTCGAAAATATACTTACCCAAGACTTCACACCTTCATCATCTATAACTATTCTGGTGGGTGGAGCCCCCATTTCACCAGGCTTAGAAGAAAAACTTAGCACCACAGGATTGCGTTTTATCGAGACTTATGGTATGACCGAAACCGCCAGTCATATTGCCTTGCGAGAAGTGGGAAAGGATTCTTTATTTAAAGCGCAAGACGGGGTTGTACTTTCGGTTATTGAAGATTGCTTATCCGTATCCATTCCGGAATTAGGACTAAACGTACTCACCCATGATATAGTAGAATTTACTAATCATCGGTTTAAATTATTGGGGCGCTCTGATGACGTTATCAATAGTGGAGGTGTCAAAATCCATCCCGTGCTCATAGAACCGTTAATCGCTTTTTCCTTAGCTTCTGCAGGTATTAATCGTGCTTTCTACCTTAGTAAAAAACCCAATACCGTATTTGGCGAAATTACTGTATTGGTAATAGAAGGGGAAGCTATACAAGACAGTTCGTATCTTCTAGAATTACTAAAACGTGATATCCCAGCATATATGCACCCCAAAGAGTTAGTATTTGTAGACCAGATTCAATTTACGGAAACAGGTAAGGTAATCCGAAAAAGCATCTCCTAAAGCGCCATCAAGTTAGTCATCGCACATCATCCTGAGGAAAAGTCAACGAAGAGTTTGATTTTGTATAGGTTTTATTGCTCATTATGAAGTTTTAATGCATAAAGCGGGATTGACCTATTTTTCTAACTTTGCAACGTGGGAAAAGTGGGTAAACTTCAGAAATTTGCGGAGGTAACATCGTTTGATAATTGTTTTGAATATAGCAAAGCAATGAAAGGAAAATGGAAGACAGATTACTTTAAAAATGACAATCCTATCACTGTGGAATTAGCGTGTGGGAAAGGGGAATATACCGTGGGTTTAGCCGAACGTTTTCCGGATAGAAATTTTATTGGGATAGATGTTAAAGGAAATAGGATTTGGAAAGGTGCTCAGTACGCTATAGAAAAAGGACTGACCAATGTTGCTTTTCACAGACTAATGATAGGCAACATAGAAGAGTATTTTGACAAAGGCGAAATAGATGAGTTTTGGATCACATTTCCCGACCCGCAACACGTTCGAAAGCGTAAAAGACTGACCAACGCTATGTTCTTAGACCGATACCGCGCAATAAGCAAGGATGGCGCAATTATGAATTTAAAAAGTGACTCAACGCGTTTTTATGGATACACAAAAGAAACCATAGAAGAACAAAACTTGACGATACTCAAAGACTCAGATGACATCTATGCGTGGGAAGAAATTCCTGAATACTTGGCCAACATCCAAACTTTTTATGAGCAAATGTGGCTAGCTGAAGGCAAGAAAATAAAGTATTTGCAATACGTATTATAAGTTTCGCTCAATGTAATCAATTAAGGAATGTATAACCTTAATATGAATTTCTTGAGCTCTATCTGCATATTCTGTTTTTGGGGCACGTATCTCTACATCGCATAATCCAGCCATTTTACCGCCGTCTTTGCCAGTAAGACCGATTACCTTCATACCCTTTTCTTTGGCAGCAGTTATGGCATTGATTACGTTTTGACTGTTACCGCTTGTGCTAATGCCCAGTAAAACATCACCTTTGCGACCTACGCCTTCTACATAGCGAGAGAAAACAAAGTCGTAGCCATAGTCATTCCCAACGCAAGCCATATGACTCACATCAGAAATAGCAATTGCTCCGAGTGCAGGTCTATTATTGCGGTACCTGCCAGTTAATTCTTCTGCAAAATGCATCGCATCGCACAAGCTTCCGCCATTTCCGCAACTAAGCACCTTGCCTTCATTTCTAAAACTCTCTACCAGCAGTTTTCCTGCGGCTTCAATGTTTTCAAAGTTTTTATCATCAGCTAAAAATGCGGTCAGTACTTCTTGTGCTTCTGTAAAATGTTGTTTTATACTCATATTAGTTAGCCGCTAGTTTAGCTTCCATTCTCAACTTATATTCTGCTACTCCAGCCTTTAAAAAAGACACATACTCTTCTGTATTCTTGTCATAAGTACGGGTAGGCTGCAATAAATTTCCTTCATTGTCTAATAAGGCATATTGCGGCTGTGCATTGGCATTAAAGAAACATTCTTGTATCCAACTATTTTTCTTGGCCAAGTTGGTCACCATTCTACCTCCAGATTTAGGGTAGAAATGTTCGCTTTTGGGCAACTCAATCGTTTTATCATCTACATAAAGTGATATCACAATAAACTCTTCCTCCATAAGAGTTAGAACACGTTTATCAGACCAAACTACAGCTTCCATTTCTCTACAGTTTACACATCCATGACCTGTAAAATCTAGAAATACAGGACGACCCGTGCGTCTTGCAACTTCCATACCTTGCTCGTAATCATAATATCCTCTTAAGCCTTGAGGCATGTGTAGTTTATCATTATACCTTGGTTTTACACCGGCAAAGTATTCGGAAGAATGATCCTTGTTGCCGCTAGCTGATAAGTTGAAATCAAGTGTGCTCATAGGTGGCATATAGCCAGCCAACGCTTTTAATGGAGCTCCAAATAGTCCAGGAACTAAATAAGAAACAAACGCAAAAGTTACAATAGCCAGCATAAGTCTGGGTACTCCCAAATAGGGCATATCGCTATCGTGGCTGAGTTTTAATTTACCCAAAAGATACAACCCCATGAGCAAGAAGATTACAATCCAAAGGCCTATGTATATTTCTCTATCTAAAATACCCCAATGATAGGTTTGATCTGCTACGCTTAAGAATTTTAGTCCGAAGGCCAATTCTAAAAAGCCTAAAACTACTTTAACAGAGTTTAACCATCCGCCTGATTTTGGTAGTCCATTTAACCAACTAGGAAAAATGGCAAACAACGCGAATGGAATAGCAAACGCCAAAGAGAATCCAAGCATTCCCACCATAGGTTTTACAAAAGCTCCTCCTGCAGATTCTACAAGGATACTCCCCACTATAGGCCCTGTGCATGAAAACGATACCAAAACAATAGTGAATGCCATGAAGAAAATACCGGTAAGCCCTCCTTTATCTGCCTGTTGGTCTGCCTTATTCACAATCCAACTGGGTAGTACAATTTCAAACGCACCTAAAAAGGAAGCGGCAAAAACAACGAATATCAAAAAGAATAACACATTAGGAAGCCAATGGGTAGCTAATAAATTGGCAAACGCCGGCCCTAGTAAAACGGCCACCAGCGTACCAATTAAAACGTATATACCTACAATGCTTAAGCCGTAAATTATACCATTTCTTCTGGCAATTGCCTTGCTCCCATCCTTCATAAAAAATGATACCGTCATAGGTATCATAGGGAACACGCAAGGAGTAAGCAACGCTACTAACCCTGATATAAACGCAACCACAAATAGGCCCCAGAAACTTTGCTTTTCTTGACCTTCTTGTCCGCCGTATGTCTTTATTTCACAGGTTGTTGTATCGTTTTCGGACGCTGCTTTGTAGGTAGAATAGTTAACTGAATTAGCGGGAATAATACCTGCGTATTTCGTAAATCCAGTCGTGTTCCCTTGTTCTGACGCTATCGATACTACTTCACTTGTCACCCCTTCTTCTATAAGTTCTGCGGGTTGATTATCCTCAATTTCCGTGGCATTAGCAGTCTCTTGAGCTGCTTCCTGCTTATCCTTCACATCTGTTTTCTCTGGTGCTGATGTATTCCCTCCACTTACCGTTAATCCCTTTACATTATACTCATATTCAAAAAGCACACACATTCCGTCATTTGTACACATCTGATACTCCAGTATACCCGAAATTTTGGGGCTCGCTGTGAGTATTTTTAGTTTTTGACGAAATTCTGCTTTCCCTTCAAAATCTGCTACTTCGCAATCAAAAACATCATCCGTATAATGATGAGAACCCACCGGTTTCGCCTCACCCAAAAGTGTATATGACGCATTTTTATCCCAACTAAATTTTGCTTTTTGAGGTGGACAGTCTCCATAATCATTAGAGTAAATATGATATCCTTTGGGTACATCGGTTTTAAAAATAACCTCTACTACATCTCCAACGTTAACTACTGTTTTGCTTATTGTATTCCCCCATTTCGCAGCGGGTATCTTTTGACCAAATACGAGTGCGGATATACATAAGGTTAGCCCTAAGATTAAGTACTTCTTCATAAATTTTAGTTTAATCACTTCAAATAAAACGCTTTCAAATACATTTCATTGCAATAGATGTAGATAAGTGTATAAAACTTACTTTTTACTGAATTTAGGCGATTTACCTTTGAAAGTCGTTACACACTTAAAAAAAATGAGATATACCGTAATTCTAGTAGTACTTGGTTTAGTACAATCTGTTTTTGCTCAGAAACAAACACCTCAAGAATACATTGAGTTATACAAAGATTTGTCCATTATAGAAATGCATCGAAGCGGCGTGCCTGCCAGTATAACGCTCGCTCAAGGAATACTAGAAAGCAACAGTGGTAATAGTAGATTGGCTAAATTTGCCAACAACCATTTTGGGATAAAATGCAAGGGCAGTTGGGAAGGCAATGTGATTTATGCCAATGACGATGCTCCAGATGAATGTTTTAGGGCCTATGAAAGTGTGCTTCTTTCGTATCAAGACCATTCAGATTTTTTGCGTAAAAACTGGAGATATCAACCCCTTTTTGAACTAAAAACAACGGATTATCAAGGATGGTGTCAAGGTTTACGTAAAGCAGGCTATGCTACCAACCCACAATATGATGCTATATTAATAAGCTTAATAGAGCGATACAAGCTAAATCAATACGATGACGCTTCAATGCCTGGAACTGGATTACCCAAAATAACTGCAGGCGAAACCATTAATGGAGTGCCCGTCAAAATTGCTAAGCCTGGTGAAACCGTTACCACAATTGCAGATGATAATTATGTAAGAGATAGACATATCCGCAAATGGAATGACCTTGAAGACGGAGAGGAAATAAAAGCCGGTGATATTGTCTACTTAAAGCCTAAACGCAGATCAGGATCTGAAGAAAAACATATTGTAGCAAAAGGAGAAGACATGCACTACATTTCTCAAAAATATGGCGTAAAACTAAAGCAACTATATAGAAAAAACCGCATGGAAACCGGGGCAGAACCCAAAGCAGGGGAAGTTATTTTTATGAAAAAAAAGCGAGATAGCGATGACGAAGTGGAGACAGCTAGAAAAGATCCTTTGTGGGACAAAGAAGAGAAAGAAGTATTTGTAAATCCGCACTCTATTCCTAAAAAAACTGAATCTACCCCGAGCACCAAAATACCTAACGCTCCTAAAAAAATAGATATTAAAATACCCGAATACCATGTAGTTGAAAAAGGCGATAATATCTACCGTATTGCTGAAAAATACCACATATTTGAAGAAGATATTTTAGCTTGGAATCCTGACTTAAATCCTAATACGATGCGTATAGGACAGAAAATTAATCTGAAAAAAATGGATAGTAATACCATCAAAAGCACGCCTCCAAAACCGGTAGAATCGCTTTCGGACGAAGAGGTGAAGAAAATATCGGAAAAAATTACCGTTAATGGTGCCGTCTTCCATCATGTGGTAAAAGGAGATACACTCTACAATATCTGTAAACGGTATAACGTAACCGAAGAGCAACTAAAGAAGTGGAACAACTTAGATACCATTAACATACAACTGGATCAAAAACTACAAGTATCTGAATGAGACCCGAGATTACATTGCTTATATTATTAGCCTACTTTGCTATGCTGATAATCGTCTCGTGGGTTACCTCCAAAGATGCAGACGATGCCTCTTTTTATACGGGCAATAGACAATCACACTGGTTCTTAGTCGCGTTTGGCATGATAGGCGCTTCGCTGTCTGGCGTTACCTTCTTGAGCGTACCAGGAGCCGTGGCCAGCACGCACTTTGGTTATTTTCAAGTGGTCCTGGGATATATGGTGGGTTATCTGCTCATCGCACTCGTTTTACTCCCTTTATATTACAGACTAAATCTAACCTCCATTTACACCTATTTACAAGGACGATTTGGACCACAAACCTATAAAACAGGAGCTGCCTATTTTTTGATTTCCCGTATTATTGGAGCCTCATTTAGATTATTCCTTATTGCAGGTGTTTTGCACCTGGCTATTTTCGGTGCATTAGACTTGCCATTTGAAATCCCTTATTGGGTTACTGTGGCTATTACCATCTCCTTAATTTTTGCCTATACGGCTAAAAGTGGAATAAAAACGGTGGTTTACACCGATGTATTGCAAACGTTCTTCTTACTTGCTTCTGTAATATTTACCATTATTTTTATCGTCAATAAGCTAGACTGGACTTGGACTGAAGTGCTAACTAACCTGGCAAATGACCCCAACACCCAAATATTGCACTTTGAAGGACAAGGAAGTAATGTGTTTTGGAAACAATTTTTAGGCGGGGCTTTTATTGCTCTGGCTATGACTGGCTTGGACCAAGATATGATGCAAAAAAACCTGAGCATTAGCAACATTAAGAAAGCACAAAAAAACATTTATGTACAAATGGCCATGTTTCTAGTTGTGAACATCGTTTTTCTTAGTCTTGGAGCGCTGCTATACCAATATGCCGCTGCGTTCCAAATTACAGACTTTGAAAAACCCGATCAGTTATTTACCTCTATTGCCATGCGGCATTCAGCGCCGTATGTGGGTGCATTCTTTATCATAGGACTTGTGGCTGCAGCCTATAGCAGTGCAGATAGCGCACTAACGGCTCTAACCACTAGCTTTTGCGTAGATTTTCTGGGGTATGAAAGAAACGGTAAAGTGACAGACAAGAAGATGCGTAAAACCGTTCATATCTCATTTGCTGTCATTTTATTTTTCACAATTCTTATTTTTAAAGAACTCAATAATGATTCTGTCATCAATGAACTTTTTAAAGTCGCAGGCTTTACCTACGGCCCGCTCTTAGGACTTTTTGCTTTTGGCATATTAACCACCAAAAACTTCAATGATAAACACGTTATTTTGATAACAGTCGTTTCTATATTGCTTACTGCGGGATATAGTTATATCTTGCCAACCCTCATTGCTGGATTTAAACCGGGATTTGAAGTTATCATAGTGAATGGGCTAATGACCTTTATACTCCTGTTTATGGATAGTACTTTTTTCAAAACTCAACCGTAAGAATCCAAAACCTTACAATTAACTAATATGACAGAAAATAATCACGATAGAATTAAGCAATCATTTGAAAACAAAGATTGGCCAGAAATTAAAAGTTCGGACAGTTGGAACATTTTTAAAATCATGTCTGAGTTTGTAGAAGGATACGAATCGCTCAGTAAAATCGGACCATGTGTATCTGTTTTTGGCTCTGCCAGAACGAAGCCCGGAACCAAGTATTATGAAATGGCCGTTGAAATAGGTCAAAAACTAGCCGCAGCCGGTCTGGGGGTAATAACAGGCGGTGGCCCGGGTATTATGGAAGCAGGCAATAAAGGCGCAAGTAAGGAAAAAGGTGCATCGGTAGGTTTAAATATTGATCTTCCTTTTGAGCAGAGTAGCAATCCTTATATTGATCACGATAAGAACATTGATTTTAGATTTTTCTTTGTGCGCAAGGTTATGTTTATGAAATACGCTCAAGGATTTATTGTACTTCCAGGAGGTTTTGGCACCCTTGATGAATTGTTTGAAGCGCTTACCTTGGTGCAAACCCAAAAGTCTGCTGAATTCCCTATTATTCTTGTAGGTTCTTCCTACTGGAAAGGCTTAGTAGATTGGATAAAAAGCACAATGCTTGAAGAAGAGCATAACATCAACGAAAAAGACCTTGAATTATTTACCATTGTAGATACCGCAGAAGAAGCTGTAAACGAAATTTTCGAATTCTACAGCAAATACAGCATGAGTATAAACTTCTAAACAACACCGAATTACTATTAACACTCACCCATTTTTTACGCTGTAATCATCCGCTTAAATGACTAATTTACAGGATACCATAACCGCTCCAGCTACCCCTGCGGGCGTTTCTGCACTGGCGGTAGTCAGAGTCTCTGGACCACAAGCTATTGCCATAGCCAACAACTGTTTTGATAAAAACATTGAAAATGCCGATGGCTACACCATACATTACGGTCATATTATAGATGGTGACGTGCGTATAGATGAGGTATTATTGAGTGTTTTTAAAAATCCTCATAGCTATACTGGTGAAGATTCGGTAGAAATATCCGGACACGGCTCGCCTTACATTACGCGAAGAATTATAGAAACACTGCTTAAAAAGGGTGCTCGAATGGCTGAACCTGGAGAGTTTACCCTGCGCGCCTTCCTCAATCAAAAGCTAGATTTAGCACAAGCAGAAGCGGTAGCCGATATGATAAGCAGCAACAGTGAAGCAAGCTTGCAAATGGCGCTCAACCAAATGCGTGGCGGCTTTAGTAAAGATATATCCATCTTACGCCAGGAGTTAATTGATTTTGCCGCACTTATAGAATTAGAGAATGATTTTGGGGAAGAAGATGTAGAATTTGCAGATCGCGAAGGGTTAAAATCACTTATCGCAAAACTGCTCACCCAAATAGAAAAACTACGGAGTTCCTTTGCTGCGGGTAATGTACTTAAAAACGGCATAAATACGGTTATTGCGGGAAAACCCAATGCCGGCAAAAGCACGTTGCTCAATGCATTACTCAACGAAGAACGAGCTATCGTCTCGGACATAGCAGGAACTACACGAGACACTATCGAAGAAGTTTTTACCCTCAACGGCATACAGTTTAGACTTATAGATACAGCAGGTTTGCGCGAAAGCAATGACACTATTGAGCAAATTGGGGTGGGCAAAACCAAAGAAAGTATGCTCAAAGCGGAGTTACTCGTATATATATTTGATGTGCGGACCACCTCCCCTAGTGACCTCGCCGAAGAATTACGATTACTGCCCAAGCTTGGACAAACGCTATTGGTAGCAAATAAAGCAGAAACAGATACCTATACCGCCTCTGAATGGCCAGAAAACACTGTTTTTATCTCTGCCAAAAACAAAGACATAGACGCTCTTTTAAGCGAATTAAAACACGTTGCTAGCCATTATGAGTTTGGCAATGAAACCGTGGTAAACAATGCGCGTCATGCCGATGCTCTAGCCAAGAGCAGTGATGCATTGCAAAAAGTATTGCATGGTATAGACCACGGTCTTACCAGCGACATGGTTGCGTTAGATATTCGGAATGCCCTGTATCAATTAGGCCTAATTACCGGTGAAGTGACTAATGAAGAGGTACTAGACTCCATTTTTACGCGTTTTTGTATCGGAAAGTAAACCCATAAAAATGATCGTTTACAGGGTGGTCAGTTTGCTCCGGTTTACCCTGGTCAATTTCGTCCGGTTTGTACTGGTCAGTTTGCTTCGGTTTGGGGTGGTCAATATAAATCGGCCTGACATGGTCAGTTTCATCCGTTTATCCATTCTTGTAAGCTTCCCATACTTGTACTTCTAAGAAGTAGAAAAAGTAATTAAATTTAACAGCACAAAAATGAGAAAGAGTAAGTTTACACCGCATCAGTTTGCGAGGATTTTAAAGGAGTTTGATGATTGTAAAAGTTAAGAGGAGATATATCTAAATCCTCTTAACGCATGCTTGTAACTCTATCAAATAATCAAAGAGTAAATACACTTTTACAACTCTGAAAGAAGGCATACCAGCTTAAGAGATGGTATACCAAATGATCTATTTTGAGCAGGAAATAAACCAACTAAAGTTAACTATCCTTATGTTTAATTCTGTCCTAAAAAAAGGGAATACTTAATAAAATTAAATTAACTTCGATTTCCTAAAACAACAACGTCTATATGAAGTAAAACGCAGTTCATTTTAACCTATATCACGCAAAAACTAACTCAAAAACATGAAACAATTAATATTCATTCCGCTTACCCTCTTGATCTTCCAAGGATGCTATAATGAGCAAACACAGAATGCCAAAATCGAAGAAACAAGCTATTTAGATTATTCTAATCGTGATGACAAATTAAGTGGTGGTGTAAAAATGATACCTATCCAAACATCTGCTGGAGAATTTAAGGTTTGGACTAAAAGAGTAGGAAATAACCCTACAATGAAAGTATTGTTACTGCATGGCGGACCAGGTGCAACTCATGAATACTTCGAAGCTTTTGATTCCTACTTTCCCAATGCTGAAATTGAATATTATTACTATGACCAGTTAGAATCTGCGTATAGTGACCAGCCAAATGACAGTAGTCTGTGGAGCGTAGATAGATATGTTGATGAAGTTGAACAGGTGAGAATAGCACTTGGATTAAACTCAGACAATTTTTACTTATTGGGCAGTTCATGGGGAGGTATTTTATGCATGGAGTATGCTTTAAAATATCAGCAAAACCTTAAAGGGCTTATTGTATCCAATATGATGGCTTCTATTCCTGATTACATTACGTATGCCAATGACGTTTTAGGCCCTCAATTACCTTCAGATGTACTGAAGGAGATTAGAGCCTTGGAAGCAAAAGGAGATTATAGTAACCCAAGATATTCAGAGTTGATTTTTGCTAATTATTACCCTGAACACGTTTTGAGAATGCCCCTAAAAGAATGGCCAGACCCTGTAAATCGTGCATTCGCCCACATAAACCCAGACTTGTATGTAACCATGCAAGGTCCTAGCGAATTTGGAGTAGTTGGTGATGCAAAATTGAAAAACTGGGATATTAAAGGGAAACTTTCCAATATTTCCACTCCTACCTTAACCATCGGTGGTACATATGACACTATGGACCCTAAACATATGGAATGGATAGCTTCAGAAGTTCAAAACGGACAATATTTACATTGCCCTAATGGCAGTCATTTAGCTATGTACGACGATGCTGACACTTATTTTAAAGGCCTTGTTGAATTCATCAAAAGTGTCGACAAAAAGACTGAGTAAAACAAACTACCTACAGAGCTTAATGGCAAGTAATCAAGCCTTTATTCACTATTTTTACTATACTTCGAATCTCCTTCTTTTTATTAAACATTAACAAGTTCTCGTCAACAGAGATAATAACCCATTTATCTTATTCTAATATTTTATCTTTGACCACATACGCTTAATGAGAATATTTATTAGTCTTTCACTCCTGCTCTTTTTTGGAAGTTCGTTTGCCCAATCTAAAAAAGAAATCATACTAAACATAAGTAACGAGAATCAACATCTTAAAGATACTATTCTTGATTTAAATACCGAAAACCTGCAGCTTAAAACCAAAATAGTTTCCTTAGAAGCTACTGTGGACAGCTTTGAAAAGGTGATAAGTACTATACACATAGAAACTCCTGAAGAATTTGCCCAAACCATTTTTAATTTATTTCGCTATCGAAAGTTAAATGATCATCCTGAACTCCAGATTCAACTTTCAGATACTCCCTATTTAGCCAACAACCCTTTCCTTTGCGAGTTTACGGAATTGCTAGAAAGTGATATTACCAAGAATACGGATAAAACCTATTTTGATGGCGTTAATATGGGCATTAATTGGTCAAAAGCAGTTTTTAAGAAATTTGATTTTGTGATACAGAAACCAAGCCCTGAATTCAATGCATTTACACTAACTGGCCAGTTATTTTTCACTTTTAAAGGGAAAGAATTTTCAATGTCGCTTGCCAACGGTTATACTTTTACCGAGAACAATAGATGGAAAGGATTTTATTTTGACTCCATAATCGATTGTGCTAAAGATGAAGTTATTGCCCAGGATCTCAAAAAATCAGCTGAGGAAGCCCGTGAAAAGGCCTTTCAAGAATATTTAAAAACACCTCTTGTACCAACTGGGATTTGGATCGGCGACGCAGTACATTTTTGGAATCCTAAAAAAATTAAGTACTTAACCGGGCTTCAGCTCACCGTTAAGAATAATACGCCCTATGATTATACCAAGATTCTTTACCACCTGGAAATAGTAGAAGATGGGAACGTTATCTTTTCTAAAAATCTAGAATTAACCAAAAAAATAAAGTCCGAAGAGATAATCACGTTTGTAGTAGACGAGCTAAACAGTCGTTTTGATGAAGTAAATGATATTTATATCAAAAGTGGTGTTCCCAACGCCAATTGGTACTCTGTGGTGCGTGTACTGGATGTCTTCCCAAAACCACCCTATAACCCATAAAATTAGATTCTTTAAAGGCAGCAATTGCTACATTAACCCTTGTCCAAATAGTGTGATGCTCCACACAATAAGCGATGATAAGGTTATCCCAATAGCATTGGCTAAGAATGCTTTTTTGTAGTCCATTTTAAATAAGTATGCTGCAATAGTTCCGGCGTATACTCCTGTTCCAGGCAAAGGAACCATGACAAAAAGTGCCAACCCAAAATACCCATACTTTCTTAGATTTTCCTTAGATCCTTTCTTGGCTCTTTTGGCCACCCATATAGCACTTTTCTTGTACCAAAGTACTTTTGCTAGAAACCCATTCATCGAATTCAAAAAGAAAATCATCAATGGATAAACCATAATATTGGCTGCAATTGCCACGATAAGAACCATATAAGGATTTAGGTCTTTTAAGAGACCAAAAGGTATTCCCACCTTTGCTTCACCAAGAGGAGAAATACTCCACAAAAAAGTAAAAATATACAATTTTAACAAGATCGCAAATCTATGATGGAACAGCAGATAACCACTTCCATTTTACAGTAGATGGGTAATAAATCCGTTTAAAATTAAAAACCGAGGTGAAGGCTACTTGTAACAACACATAAATATTTTATCTGCCCATGCATTTTGAATCATCGTCTATTATCAAAATTGTTATTTTGATTTAATACGCTGTAAATGTAAATCATCAAAATCAAAGCTAAAATCAATATTTGGGGATATCCCTTCCAATGAAAATCCAAGAGTATTATTTTTTTCATCTAACTCAAATTTGACAAATGCATCTGCATTCATGTCTTGATAATCCCACTTTACTAAGTACGTAGCATCTTGATAGTAAAACAACTGACCCGTCAGTTTTGGAGAGCGTGTACACGCCAATATTAACTTGTCGCCTTTATTCTCTATGGTGACGTCTCCAAGCCAGTAATCATTATATGTGCCGATGATCTTTTTATCATACAATCCCGCTTTGCCTGATCCCACCTTGCTCCATGCTGCTTTTAGAACTGAATCCGCAAAAGCTTTATTCTTTTTATTATAAGCTTCGTAACGATCAATCCAATTCGTTGGTTCAACATCTACAAAAGCGTCTACAAGTGTATTGGTAAGTGCACTAAACACCATAGCGCCGTCGTCACTGGTATTGGTAAGTATTACAATGCCCACATTTTTATCTGCTATTAAAGTGGTTTTAGACAGCATACCTGGCATACCACCACTATGACTTACCACCAAGTTGCCATTCATATCTCCTAAAAACCAACCTAAACCATACCCGCCAAAATGAGCGTTGTATTTAGGATTCCCGTTAGGGGCCGTTACCGTCTGTATTTTCCATAGATGCTCTTTTTGTGTTTTGGCAGTAAAAACTTTCTTTTCACCTAAACTACCATGGTTCAAGTTAAGCACCATCCAATTACATAAATCATTCACATTGGCATAAATACCTGCGGCACCACCGTTTACTTGTGGCTCGTAATCAGCTAAAACCCTTAATTTACCATCCGTATTTGCATGGGCCTTTGCTAAAGGTAAATTTCCTATTCTGCTAATACTGGTTACGCTACTTTCCATGCCTGCAGGTTCAAATATTCTCTTTGCAATAAAATCCTCCCAAGACATCCCTGAAGTGCGAGCAATCACCTCTCCTGCAATAAAAAACAGGATGTTATTGTACTCCATTTTAGTTCTAACCGCAGACTCAGGTATGGTTTGTCTGTAGGCGGTAAGCATGTCCTCTATTTTAAAATCACTTCCATCGGGGAACCACATCAAATCACCTTGACCTAATCCCATTCCGCTCCTGTGACATAGTAAATCCTCTACAGTAAAGTTTTGGGTAACATAGTCATTATACATTTCAAATTCAGGGAGTATTGACTTTACTTTATCATCCCATTTTAGCTTCCCATCTTCTACCAAAATAGCCATGGCCGTAGCTGTGAATGCTTTACTATTACTTGCTATCGCAAAATTAGTATGCTCCGTAGCCACCGTTTTTTTATCAAAATTTGAATACCCATATCCTTTGCTATGTATGATTTGACCATCCTGCACAACGCCTACCGCTACACCAGCTACATTAAATTTTTTCATTGCCAATGAAACCAGGCTATCAATTTGCGTACTTGATACTTGTGCACTTGTGTTAAACGAGAAAAAAAATGCGCCCAACACTAATGCCAAACCTGTATACCTTGCCTTATTCATAATTCAAAGTAAATACAAATTTTCACAATCTATCATTTACAGTCGCGCCACATGAGAATAGGATAATCAATCACTATCCATAACAGTGCAAGTACATGGTAAACTTAATTTCATACAGCGTCACAAGGTCGTTTTTTTGATACGATAGCCGGATAATTTAGATTATTTTCGTATTTGAATGTCTGAGATACGCAGCGTTATTTTCTTTTATTACAGAAAGCTTTTAGTAAACCACCATTATCATTTATGCCAAACCAAGATTTAACCATAGCAGCTACATTTGAGGGCCAAAAAAATTTCTTTGCCAGTGGCAAAACGTTGGCATTAACTGTCAGAAAAACACAGTTAAAAAAACTTAAAGAATTACTACAAGCCAACGAAGAGCGATTATACGAAGCTGTTTATGCAGACTTTTGTAAATCTAAATTTGACACCTATACCACCGAGATTGCTATCCTGTACCAAGAAATAGATGAGGCTATATCACATCTTTCTAGCTGGGCTAAGACGCAAAAAGTATCTACTAACTGGGTGAATTTTCCAGCAAAGAGTTTCGTTATGAAAGAGCCGCTTGGAGTCTCATTAATCATAGGTGCTTGGAATTATCCCTATCAGCTATTACTAGCTCCTGCTATTGCGGCTATTTCAGCTGGCTGTAGCGCAGTGCTCAAGCCTAGTGAGCAAGCCTCTGCATCTAGCGCACTTATGGCCGAACTCATAAACCAACATTTTGATCCTGGGTTATTACGTGTTATAGAAGGTGGAATCTCAGAAACCACAGAACTTCTAACACTACCATGGAATAAAATATTTTTTACAGGAAGTGTCCGTGTGGGAAGAATAGTATATGAAGCGGCGGCTAAAAATTTAGTGCCAGTCACCTTAGAATTAGGCGGTAAAAGCCCTGCTGTAATTACAGAGGACTGTAACCTAAATATGACGGTAAAACGATTGGTCTGGGCCAAGTATTTAAATGCTGGACAAACCTGTATTGCTCCTGATTATGTCATGGTTCACCAAAACATCGCAGAAGATTTTATAAACGCGATGAGAAAGGAAATTAAGAAAGAGTCATTTAGTATAGAAAATGGAAACTACGTTCAAATCATAAATAATCATAATCTAACTAGGCTTTCTCGTCTTTTAGAAAACGAACATTCAGCTATTGGAGGAAGTATAGATGAAAAGGCAAGAGTCATTGAACCAACAGTGCTATATCCATCGTCATTTCAATCAAAGGCGATGCAAGAAGAAATATTTGGGCCCATTCTCCCTGTAATCGTTTATGACCAGCTAGAAACGGTCGTAGACCAAATTAATGAAGCACCTAAACCATTAGCTGCCTATATTTTTACAAGCAAAGCAACCACACAAGATTATTTTTTGACTAAGGTATCGTTTGGCGGTGGTGCTGTAAATGATGCCATTATGCACATCTCAAATAGCGCTTTACCATTTGGGGGCATCGGCAACAGCGGTATAGGCGCTTATCGTGGCAAAGCAGGATTTGATTGCTTCTCACATGCAAAAAGTATTTTACAAAAATCGACTTTAATAGAGCTCAATTTGAAATATTATCCGCATACACCCGGTAAACTAAACTGGATTCGTCGTATTTTAAAGATGAGCTAGGTTATAAAACCAAAACAGAAATTTAAACCATAAAAAAAGCCACTTCGAATTACAGAGTGGCTTTTTTTGTGTTAGAATAACCTTGGTTAGACTTAGAATATTTGGAATTTAACCGGAATTCTAAATCTCATAGATACCGGTTTGTCTCTTTGTTTTGCTGATCTCCATTTACCTGAAGTAAGCTTGATAACGCGCATTGCTTCTTCCTCTAAGCCAAAGCCTTTTTTGCTTCCAAGAATAGCGATATCCTTAACAAGTCCAGCCTTATCGATTACAAACATTACGTTTACAGTTCCTTGTTGGTCGTTTTCTAACGCCATAGCAGGATAGCTAATATTTTCAGCAATAAACTTTTGAAGACCTTCTTCACCTCCAGGGAATTCTGCTTTTTCGGATACATCAAAAATTTCAAGAATTTCGTCTGTTTCCTCTAGTTCTTCCTCTTTTGCTTCATACTCTTCCATTTCTGTTTCTTGGTCAACTTCTGTTTCCATGATCTCAGGCTGTTCCTCAATTTCAGCGTCATCTTCCACAACCTCGATGGTAGGCGGTGGTGGCGGTGGTGGTGGGGTGCGTTGTTGCACGGTATTTTCCATTACCACCAAGTCTTCGTCAATTACAAGTGACCCAAGTTTTTCAACTTTTCTGTCATACACCTTGTAAGTAAAAGCTCCGAATACTAGCAATATAGAAAAAGCAAGTCCGACAAGAAAGAAGTCAACACGCTTGTTGCCAACTTCTGGTTTTGAATACTTTTTTACTTCCATAAAATTTATTATTTCAAAATTAACTGATTATTTATTCTATTAATACACTTTGTTAAGAAAAGGTAAATACTTTTTGATTAATGGCATCATTCGCCTAATAAAAGGCAACATAACTAACCCCAAAACACTGCCAATTGTATTAGCTATAATATCATCCAACTCATAACTGCGCCCCAAAGACATTGTAGCTTGTAGTATTTCTATTAGAACTCCAAGGGTGATGCAGACTGCCATAAGTATGAACAACTGTCTCTTTTTCTTAAGACCCAATGCCAAAGACCACAATACAAAAAAGACCGAGTACAATGTAAAGTGAACTAGCTTATCAATTAAAATTATAGTGTCAAACGAAAATGCTTTAAAACTAGAAGCAGGCAATAAGCATGAGGTAGAAATGAGAAGTGTCCAAAGTACAGCTAATACTAAAGCTATTTTACCTCGGGTCACCTTTTAGTGGCCTATAAGCGCTTTGTAATCTGCTGCAGAAAGTAGACCATCTACTTCACTGGCGTCAGATAATTTTATTTTAATCATCCAGCCAGCTTGGTAAGGATCACTATTTACACTTTCTGGCTCGCCCTCAAGTCCGTCATTCATTTCGGTAATCTCGCCACTTACAGGCATAAACAAATCTGAAACTGTCTTTACGGCTTCAATCGTACCAAATACCTCATCTTTAGACAAGGTATCTCCTACCGTTTCTATTTCTATAAATACGATGTCTCCTAACTCGCTTTGAGCGAATTCTGTAACTCCAACAGTAGCGATGTCACCTTCAATAGCTATCCATTCGTGCTCTTTGGTGTATTTTAAATTTTCTGGAAAGTTCATTTGTATATTTTTTATTTTAATTAATTACGCTGATTTTTTTTTGACATTAAATATGTGTAGCACATCATGTAGTTTTTGTTTGAGATCTTTACGCTCTACTATAAAATCTAAAAAGCCTTTTTCCTGCAAAAACTCAGAACGCTGAAATCCTGCTGGTAAATCTTTCCCGATAGTTTCTTTAATAACCCTAGGACCCGCAAAACCTATTAAGGCTTTGGGTTCTGCTATATTAATATCGCCAAGCATGGCAAAGGATGCCGTGATACCCCCTGTAGTAGGGTCAGTCAAAACGCTTATATAAGGTAACTTAGCTTCGTCTAACAAGGCCAGTTTGGCTGATGTTTTAGCCATTTGCATGAGCGAGAATGCAGCTTCCATCATCCGAGCACCCCCACTTTTTGATATAACAATCATTGGCAAGTTCTGCTCTAACGCTACATCAATGGCTCTGCTTATCTTTTCGCCTACCACACTTCCCATAGATCCACCTATGAAGGCAAAGTCCATAACCGCCATCGATACTTTTATACCATGTATTTTGCCAGTGGCTGTTCTCACAGCATCGTTCAGTCCACTTTTCTTGATAGATGATTCCAAGCGCTGTAAGTAAGGCTTGGTATCTTCAAAATGTAGAGGATCTCCTGAAATCAAATTCTCATCTAATTCTTTGAACTTACCCTCATCAAAAAGGATATTAAAATATTCTCGAGAGCCTATTCTATCGTGATGATTGCACGATGGACAAACCCAAAGATTAGCCTCAAACTCTTTGGTACTAGTAGGTTCCTTACACTCAGGACACTTGTGCCACAAGCCATCTGGGGTAGGTTTTTTATCTTGTGTTTTGGTAAGTATACCGTGTTTTACTCGCTTAAACCAGCTCATAATAATTCTATATCAAAAGTATAATTTTAGTGTTAAACCCGTGCTTATTGCAACTTAATTCAGATTTTACACTTTAAGTTGTTAATTCACCGCCGTTACTAAAAAAACCTTTTTTAGTTGTTTTAAATTAGGGGACAAAAGTACATTTTTTTTAATTTTTACCTTTGTGTTTAAATGGTTAATTCAATTTCTGTAGAAATAGCCCGTGGCAAAGAAAATTTGTATGATTTATTTGCTATTCGAAACAAAGTATTTGTGGACGAGCAAGGTGTGGATGAGACCGCAGAGCACGATGAATATGAGACTACAAGCACACACTTAATGGCCTTGTACAATAACCAACCGGCAGGAACGTGTCGTTTTAGAAAAACAGAAAGCGGAATTAAGCTCGAACGTTTTGCCGTATTGCAACCTTATCGACAACTTGGCATCGGGTCTGCTTTATTAACGCATTGTCTGCACCTAGCAGATAAAAAAAATATTATATACTTACATGCTCAAGTGCAAGTAGAGCAATTTTATGCTCAACATGGTTTTGTAAGATCGGGCAAACTATTTGAAGAAGCGAGTATACGTCACTACAAAATGATTTGGCAACCAAAAGAATAATTGAATTCTCGCCACATCCCAAGTTAAATAAGATGCAAAGTCGGGTAAAAGAGATTACCTATTAGTGTATAAAGCCTAAATTTGCCACACCCTTATGAAGAAAATATTAGTAACCGGAGGATTAGGCTATATAGGAAGTCATACTGTTGTAGAACTACAAAATGATGGCTACGATGTAGTGGTAATTGACAACCTGAACAACTCTAGCGAGCAAGTGAAAGCACGTATTGAGAGTATTACCGGCAAACCATTTGAGCTGCTTGTGGGAGATGTTAACGACACTGTAGCTTTACAAGGCCTTTTCAAAAAACATTCTTTTGACGGGGTTATTCACTTTGCGGCGTATAAGGCTGTAGGCGAGTCGGTAGAAAATCCAATCATGTATTATCAAAACAACGTTTCTGGATTAATTTCTGTGCTGGAGGCAATGAATACATTTGAGGTTTCTAACCTCATTTTCTCTTCTAGTTGCACGGTTTACGGAGCGGCCACCGATTTACCAGTTACTGAAGACACCTTAATTCAAAAAGCAGAAAGCCCTTACGGAACCACTAAAATTTTAGGCGAAGATATTATCCAAGATTTTGCAAAACACAAAGCATTTAAATCTATCCTGTTGCGCTACTTTAATCCTGTAGGAGCACATCCCACAGCGCAGATAGGTGAACTTCCGCTAGGTGTTCCAAGTAATTTAATTCCGTTTGTTACCCAAACAGCTGCAGGCATTAGAGCGCAGCTTACCGTGTATGGAGACGATTACGCTACCATAGATGGCACCTGCATACGCGATTACATACATGTGGTAGATCTTGCAAAAGCGCATGTAAAAGCATTAAACTATGCGGATGAAATGAATAAATCAGTTGATGTATTTAATGTAGGAACTGGAAACGGCACTACCGTACTAGAAGTGATACGTGCCTTTGAAAACATAAACGGGATCAAACTAAACTACAAAATAGGACAACGACGCCCAGGTGACATAGAACAAATATGGGCGGACACAACGAAAGTTTCCGAAGCACTAGGCTGGAAGCCACAATACGGAGTAGAAGATATGATGAAACATGCATGGGCATGGCAACAAGGGTTAACCAAGCCATAAAATCATTTTCTTACCACACAAAGGGTATTAATCTCTTTTTTGTCACCCTTTTATACGGAGTGTATTCCGTATGTTTCTGTACAATTTTGTGCTCTTCAACTAAAATTTTAGTAGCCAGCGTAATCCATAAAACGCCATAAACAGTCCAACTAAATGGTCCATTCGCCCTGAATGCCACGACCGTAAAAAAAAGCAATAAAGCTAAATACATGGGGTGCCGCACATAACGGTATGCACCTAATGTTGAAATTGTACTCCCCTCATTAGGCACAGGATAAACACTCCAGTTATTCTCCCCCACACTTCGTATAGCCCAAATCCCCAAAATAAGTGCGAGAACTTGTACCACAAACAAAATATCAAAAGCCAAAACATCCCCAAAGTAAGACAGTACGGTCATGCATAAAAATTGAAGGAATACGAAAATATGCTTCATGATTTACTGCCGCTAAAGTTCTGGAACAACCTCAATTTTACCAAGGGCTTCCGCCGCTTTGTAACTCTAGTTGGAGCCCACCTGATTTTTTTTCTTCTAGTTTTTCGATACCGAAATAGCGCATTACATATGATTTTTCATAGGTATCTACATCCCACTCTTTTTCTATTTTACCATTTTTTATTACCAAAATACGTGGATAGGTTTTACCTTCTAACATTCGTTTAAAATGGGTGAAATCCTCGGTTCTAGTATGTGCATCTTTTGAATCTCCTGCTTGAGAGAAAAAGTAGTTTTGCTCATACTCTGTACCATAATTAACCAAAAAGAGTTTAGGTAGCTTACCACTCGACTTCATCGCGGATAGGTCTCTGTATACCTCCTGGCAATGGCTGCACGTCATGCTAAAAAGGCACACCATTTTGATACCCGAAGCTAGATTTTGGGACTTAATAGACGGGGCGTATTTATACAATAATTCTAGTGTTAAGTCACTTGGTGTTTTTACTGAAACTACTTTAGATGTTTTAACAGAATCGACAGACGGCTTATTTATAATTTTTTCAGTAACATCTATTTCTGTTTCAGCAATAATAGTTTCTGATTCGGCTATTGCAGCCTGTGCAATACTATCTGCTTGCATCAGCTCAATAGCTGGTATCGTGCCCAATTCGTCTAATACACTTGGAGCCACAGCTTCGTAGCTTTTAATCCCAAAACTTAACGTAAATAAGGTGATTACACCCAGTAACGTCGGAGAAACCCAAGACTTAAAAACATCTTCTTTTTTGAATGTAAGCAATACATAAATCACTATGAGCATACCTATCACATTTTTGATGATAGACTCCAGATTAGTCATGGGTAATACATCACCAAAACAACCACAATTACCTTCTGTAAATCCGTTGACTTGTCTAAACCCCTCGTAGAACAGGTGGATGGTAAAAAGGACTAACATACCCAAAGTAGCGGGTAGCACTATTTTTTTAAACCATTTGTTTTGCAACAAGGCTAAGCCCAATACCAACTCTACTGCAACCAGTATGCGTGTGAGCCATTGCACCCAAATCATTCCTACTGGATTATCAAAATAATCTTTACCTAGTAATAATTCAGCAACCATACCGTCGAAAAACGGCATAGAAACAAGCTTGCTTACTGCTCCAAAAACAAAAAGAAAACTTAATAAGATGCGGCCGATTTGTGCGAGTGTATTTTTATTCATGTGTTGTACAAACGCCCAAATATACGTTTAGTTGTGTTTTACTACAATAGGCTATGCTACAACAGACTCTACTATCGATAAATTGGTTGTTTTTATGGCCCCAAATCCACCTGCTATATCGGTAAAATTGTGGTAGCCTCTCATTTTAAGAATGGAAGCTGCTATCACAGAACGATATCCGCCAGCACAATGAACATAGAAGTTTTTATCCTTTGGGAACTCCGCAAGATGCTCATTAATACCGCTTAGGCAAACATGGTTTGCTATGTCTAAATGACCACTTGAAAATTCTCCTTCTTTACGTACATCAAAAACAGGCAAGTGGTTTTCGGTAACTTCTTTTTCAAAATCTGCAGCGCTAATGGAGTGGATAGAATCTATTTCTCTATTCTCTGCAATCCACGCTTCAAAACCACCTTTCAGATAACCGATGGTATTGTCAAATCCTACGCGACTAAGACGGGTAATTATTTCCTCAATTCTCTCTTCATCTGCAACTAAAAGTATGGGTTGTTTAACATCTTTTACCAATGAACCTACCCATGGGGCAAAACCTCCATCAATTCCTATAAAAATACTTTGAGGAATGAATCCTTTGACAAAAACGGTTTCTTTTCGGGTGTCCAGTATTACTGCATCTGTTTCGTTAGCCGCAGCTTCGAACTCTGCAGGAGACAGTGCTTTACTTCCTTGTGCAATTACTTCAGAAATATTGGTATATCCATCTCTATTCATAGCCACATTCATGGGGAAATATGCTGGAGGTGGTGCTAATCCGTCTGTTACTTCTGCAACAAACTCTTCCTTAGTCATGTCTGCCCGCAATGCATAATTCATATGTTTTTGGTTACCTAGAGAATCTACTGTTTCTTTCATCATATTCTTGCCACATGCACTACCTGCTCCGTGAGCTGGGTACACAATAACATCATCCGCTAGCGTCATTATTTTATTGCGTAGACTGTCAAATAATATTCCGGCTAGTTCTTCTTGTGTCATAGTAGCTGCCTTTTGAGCAAGATCTGGTCTACCTACATCACCTAAAAACAAGGTGTCACCTGAAAAAATACAATGATCTTTTCCCTCAGCATCTTTTAGCAAGTACGTAGTACTTTCCATGGTATGACCCGGTGTATGTAGAGCGGTTATGGTAATATCCCCTACTTTGAACACTTCATTGTCCGTAGCTATGTGAGATGCAAATCCTGTCTTAGCCGTGGGACCGTAAACGATAGTTGCTCCTGTTTTTTCGGCAAGTGTAATATGTCCACTTACAAAGTCAGCATGAAAATGGGTTTCAAAGATATACTTGATTTTAGCACCGTCTTTTTCAGCCCTAGCGATATAGTCGTCTACTTCTCTAAGTGGGTCAATAATCGCTACTTCTCCGTTGCTTTGAATGTAATAAGCTCCTTGAGCAAGGCAGCCGGTATAAATCTGTTCTATTTTCATTTTAATATTCGTTAACGCTTGCAAAGTTAAGATGAAGTTGGCACTGCATTGTCACGTAAGTTACAAAACATAAAAACAAGCTTCTGGTATGGTATTTACCCGATTTTGGTAGGTTAAGTATATTCCCTGACTGCTAAATAAGACATTGATAAAATATTCTTACCCGAAATGTAATTAATGCATAGCCCGTTGCAATTAAAGTTGATATCTGGGTATCTGTATATTTAATATGTTTTTAAGTCAATTTAAAACCAACCATTTTTATAGGACTACATCAAACATCATAAGAAGTGGTGGGCACTAAAAAATATACCACCTATGTGTGTGAAATCAGCTTTACTAAAGGTATAAACAGTCCTATTGCTTTTAGGATAGTAGTTCTTTGATTATTATTAGGATAGCCATTGCAAGTACAAAGAATCCAAAGTACTTTTTAAGTATACCTACTTCTATTTTTTTAGAACTATAAAGTCCAAGCATCATTCCTATGAGAGCAAAAACGCTAAACGTGAGTAAAAATGACCAATCCATAAGTCTCCCTCCTATTATATCACCCATAAAACCGGACATACTGTTCAATGCAATTATGGCGAGAGATGTTCCGACGGCCTGTGACATATTTAAACCCAATAAGATGACTAAAGCGGGTACAATAAGAAACCCGCCACCTGCTCCTACCAAGCTGGTAACTAGGCCAACAACAGCTCCTGAAATAACCGTTTTCATTTTATCAGGCTCAGTGCCTGAGTGATGCATAGAAATTCCGCGAATCATTGAATAGGCTGCTAGGAGCATAACCGTACTAAAAAAAAGCATAATTGCCATGTTTTTAGTGAGAATTACATTTCCAAAAGTGAACAGTTGCAGAGGAATTTGTGGTAATAAAAATCTACGTGTTAAAAAAACGGTAAGCGCCGATGGCACGACAAAAAGTAGACCAACTTTGTACTCTATTTGTTGGTCTAAATGTTTTTTAAATGCGCCTACTAGGGCAGATAAACCTACCACCCAAAGGGAATATGCGGTAGCGAGAAGAGGTTCAATATGAAATACATACACAAAAATAGGCACTGCTAGAATTGATCCACCGCCGCCAAAAAGACCTAATGTAAAACCCATTAGAATGGCTAGAACAAATCCATAAAGTTGACTTAATTGCATATTTAGGAGCAAATATGCAGACATGCTAATGTTTCTTAAGGAACTTAGGTTACACTACAAGACGGTTAATCTAAAGTTTGTGTAAGATAATCTTATTTCTACTATGTGTTAACAAGCCATCTTTCTCAAGCTTAGCCAGCATACGCGATATTACAACACGGCTTGAATGCATATCATTGGCAATTTGGAAATGAGTACCTTGTATTTCGACACTGCCTGTTACCATTGCTTTATCTCGCAGGTACTTCATAAGTCTTTCTTCCATATTGTGAAACGCAAGCGTATCAATAGCGTCCAGCATTTCATTTAACCTGTAGTTGTAGGTTTCCATGATAAAGTGGCGCCATTCTTTGTACTTAACCATCCAATCATCCACTTTAACAATAGGTAAGAATAACAATTCGCATTGGTCTTCTGCAATAGCTCTTATTTTACTCTTGCTTCCGTGAGTGGCCAGATTAAGTGTTACAGCGCACGTATCCCCCATTTCGAGGTAGTATAATAGCAGTTCTTTACCGTCACTATCTTCCGTTAATATTTTTAAAGTACCTGAAACTATAAGGGGGAAATACTCCATTTTATCCCCTATGTTAATGATGATTTCGTCTGTATTAAATACTTTTAATTGACCATTATAGCAAATCTCATTGATCAGTTCTTCGTTAAACACATTTTGAAAACGACTGTGCAAGTGATTATAGCAAGTGATATCGAATGGGATTATTGACATGCTACGAATTTATACTTTTTCTTACTTTTTTTGAATAATGCGCAACTGCTCATTAACTCCGGCAGTAATGGACTTTACAGAAATAGTAGCACCAGAGATAGCATCTATATTTTCTCCGACACTAAACTTTTTTCCTTTTTCAAATTGTTTGAGCCAGCCCTTGTTGGCAATCTGATAACCATGGTCTGATGTGTATTCCAGTACCCTTACTTTTTTGATATTTTTATCCTTATCAAAAGCGGTGAAAAAGTAAAATTGCTCAAACGAAATAGAATCTTCAGAGGGCTTGTCACAACCACCTATTTTACATCCTAATGCTCTCGTAATCATAGAATATCCTGCTAGCGTATCAGCACTATACACCTCGTATAACTGATGATTTAGTGCCAACGTATCATTCATAGAAAGTTCTCGGATAAGCACTTCTTGATCAAATAACTTGTTTAACTGCTTGCTCATTTTATGACTGAGATAACTGGGCAAATAGCTGTAAGAAGCAGCTAAGGTGAAGCCGCCTAGCACAAAAAATATACCTATGTAAAATCTATGCTTCACTAACTATACTATCTAAACCAAAAACCTATACCCGAGTTAAATTGATGCGTTTGACTTTGAAGTGCATTGCTAAAATTTTGATAATCAGCTTTAATAACAACAGCGTCATTTAGAAAAAATGAGAAACCAGCGGTTACCACTGTGCGGTCATACGCCTTATTGGGCATCATAGATTCATCTACCGATTGATGAGTATTGTATTGTGAGTATCGTACAAAAGGCACGATTTTCTTTTGCATTCCCAACAGGCTCGAAACATCATAACCAACTTCCCCATAATACCCAAACATACTTGAGCCTAGATCCCTTTCTGTAAACGCATTGTATGAAGAGGTATTGGTAAAATTCGAAAAGAATAATTCCCCTTTTGCTTGCAGTTTCTTCGCTTGATATCTAAAATCAAAACCAACCATTTGCACGCCTACTATGGAGCTATCTGCTCTTGCCATTTGACTTATGCTATCTCTATGAATGTTTTCGAAAAGACTAGATTCGGTAGTACCTACATATCCTGCAAGACCTATATCAAATCCCTTTATGCCGTAATAATTTATCTTTCCAGAAAGATCAGGTCTGGTCATGGTAGATTGTGCTCCTTTTTGACGTGCTCCACGTAAGGGCTCGCTACCTTTTAATTTAGCTCCATTATCATAACTCATAGGGCCATTTACGAGATAAAGTTGGTATCTGAGTGCCGCACTTGGCAGGTTACCTGCAATCCCCGCTCCTATTTCTCTCCAGGTACTTGGGTACAATGCATTCGATATTACGGGTCTGTTAACCCCATTAAAAATAGTAGGCTCGTGGTACTCGTTCATCAGTCCCATTGGGATAAGTAATAATCCTGCTTGCACATTTAGCCAAGGTTTTGCTTGGTAATTTAAAAAAGCTTGCTCCAGGTAAACTTCTTTAATATGCTCTATTTCTATTTCACTGATAAACGATGTCTTATTGTTGAATTTATAGCCAAAAAGTAGCACCATTCGTTCTGCATCTAAATCACCATTGTATTGGGTGTTGTTCCCAAAAGGTTGTTCGTAATGCACTTCGCCATATGCACCCATAAGTAGATTTCCGTCTTTGCTCTCCAATAGTGTACGAGCCGCATTCATATGGTAATTGGTAAAACTATCCATTTCTTGCGCCATGCTCAAATGACCAATTAATAGCGCCACAAGGGTGTAAAATAATTTCATATAGGTTTTTTAGTGGTACAAATCTATTTTTATTTGGATTAATTAAAAATAAGAAATGCTAAAAATAAGTAAGACTCTACTTATTTAGAATGACACCTATAATTCTTGATAAAATTTAACCTTACTACCTGTTTATAAGATAATTACGTTCAAAAATAAGCTTTTATTATTTCTTCTTCATCCTAGCGAACGAAAAATTTTGAACCGTGTTAAATGGCGTAACGTGATCTGCAGTAAAGTAATTTTCTATGCTAAAATCACTTCCGAATGTATCCTCCATTTGATTATGGTTATACTGTGTAATTTCAAGACCACTGCATTTGATTGGGCCAGAAGGCGAGAAAGTAGCTAGAATAATATTTTCTGCATACTGTTTTACCATGTCTACATACGCACTTACTTCTTCTTGCTCTCTTAGAAAATGAAAAACTGCACGGTCATGCCACACTTCATATGTTTTAGTAGGTTTAAAATCCAAGATGTCAGATACCAGCCATTCTACCTTTGTAGCATCGGCACCTAGTCGTTTCTTTGCTCTATCGATAGCTGCTGCAGAGATATCTAAAACGGTGATATCGGTATACCCCATTTTTAGCAAGAAGTCTACGACCAAACTATCGCCACCACCTATATCAATGATTGGCACATTTTTACTTACCAAGGTTTGTGCTATTAGTTCTAGAGATGTTTCAGGATACGCCTGTGTCCAGCTTACTTCAGCAGGTGTCTTGGTGGAATATATATTTTCCCAGTGTTCTTTCGTATTCATTGGTGCTTATTGCAAACTATTTAAGTGTATTTATATCTTTTTTTGAGTTCAAAAATGATTTCTTCCAATCCATTGAGTTTAATTTCATAAACCGTATCTAATTGCATTCCAAGAGCGCCTGCGGGGAATCCATCTTTTCGCTTAAACCATTCTAGATAACTTACGGGTAAATCACAAAGCAAACTTCCTTTAAATCTGCCAAAAGGCATCTTCACCGTTACTATTTGTTTTAATATTTCTGGGTTTGGAGTCAAAATAATACGATTATTACGCTTTTTGATATCTTAGGTTTTTTGCTTTTTTTTCTTCACGCTAGGAAACAAAATATTGTTTAAAATTAACCTATATCCAGGAGAATTAGGATGCAAAGCCATGTCTGTAGGCGGTTCATTTACCATGTGCTGATAGTCTTCCGGATCGTGTCCACCATAAAACGTAAATTGGCCTTTACCGATAGTGCCGTGTATATACCGTGCCTCGCCTAAGCTCTTATTCTCACCCATAATTATCACCGAACTTTTTATTTGTTCTTTGTGAAATGCTGTAGTCTGACCCATAAATCCTTTAACAATTCGTTCATGATTTTGGGTTAAAATAGCAGGAATCACATCCCACTTCGCACTGAATTCATTTAGGGCAAATAGATCATTATCTTCAGTAACATTGCGCGTTCTGGGGTCTACATCTATACTGCTCACTTCATACACCATAGGATTTTGTTCTATGTTAAAATCCTTAAATGCAAAGGTTTTGGTAAAATCTAATTTAGCTTGAGCTCCTGGATCTATGGGGTCTCCATCAAACATATATTCACAAATATCTGTTCCATCCGCTGCCATGGCAATATCATAACTGTCTGTTGCGCTGCACATGGCAAATAAAAATCCGCCTCCAACTGTAAAATCTCGAATCTTTTTGGTCACGGCTAATTTCAGTTCTGCTACCGTTGCAAAACCGTGTTTCGATGCCATTTCTTCCGCTTCCGCAACTTGTGCCTTGTACCATGATGCATTGCGGTAACTCGACCAAAATTTACCGTATTGTCCCGTGAAATCTTCATGATGTAAATGCAACCATTCGTATGTTGGCAGTTTACCATCCAATACTTCATCGTCGAACACAACATCATAAGGTATTTCGGCATAATTAAGTACCATCGTAACAGCATCATCCCAAGGTTGTGCAGACTTAGGTGAATACACCGCTATTTTCGGAACTTTGAGAAGTTTAACCGTTTCGGCATTAACTGCAGGATTGGCTATTTCGTCTTTGACACTGTTGGCTTTCCCCTCGTTCAGGGTAGTAAATGTAACGCCACGCAGTAAGCATTCTTTTTCAATATTTTCATAATCGTCCATCATAAAGCTTCCTCCTTTATAATTTAATAGCCACTCCACTTCCTGATCCATACTTAATACCCAGTAGGCGATGCCATAAGCCTTCAGGTGATTTTTCTGGGTGGCATCCATGGGAATAAGCAGTTTGTCTGCCAGTAAATCTTGCCCCATGCAAAGCAATAGTATGTAGATAAGTACTCTTTTCATGATAACCAGTAAGACCCAGCTTTGTATCCGGTGTAGACGAGCAAAACTCCAAGAATATTACTTGCCAAAAAATAAATAATGAAGTTTTTATGAAATCCATATTCTAGCATTTTCATAAGTTCTAGACTATAACTTGAAAACGTCGTAAATCCGCCTAAGAAACCAACAACTCCTATTAAATACCAGGGATTATGAATTTTTATAGAAAAGAAATAAACCAACCCTATTAAGAAACATCCCACTAAGTTAACGGTAAGTGTGGCAAACGGGAACTGCACGCCTGCTTCAAAGGTCTTACTAACTGCCCAACGACATGCCGCACCTACACCTCCACCAATGAAAACCCAAACTATATTCATTCTCGCAGGGTATATTCGAATATAAATTCTATCTCTAATACTCCCTTAGGGTTGTATGATAACACATTAGATATCAAGCCATTTTCATGGTAAAAATACTCTTGTTTTTGATTTACCGTATTGATAGTATTGGCAATCTGACCATATTGATTGTATGAAAAATAGATTTGTGAAAAAGTAGGTTTTTCGCCATAGGATGTAAACCCAGCTGTTTTCATTTTACTGTCTTTATCAAACTCATAACTCATCATTTGCAAAGGTTTACGTTTTTGATCGATAATATAAAGTTGGCTTAGATTACCATTCTCATCATACCGAGCAATATTGGTAGTCCTCGTTATGCTTCCGTCTTGATTTTTTACCACAGCTAAAAAACTATCTAATCGGCCTTCTTTATTTCTGAAGTAACGAGTATTGGTTACAATACTATCCATAGTTTCTCTTAAAAAAAGGACTGTTTTTGTGGGTTTTTCTTCATCCTTAGTGTACCAAAAACTAGTGTTGTTATTTTCTATACCATCCAGGCTATTGCTTACCAGTGTCAGCCCTTTGTTGTTATAAGTCAAAAAAGTCTCATCATAACCAGGCCAACCATTGCATTGCATATCTACTTTTTGATAAGTTAATCGGTATTGTGTATCCAATTTTTTATGATCCAGCAGACAGGTATCCTTGTTATTGGGAAAGGCATGAATGAACTGCTTTTTTTTAACCTCAGCTATCTTGTTTATGCGCAATAACGTAGAGTCATTTTCTTGCGCTATCGTTATACCGTAGCTTAATACGGAAAAGAGTATCAGTATTATTTTATTCATTTTCGCACAAAACACACATCACCCAGTGTGCCATATTTTTTTTGTTTTAATTTTATTTCACCTGCAAAAGCAATCATCGCTGCATTATCGGTGCAATATTCAAATTTGGGAATAAATGCTTCTCCATTGAAATTTGTAGCTAAAGCTTGCAATTTAAATCGTAATTCTGAGTTTGCAGCTACACCGCCGGCAATCCCTATTTGGGTAATTCCGGTGAGTTTCATTGCTTCTTCAAGTTGACTCAACAGATAAGACACAATAGTATGCTGAATAGATGCACAGAGGTCATTAATATTTTGGGGAACGAACTCAGGATCTATCCTTGTCTGTTTTTGCAAAAAGTAAAGAATGGACGTTTTAAGCCCTGAAAAGCTAAAATTAAGCCCTTCCACTTTGGGTGTATTGAAGGTGAATTTTGTTGCATCGCCTTGAGTCGCTAGCTTATCTATAATCGGTCCCGCAGGATAACCCAAATTTAACATTTTACCGGCTTTATCAAACGCCTCACCTGCAGCATCATCTATGGTCTTACCCAACACATCTATAACATAATCCTCTTTAACAACCACTATTTGGGTATGCCCTCCAGACACTAAAAGACATAAAAAGGGCAATTGAGGAGATTTATCTTCAATAAAATGAGCTAAAATATGTGCATCCAAATGATCTACATTTACGAATGGGAGGTTAGCTGACATGGCAAGCCCTTTGGTAAATGAATGGCCTACTAAAAGTGAACCCATCAAACCCGGACCTTGGGTACACGCAATAGCATCTACTTCAGATATCTGAATACCAGCGTTTTGCAAAGCCGTCTGTACCGTTGGCACGATATTAAGTTGGTGTTTTCGACTCGCCCATTCTGGCACCACGCCGCCAAATTCAGCATGTACGCTTTGAGAAGCGACCACATTAGAGCAAATTTTGCCATTTTTCCAAATGGATGCAGATGTATCATCACAGGACGATTCTATACCTAAAATGGTGATATGTGAATTGTTATTTGTATGTTCCAAGGTATGTTTGTATACTTTTAGAATTACCTACATAAAGCGTTGCCAAAAATAGTTAAAATACCGCTTATAACACTTGCAGCATTACTCATGTTTGCATTGCTGTTTTTGGCGTTTGCGCAAACCAAGTGGTTTAAAAACTATGCAACCGATAAAGCAACCCGCTTTTTAAGCAAGGAATTGGGAGTTCCGGTAAGCATTGGTCAAATAGAGCTTAACTATTTTGATGCCCTTACAGCTCATGATTTATATATAGAAGACCAACAGCATGATACCATGATTTATATTGCTGAATTGGGCGTTAATTATGATCTATTCAGCTTCAGTAATGCGCTTATTAAATTAGATAACGTTAGCATTAAAAATGCTAAAGTATACTTAGGTGTTCATAAAGGAGAGCCGGAGCTCAACTTACAATTTTTAATTGATTACTTTACACCACCACCTACTAATAAACCTCGTCAACAGCAGATTATCACCTTTGATAAAGTAGAACTAGAAAATACCATTTTTAGGTACTATAACAAAAACTATAGCGCTCCAGTAAGCAGAGCCTTTGACGAAAATGACATGTTTTTTAAGGGCATAACAGGGCATCTGCATAATTTTGATATCATCAATGATTCATTAAGTTTTGTTATTGAAAACTTATCAGGCACCGAGAAATCGGGTCTACAAATAGATCGCCTTACCGCTAAGAGCATTATCAGCTCTACCACCATGCGATTTGAAAATTTAGAACTCAAAACACCTAAAAGTTACATCAAAGATTACCTTGAGTTTAACTATAGCAGTTACGGAGATTTTTCTAATTTTATAGATGTGATAGCGCTAAAAGCGACTTTTAAGGACGCTGTAATACATACTGACGATATTGCCTTATTCAGCACTAACGTCGCTGTATATAATGAACAAATTAAAGCGTCTGGAAAGGTGTCAGGGACCATCGCAAACATGCGCAGTAAACGCTTAAAATTGGATATAGGCAGCCATACCCGTTTTGTAGGTTCAGCCCATCTTAGAGGTCTGCCTGATATAGAAACAACTGTTTTTGACATAGACGCAAAAAGACTAACCACTAATGCTGTTGATCTTGCGCGAATTGTCGAAATTAACCCTGCACCTAAAGAGTTATTAAATCTAGGTGACATTAGTTATACGGGCACTTTTAATGGTCTGTTAACCGATTTTATTACCAATGCTGAAATAGGGACAGACGCAGGTAATATTACAGCTCACCTACATTACACTCTTTTACCTAACAAAAATGCTGCTTATACAGGAGAAATAAGTAGTACTAATCTTGACTTAGATATGCTGTTAGGACTCCCTAATCTTGGTCCTGCAATTTTTGATCTTAGCCTTAATGGCAGTGGTTTAACACTAGAAACACTCAAAAGCAAAGTAGAAGGAACTATATCACAATTTACGTTTGGAGGCTACTCTTACCAAAATATGCAGGTGAATGGCGATGTTTCTAACTCACTTTTCAATGGAAAATTTGATATTGAAGATCCTAATTTCAACTTCAATTTTAATGGGACGTTAGACGCCAGCAAGCAGATTCCCGAAATAGCCGTTAAGGCGAATGTTTTTGGGATTAATCTTAAAATGTTAGGTTTAGATAACATAGACAATTTTGTGAAGTTTACGGGAGATGTCAACCTTGCAGGCTATAATCTAGACAACTTAAGTGGTACTGTGGCCCTTGACAGTTTTAATCTTTTAAAAGAGGGCAGAAATTACAAGCTAAAAGACATATTACTCACCGCTAATTTATCAGAGAACAAAAGGAATTATACGCTAGTTAGTGACTTAGCCCAAATCAATATAGAAGGAGATTTTTACCCTTCAGAATCTGAGGCTCTAATTGATTTTGTGAAATATATTATCTACCCTGCACAATTTACCAAACCTGACAAAATCCTTAGCAGTAAAAACGTAAGAGTTACCGTCTCGATTGATCAATTTCAGCCTGTATTTAAAGAATTTTTAGGCTCTGTGAGCTTTGACCGCGCGAGTTTGGACGTTACTTACAATCACATTCTTGGTCAAATTAACGGAGAAAACAAGTTTACCAATCTTCGTTACGATGCCATTTCGAGTCCATTTGTCAGCCTTACGCTCAAGAATGGTGGAGAGTTTTCTCCTATTAACTTTGGCATAAACACTGGAGGACTTATACAAAATGATAGTACTATCTTTAATGTATTAAATGCCCATGGATTTGTAAAAGATGGTGAAGTTATTTTTGAAACCACTTCTAAAAAAGACAATGTCCTGGATATTGCGCTTGCTGGGCGTTTCTTATACAGAAATGATAGTGCAATTGTATTTCTGGACAACACCAAGGTAGATATTTATGATAAGTCTTGGGAACTTAAAAACACTGTATTTCCAAATTTAATTCACAGCAACAACATAACAGAATTTAGGTATTTCGATTTTAGAAATGGTGCAGAAATTCTCTTTTTGGATGCATCAATAGGTCTAAATGCGAATAAACTCAATGCCAATTTATCCAATTTTAAACTCAGTAATCTTACTCCTTTCTTGGCAGGTTACGATATTAAAATAGAAGGCACAACCAATGGCTACATCGATATTTCTGACAGAGATGGATTTCCTATTATTGAAGCTGATTTAATAGTCAAAGACTTGCAATTAGACCAAGATACACTAGGTAATTTAAATCTAAAAAGTACGAGCCAAGACGACTTACTTGCCGTAACCATAGATGGAAAAATAACAGGTGGTTTACTTAACGATATGGAAATTGCTGGAGATATCAATTTCGATAGCAAAAAATCTCCCCTGAACCTACAACTAACCACTCAAACCAGTAGTATAAAACCATTTGAAAAATACTTAACAGGACTAGCCTCTGAAATAAGTGGCTTTAGTACCTCTAAAATAGGCATAACTGGCGCGCTCACAAGTCCACAATTACGGGGCACTATGGAGCTAGACAGCCTTGATTTTGTAGTGGATTATATGCAAACTCACTATACCGGGAATGCTATAATTGACATTGATTACAGTTCTTTTAGCATAATTAAATCCGAAATAACCGATAGGTTTGGGAAAAAAGCTGAAGTAGTTGGGGAGGTGACACACAGCAGTTTTCAAGATTTCATCTTTAATCTAAACTTTAAAGACCTACTTGATTTTGAGATAATGAATACCAGAAAAGAAGATAACGACCTCTTTTACGGTACTGCTTTTGTAGACGGCAACATGAAAATAACAGGCCCTTTGGATGACATCTTACTTACCATAAATGCCAAAAGCAGAAAAGGCACTGAAATAGTAATTCCCCTTGAAACATCAGAATCTAGCGGAAAGTTGAGCTATGTGCAGTTTGTCAATTTAAAAACAGACAATAATGGTGTAAGTAACACTATTAAAGCTCAAGCCGGTGTGCGGATGGACTTTAACTTTGAGATAACCAACGACGCAAATATTAAAATGGTTTTTGATGAATTACTAGGCGATAAAATAGAGGCTACTGGTCATGGAAATCTAAGGATGGAAATTAACACCTACGGTGATTTTAACATGTATGGAGGTTTAACCATAGACAGAGGGAGCTACCTATTTACAGCTCTGGACCTAATCAATAAATACTTTACGGTAAAGCAAGGCGGCACCCTTCTCTGGGACGGCAATCCTTATAACGCCCAAATAAATTTAGATGCGATAAAAAGAGAATATCCTGTACCGAGCACACTCATGGCAGGCTCTGTTTCCGCCGACGAGTTAGATGCCTATAACCAAGCTATTCCTGTAGATTGCAACTTAAAACTTACCGGACTTCTGTTTAACCCCATAGTTGATTTTGACCTTACTTTTCCCACTCAAAATAGTTTAAGTGGCAGTGCTTCTAGCGCATTAAATACTGTAATAGATCGCATAAAATTAGATCAAGAAGAGTTAGATAGGCAAGTTTTTGCATTGCTGGTACTAGGCACTTTTATCCCTCCAAGCTTTAGTTCTGCAAGCTCCAATAGCGCTCTCGTTGAAGCCGGCGCTGCCAATACTGGGATCAATAGTTTAAGTGATTTTGCCAGCAGCCAGTTAAATAATTGGCTAGGAAAACTCGATACCAGATGGCAGGTTGGAGTAGATTATCAAAGCACTTATAAAAGCCAAGCAGAGTTGATACTCTCTCTCCGTCGTAAAATTTGGAATGACCGATTAGAAGTATCTTTTTCGGTAGATGCAGTTACGGCAGAAAATAGACCGTATGACATCAGTGTTAAATATGACATAAACGAAGACGGATCACTCAAGGTTCGAGGCTTTCAGAAACAGGCAAACGACCCAACGCTTGGCAATATTACCAACGTAAATACCACCGGTGTTGGTTTGTACTACCGATACCAGTTTGACAATTTTCACTTAAGAAGAAGACAAAAAGATGCGCCTGCTAATAAGAACTAGCGTGTCTGACTATTGAAAATCTGTAGTCAATTTGAATCGAAGAATACGCCCGTTACCGGTATCGCAAATCCAAATAATTCTATTTTTATACGCCACTGCGCTTGGCGAATTGAATTGAGAAAGTCCCTCACCTCTGCCGCCAAAGCTAGATAATTGATATTTGGTGCTTGCTGCACCTGTAGGTGGTTTTACGCCTTCCAGTCCAGTTACCGTAAATTGATAAAGTGAATCTTTACTTTTATCCACCACAAAAATATAGTTAGAACCGTCACCTGTAACCAGCGTAGATACTGGCTGAGAAAATCTTTCAGGGGTAGTTAGGTTACCATCTGCCACGGTGGTATCTGTTTCTACAAGAATTCTAGGTTCGTAGTTAGCTCCAAAATCTGTTTCTATGAAATCAATAATTTGTACTTTAATAGAAGTGTTTTCAGCTATTGAGGTGAATACAAAATGATCAGGACCACCTGCAGATACTTGAGGAGGTTGCACAAAACTAGAAATCCCCATAGGTTTCTTAAAATAATCTCTAAATAAGCCACTTGGGGTGTTTACAGAAACAGGAGTTAGATAGGTGCCATCTGCATCAAAAAGCAGAACTGCATCATCAGGTCCTCCAAATTTTTGAGCATTATTATCTGTGCCCGTGCGGGTTACATAAAATCGATTATCTTCGAGAATCGCTATTTTATTAAACTCGACCTTACTGTCTGAAGACGAGTAAGTACTTTTAAAATAAAAAGGATGAATTATAGTATCAACCACTTGTGCGTATTGCAAACCAAAGGCATTACCCGGTCCGTGCATATCAATTTTATAAATACACGTAAAAGTAAGTGTTTCTCCTGCTTTTAAAATGTCTACGCTGCCAATAGCAAGCAGATCCAGGCGACGGTTTTGAGCTATTGCTTTTACGCCTTGCACCTCTATTCTGCCTAGTATTTTTCCGCTTTCATCTAGGGATATAATTTCTTCTGTAGCATCATCTACCACGTAAATTAGCTCATCAAATCCAGCAATAATATCTACAGGAGACACAAAGCCGGTTAAAGCAGGTTGCACAGGAACATACGCAACTTCTCTCGGGCTGTATGTTGGTATTTCAATAAAATCTGTGTTCGTTTTTTTACCTAAAAATCCGTCACAGCCAACTAGTAAAAAGATACTGCACAGCAAACCCGCATATGTCGTTAGTTTTATCATCAGCGTTTGTCGTTATTAAATGGCATGTGAATTCCAAAAATATGTTGGACACCCATACTGTTGGTAGGATTAATACCGTAATCTATGTACATGGGGTGCACTCCAATTCTCGTTTTAACGCCAAGGCCTGCTGTAGGATAATTTTGACCTTTTACACTTAGCTTGTATCCAAGTCGAATAAATAGAAGATCGCGCAAACCGTATTCCGTTCCAAAGCGAATATTTTCTGCATTATCGCTAGGGTGATTTAACTCCGCAGCGACCAGCAACTTTTTAGTTTCCGTTTGATAAGGCACCAACGAAAAACCCATTTTAAAAATCGTAGGCGTGGTATATTTATCCAGTGACACAAAGGTGCGGTTATACTCCGCTTCTACGTCACTTCCACTCATTTGTGAGTTTCCCCCAAAGTTTTTTACCACAACGGCAAATGTTAAATCCTTGTAATCTGTATTATACAAGAAACCAATATCGCCGGATACTGTATGATTTTTATACGTCGAAATACCTTCGTAAACGTACTTTAAACCTACTCCAATACTGAATCTTTCTGATAATTTCTGCGAATAATTGAGCCCAAGCGCTGTATTGTTGACATAAAACTGCTGTCCAGTTCCATTAGGTTCAAATTCTGTGCGCACTTCCATCGCTCCGCTATTTAGTGAGTTTACCGAGAATGCTAAAACCGCTTCCGACGCTAGTTTTATCCCAAAACTCATAAAGCTTTGTTGAACACCCGCCCCAACGGTATAATTACTCAACGCTATGCCTGTATTCGGTATTTGCACCAATGCTGCAGGGTTATTTTCACCGCTATACAAGTTTCCCTTGTTGGCGACACTTGCTCCAGCCATGCCAAAAGAAGTGGGATTTAAATCATTCTTTAAGAAGCTAAGTGCTGAGAGTCCTGCTCTTTGACCTCCAAAATTAGGTAGGAGTTGGCCAAATGAACTTATGGATAAGACGACTAAAAATATGAGGTTAGATAAACGCACTTTACGATGGCAAAAATAAGCAGCAGGTTTAGAGATTTAAAAGTTTTGCATTAATTATAATGGAAAAGATCAGGGTCCTTATCAACTGGTCTTATTTTCTAACATGTGTACGATCTGCTGATTGCGATAGGCAATCCAGCTATCTGCTATGTGCAAAGCGTATACTTTCCTTTTGAAAGTAAGAAAAGGTTGCTCATAGCTTAATGCTTCCATGAGCTCACTTTGATGCTCAAAATTATCAACCGAACTTACATAATCTTTCATGATACCAAAGGTTACTGAACCTTCTAGCGGCACAAACTCTTGGTAATCATTATTTTTTCTGGTTTCAACGTCAATGTTTTCGGCAGAAAAAACTTCTTCGGTTACTGCATTTACATAGCATTTGTAACCATTTCCCAGAATTTCTGCTACTGCGTTTAGTGTTTCTATCTTCAAATTAAAATATTAAATATGTTTAAGGCCATAAGCTTCTACCTATGTCTGCTCTAAACGGCCAAGGTATCATAGCCAATATGAGCAATAGACCTATTGTGAAATAGATCAGTGCTATTTTGTGTTTTCGGGTAGTTTCAACCGCTTTTTTGCTTTTTGTACGACCTATTTGTATAATAACAGCTGCTAGTACCATCCCAAATACATGCTCTACACTCCAAAATCTGAGCGTTGTATTGCCCATTGTTTCAGCCATGTTAGCAAAGCTAGATGCCCAACCTCGTGCCACATATAACAATAAACCAATAACTACTTGCAAATGCACACTCGCAATAAACAGTGTAGCTGCCATATTGTGATTAGGTGTAAAGTCTTGCTTATGAAGCAAACCTCTTGCTGATTTAGTAATGGCATAGAGGCCAAAAAGCAACACAGCCCATCTTAGTACGCTATGTACAGTAAGTAAAAGTGTATTATCCATTTTTAATCGTTTTAAAGTTGCAAAGTTAGGGTTTTAATTCAAGTTTGGGTCTAAAGGGGAATTAGCCAAGAGAGAAACTTGACCCCCAAGATTTCGGATAGCTAGTTTCCATAAATCTTGGTCATTTATACTGGAATCAAAAATATCTTGAGACTTTAAGTCACCTAAAAGCCAGGCATTTTCTGTTAACTCGTCATCCAGCTGTTGCGGGCCCCAACCACTATAGCCAATAAAAAATTTAACATTTATGGGATCTATCAATCCTTGCTTTATCTGCTCAAAGATTTGCTTGAAGTCTCCACCCCAATAGACATTTTCGCATACGTAAATAGCATCTTGTATATGGCCGTACGTATGGAGACAATGAAAGCTTTGAGGGTCCACCGGACCTCCGCTATATACAGCTTGATTTACGAGATGAAGTTCCTCGAGAATTGCATTGGCCATTAAATCTGTTTTTTGATTCAGCACGAATCCAAAAGAGCCTTTAGCGTTATGTTCAGTAATTAATATCACAGATCTACTGAAATTGGGGTCTGCTAAAAATGGTTCCGAAATAAGTACCTTGCCTTTCATATATGGTATTGATTAAAATCTAGTTTGAGCCTATTCATTTTCAGTAGCAAATTTTAAAAATAAATGGGGAATACTTTAAGGTTGTTTTATAAAAAGTGTAACAAATAAATAATGGAGAAAAGAATTAAAAAAACAATGCCTCCTACGGCTAACCTCTTTTCGCCCTTAGACCACAATTCATATGGACTTTGTTTTACCAATTGATAACTAAGCAAAGCTAATGCAGGAGCGGTGATAAACGACATAATTGTAGCAAAGTTTACCATCTGACTCATACTATTTACCGCATAGGTCAATATAAGCATGGTGCCTAAATAGAGTATGATTTGCCAAAGCAGACTTGATTTTAGCACGTTACCCAAATTCAACTCTTGGCTTATATGCTGCATAACTCTTGGCATAGCATCAAAACAGGTAAGTGTAGTACTAAACATGGTAGTAAATGCAGCTATCGATATTAAGCCGTACGACCAGCCACCTAAGCAACTGGTAAACGCATTTATTAACTGAGCTGCAAAACCACTCGAGCTTGCCGCTAGAACTGTTCTTGTACCGTACATGGTGTTGGCGCCAAGTACTAAAAAACACACGCCTAAAATGGCTGTCCCATAAAATCCTACCTTAAAATCGAAATCTCCTTTAGATTTTTTTATTCCACTAGATAGGGTCCAGATGCTATGCCATATGGCCAAGTCTAACGGCGCTGGCATCCAGCCGACGAAAGCTAGCAAAAAAGTAATATCATTTTTATTGGTTAGTTTAAATACCGTTTTTGCAGCAGGTATTGTCTCACGCTCCATCCCAAATGAAAGCAGGAAAGCAGCAAGTGTAGAAATACTGAGCACGATCATAATAACCTTCATGAGGTTATCCAAGATACTAAACTTTCCAATTCTCAGGATTGCTAAACAAACCGTCAATAAGCCAAATGATAATAAAGCTGGATGTAATGGGACCCCCATATTCTGAATAAGGCCGGAGGTAACCAATGTCACAGCCGCTTGCACCGTAAACATAGTGCTGAGAGAAAGGATGAGTAAAAGTACTACGGCCCACTTACCTATTTTGGCGTATCCTGACACGAGTGATTCTTCTGCTCGTTCGGCATATCGCGGTCCGAGTACAAAAAACGGATATTTAAAGAGGTGTGCTAATACTATTGCGATAATGAGAATATATCCATATTGAGCGCCAGCCTTTGTGCTTTGTACCAAGTGCGAAACGCCAATAGCAGCACCTGCATAGAGTAACCCAGGTCCGAGCGATTTTAGTTTAGAAACCATGCAGCCAAAATAGCAATTTGATTGGATACCCAAATCCTAACTGATTATATCCCAACACAGCATAAAAAAACGGCAGCACTTCAGTGCTGCCGTTTTTAGATAATAGTGTATGTTGCTAATTACCCTATTCTGGTAATAAGATCAGCTACCCTGTTGCTGTAACCAGCTTCATTGTCATACCAACCCATTATTTTAACTGTATTACCTTGAACCATAGTGGTATCTGCATCAAAAATACACGAGTGAGGATTTCCCACAATATCAGAAGAAACGAGTGGATCTTCGCTGTACTCTAAAATGCCTTTAAGATTTGTTTCAGAAGCTTTTTTGAATGCTGCATTTACGTCTGCTACGGTTGTGTTCCCTTTTAAGGTTACTACAAAATCTGTAGCACTGCCTGTAGGAGTTGGTACACGCAATGAATTACCGTTTAGTTTGCCGGCTAAGTGCGGCAATACTAGCCCAACAGCTTTAGCAGCACCCGTGCTAGTAGGAATAATATTAAGTGCTGCTGCACGCGCTCTTCTTAAGTCCCTGTGCGGAGCATCTAATAAGCGTTGGTCACTGGTATAAGAGTGTATAGTGGTCATAAAGCCGCTTTCTACACCAATTAAATCATCTAGCACTTTAACCATAGGAGCAAGACAATTAGTCGTGCAGCTAGCGTTAGAAAGGATAGTTTCGTCACCTATTAATGTATCATCGTTTACGCCCAAAACCACTGTTTTGATATCTCCGGTTGCTGGAGCAGAGATTACTACTTTTTTAGCACCTGCTTCTAAGTGTTTACCTGCTCCCTCAGGAGAAGTAAAAAACCCTGTGCTTTCAAGAACCACATCAACGCCAAGTGCTGCCCAAGGAAGGTTAGCTGGATCACGTTCTGCAGTTGCGTGTATTTTAATGCCATTCACGATAAGGAATTCCTCGTTATAATCTACTGTGCCGCTAAACTTACCTTGTACAGAATCGTATTTAAGCAAGTGTGCAAGTGTTTT
>OCVQ010000077.1_pt1 | contig 82098 bp, 74 predicted proteins | sample 1539061 | NCBI WGS metagenome assembly OCVQ01 (sample SAMEA3355526, study PRJEB22509) | marine metagenome | biome: marine; feature: river plume; material: water | place: USA | collected 2010-08-08 | depth 0.5 m | reverse complement strand
TGCGCAACACCCGATCTTCAAACATTCTCACTACCCGACTCTTGGGATGATGATCGGGATCAAAACTTTCGCGCTCCAAAACTTTGTGGTAAATCTCAACGTAAATTTCAGCGAGGTGACGCATTGAAAGCTCTTTTGCTCTCTCAAGACCACCTTGTCGCAGTCGCTCAGAAAGTTCTTTGTCACCAATCACTTTGGCTAAACCTTCCGTCAAACCTCCAACATCACCTGGCTCGACCAACCAGCCGTTTACATCGTGAGTCGCAACGTTTCGATAACCCTCAAGTGAGCTCGCCACCACCGGCGCTCCAGCTGCCATCGCCTCGAGTACAACAATCCCAAATGACTCACTGTGCAATGACGGAGCACAAAAGACGGCACACTTTGCGAGTCTGTCGATCTTTTCAGCATCAGTGATTCTCCCAAGCCACGAAATGCGATGGTCATGGGCGTATTTTGCTTTGAGCTCGGCGATACCTTCGCCGTCAGATGCAATCCAAAGTTCGGTGTCATCCGAGAGTTTTTCAAACGCTTCTAACAAAGTTGCGAGACCCTTACGCGGCTCATATCGACCACAGAAGAAAATGGCTTTTGATTCACCGCGAGAAATCTCTGGACGAAGATACAAATCGCTTTCGATTCCGTTGAAAAGAATTTCGTATTCACCACCGAGATAACGATGTGCAAGCTCTTGGGCTTGCGGTGATACTGCAATTCGCGCGTCTAAAAAGTCTGCGATCCAATTCACACCTTTGCTTAAACGTCCATACCATGCGATATCTCCGGCGGCATGAAACGTTCCGATCATCGGCGCAAGTCGCAACAACAACGCCGTCACGGTTGGGCCTGGTGCGATCGGTTCATGCAAGTGCAAAACATCAAACGCTTCATCATTGATTGCGCGAATTGTGCGCAACGCCGCCGATGGATCCGGCGCCAATGGAACTATCGAGCCATTCGCCGCCGTTGGCAAGCTGTTTCCAAGTGGAGTTACAAACGGTTCAGGTGGTGGACCATCACAAGGTCCAAGCACACGGGCTTCATGACCCATCTTGCGCAATTCTCGTGCAAGACCAAGAACTTGTGACTGCACGCCACCTGGAATCGTCAAACTGTACGGAGAAATTATTCCGATGCGCAGCATTTTTTTACGCACATACCGAGAGCCGTAATGCGAACTCGTCGCTGAGTCAGATGCGCTTTCCACCGCCTATACGGTACGACCACTGCGACTAGTTTGAAGGTATGTCTTCGCAAGAGAGTTTTCGGCCTGCTTTATCAATTGTTGCAGTTGCTAAAAAACGCTCCACAATTCTGGATCTCGCCCGTCGTGCAGAAGAGATGAATTTTGCTGGCATCGCTTGCCCAAGCCTTGGCGCAACGATGGGACTCTGCGTTTCACTTGCTCATGTCACGAGCAAAATTAAATTTTGGACTTCAATCCAACCTATTTATTACAGCCATGCAATTGAGATGGCTAATACTGCGGCCCACATCCACGAAATCTCGAATGGCAGATTCGGACTCGGACTTGGTGTGAGCCACGCACCCGTCGTCAGTCGACTCGGGGCAAACTCGTCGACACCGATTGCCGACATCAAAAGTTACGTCGAAGCGATGCGCGCGCAGTCCAGATTTTCAGGCGAACTACCACCCATTTATTTGGCGGCATTGCGCAACAAAATGCTGGCTGTTGCCACCGAAATTTCTGAAGGTGCGGTCTGGGCTAATGCCTCGCGAAAAAGCATTTCAGGTCAGGTTGCTCTCATTCCTGAAAATCGTCGTAACGAGATGTTTCTTGCAAATATGATTCCGACAGTTATTTGTGACGATGTCAACTCTGCGCGCGACGTGCACCGAAAAACGCTCACGGGTTACGCAACTCTTCCTAATTATCGCAACTACTGGCGCTCGTGCGGCTACGGCGAACAGATTGATGCATTTGAAAAAGTTCTGGCCAGTGCAAAGCCCGAAAATCGCGCCACCGAACTCATCGCCTCAATGGATAATGAATGGCTAGATGATTGCACCCTCTCAGGCGACGCCGACACCGTTCGCGAGGGACTCTATTCGTGGTCGCAGTCTGGTGTTCTGCCGATTGCAGTTATGTCTTCAACTTCGGGTGGACAGGCTCAAGCGATCAGTCAACTTTTTGACGCGTTTGCATAGCCACTCGATCGCTCGGCCAGTTGGGCTGAAACAAGTGCCACTGATCCGGCGCACGACGAATTAAGGCTTCGATTTCGCTCACGAGTTCTTGCGAGACTCTGGTCATGTCTTCGCGCAAAGAACCTTTTCGTTCAAGGTTGATCGCCGGCCTCACGACAGTTTCGTGTTGATCAAGACCTCTGCCGAAATAAGTTCCAAGTGGCAGCAAAGTCGCACCCGAGCGCAATGCAAAAAATGCAGGGCCCGCTGGAATGCTCGTACGCTCACCAAAAAATTCAACATCAACTCCGTTGCCTTGTAGATCGCGGTCGCACAGCAATGCGACTATCTGGTTGTTCGCCAATGCTTCTTGCACTGCAACTCCGGCATTGTCATCTAGCGGAATCACATCTACGCCGTAGCTCTTGCGCAGATCAACGAACATCGCAAAGAGTCTCTCTGACTCAAGTTTCTCGACAACAGCATGCAGACGATGACCTTGGTGAATCAACCAACGGCCCGACCACTCCCACCCTCCAAGGTGTGGCAGGGCCAAGATCACTCCTTTGCCGTTCTTCAACCCGTTTTGAATGTGCTCAAAACCACTTATCTCAATTTTTGCGTCAATCGCTTTTTTGTTTAAACCTGGAAGTCGAAAAGTTTCAATGTAGTAGCGCGCGTAACTCTCATAGGCTTTTTGAACGGTACGTCGCAATCTGCGTCCACTCAATGATGGGTCAACGCGTTGCATGTTGCGCCCAACAATGTCGCGCTTACTGCGGATGAACACACAAACAATCGGCACCAAAACTGCACTCAATGCGGCAATAAAATTTGGCGGAATTAATTTTGTCAACCTAGAGACAACTCGATAACCAAAAATTATTAGCGCATCCGCGCGCGACCCTGTCTTTTGTTGCGGGTTCGTTGTCACTGCACTCGACGGCGACGAGTCACACGAAGTCGTCGGTCAGCACGTTGCGCTCTGCGCGAGGCTCGCCTGGATTGTCGCAAAGCAACTCTCTCAGCAGCGGCAGGCGCAACCGCGGCTTGATTCCAGACTTTGAAGAACCGCTGCACGGCGGTGATCGTGACGAGCACGAGCATCAAAATCATCGTCCAAAAAAGCATCGAATCAAACAGCAAACCAACGCACAACAAGATGATCCGCTCGGCTCTTTCCATTAATCCACCCTTGGCCGTCAAACCCAAGGCCTCGGCTTTTGCTCGTTGATAAGAAATCAGTGATGAAACAGCCATAACTGCAAAAGGCAAAACAGCCGCATGCGCACCTCGTTGCGAAGCCAAGAACCACGCCACGCCACCCAACAGAACTGCATCGGTAACTCGATCAATCGTTGAGTCAAAAAAAGCGCCACGTTGACTGCTTTGGTTCGACGCCTTAGCCAACGCGCCGTCCAATAAGTCTGGCAAGGCCGCAAGCACAACCAACAACAGTCCAAGTCGCAAAGCGCCAAGACCAATCGCAACCGCGGCACCACAGGCCACAACCAGACCGATCAGTGTCAAGTGGTCTGGTGAAAGTTTGGTACGTCGCAGTTGTTCGCCGACTGGCTTAACTACGCGTTCAACTTGGTGGCGAAATCTGCCATCGAACATCGTTACAGCCTAACTCTCAGGATTTGATTCGACTAGACACTCAACAATTCGTGCGTCAACGGCGTCAATCAAAACCAAACCACGCATGAGCGGTGGTTCTTGTGCGCTGTAACACATCACGCGCCAAGTCGGACGACTTCTAAAACCTCGCCAGACTTGTTGTGCTGAAGCGTGCCCAACTGCAAAATCAACCGCACGAGTCGCGTGCACTAGAGCCAACTTTTCATCTACCGTCATTCGCCACGATGCCGACAATGAAAACAAACCAACTACGGCCAGCAAAATTGCCGCTCCTAAAAAGCCGCTACTCACAAGACCCGAGTCACTTTCTTTTTGAACAAACCACAACCAACCCGACAACACACTGATCAACAAATAGAGCGCACCCGGAATTCGACGTCGACTGTTATCGGGAAACTTATATGGTCCGACAAATGCCGAGACATTTAAATCGGCTGGTAACTCGTCACGAATTTCGTTCGCATCACTCGACGGTTTATTTGAAGTCTCATCGTTTTTCATTTCTGTTTCATTTCTGGGCAATCCATGCTTTACGGATGCGATCGGCGCTCACGTCTAGAGCTTCAGGCAGAATTTTGGTATTCGCAGTCGTGACCATGAAGTTTGTATCTCCACCCCATCTACCCACGATGTGCACGTGCAGGTGTTGCGCAATGCTGCCACCGGCGGCGGCGCCAAGATTGATGCCCACGTTCATCGCCTCGGGGTTATAAACCGACTTTAAAACTTTTACACCCGTGGTCACTGTCGCCCACAACTCTGTCGTCTCTTCACTTGTCAAATTTTCAAGTTCAGCAACTTCGCGATGCGGAACGACGAGAAGGTGCCCAGATGTATACGGGAATGCGTTCATCAATGCAAACACTTTTTTTCCACGATGCACGATGTAACTCTGCTCGTCTGTCATATCACTTTCTAAAATCTGTGAAAACACCGACTTCTCAGATTGTTTTTGCGCACCTTGACCGTGCACGACGTAGTCGGCTCGCCAACCATTCCAAATGCGCTCTAGCACGAGATTGCTCTTAGTTTGATTTCACGCATTTATATTTTGCCCAACGTCGGCTGCAAGTTGCAGCAAGAAGTCTTCGACCGCTACGTCGCGACGAACTTCGCCGCCACGAGGGTTCACACCGACAGTTGAGTTGGCAACGTCATCGTCACCGACAACCAAAACATAAGGGATTCTTTCTAACTTTGAAGCCCTAATTCGCTTGCCGAGTTGTTCATCAGCCACAAGTTGATCGACGCGATAGCCGGCTTTAACTAAGCGCTCTGTAACTTTTGCTGCATACTCTTCGTGCGCCGACGCAACCGCTAACACGCGCACTTGAACCGGAGCCAGCCATGTTGGAAATGCGCCACCGTAATGCTCGAGTAGAACACCAAAGAATCTTTCAATTGAACCGAACAACGCACGATGCAACATAATCGGACGCTTTCGCGAATTATCTGTGCCGATGTATTCAAGACCGAATCTCTCTGGCAAATTGAAGTCGCATTGAATTGTGCTCAACTGCCACTTGCGACCAATTGCATCGCGCACATCTATGTCGATCTTTGGTCCATAAAACGCCGCGTCGCCTGGCGACACGGTGTATTGCAACCCGTGACGATTCAACGCTTCCATCAAGGCATCGGTTGCTTTTTGCCAAATCTCATCTGAGCCAACCGATTTTTCGGCGTTGCGCGTGCTGAGTTTGAAATCAAAGTCGTTGAAGCCGAAACGTCGCAACACGCTTAGAACGAAATCTAAGAGCGATGCAATTTCGTCAGCCATCTGTTCTTCGGTACAAAAAATATGACTGTCGTCTTGAGTGAAACCACGAATGCGCAACAAGCCGTGCAGAGTTCCTGCACGCTCGTATCGATAGACCGTGCCCAGTTCAAAAAGTCGAAGAGGTAGCTCGCGATAACTACGTTGACGATCTCGGTAGATCAGACAATGCATTGGACAGTTCATCGGCTTTGGGTAGTAAGTGCCGTTGTCCATCTCCATCGGCGGATACATGCCGTCTTTATAGAACTGTAAATGGCCGGAAGTTTCAAACAAGTGCGAGTTAGCCAAGTGAGGTGTGAATACAAATTTGTATCCACCGTTTTGGTGACGCTCTCGTGAATAGTCCTCCATCAGTTTGCGAACGATTCCACCCTTTGGGTGCCAAACCGCAAGACCGCCGCCCAACTCTTGAGGAAACGACAACAGATCCATCTCAACTGCGAGACGACGATGATCACGCTTTTCGGCTTCTTCGAGTCGATGCAAGTGTTCGGCTAGCGCCGACTTGGACTCCCAAGCAGTGCCATAGATGCGCTGGAGCATCGGCCCTTTTTCATTACCACGCCAATACGCGCCAGCAACTTTCATCAACGCAAAGTGACCCAATCGACTCGTTGATGGCACATGCGGCCCACGACAAAGATCGACAAAATTTTCGCTGTTGCGATACACACTCACCGCATCGGCGCTACCCGCTTCAAGTGCATCGCTCGAGTCGGCATCGCCTTTTGTGACTCGCTCGATGATCTCACATTTGTATGGTTGATCTTTGAAAACTTTGAGCGCGTCTTTTGCCGACATTTCAGAACGCACAAACGGCTGATCTGCGGCGACAATTTCTTGCATCTTGTCCTGAATTGCGACTAAATCGGCATCACTAAAAGTTTTGTTATTTGGAAGTTCGAAGTCATAATAAAAACCATCCTCGATGGCTGGCCCAATCGAGAACTTCGCGCCTTCAAATAGTTGAACGACAGCCTGAGCCAAAACGTGGGCCGTCGAGTGTCGAAGCACGTGGCGACCAGGGTCTGAGTCTGCTGTGATTATCGAAACTTTTACACCGTCTCTCAGCGCAACACCCAGATCGGCTTCGACTCCGTCAATTGTTGTCGCGACTGCCGCTTGGGCAAGCCTCTTGCCAATCGCCAGGGCAAGATCAAGGCCCGTTGAACCGACAGGTAGTTCACGAGTCGAATCGTCGGGTAGACGAATTGAAATCATTGAACTACTGCTTGTCACGCCTTCAGTCTAGATTGCGGCAGTTTTAAATGTGGGTTCGATTAGCGCTAGAACGCTTTGGCGCGTAGTCGTAGACGTACTCTTGTTTTGTTAGTGCCTGAATTCGCACCATTATTTCGTCAGTCAACTGACGCAAAACATCTGGGTCATCAGCGCGCGCCAAATATTTTTGCGTATCTATCGGACTACCAATCTCAATTTTGCAGTGTTTGCCAAACTTAGGCATCACAGTGTCAGGCGCCATTATTTCACTGGTGCCGGTAATGCCAACCGGAAACACGGGGCACCCAAATTTGAGTGCGAGACGAGCAGCCCCAGTGCGACCTTTATACAAATTTCCGTTGCGACTTCTGGTTCCTTCAGGAAAGATTCCGAACAACTCACCCCGAGACAACACAGCCTCAACTGCAACCATTGCGGATGTAGCACTCTCGCCACCCGTGCGATCTAGTGGGATCATTCCGATTTTTGTGAACAGCCAACGTGTCTTGAAAGAGTCCATGTATTCGCTTTTGCCGACGACCGACATATTGCGTGGCGAATAAGTGAGCAGAAAGACCGAATCTAGAAAACTGATGTGATTAGCGCACAAAATCGCTGCACCCGATTTTGGAATCTGGTCAAAACCCACGAGTGAGAACTTCCAAAGTCGCTTAACAAAAAATCTTACGAACGGCCTAAATCGTGTTTGAAATTTTGTTGCACCAACATATTTTGTTGGGTCAAAACTTGCTTTGCGTTGCCGACGCCAGAGCTTCATGACTAAATTTCAACCCCCAAGAGTTGAGCTGCTCTTGCAACACTCTGGCCGCGCTTGGCCGCATCGTCAATCGCAACTATTGCCATCGGTACATTCAAGTCATCATCAAGTGCTTGGCGAGTTTCTTCAAGTGCCGCACTTCCGTCACCGGCACTCGCCTGCGACCATAAATTGAGACGCGCATGTGCGCTTGGCATCGCTGTCGAGTCCCACTCCCACTCACGTCTGTAGTGGTTGGCAATCAAAGCCAGGCGAATCGCTCGCGCGTCGTGTTCTTTGCGCAACCGATCAACAAACTCAAGATTGCCCAAACTCTTTGACATTTTGCTGCCATCCATAAACACCATGGCTACGTGCATCCAGTGTTTAACAAACAATTCTCCTGTTGCAGCTTCAGACTGCGCACGCTCACATTCGTGATGAGGAAAAATTAAATCACTGCCACCGCCATGCAGGTCAATGGTTGTTCCGAGTTCACGAAGTGCGAGGGCTGAACATTCGATATGCCAGCCAGGGCGACCCGGCCCCCACATCGTGTCCCAACTTGGCTCATCGGCCGCAGATGGTTGCCACAAAACAAAATCAAGTTGGTTGCGCTTGTGTGGATCTTCAATGTGCCCGCCACGCTCAGCGGCAAAGCGCAACATCGTCTCATTGTCATAATTTGAAACACTGCCGAACGATTCGAACTTGGTTACGTCAAAATAGACACTTTGACCAGCTTGATACGCGAAGCCACGGTCCAAAACCATGCCAATGAACCCGCGGATGTCTGAAATCGCAGACGAAGCACGAGGAGTGCTGAATACATCCAACACATTCAGGGCCTTCATGTCTGCATTAAATCTTGCTTCTTCGCCTGCCGCTAAATCTAAATAGTGCACACCCAACTCGCGAGCCTTGGCAAACAACGGATCATCAACATCCGTGACATTGCGAACGCACTTAACTGTGTGGCCAAGATCGATCAAGCGCCTTTGCAACACGTCATACGATACGAATGTAAACGCATGACCGATATGAGTTGCGTCGTATGGCGTGATGCCACACGTATACATCAAGACTTGCTTATCGGGCGCAAACTCAACAACACGTTTTTTTGCCGTGTCGTACAACTTCATCGTCAAGCAGCACCGCCGCGATCGGGTATTCCGGTGAGGCGCGGAGCAACTCTTGTTTTGTATCTAACGTTCAACTGCAACAGAACTGCAGTAAACGCCTCAATCGCCAAAGCGTTCGAAAGGCTTCCTGCGTTCAGCGGACGACAGCCGGGGAACTTCGAAACAATTTCAGAAACTGCAGCAGTCGCAGTCGGGTCGTCCGAACAGATCAAAACATCGCTGTCCACATCGTGGCCAAGCCTGCCCAATTCTGTTGCAGGCAGATGTTGAAATGCTGCCACGACACGCGACAACGGAATTTCGGCTTGAACATGAGCGGCAATGCTTCCGCGCGGCGGCACAAGTGGTTGAAACTCTTTGCCTACTCTTACGAGCGCATTCGCCATCGTCACAACAATTTTTCCGGCCAAGTCTTGTGTGTGCTCATTGACAACTGTCGCCGCCGAGTCCCACGGCGTGGCAATCACGACAAGTTCACACTTGGCGGCCTTGTCATTGTCGCCACCAGAAAGTTTCAACTTAAAGTCGGGCCATTTTTTAATCAGCTCATCACAAACTTTTTGAGCACGATCAGCATCTCGAGAGCCCAACACCACTTCATAACCAACAGACGCCAATCGAAGCCCCAAAGCGCTTCCGGCAGGACCTGTGCCTCCAAGAAAACCGATACGCATACTTGGCAACGCTACCCATCGGCACCGTTCGCAAACGAGTTATTAGCGCAAGTAACTGGCTTAACGGTGGTGCTCAGAAGTGGCGCAACTCAAAACCCCGCCCCGACCAACTACCGTTGAGCGCGTGGGAATTCTTTCAGGCAAGAACATAGTCATCACCGGTGTTTTGACCGATGCGTCGCTGGCTTTCGGAGTGGCACAACTCGCCCAACAAGAGGGAGCGAAAATCGTGCTCACCGGTGCAGGCCGAGGTCTTTCAATCACACAACGTGCCGCAAAAAAACTTTCAACACAAGTTGAAGTCATTGAATTTGACGTCACAGTCGAAGAACATGTTGTTAGCGCACGAACAGAAGTCGAAAAACATCTCGGACGCGTGGACGGAGTACTCCACTCAATTGGTTTTGCTCCAGCTGCATGCCTTGGCGATGACTTTATGGCCGCAAGTTGGCAAGATGTCTCAACCGCGATGCAGATCTCTGCATATTCGTTGAAGACTTTGGCTGATGCATTCGTTCCTTTGATGACAGCTGGTGGCTCAATCGTCGGATTAGATTTCGACAACACGGTTGCGTGGCCGGCTTACAACTGGATGGGTGTCGCCAAATCGGCTCTTGAAAGCACCAACCGATACTTGGCAAAGGCTCTCGGACCAAAAAATATTCGCTGTAATTTGATCGCTGCAGGCCCAATTCGCACGATGGCCGCAAAATCGATTCCGTCGTTCAGCGCGTTTGAAGATATTTGGGGAGATCGAGCTCCACTCGGCTGGAATGTGAACGATTCAAACCCAGTTGCCCGCAGCACTGTTGCACTTCTAAGTGATTGGTTCCCGGCAACAACTGGAGAAATCATTCATGTTGATGGTGGTTTCCACTCGACAGGTGCTTAGTTAGAACTAAAAACTTATGAGAAAATTTTTGGTTGGGTTTGTCTCATTTGCGATTTCGTTTTTCAGTCTTGCTATTCATGTCGAAGCCAAATCAATTGAAGTCAAGTCACAAGTCGAACCGCTGACGATTACTGCAGCCACAACAGACACGGCCTACGAAAGTCAATGGGCTTTGCAAGCATCAAAAGTCAGCGATGTTTGGCCAACAACAACAGGCTCTGGAGTAATCGTTGCAGTCATCGACTCGGGGTCTGGACCAAACCCAGACTTAGACCAAAATTTATTGCCTGGCCGAACAATCACACGCGGTCGCATCACTGACAACGCGGCAGACGTAGACATAATCGGGCACGGCACTCATGTTGCGGGAATAATCGCTGCCCGAAGCAACAACAACATCGGCATCGCGGGAGTTGCACCAAGCGCACAAATTTTGCCGATCAGAATTCTTGACTCTCGCGGTGACGGATCAGATAGTGACCTAGCTCTCGCGATTCGATACGCATCGGATCAAGGTGCTCGAGTAATCAATCTTTCGCTCGGCGGCACAAACCAAACCGCTGCATTGCAGGGTGCGCTCGAGTATGCCGCTAGTAAGGGCATCTTGGTCGTCGCTGCCGCAGGCAACGGTGGTCTGACTGCGAGCACGACTTTTCCTGCAGGAAATGATCTGACGATCGCTGTCACCGCTGTGGACCAGACATTGAACGCTCCATCATTCACACAACGGGGCACCTACATCGACATTTCGGCACCTGGCATCAGCATCTGTTCGTCGATTCGCTTTGACGCAATCGTCGACGTTTCACGTCGTTGCGCCGGCGTTACTGAGCCTTACGCATTGATGAGTGGCACCTCAATGGCGGCCGCATTTGTGAGCGGCGTCGCCGCATTAGTTTTCAGTGCAAAACCTGAATTCAATGCACAACAAGTTCGTGAAGTAATTATCGCCACTGCACAAGACATCGGCGAACCTGGTCGTGATCAAACATTCGGTGCTGGAGTGATCGATGCCTACGCAATTTTCAAGGCACTTGGTTTCTTTCCTGACAAGATTGTGTTTCCGACTGTCTCATCGTTGGGCAGAGTTGGACAAGAGGCTGTCGGCGGCACTGTGCAGATTCCAGAAAGCGAAAGACTGCAGTGGTATCGATGCCTAGCGCCAGGCGAAGCAACCTTGACAATACCGATGGACTGCTCGGCCATTGCTCAGGCACAAAGAAATATTTACATTCCAACACGAAAAGACTTAAATTCATTTTTAAGATTCGGCACGCTCATCTCAATTGGCGGAACTCCTCAGATGCGCTTTTCCGAGACGACACCCAAGATTGCCGCAATCTGGACAACCAACACAACTCTTGAAGTTGACATCAAAATTGCAATAAAAGACTTGATCGAAAGTGTTTCAAACGGCGCAGAGTCTGCTCGCGTGATTAGCGGCCCATGCACAATTCGAAAAAATGTTTTAACGACTATCCAAAGCGGCAATTGTCAGATAAGAATTTTCGCAGCCGCAAAAAACCCATACGCAAAACTTGCTCGAACTGTCAACTTGATAGTTGTCGCGAAAGCCAGATCAAACAATGACTAATCGTCTGGCAAGAGAAACAAGCCCGTATTTAAAGCAGCATCAAGACAACCCTGTCGACTGGTTCAGTTGGGGACCAGAGGCGTTTGCCGAAGCACGCGAACGCAATGTCCCTGTTTTGCTTTCGGTTGGCTATTCAGCCTGTCACTGGTGCCACGTAATGGCCCACGAATGTTTTGAAGATACAGAGACGGCATCAGTGATGAACAGGCTGTTCGTAAATATAAAAGTCGATCGTGAAGAAAGACCAGATATTGACGCTCTCTATATGGATGCGGTGCAGGCAATGTCGGGGCGAGGTGGATGGCCGATGACCGTGTTCATGAGTCCGGAGGGTCAACCATTCTTTGGCGGCACATACTTTCCGAAACCTTCGTTTCTTAAACTGATGAGCGCAATTGACGACGCTTGGCGCAATCGCCGCTCAGATATTGAAAACAATATTTCGGCACTCGTCGAGTCTCTAGGTCGCACAGCTGCTGTAACTGCCGACGATTCTCTACCCGGCCGTGAACTTGTGGCAGAGGCTTGTGCACAATTCGAAAATTCATTTGACGCCAAGTGGGGTGGCTTTGGTGGCGCACCAAAGTTTCCGAGCACGATGAATCTTGACTGCATCATTCGCAATTACATCGACAACCCAACTCCAGCGGCGAAAAATATAGTCACCACATCTTTGGACGCCATGGCATCAGGTGGCATGTATGACCACATCGGCGGTGGATTTTCTCGCTACAGCGTTGACGAAAAATGGTTGGTGCCACACTTTGAAAAGATGCTTTACGATCAAGCGCTGTTGCTTCGCGTGTACACACATGCCGCCGTGTTGTTCAAGAGCGAAACTTACAAACAAATTTGCAGCGAGATCATTGAATACGTACTTCGTGATCTGCGACATCCTGACGGTGGCTTCTTTAGTGCCGAAGACGCAGATTCGCTTGACGATCAGGGTCACTCGCATGAGGGGCACTTCTATGTCTTCACCCCCGACCAACTGCGCACAATCTTGTCGCCTGATGAATTTGAAGTTGCTTGCGATCACTACGAAATTACTCAGACAGGAAACTTTGAAGGCAAGAATATTCCGAGCAGATTAAATCATCGAGGCGACTTCAAGCGCTCGCCAAAAATAGATGCGATTCGTGCGAAGATCTTTAATGCGCGCAACCAACGCACTCGCCCACTTTTAGACGACAAAGTTCTCACCGAATGGAATGCGATGATGACTGCTTCGCTGGTTGAAACAGCGACTTTATTTAACGAACCCACCTGGCTGTTAGTAGCTGAACAAAATGGAGAATTCTTGTATCAGCAACTAAGAGTGCTTGATCACGAATCAAAACGTTTTTTCTGGAAGCGAAGTTGGCAAGAGTCCGGAGAACCCCAAGCCCGACATCGTGCACTAGCTGCAGACCTCGCCCACCTAATAGATGCGTTCACTCGCCTTGGTGAAGCCACAGGCAAGGCAATTTGGATTTCTCGGGCTTGCGAAGTCGCCGATGAGCTTGTTGCCAACTATTGGGATGAAACAAACGGTGGCCTTTTCACCATTGCCCAAGACGGTGAACAACTCATTGTCCGCCAAAAAGATCTTCTCGACAACGCAACACCGTCGGCAAATTCAACTGCAGCCAATGCCCTGCTGCGACTAGGCGCCATAACGGGCGCCGAACGTTTCACTTTAAAAGCACACCAGATCTTGAGATTGTTTACGCGAATTGCAGCAGGAGCCCCAAGCGCTTTTGGCAACTTACTCTTGGCGGTGCATTTGCTGCATAAAGGAATAACTGAAATCGCAATCACAGGTGATAAACCCGAACTTGTCGCGCACGTCAAAAAACAATGGTTGCCAAACGCAGTGCTGTCATTTGGCGAACCAATTGATTCGCCATTGTGGCAAAATCGGCCGTCTGGGTTCGCCTTTGTGTGTCAAAACTATGTCTGCAGCGCTCCCGCGCAGTCAATTGCCGAACTCGATCGAGCCCTGGCAACTATTTAGTAAAGCCACCCTCGTGAATAATCTCCGAGGGCTTGCGTCGAGATCGTCTTGCACTCGCCCCTTTTTCGCTTGCTTTTTCTGGCATCGGCCAGCCGAGCGCAACAGCGCCGATTAATTGCATTTGTTCGGGAACATTGAAATCACTCCGTAATTTTTGTTCGCCACTGAAGACACCAAAAAACAACGCACCCAAACCAACATCGTGGGCCGCGAGTAACAACTGCATCGTCGCAAAAGACGCATCAACTGTCCAATATGGTGTTGGCCAATTCTCGATGCTTGAGCCCAACTTGGTCGACGCTTTATCGGGCTCGCTGTAACGCTCGAGATAAGCATTCGGATCGGCAAACGCCAAAGCGATCACTGGTGCATCTAATAGATGTTGCCATCGAAAAGTTGCCCGCTTTTCTTCGGGAAGTGTGACATTCCAAAATCGATTCGTATCTTCATTCTGCAAAACAAGCAGGTGCCAACCTTGCGCCTTGCCCGCAGACGGGGCCCAAGATGCAATCTCGACGATGCGATTCAAGAGTTCGGCATCAACCGACTTTTTTTGAAACGCGCGCACCATTTTGCGCGAGCGAGCGCAGTCCGCAAACTGCATGTCAACTGTTTAGTGCTTGCCGAGTTTCAGCAAGTTCTCGGTCATTGTCCAGCCGTGCACAACAAGTGCACCAGATTTCTTGGCTGAAACACTCTTGAACAATGCGGTCACATCCGCGGGGGCTTTGCCCGGCTTTGATGATTCAAAATCTAAAAAGCCGCTTTGACCATTGCTCTTAATCACGAATGACTGTTCGTCATAAGTTGATTCACATCCAAAGCGTCTTGCAAGCCTTTTGCCCCATGCTCGCTCTTCGCCAACCGCACGATGATCAGGTCGAGGAATCAACTCGGTGAGAGATTTAAAAGCCTCAAGCGCATCGACTGAAACAAAGCGTGAACCGACAACGACATCTTCATCTGGAAAAGCCATCAACGCGCGATGATACGCCTCGCTCATAAGACCTTTGAGAATCTGATCACGCTTCGACGTGCGCTTGACACTCAACATTCCGAGCAAAACGCACGGAGTGCCACCGATTCGCTCAAGTGTTGAAAACATAAATCCGTGGAGTTTGCCGTCAAGTTTTGCACTTGCAAAAAGAACCCAATCTTCTTTGGCTTTTGAAATTGCACCAATGCCGAAAGCCCCACCCATCGCAGCAAGATCATCAAGGTCTGTATCAACCAGTGCCGAAGCATCAATGGTTTTCACAACAAGCGACATAGCCCTTATAGTCTGCCAGCAAAAATCTCGATTTCCGATGGGACTGCTAATTACTTTGACTAGACCTCAGCCGATGTAGACACTGTTGCCATATGAAGCGCGCAACACTCCAATCGCGCGATCAATGTCAACGTTGAATTCTGGAGCAAGGCGCAGACTCTTGCCACCTGGCATATGCAACTGCACTGGCGTCAGCCCGCTGTGGTCTTTCAAAAGTTCTTGCAAGTTGATGATGTCTTCTTGCGAGAGTGATCGTCCAGCCAGCTCAATATGCAGACTCATGTCGTTGGCGCGCATCGGCTCGACAATCTTCAACTCTTGGGCATTAAACGAAACACGTGAGTCATCTCGCTTGTCGAGCCTTCCACGCACCGTAATAATTGAATCTTCTTCGATCAGATGACCGAAACTGGCATAAGTCTTAGGAAATATATTGACATCAATGTTGCCTTGCAAATCTTCAATCGTGATCACCGCCATTTGATCACCCTTGCGCGTGAATTTTCGATCCACCGCAGTAATCACACCGCCAAGAGTCAAGTAAGCGCCATCGGCTTTGTCTTCCAAATCGGCGAGCGAACATTCGACTTTTCGTCGCAACTGACCCTCAACTCCACGAAGCGGATGATCTGAGACGTAAAGCCCCAGCATTTCACGCTCAATTTTAAGTTGTTCAGACTTCTCGTAATTAATGTTCGGAATCTCAATCTGTTCTGAGAAACCAGATCGATCGCCTCCCCCATCATCAAACAAACTCATCACGCCCTGGTCTCGCTCGCGACGACGATTGAGTGTGTTTTCGATAATTGATTCGAACACGAGAAATAATCCTTTTCGTGGGTGCCCGAGTGAATCAAACGCGCCAGCTTTGATCAGCGACTCAACGGTTCGTTTGTTCAAAGTTGAAATTGGAGCACGATCGACAAAGTCATAGAAAGATGTGAAAGGACCATTCGCCCGTCGATACTCAACAAGTTGACCAATCAATGCTTCACCTACGTTGCGAATAGCCGAGAGCCCAAAGCTGATGACTCGCTCTTGGCCATCTACCACCGGCACAAAATCGACACCTGACGTATTGATGTCTGGAGTTCTTACCGTGATGTTGCTCGCGCGAGCATCTGCCAAAAATATTGCGGCTCGGTCATAACTTGCCTTGACGCTCGTGAGCAGGCACGATAAATATTCGACCGGGTAATTCGCTTTGAGATAAGCCGTCTGATACGCGATGAATCCGTAGCCATAGGCATGGCTTTTGCCAAACGCGTAGTCGGCGAAATTCTCGATGGTGTCGAACAACTCTTCAGCGAGTTGCTCGCCGTAGCCACGCTCAATACAGCCAGCTTCAAAGACCACACGTTGCTTTTTCATGTCATCGCGATTCTTTTTTCCGCATGCTTTGCGCAGATCGTCTGCTTTCTCAAGGCTGTAACCGGCAAACTTTTGGGCAACGCGCATCATGCTCTCTTGATAGATCATCAATCCATATGTGTCACCAAGAAGATCTTGTGCGTCTTCATGAAAAACTTTTGGCGTTTTTCTCTCGTTTTTATAGTCGGCATAGTCATTGTGCATATTTGCACCCATCGGACCGGGTCGATAAAGAGCAACGATCGCCGCTAGGTCATCGATAGTTTTCGGCACCATGCTGCGCACCAAAGCGCGAATGTTGGTTGATTCAAGCTGAAACACACCGATCGTGTCGCCACGCTGCAACAACTCAAAAGTTTTTGGATCATCAAACGGTGCTTTGTCGATATCAAAGTCAGGGTTGCTCAACTCACGAATCATCTTGTTTGTATCGGTGATCACGTCGAGGTTGCGCAAACCCAAAATGTCCATCTTCAATAGGCCGAGTTCTTCGACGGCGTGCATTTCATATTGCGTCACAATCGGCGCCAGGTCTGCTTGCTGCCCAGACTCGGCCTTGCGCTGAATTGGCAGATACTCGGTGAGCTTTTCTTTGGTAATCACAACCGCCGCGGCATGAATGCCGACGCTTCGCTTCAAACCTTCAAGTCCTCGTGCAGTATCGACGATTTGTTTTACATCAGGATCAGATTCGTAAAGACTGCGCAAATCGCTGGCGGCCTGAAAGCCCGACTTGTGTTCTTCGTTCTCTTCGAAGCAATACTTGAGCGGCGTATCGCGACCCATCACGACGGGTGGCATCAACTTGGCAATCTTGTCGCCTAATCCATATGGGAATCCGAGAACTCTTGCCGCGTCGCGAACCGCGTTACGAGCCTTGATGGTGCCAAAGGTGATGATTTGAGCAACATGGTCGCGACCATATTTTTCAGACGCATAGCGGATCATTTCATCGCGGTAGCGCGAGTCGAAGTCCATGTCGATGTCGGGCATCGAACGTCGACCTGGGTTCAAGAAGCGTTCAAACAGCAAGTCATATTTAATTGGATCAAGGTCAGTAATCTGCAACGAGTACGCCACTGCACAACCGGCGGCCGATCCGCGACCAGGACCAACACGAATCGAGCGCTCATGGGCGTAGCGAACCAAGTCCCAGACGATCAAGAAATAAGAACTGAAACCCATCGTCTTAATAGTCAGCAACTCGTAAGCGACACGTTCGACGACTTCTGGCGCAAGTTTTTCGCCCCAGCGTTTTTGCGCACCCAACCATGTCAGATGTTCTAGATATGCGTGATCATCTTTAAAACCAGCAGGAATCGGAAAGTCAGGAAGAACTGGAACATTGAATTGAATATCTACTTTTGCTCGCTCGGCAATCCATAAGGTGTTGTCGCAGGATGTGGGTTGCTCACGAAACAGCCAACGCATCTCTTCGGCAGTCTTTAGATAGTGCTCGTGCCCTTCGAACTTGAGGCGATTCGGGTCGTGAATCGTGCAACCAGTTTGCACACAAAGCAAAGCGTCATGCGCACCACTGTCTTCGCGATGTGTGTAGTGGCAGTCGTTGGTCGCCAAAAGTGGTGCACCGAGTTTCTTGCTGATTTCAACGAGTTTCGGATTTGTCTCAATCTGCAGTGGAATGCCGTGGTCTTGAAGTTCAATAAAAAAATTATCTTTGCCGAAAATATCTTGCAGTCGTGCCGCAGTCTTGAGCGCCTCTTCGTTCTTTCCATTTTTAAGTGCTTGCAAAACATGCCCACCCAGACAACCCGAAGTTGCGATCAGCCCTGAGCTGTATTTAGTCAACAACTCCCAGTCCATTCGAGGCTGGTAGTAATAGCCCTCAAGAAAAGCCAAGCTTGCAAGTTGAATCAAGTTTTTATAACCGACGTTATTTTCAGCCAGAAGTGTCAAGTGATAATAAAGTTTTTTACCCGCTTCGGTGTCGCCGCCGCTGTCGTCGACTCGACCACGACGTGTTGGGCGTTCAAATCGAGTTTCATAGGCCATGTAAGCCTCGGTACCAATAATCGGTTTAATGCCGCGCTTCGTGCACTCTTTATAGAAATCGATAACCCCGTACATGTTGCCGTGATCAGTGATGCCCAACGCAGGTTGACCATCACCCACTGCTCGATCAACTAGCTCATCAAGACGCGAAGCTCCATCAAGCATCGAAAATTCTGTGTGAACATGAAGATGAGTAAACGAGCTACCCATTACAGGTAAGTTCCTGGACGATCCCCTGGTTGCGCGTTTGGCGCCTGACCTGACTGAATCTGCTTTTGATCAGATTGCTGACGCATCGACAGTTGTTGGGCGAACATCGTGGCTTGAATGCCATGAAACAGACCCTCGAGCCAACCAACTAACTGTGCTTTAGCCACACGCAACTCGGCATCTGATGGAACTTCGCCATCATTAAACGGCAACGCCAACATCCTCAACTCTTCTTGCAAGTCAGGCGACAACGCTTCGGCAAGTTCGACAATTGAACGCTCATAGATCTCTGCTAATCGCTCTCGTGAAGGCACATCAAGCGTCATTGAATGAACCTCGTCAAGCAACTGTTTGATCATCGAACCAATGCGCATAACTTTTGCCGGCGCAGTTACTGTTTCGAGCGCGACTTCACTTTGCTCATCGACCACTTCAGCCGATTCGCCTATCGGATCTGGTTTATCTGCAGAGTTTTTCATGGTGGGGGCGCCAAACTTATCACTTAACCGCTGTTGCGAGCAACGGTACATCTAGTTCGTCGTCGGTCAAAGCACCATGTCGACACTGCAACAAAAATGGGCCAGTATCGCCAACGTCATCAAAACTGATTGGATCACGAGGCACCAGCGCTACATCCCCAAGTCGCTTGCGGGTCGCCGGCCCAAGCCGCGGACCAAGCCAATTTTCATCGATCACTTGTTCTTTACTCACAACCCATGCCACATCGGCGTGGTGTGTAGACGCGCGGGCAAGCAACTCAACTTGCACTCCATCGCGGGCATGCAACCATCTGAATCTGCCCTCACCCGATTGATACGCCGTCATCGCCAAAACTTCGGGATTCGGCGGAAGCGTGTTTGTGCCGACCATTACTTGTCCGTGATCGGCCGTCACTAACAGAACGGATCCCGGTGTCAAGACATCTTGAATGCTCTTGACAATTGCGTCGGCGCTGCGCAACTCTGCTTCATAAAAAGGACCAAAGCCGCGTTCGTGGGCAATCTTGTCGACGCCGTCGTAATACGCGTAAATAAATTTCTCACCGCTTCGAAGCAGCTGTCCGACTTCTACAGAAATACTTGAGGCCGCACGCCAACCTCGTGCTTTTACGCCACGCAAATGAGCCTCAGTAAATGCTGAGCCTTCAAGTTCTGCTTTGCTCAAAACCGGCACACTCGCACCCATGAACGGCGGACACGGCTGAACCAAATCTGGCGGATACATATTTCTCAGATCACCTTTGTCATCACCCCACCTGAGCATTTGCATCACTCGCCCACCCATGTCAATGCGATAGCCGACAAGGCCGTGCTCGGCAGGCGCCAAGCCGGTTGTGATCGAAGTAAGTGCGCTCACTGTTGTCGTTGGAGCGACCGTAGTAATCGAAGATCCTTGCATTGCGCTCATCGTTGGACACTGAGCAAGATTTTTTTGCAATTGATGCCAACCCAAACCATCAATTACAAGAAGCACAACTTGGCGCGCCCCTTGCACGGCACTTGGCATCCAGTCTGGAATTTCTTTCGTGCCTGACGGACCAAGCAACGCAGGAATAATGCCTGTTATGCAACCGTTTTTATAGTTTGGAAGTCGCGGTCCAGTTGCAGGTTTGTTTGGCATGATCGTGTCCCCCGAGAGTAGTTCAGCCTTAATAGAGCCCGCTCAAAATGACATAGAATATTGACGTGCGAATCTCTACCCGCGGCGACTATGCCTGCCGCGCTTTGCTCTCCTTAACTTTGCACGCTGATGACGAGGTGCCGACGTCTGTAAGAGATATTGCCGAGCGCACCGCACTTCCGCAGCCATATCTTGAACAAATTCTCTTGGCGCTCAAAGGCGCCGGCCTAGTCAAATCAAAGCGGGGTGTCGGCGGTGGCTACATTCTCTCCAAACCGGCGAGTGACATTCGTCTATCAGAAATAATTTCGGCAGTTGACGGTCCGATTTCAGTTGGTGACTTCGGTGAGCCTCACAAAGATGGTGCTTGTGATCACGATGGACAGTGCGTGTTGCTTAGTGTCTGGAACCTGGCCAGCGAATACATGCGTGAGCACCTTGCTAAATACACACTTGAAGATATTGCCGCAATCTCTAAAGGCGAGGCTGCTTGGCCTGCAGTTAAAAAATAACTTGCGCTAGTCGGTGCGCTGCGAACACTTTGCCAATACGGCGGCAAAGTCTTCGGGCAAGTCAGCCGAGAACTTCATTTCTTCACCCGAAGTCGGATGCGTGAAGTGCAAGCTCGTGGCATGCAACATTGGTCGGGGCGAAGATAGAACACTTCGCGCACCACCATAAACAACATCGCCAACCACACTGTGACCCAAAGTTGCAAGATGTACTCGAATCTGATGTGTTCGCCCGGTTTCGAGTCCACATTCAATTAGCGAACAATCAACTGGCACGTTAAATGCTTGACGAACTTCGTATGTTGTTCGAGCAACTTTGCCACCGGCAAGTACAGCCATTTTTGTCGGATCTCGTTGATCACGACCAAGCGGTGCGTCAATAACACCAGTCACCGCGCTCATATGACCCCAAACCAAAGCCAAGTATCGACGAGTCACGACGCGACGCGAGAGCGCTTCAACTAAAGATTCGTATGCATGCTCAGTTCGCGCCATCATCATCAAGCCTGTAGTTCCGGCATCAAGACGATGCACAACTCCAGGTCTAAATGGATCACCGATTTTTGCAATCTCGGGATATTTGGCAAGAACTGCGTTAACAAGCGTGCCGGTCGGATTACCCGCGCCAGGGTGCACAACAATGCCCGCATGCTTGTTGATCACGATCACATCGTCATCTTCATAGACGACATCGACTTTGAGATCGGGTTCAGCAAGAGGAAGTTGCTTTCGCGGCAGCAACCTGAGCTCAACTTTTAAGTGTTGACCTTCTGTTGCTTTTATCTTTCCGGCTTTGACAACTGCGCCATCAAGCAAGACTGCACCCGCTTCAATAAGTGCGGCCGCGGATGCTCGCGGAATGTCAGCAACGAGTGAAACGATTCGATCCACACGCTGGCCGTCAAGCGCGGCAGGTACGTGCTCGTCAATCACGCGTGAGTCAGACTCGTCGGCGCCAAAAGTCTCTTGGCTCATGATGCAGCCTTGATTCGCGACGCAACAATTGACGAATAAATCAGCAACATCGCACCAATAGTGACCGAAGAATCAGCAACATTAAAAACTGGAAACCACTGCAGGTCAATGAAGTCGACGACTGATCCCTTGAGCCAGGCGTCGCCGCGAAACAGCCGATCAACGACGTTTCCAATTGCTCCGCCGATCAACATCGCGGTACCAACCAAACCAATTGTTGTAGATGCTTTGCGCAGACTCAACCAAAGCCAAACAGCAACGCCGATTGCTAATAGTCCGATTAATCGACCCAAACCTTGCCCTTTAGAAAATGCCATTCCTGAATTAAAAACCAAGTTAAACCGCAACGTCCAAAAAATATCAATTGTTCGACCATTATTCAGAGAGTTCAACGCCCAGTGCTTTGTCACCTGATCGCAGATAACGACCAACGCGATAATGATTTTGGCAGTTGAGGTCGAAGACCTAGTAAGTACCAATGCCACCTGCACGCTCGATAACAAGCTCGGTCGTCCACGGAATCGCTTTCAAACGCTCTCGCGGAATCGGCAAACCAGATCGAGATGAATAGCCATAATCGCCGGTCTCAAGTCGTTTAAGTGCCTCATCAATTTCTTCGACTGTCTGACGTGCCGATGCCGAAAGCGTTAGATCTCGCTCGCGTTCGACCACCATCGTGTCGCCTTCGCCACCCTCATCATCAAACTGCACGTCACCCATTTCTGAGTTCTCGACAATCGCGTTGGCTTCACTTTCGAGTTGATCAGCCTGACCAAGTAAGTTTTTACGCTCAACAGTCAATAGTTCGCGTTGCGACATCAAAAATTCAATGTTGAACTCTTTTGTCGGCGTTATGCCATCTTGCATTACACCTTTAATAATTGGTGGCTTTGGTGGAGCAACCGGTTTGCGGTTGGCTTCAATCTCAGCCAAACGAGCAGCCTCGCGTGCGGCGATCTTGGCAGCTTTTTCAGCTTCGCGAGCAAGTTGGGCATCAAGCCGTTCTTTTTCTTTTGCAGCCTTCAAGGCTTGACGTTCGGCGATTTGTTGTGCCTTTAACTTTGCACGTTCTTTAGCCAGGCGAATTGCTTCTTTTTGTTTCTCTTTTTGCAATCGCTTGCGTTCGGCAAGAGCTTTTCGCTTTTCGACTTCTTTTTGCTTCTTAATCGCTTTGACCTGATCAAGCTTCTTCTTTAGCTCGAGCTTCTTTTTGAGATCGAGCTTCTTCTTTAGTTCGAGTTTCTTTTTTAACTCGAGCTTCTTCTTGAGTTCAAGCTTCTTTTTCAGTTCTAGTTTTTTCTTGAGTTCGAGTTTCTTCTTCAGTTCTAGTTTTTTCTTGAGATCAAGCTTTTTCTTGAGCTCGAGCTTCTTTTTCAGCTCAAGTTTCTTTTTCAGTTCGAGTTTCTTCTTCAGCTCAAGCTTCTTGCGCTGATCGGCTTTTTTGCGCGCTAAGAGTTTCTTTTTGGCCAGCGCTTGTTTCTGCTTATTCTGCTTAATCTTCTTTTTCTTTGCAGATGCCATTTTCACCTCTCGAGCGAGTTACTTTAAAACCCACTCATTTGACCGCGTTACGATAGCCGATTTACCGCCACAAACACTGCTACTCCATCCAAATCGGCATTCGGCGCAAGATTGTCATTAAGGACAACGACTTCTAGTTGTGTCGCCAAAGTCTCGGTTTTAATAGTTTCGTGGTGCCCAGATACTTGCGCAACAATTTCAACTGGCAGTCCCAATTGCAATCTGATTCGATCTGACACGTCGAGGCCGGCATCACGTCTTTGCTGTTGAACAAGACGAATTACGTCTCGAGCTGCTCCTTCGGCTTCAAGTTCAGCAGTGAGTTCAATGTCAAGCACAACGACGCCGGCAGCACTACTCAGTGCAGCGCTGGCTCCTGATGCCTTGGGGACAAGCTTTAGTTGATACTCGCCTGGAAACAAGTCGACTGAGCCTGCAGTAACGATGTCACCGTTGCGGGACCAGTCGCCTTGCTTCACGGCTTTGATAACTGCTTGCGTGTTTGCCCCGAGTCGTGGCCCAACAACACTCGGCACCACCTGAAGTTCAAACCCGGCAACAGACGAAACATCATCTGAGAAGCTAACTTCGCGCACATTTACTTCGTCAGAAATGATGTCGGTAAACGCCTTGAGCGCTGCCGAGTTTTCAGTTGCAACGATCAGACTTGCAAGAGGTTGACGCACGCGTCGTGAGTGAACCTTGCGCAATGACAACGTCGTAGAACAAACATCTCGCACTCGATCCATTGACGCAACCAAATTTTTGTCGTCGGCAAGACCGTCAGTTGTCGGCCATGTTTGCAGATGCACACTGCGCTCACCGGTTAGTCCGCGAAAGATTTGCTCTGAAACAAGTGGCAGAACAGGTGCGGCAATGCGAGTCACAACGTGCAACACAGTGTGCAGGGTGTTTATCGCCGAGACATCACCCTTCCAAAAACGATCTCGGCTGCGCCTGATATACCAATTTGTTAATACATCCAGAAAAGTTCGTATCTCGGCGCAAGCAGCGAACAGATCATACGAATCAAAACTCTTGGTGGTCGCTTCAACGAGACCGCGCAACTTTGAAACAATGTACCTATCCAAGACATTTTCACTTGATGCGTCAAATTTGCCCTCAACAGATTCGGCGTTCGCATAAAGCGACAAGAAGTACCAGCTATTCCAGAGCGGCAACATAACCTGACGCACCGTGTCGCGCATGCCTTCTTCAGTCACCGCAAAGTCGGAACCTCGCAAAATCGATGATGAGAGCAGATACCAACGCATCGCATCTGCGCCATGACTATCAAAAACTTTCATCGGGTCTGGATAGTTGCGCAAACTCTTCGACATCTTTGCGCCGTCTTCACCCAAGACGATTCCGTGGCTGACACAATTCGAAAACGCGGGTCGATCAAATAGTGCCGTTGCTAAAACGTGAAGCGTATAAAACCAGCCACGAGTTTGACCGATGTATTCGACAATGAAGTCACCTGGGTAGTGATTTTCAAACCACTCTTGATTTTCAAACGGATAATGAACCTGGGCAAACGGCATCGACCCGCTTTCAAACCAACAGTCCAGAACTTCAGGCACGCGACGCATCATTGACTTGCCGCTTGGATCATCTGGATTCGGTCGCACCAAATTATCGATCGTGGGTCGATGCAACTCTTGAATGTCAACACCGAAGTCACGACGCAACTCGGCCAAACTGCCGTAAACGTCAATGCGCGGATAAGCCGGGTCATCGCTGCGCCAAACAGGAATCGGCGAACCCCAAAAGCGATTTCGACTGATCGTCCAGTCGCGCGCATTTTCTAACCACTTGCCAAAACTTCCATGCTGCAAGTGATCGGGCACCCAGCGCACTTGCTCGTTCAACTCGACCATACGGTCGCGAATCGCCGTCACCTTGACGAACCACGAACCTACTGCTTTATAAATGAGTGGTTTGCCTGTGCGCCAACAGTGTGGGTAGGCGTGATCGTATGTTTCATGACGAAACACGACACCTCGCTCTTTGAGCACGCGAATGATCGCCGGGTTTGCATCAAAGACGAGTTGCCCTTCAAAGTCGGCAACTTCACTGGTGAAACATCCGCGCGAATCAACAGGAACGACCAAGTCGATTCCTGCTTCTTGACACACTCGTTGGTCATCTTCACCGAAACCTGGCGCCATGTGCACCACGCCGGTGCCGTCCTCAGTCGTAACAAAATCACCTGAGATCACTCGAAACGCATTTGGTTGATCGGCAAAGTAATTGAACAACGGCTTGTAAGTTCGACCCACCAACTGAGAGCCCAAAATTGTTTCGAGAACTTCTACATCTGGAAACTCTCGCTCGTAAGCCGACAATCGCTCACGCGCAACAATCAGTTTTTGGTCCTTACATAGAAAAATCACATACTCGACGTCTGGTGCAACAGCCAAAGCCAAGTTTGAAGGCAATGTCCACGGTGTCGTTGTCCAAGCCAACAAAAGTTCACCCGACGAGAGTTCGAAGCCAACAGTTAACGCAGGGTCTTGCACTTGCTTGTAAGCATCATCCATTCGTGTTTCGGTATTCGAAAGCGGGGTTTCAAGCGCCCATGAATAAGGCAAGACTCTGAATCCTTCATAAATCAAACCTTTGTCCCAAAGTGTTTTGAACGCCCACATCACGCTCTCCATATATGGAGTGTCGAGTGTCTTGTAATCGTTTTCAAAGTCAACCCAACGGGCTTGACGAGTTACATAGCGCTCCCAGTCGCTGGTGTATTGCAAAACCGAGGTGCGGCAATACTCGTTGAATTTGTCGATTCCGAAATCTGTAATTGCTTGGCGACCAGAAATGCCCAACTGACGCTCTGCTTCTGCTTCGGCCGGTAACCCGTGACAATCCCAGCCGAATCGACGTTCAACACGTTGCCCGCGCATTGTGCGATATCGCGGCACAGCATCTTTAACAAAACCTGTTAGTAAATGTCCGTAATGCGGAAGACCATTGGCAAACGGTGGGCCATCATAAAAAACGAATTCGTTTTCACCTTTTTTGCCAGCTTCACGCAACTCGATTGAAGCCTCAAAAGTTTTATCTTGTTTCCAATATTCGAGAACTTGATTCTCAAGCAACGGAAAATTCGGCTGTGGCTCTACCTGCGGATATGACACGAGTGAATTAACACCTAAGAATCATGCGCTGCACAACTATCTGCAGAAATAGCAAGACGACAAGCGGCGACAAATCAAGTGCGCCCGTGCGCGGCAAGATGCGGCGGACCGCATCTAAAACTGGCTCGGTGAATCGACCAACAAAATATGAAACTTGCGCGACAACACCGCCGCTAGTTGCCGGAAACCATGACAATACGACTCGCACAATGATCATGTAAATGAAAATTTGAACGACGCTACAAAGAAGTGCTGTCATTTTTAAACCTCAGTCGGCGCTAGTTGCGCGACACGCGTGCGCCGAATGGTTTCATCATGAACACACCGTTGCTCATTTTTTCCATCGTGCCGTTGTTGGCGTAACAAACTCCGCTTGCGAAGTCAATGATGCGTCGCATCGTCTTCGGGTCGGTTGACTGCACGTTGATAATTACTGGTGCGCCCTCTTTGAAGCGATCAGCAATTTCTTTTGCATCCTCATAACTAGTTGGACGCACTGTTACCGGAGCGGCTGCTGGCATCACAGGTCGAGATACCGCTTCTGCTCGGCGACCAGCAACTGGCCGAACCGTTACACCCGAATCATGTTGGGCTTGTTGTGCTCGCACTCCTGGTGTTCGATAGTTATCGTCACGATCGTCTTCATAATCAACGTCATCGTCTTCGTAAGAGTTGGCCATTTGCCGACCACGTGTTGGCATGCGGCGATCTCGTTCGACTGCGACTGATTCGTCGTAATCGTCGTAAGCCTCATCTGGCCCTAAACCCAAGTAATCCATAGCGCGACGGAACATTGACATACGTCAAGGATAGTTCAGAATATGCCTCTGAATACGGACTAAAACTTGCGACCAGACACGAGACAAGTCACGCGCATGTAGCCAGATCGGGTTTTAACTGCGAGCACCAAACAGCGCCGAGCCAACTCGAATCGCTGTTGCCCCCTCTTCAACGGCAATCTCCAGATCGCCTGTCATCCCCATGCTGCACTGAGCAATACCCAAATCATCGGCGAGTTTGCGTACCAACCGAAACGCACGACGCGTTGCTTCAGGCTCATTTTCTGTTGGCCCAACTGTCATTAGACCCAAGACTTCGAGACCTTTGCTGCTGGCAACACGCAACAAATTCTCTGTTTCACTTGGTTCGCACCCGCCTTTGCCTGGCTCGTTTGTTGAGTTCACCTGCAACATAATCTGCGGCATTTTGGTTGTTGCACCTTCGCCACATCGTTTGGCGATCTCGTTGATCAGATCTAGCCGATCGACGCTTTGCCAAACATCGACAACGCCGCACAGAGATTTGACTTTGTTGCTTTGCAAACGGCCGATGAAGTGCACCGGAAGATGCTTTGAAGTTGGCACCAATTTTGCCTTGGCGATCAACTCTTGTGCATAGTTTTCGCCTACTCCGTCACAACCAGCATCAAACGCGGCAATTAATGCGGCAACTTCAAAAGTCTTAGTGACTGCTATCAGCTTTACGTTTTTACCACCCGCGTTCGAGATTCGAGCGCGAACATCTACAACCCGAGATGCAACTTGCGAGAGATCTAGCGCAGTCATGTCGTCACCGACATGCAAACTTTATTTAAGAAACGATGGAAGATCGTCGTCATCATCTGCACCACTAAGTGGATCAGATGAGCCGCCGAACAAATCTTTCAAGCGACCGCCCTTAGGGTCGGGGCGAAGTGTGCCTGAAGTTGCCGTGTTTCGACCATCACCACGAGTGGCGGTGCGTTGCGCCGAACTATCCCAACGTTCAAAGCCGGCTGCTACAACCGTTACACGAACTTCATCGTTGACATCATCGTCAATAACGAGACCATGAATGATGTTTGCATCTTGATGCGCAACACCACGAACGATCTCCATCGCATTTGTAACTTCGAACAATCCGACATTTGACGGACCAGTGATGTTCACGACGATGCCGCGCGCTCCTTCAAGCGATGCCTCAAGTAGCGGCGAGTTGATCGCCGCATTCGCCGCAAGAACAGCACGATTGTCGCCGCTGGCAGCGCCAGTGCCCATCAATGCAGTGCCAGCGTTGGCTAAAACTGCTTTGACGTCAGCAAAGTCTGTGTTGATCAAACCAGGTGTGGTGATCAAACCAGTAATGCCAGATACGCCTTGAACCAAGACTTCATCGGCTTTTTTGAACGCATCAATCATCGATGTCTTGTCTGTCGAGATCGCCAACAATCTCTCGTTTGGAATTACGACAAGCGTGTCAACTTTTTCTTTCAGCGCAGCGATACCTGCATCAGCCTGAGTTGAGCGACGACGACCTTCAAATGCAAACGGACGAGTAACAATCGCAACCGTCAAAGCACCTTCGGCTTTGGCGATCTCGGCAATAACCGGAGCCGCACCAGTACCTGTGCCGCCACCTTCACCAGCAGTGATGAAGACCATGTCGGCACCCGATACAACTTCTTGAATTTCATCACGATGCTGCTCTGCTGCTTCACGTCCAACTTCAGGATCTGCACCAGCACCAAGACCACGAGTTAACTCGCGACCAATATCAATTTTTACGCTTGCGTCACTCAACAACAGCGCCTGCGCGTCAGTATTGATCGCGATGAACTCGACGCCGCGCATGCCAGCTTCCATCATTCGGTTAATTGCGTTGACACCGCCGCCACCGACACCAATGACTTTGATTACTGCAAGATAATTTTGTGGCTGACCGACCATTTAGGATTAACCCCCGCTGTTTGAATGTGCCGATATTCTGCCACATCATCTCGATCTCTCCAAACATCAGCCGAACGTTCAGCCGAGTTGAGAGAAAGTCTCTACTTCGACTTTACAGTTGGTGTCCTCGGGTCAGTTAAGTCAATAGCAATGATTTGCTTTGCATCTTGACGACGAAGCAACACGAGCAATGAAATCAACTTATTCTGCAAATCTTTTGGCGGCCCAAAATTAATTAGCGTTCCAGAGCGCAAAGTCATGACCAGCTGGTTCGGGCCACCCACTCCAACATTTAGAACTCGCTCAACCAACTCGTCGGGCAAGCTTCCTGCCAGTTGTGCAGCCGCTTTATAGACAGCTCCCGCATTTGCCCCTGGTGCCAGGTTTGGGCCGACACCTGTGATCTGCAAATACTGAGTCGGCTGACCAGTTTCAACTGCCAATACGCGGCCTTGTGGGTCGACCACCCGCGATCGATTGTCAACCCCAATGTAAAAAGCCACCGGTCTGCGCTCAACAATTTCGATAACCAGACGAGTCGGAAAGAATGATCTAATACGAACAGACTCAACCCACGGATCGCCCTCGAGTCTCTTTTCAGCAGCATTCGTATCAACAGTCAAAATCGACTTGCCGTCCAACGACTTTTCAACCGCAACCAACAGGTCGGCGCTCATGTAACGCGCACCCTCTATCTCGATTTTACGAACACCAATAATTGGTGAAGCCAAAATAATCAAGACGAATGCGACTACACCCAAAACTGAGCCGATGCCGACTAAAACGCGCCGGCGATTCAATGCCAAATTTCGAGCCACCTCTCGCCGACGTAACTCAAACCGCGAATTGCTGACGACATTGCTCGGGTCGGATGTTGGTGCAACATTCACCGAACTTGTCTGATCATCAATCGGATGATCAGAATCAATTGGCAGACGCAAGTCTTCATCAATAATCACGATTCGCCCGTTGTTCGTTTTAAGCGTCAGCGAAGAATTTGTTGGTTCACTCGGCTCTGCGATGCTTGCATCGTCTTCATCTTCATCTGGATCATTTTCTTCTTTTGGTCGCACCACTCGAAGATTTGCTGTTGGTGTCGCATCACCTTCAAAAGCGTCTTTAAGTTCAGCGAGCACTTCATCTGAAAGTTGCTCAGAAAATGACGGCATAGGTATCGACAAATCTGTGTTATTGGACGAACCAAAAGCCGCTTCAAGTTGACTTCCACGTTGATTTTCGATATTCAATTGCGCTCCTGCATCTTGCGCCACCGACGAAGCAAAACCCACAAGTCGAATTTCGCTTCGGAGGTCAATGCCGTGTGCTTCAAAGACTCGCTGACGAACAAATGTCATCAATTCGACGACATCGTCCGCACGACCGTCTTCGTCGGCTTGAATAAAATTTGCGTGTTTAGCCGAGACAACAGCCGAACCAATTCGATAATCACGAAGCCCAAGTTCGTCGATTAACGCACCTGCAGATGATGCGCCTGAAACAGGATTTACAAAAACCGATCCCGCGTTTTGTCCACCTGGTTGGTGCTCGCGACGCCATTTGACAATTTCAGCTAGTCGTGATTCGCCCTCTGACTTATCGCCCCAAGCGAGACGCAACGTTGCCGAAATTACAACATGCTCGTCAGTCAAGTCTGAGCCACGAAATCTCAATCCCAAATTTGCCGCAGAGACATTGGCTTCAATCCCCTTCTCGAGGTGAAACAAACGAACACTCAAAAGTGAGGCGATCATGTCTGAACCGTGACCACCAGCATTCATTCGCACAGCGCCACCGATTGAACCCGGCACTCCTACTGCCCATTCGAAACCACGCAAACCGGCGCTCACGCTCTGTCGAGCAAGAACTGGCAATGATGACATCGCTCCGGCCACCAGTATTGGCGACTGATCAACGCTCGGCAGGCTGATCTGCTCGGCAAAAGGCCCTAACGCAATTGCAAGCCCACGAAAACCAGAATCGCTTACCAACATGTTGCTGCCGCGGCCAAGCATCAAGACAGGTATCGCTACTTTTGACAATGCCCGAGAAACGGCATGCAGATCTTCAACACTCATCGCACGCATAAACAATGAAGCCGCGCCACCAACTCGATACGTCGTATATGGACCGATCGGTTCTTCTTTGGTGAGCCGATCGCCGAGTAGTGCCGAGAACCGATTCAAGTCTTTGTCGCTTGGGCGCGCAAATTCAGTAATCAAATTCACTTACCTCGGCGTTGCGCGATCACTTCTTGGGGCAACGTGGCAATATCGCCGCAGCCCATTGAGATGCAAAGGTCACCAGTTTTGAGTTCATCTGCCAAGAACTCTACGAGATTTGCTCGAAGCGGCTGGTACACGACCTCACACTCTGGGTGCGACTTGAGAATTGCGTCGACGACTAATTGACCAGTCACACCTGCAATTGGCTGCGTTCCTGAGGGATAAATGTCTGTGACAACCACAAGATCGGCAGCGACAAAAGCATCGGCGTACAAATGCGAAATCACCGACATGCGATTGAAACGATTTGGCTGAAAGACTGCTACTACGCGAGACCATTTATCTGTCTCGTCGCGCGCACCAGAAAGAACTGCCGCAATTTCATTTGGCAAGTGGGCATAGTCGTCGATAAATGTGACGCCACCATCTGAACCTTGAGCTTCAAAGCGTCGCGCTACACCACCAAATGTGTCAAGCGCCAAACTTGCCTGCGCAAAAGAAACACCAAACTGCATTGACATTGCGATTGCCGCTAGGGCGTTGCTCACATTGTGCAGACCACGCAGAGGTAACGAGACACGTCCGAGTTCGACTTTAGATGACTGCAAGTTTTGAAACACCGTGAATGACGAATTGCCATCGGTGAATTTGATGTCGTTGGCTTCGAAATCTGCCCCAGAATTACCGCGCACAGAATACGTAACTGCGCCATATCTTTGCGCGATTGACGCACAAACAGCGTCGTCAAGACACAAAACTTTCGGGCCCTGAACGCTGGCGACATATTCAAAAAAGCTCTGCTCAATCGCCGCTTGAGTTTTGAAATGATCTAAGTGATCAATATCGACATTCGTCAAAATTGTTGCCGCTAACGGCAATTGAGAATGAGTGCCGTCGCTTTCATCTGCTTCTACAACGAAAAGTTCTCCGCCTGTCCACGTGGCGCCACGTCCTAACGAAACGACATCTCCGCCAATCAAGAAACTTGGATTCTTTCCTGCCGAAATTAAAATCGTTGCCAACATCGATGATGTAGTCGTCTTGCCGTGGGTTCCTGCGACTCCGATACTTGTTGCACGCTTGCAAATTTGCGCCAATGTTTGGGCTCGGGTTGCAACCGCCACCTTGATAGTTCGTGCATGTTGATATTCAATGTTTGAAGCGGCGATTGCTGGTGACCCTGTAACGAAGTCACAGCCTTCAACTACCGATGCTTTGTGGCCAAGATTGACTTGCACACCAACTTGTTGAAGACGATCAATGATTTCGGATTGGCGAACATCGCTTCCTGAAACAATGTGCCCCATCTCGGCCAAAACAGTTGCAATCGCCGACATTCCGGGACCACCAACCCCAACAACATGTATCCGTTTAGTGCTTGCCAAATCTAGATGTGACTTGGTTTGCTGCGCCGTCTCAATAATCAAACTCGCGAGACTCGTATTTCTGTGCTGAGCGCCTGCTTTTCTTGCAGCCAAACCAAGAGCCGAGATTTTTGCATTGTCATCGATCAGCGCTGTGATTTGAGCGGCAATTTCAACTGTTGAAAAAACCTTTTCATCTATCACTATCGCCCCGCCAAGCTCACCAAGCCAATTGGCGTTGGCAGTTTGATGGTCCTCTGCTGCTTGCGCCCAAGGCACAAGCACGCTGGCTATACCGATCGTTGAGATCTCAGCAACTGTGCTTGCCCCCGCACGTGCAACTACAAGATCGCTCGCGCTGTAGACATCTTGCATCGCAACTGTCGACTCAAGTCGCTTATAAGTAATTTTTGCTCCAGGTTCAAACTCGGGTTGATCATCATTGATATAACGCTGACCAGTTAAATGAATCAAACAAATGTCTTCTCGGCTTTGGTTGCTCTCGACAAATTGACGCGCGACCGCGTTAAGCGCAGCCGAACCAAGCGAACCTCCCGTAACACAAACAACTTTTCTGTCTTGCGGCAGACCCAATCGCGTGCGAGCATCGCTACGCGTCGCATCAATGTCAAGATTGCGGATCACACGTCGAACTGGAGCGCCGGTCAAGGTAGCTTTTTTTAAGTCAGATGGCAGATATGCAACTGCTACAGCACTCGCACTGCGCGCCTGTTGACGAGTGGCAAGCCCTGGCTGACGATCATATGACACAGTCAAAGTCGGAATGCCAAGATTTTTTGCGGCACGTGCTGTCGGCACACTTACATATCCTCCAACCGAAATGACTATGCGTGGTTGCAGAGCTTTGAGCAACGCTTCAGCTTGTTTGGTTGCGTTTCGCAGAACTTTGACAGTTGAGATATTTTTTTGCAACGCACGAAGCGAAATTCGCCGACTAAAACCTTGCACTGCAAGAAGCGACATAGCCATCTTGGTTGGCGGCACCAGAGAAGTTTCAATGCCTGATGTCGAGCCAACATAATGCAGTTGGTCAAGCGAGTATCCAGAGTCTTGCAACAGCTCTGCAATCGCAAGAGCAGGTATTACATGACCGCTAGTTCCACCACCAGTGATTACGGCAAAGACGTGATGGTTTGGGTTGGTCAAGAGGTTCTACTTGTGTAAATCGCTCACTTCATATTACGCGCGACATTCATCAACAGGCCAGCTGCTGACATGCATACAAGTAGCGAACTTCCGCCGTATGAGATGAGTGGCAGTGTCAAACCTGTCACTGGCATCGATCCAGACACGCCTCCGATATTGATGATTGCTTGAAAGGCAAACCACATCGTCACGCCACCTGCGAGTAATGCGCCAAACTTTTCTTGAGCCGCCATCGCAACTCGAAAGCCACTGACAACAAGCACCAAGAAACCGCCGATGATTGCCGTAACACCGATCAAGCCGAACTCTTCGGCAATTGTCGAGAAGATGAAGTCGCTATGTGCAAGTGGAACATAACCCCACTTGCCAGTGCCGGCGCCAATGCCTGCTCCCGAGATGCCACCATTTGAAATTGAAAGAATCGACTGCCAAACCTGATATCCGAAAGACGCCTTTGTCTCATCAAGATTCAAAAATGCCGTCCATCGGTTGCGACGAGACGAACTTACAAGTGTGATGAACAGCGCCCCACTCATCGAAGCGCCAGCGATAGCCCCAATGATTCGCATTGGAATACCTGACATAAACATCACTGTCAAAACAATGCAAGACATGACGATTGCACCACCCAGGTCTTTCTGCGCGACGCAGAGAACCACGGCTACCAACCACGCATAAATTACGGGTTTGATTGTTCGGTTGATGTCAGTTACTTCTTTTTGACGACGACCAAGCAAGTTTGCACAATAAGCAAGCAAAGCGAATTTCAAAAACTCAGACGGCTGAAAACCGACGGGCCCAAGCACAACCCAAGCGCGCGCACCATTTGTGCTGACGCCAATGTTTGGAGCGAACGGCAAAAGCATCAAGCCGTAGGCAGCCAGCAGTCCTGGAAAAACAAATCGTCGCAACATTGGATACGGAAAGCGATAAAAGAACGCCATTCCGAGTCCGCCCACGCAAGCCCACATCAGCTGCTTAAAAAACATCGTCCATGGAGACAAACCGCGATTCAAGGCAACAATCGAAGACGAAGACATAACCATTACGAGCCCTATCGCAACAAGCGTGAGCACCGTGATGAAGATTATGAAAAAGGTTTTGTTCGCAGGCTTTTGGGCAACGCGTCGCGACGAGAGCAGACCGCCTTGGTCAAGTACTGCACGCCGACGTTCGGCGAGTGTCATTGTTCGATTTGTTGGTGATGTGGTTGCTGTGCTCATTTTTCCTCTTGACTATTTTTGTTTAGCTTTTGGCTTTTGATTAATTAATGCACTGACTTCTTTTTTAAAATCTTCACCACGTTCGCCGTAGTTTTTGTACCAGTCGTAACTGGTGCAACCAGGCGAAAGCAGCACAACGTCACCAGAACCAGCAAGTTGATCAGCGAATTCGACGGCTTCGCGCATCGAACTTGCCGTTCGCACTTCGCAAACTCCGGAAAATGCCGATGCAATCTCTTTTGCAGATTTGCCGATTGCTACGACAGCCTTCATGTGGCTCGGAAAGCTAGCCATCACCGAGAGATCAAGATCTTTGTTTTTGCCTCCGGCGATCAAAACAATTGATTTGAAAGAGTTCAGCGCAACACTCGAAGCGTGCGGGCTTGTCGCCTTTGAGTCGTTGTACCAACGAACATCGGCGAAATCGGCAACGAGTTCGATGCGATGCGGCGCATGCACAAAACTTTTCAGAGCCTCGGCTACATGCGACCGAGTTGCAAGTCCAGACTCGATTGCAAGCGCTGCAGCAGCCAATGCATTAGTCACATCGTGCGGCAGACTTCTTGCCATTTCTCGAACGTTCAAAATTTCGCCAGATGGTGAAGTCAAGACTCCGTTGGTGGCGTGATAATCACCAGAGCTAGTTCCGAAACTGACGATTCTGCCTTTGCTGTTTCGCGCAATTTTTGCAATAGATGGGTCAGATTCAGGAACGACTGCAACATCAGTATCAACAAGACTTTGCCAAATTTTTGCCTTGGCTGCACGATACGAATCAATCGATGAGTGCCAGTCCAAATGGTCGGGTGCGAGGTTCAACCAAACAGATGCCTGCGTGCGAAAAGTCTGTGTAAATGTCAACCGAAAACTTGAACACTCGACTGCAAATGCTTGTGCATCACTGCCGAGTGCCGCGATCAACGGCGTCTCAGTGTTGCCAACAGCCGCAGTTTTACAATTGGCCGCATTAAGCATTGCAGCAGCCATCAACGTTGTAGTTGTCTTGCCGTCTGTGCCGGTAATACCCAACATCGGCCGTGGCTTTGAATTCATCTGCTCGAAGCGATAGGCAAGTTCAATTTCTGACATAACTGGTTTGTTCATTCGCATCGAGGTTTGAAACAACATGTGGCTTTCTGCAATGCCGGGCGCCGGAACCACACGATCGACTTGTTGAAGTATCAATTCAAGGTCTTTTTCAGACGGCTTAACTGAAACTTTGCTGTTCAATGTTTTTGCGAACTCAGAATTATCTTCGTTCGACACATCATCTGCCAAGACAACATGCTCGCCTCGCGCAACAAGTTCGCTCGCTACTGCTCGCCCAGCGATCGCCAACCCGTAGACGAGAGTCGTAGTCATATCAGCGACGCATCCCGTAGAGGTTTTGCATATTTGTGAAGTCGGCAATGAAAATTGCCACGGCGGTCGAAACACAGATTGCAGAAATAATCCAAAAACGAATAATTACGGTTGTCTCTGGCCAACCACTTTGTTCAAAGTGATGATGAATTGGCGAATTTTTGAACAAACGTTTTTTTCGACCAGATGCTTTGAACACACCCATCTGAACTGCGACAGATCCTGCTTCGAGCACATTGATGCCGCAGATGATTGGCAAAAGCAAGTGTGTATTAGTAGTTACAGCCAGCAGACCAAGCGCCGTGCCGAGTCCGAGTGCACCAACGTCGCCCATAAAAATTTTCGCTGGGGCCGCGTTCCACCATAAAAAGCCTCCGCATGCACCGGCCAGCGATGCAGACAAAACTGCGAGATCCAAAGGGTTGACAACATCGCCGTAAAGAGCTGGATTACGAAACGCCCAATATGCGATCACAGTGAAAGCAATAAATCCAAATGACGCCGAGCCTGCAGCCAGACCATCTAAACCGTCGGTCACGTTCACGGCGTTTGAAGTTCCCCAGACCATGAGTGCTGTCCAAATGACAAACAGTGGCCAAGTAAAAGTAATGCCAGGTAAATCTGCGCGAGTGAACGAGAGAGTTTCGCTGACGCCTGTTGCTGCGGTCAACCACCATGTCAAGGCGATGCAAATTGCGAAAGTGATGTAACCCTTCTTCTTCCAGAAGAGTCCGCGGTTGTGTTGGCGCTGCACCTTGAGAAAGTCGTCCAGAAATCCGACAAAGCCGAGTACGAGAACCGCGGCCCAAATGATCATCGACTGATCTGAAAACGGAAGCCCGTCTCTAAAGTGGGCAACAAACCAACCGAGTGCTGCAGAAAACAAAATCGCAATGCCACCCATAGTTGGGGTTCCCTGCTTCTTCATATGCTGCACCGGGCCACGATCTTCGGCGCCAAGTATTGGCTGACCTTTACCAATTCGTTTGAAGATCGTGATCAACACGCGAGTACCGATCAGCGAAGCGATCATTGCGACACCGGCCGCGGTGAGAATCGCGATCACGATGCGGCCTTCAGCAACTCGCGAGACACTTCGGCATCGCTAAATGAAATCTCAGTTGCACCAATTGTCTGGGTCGACTCGTGCCCTTTGCCTGCGATCACAACTATGTCGCCCGACTTGGCGTTAGCGAAAGATGCTGCGATTGCGCTGCGACGATCAAGATCTACGATGACTTTGCCGATTTCTGAAGTGCCACTCTTGATTTCGTCGGCAATAGTCTGGGCGTTTTCATGGCGAGGATTGTCTGAAGTGATGTAGACGACATCTGCGAACTTCGTCGCAACTGCACCCATCTTAGGTCGCTTTGTATGATCCCGATCGCCACCGCAACCAAAAACGACAATGACACGTGCAGCGTCATTAATCAGTTCACGTGCGGCTTGTAAAACATTTTGCAAAGCTTCTGGTGTGTGTGCGTAATCGACAACAACCGAGAAACTTTGACCAACACTCACAGACTCAAATCGCCCCGGTACTGCGCTTGCAGCAGCCAAACCTTTAGCGATGTCACCAGCCGTGACACCAAGTTTGGCTGCTGCAGTCGCGGCAGCTAGCGCGTTCATTACGTTGAAGTTTCCACCTGTGGCGATTTCTATCTTTTGACCCCGCCAAACAAACGAGATCTTGGCAACATTGGCCTGCACTTGCTCTGCGTCACCAAACCCGAATGCGTCAACCTCCATGCCTTGCTGATTTCCGAGAGAATCAATCAATAGCGAGCCGTGCACATCATCACGATTGATAATGCATTGTTTTGTAAATTTTTTGCCGAACAATTGAGCCTTTGCTGCGAAATACTCTTCTGTCGTTTTGTGAAAGTCCAAGTGATCTTGGCCCAAGTTTGTGAAAATAGCCGCCTTGAACGCAGTGCCTTCAATTCGTCGCAACGTAAGTGCGTGTGATGAAACTTCCATTACGACCGCATCGCATCCACGATCAAGTTCGCTCGCAAGCGATCGCTGTAAGTCTGTCGACTCTGGGGTTGTGCGCGCCCCAGTGAGTGTGCCAAACACGGTTGTTGACCAGCCGTGCTGATTGAGAATCGCAGCAAGCATGTGCGAAGTTGTTGTTTTGCCATTTGTTCCCGTGATGCCGATGACATTGAGTTTTTTACTCGGACGATCAAACAACTCAGCCGCAAGGTATCCCATGGCTGATCGAACGTCGCTCACGATCACTTGCACCAAGTCGACTTCAAGGCGCCTTTCAACGAGCAATGCGACTGCCCCATTGTTCTTTGCGACTTGGGCAAAATTGTGACCATCGGTGTTTTCACCAACAACGCAACAAAAAATTGATCCTTTGACTACTTTCGAAGAGTCATGGGTGATTTCACTGACTTGAACATTTGTATTTCCGAATACCTCGCGAACGACTACCTCAGATGCACCTGCCAGCAGTTGATCTAACTGGCGTGCTGAGCGAGTCGGCATCTCAGTGACTCGGCCCAAGCTCGGCAGGACGCGAACCAACACAGCCCACATCTCCACCTTCGGGGCGAATGTTCAGCTCGTTAATAAGGACTTGACCGATACGTGCAAAAACTGGAGCGGCCGCTGTGCCACCAAAACGGTCCAGCGATGAACTGTCTGGTTCATCAATCGAAACAAGAACTGTCATGCGTGGATTGTTCGCCGGCAAAAAACCTACGAAAGATGCAAAGTAAGTACGAGCACCCTCGTCATTCGTATATGTTCCATTTTCTTGAAGCTTGTAGGCCGTACCGGTCTTACCAGCGACGCTTAAGCCTTGCAGTTTGGCTAACTTTCCTGTTCCGTAACAAACAACATCTGTCATCATTGACGTCATTATCTTTGCCGTCTGCGATGAAACAACTTGATGCGACGGCGATGATGGCGTCGAAGTCTCGACACCGTCTTGATCAGTTGTTTTGAGAATTAATTTAGGCGCCACGTAAACGCCATTGTTGGCAACAGTGTTTACCGCTGCAGCCATTTGAAACGCAGTAGCTGTGTATCCGTAACCGTAAGCGAACGTTATTTTTTCTGTACCCTGCCACTTTTCGGCTGGTCTTAAAGCGCCACGCGCTTCGCCTGGATACTTGATTTCAGTCTTGGTGCCAAAACCAAACAACTTTAAATACTCGTGATTCTGCTTTGTCGTCAAGGTTCTTGAAATCAGCACTGTTCCCAAGTTTGAAGAATCAACCAAAATTTTGCGCACAGACATTTCTTCGAGTCCGTGCGGATAGGCGTCAGTGACCTTATATTCCCAGTTTGTACCCCGATCAAATACCTCTGAGCCCGGAACACTGAACTTTGAATCAATTTTTACTGTGCCTTCATTGATCGCAGCAGCAACGCTAAACACTTTTGCAACAGAACCCGGCTCGTTGGCTTCAACGGCCGCAGAGTTGCCCGACTCACTTGAATAAGTTCCGTCTTCGTTGCGACGAATATTCGACACCGCAAGAATCTCACCAGTTTTTGTATCCATCACAACGGCCGTACCACCACGGGCGCTAAGACGCTCGACTTGTTGCTTGACAATTCCGTCAACTTGAAATTGAATCGTGCGATCAATCGTGGTCGTCAAACGGCCGCCCGGAACTGGTTCGATAACTTCGCCTGATCCGGCAGCAATTGATTTGCCGCTGCTGTTTACTTCACGCTCAATTCGACCGTTAACGCCAGTCAACAAATCGTGATACTGCAACTCAAGACCTGAAATACCAACTCCGTCAACGTCGGTTCGGCCCACGACTGCCTGCAATCCTCCACTTGTCAACGCCCGACCACTTTCGCGATACGAAGAGACGCCTTTGAGTTTTAACGACGTAATTGCATCTGCAACTTCTTTGTCTGCTTGACGAGCCAAGAAAACGAAACTTGAGGTCTTATCTTGCAGTTTTGTTGCCAAGTCAACTTCAGCCTGTGGGCTGAGTTGCAAAACACCTGCAACTGCATGCGCGACACCAACTGGATCAATCACAGACCGTGGGTCTGCAAAAACTGTGCGCGTTGGCACCGGCAATGCCAACTCGCGGCCGTTGCGATCAACAATTGATCCTCGCTCTGCAGGCAGCGTTTGAACTCGACTTCGTTGCGAAAGACTTGCCTCGCGATAACCGCTGGCCATCACAGTTTGCAACAAAGCGACTCGCAGACCTAAGCCGACAAGCAAGAGACCGGCCAGCGAAAAAACCCAAAAAATACGCTTGCGCATGTCACCGCTTCGCAGATCGGTAGTGAAATATTCTTTACCTCTTGAAACGATCGACGGTGCACGATACGACATCTCTGAACTGCGCACACGATTGGCGTCAATTCGACGAGGAGACTTACCTCGATTTGATCCAGCAACTGTGCTCATGGTGTCACCCCAGAAATTGTTTGCGATGCCAAGTCTTCAAGCATTGGTGGTTGAGAAATTTCTTTGTCCATCGAGCCAGTTGCGGCCAAGACCATTGCAACAACATCAGAAGGAATTTCAGAAAACGAAGCCGCTACACCCTGTGACATGCCGAGCAGCATCGCTTGCTCGCGCAAGTTGTCGGGGGCTCGAAGCTCTGCACGCTGTTGACGAAGTTCGTCATAGTGAAAACGAGCGAGACGTACTTCAGTTGTAATTTTGTCAAGTTTCAACTGTTGTTGCGCGATGACTGTTTGAAACATCACTACAAGAACCGCAAGAACCGTCACACCGAAAATGATTCCGGTCGCACGCGAATATCGAGGTTTTGTGATTGGCGCCAAAACTCGAAGTTCTGGGCGTTCTGTCTTCTTACGACTAGGTACAGCGGTGACAGGTGCGCCAGCAGGTCGGCGCATCCTTACAGGCGCAGGCCGAGTCATCGCAGCAGTAGCCATCTAGTTACCTGCCCCGACCAAAGTTTTTTCAAGCACGCGAAGTCGGGCTGACTTTGCACGTCGATTTATCGTCTGTTCTTTGCTTGACGGATATTTCGCTGCCCGCACACGTTGAGTCAATCGATCGCTATTTTGCGACTCGTGCACAAACGGCGAGGCGGCTTTTGCAACTGTCTCGTCACGCTCTGATTCAGCAAACACACGCTTGACGATGCGATTTTCACCTGAGTGATAGGTCAAAACAGCCACTCGACCGGCTGGTGCCGTCGCATTAATTGCGGCTTGTAGAGCGCGTTCAAGAATTTCTAATTCTTTGTTTACTTCAATACGAATTGCCTGAAAAGTTCGCTTTGCTGGGTGTCCACCAGTGCGTCGTGCGGGAGCAGGAATTGCCGTCACGATTACTTCAGCTAAATGGGTTGTTGTGTTGATCGGCCGTGCACCAACTATCGCTTTAGCAATTCGACGAGCAAATCTTTCGTCGGCATTTCGAGAAATGATTTGGGCAAGTTCTGCTTCTTCGTATTCATTTACAACATTTGCAGCACTCAGTTCGCTGCGTTGGTCCATTCGCATATCAAGCGGACCATCTTGACGATATGAAAAACCTCGTTCAGCAATATCAAGCTGCGGCGATGAAACACCAAGGTCAAACAACGCCCCAGAAATCTGATTAACCGACATCTCTTCAAGAACTTCGTCGAGTGCATCAAAACGAATGCGACGAACTGAGAGGCGACCTTGCAAGGTTGGATCTTCGGCGATCATCTTTTCTGCGTTAGCAATAGCGTCGGCATCTTGATCAAGCCCAAGTACTTGCAAATTTGGATACGCGTTCAAGATTGCAACTGCATGTCCACCCAAACCAAAAGTTGCATCTACAACCAGGCCTGAGGGCACAGTTGCAAAACACTCGACAATTTCATCGACCATAACTGGGCTATGCGAAACGCCGTGTTGTTCAAATTTTGAGTTGTTGCTGGTCATCATAAAAAATTGGCAACTTGCACTGTCACTGTTTGCCTCGCTTATCAGCAGCCCCCCGGCTAACGGTGCCTCCGGGATTTCTCCCCGGATAGCGAAATGGAAGCGGGCGGAGTTGGGGGCTATCCATTTTGTTAACCGGGAGACTGCTGATAAGCGAAACTCGTACAACTTGTGACAGTTGCGAAAAGTTTGTTGCGTAGCCCCCTTTCGCTTCTTACTCTGTGCCGGCTAGTTCTTGTGTGCCGGATTCATTCATCCGCTGATGACGTGCCGGATCCCAGATCTCGACGTGCCCGAATGCGCCGCTGACGACCACTCGTGAGTTGAGTTCAAGCCCCGCGTATGCGCGAAGTTTTTCATCCAAGTTGATGCGACCTTGTGCGTCAACGGTGACTTCGACCATGTTCGAAGCCAAAGTGCGCTGCTGTTTACGATCCATCTCGCCTCGGCGAACTTTCTCGATGGCATCATTTGCCACAGTCAAAAAAGCGTCAGTTGTCAGAACTTCAACGCATCGGTCGCGACCTAAAGCCAGATAGCAAGTTGGCTCAAATTTGGGCCTGAAGGCGGCAGGCAAGGCGATGCGACCCTTTGGGTCCAACTGTCGCTCATGAGTCCCTACAAACACTGTTTCCTCCGCCTAGTCCCAAAACCCCATTACTTACTGGGTTTTAGAGCTCCCCCTAACACCCGACAAAGAGCATATCCCCACTTACCCCCACTGTCAAACATCTTTCCCCACTTTTCCCCACTTTTTTTGAATATTTTTATACGGCCTTGAACCAGGTTTCTAAACCCGTAGTTTTTTCGATTCCGCTTTTAGAGTGCGGCGCTTAGTTCAGTAATTGCTTCGGCTATCTGGTTCAAGCCGCTCGACTTTGAAACCCCGAGCTTGTCTAATTCTTTGCTAATTGACTTGTACGGCATGTTTGGTTGATTACTTGATTCAGCAAGCTTTTCGAGCACCAAGTATTTGCGATATGCGTCTGGCGACCAACGTTGATGCAAAACACACTGAAAGCGGGCCATCTCCCTGGTGCGACGCTGTGAAATTCCGACGACTTTTTCGCCATGCAGCGTCACCTCACCAGGCCCGAGACCGGCAAAACAAATCAAGTCCGAGAAATTTGATCGTTCGAGTCCTCCGCGGTGCACACGCAGTTGGTCACGGTCGGCAATCTCACATTTTGCCAATGCGTCTGCCCATAGCTCGCCCACCCAAAACATCGCCTGGCCAACATCATCACTCCATAATTTGTCATCACGCGGAATAACTATGTCAATCCATAAGTGCTGATCAACTTCTAGATAGACAACCCCGCCACCACTTCGACGTCGCACAACAGCAACGCCGTCTTGGTCACAGGCCTGCTGATTGACAATTTCCGAATTTTGCTTGGAGCCCAGAACGATTGCCGACTCATTTATTGATGCTCGCCAGATCGCACGTTCTGCTGGCAGTTCTCGACTGTGAACTGACTCTGCAGAGTCACGTAAGTGATTTATGCGCCATTCACTCATTTATAAGATTCTTACGAAGCAAAAGCCAGATATTGCTTCCACTCTTCTGGCACACGCCCGACTGAAACTGTGACCCAAGCAAGTTCGCGAGGGGTGTGCGGTTGGTTTGCTAACGCCATACCCGCCTCAGCAGGAGTGCGATCTCGCTTTTTTAAATTGCAACCGCGACAAGCAGCGGTCACGTTCTCCCAAACATGCATGCCACCGCGTGAACGTGGCATCACGTGATCAATGCTGTCGGCGTGAGCGCCACAATATTGACATCGATGATTGTCTCGCGCAAAAATCGCGCGTCGCGACATTGCCGTGCGCCGATGATACGGAACCTTGACGACATAGCGAAGCCTGATCACTAGCGGGCCAGGCATCACAAAAGTTTCTGCTCGAATTTGAGTGCCATCTTCTTCAACAATTTCTGCTTTGTCAGACAAGACGAGACAAATCGCACGTCGTGCAGGAACAATCGACAACGGCTCAAAAGTTGCGTTTAAAACCAGGGCGCTTCTCATCTGAAATCTCGCAGCCAATTTAGATAGCTCAAAACATCTTCAGGCTTAATCGGCATCGCCTGCCCACCATATTGGGTTTGCGAACGAAACTTGACATATTCGCGCGTGGGGATCGGCAAAAATGGCGCTCTCGCCCACCAATGCGATGGAGCCAAACGAAACAACTGTGTTATCGCCACGAACCAAAGATGCGGCCGCACTGCAACCGCCAAAACAATCGACGCACCAGATCGCATGCTCGAAGAAGAACTCATGACTTAGTTAGGTTTGGGCTCTTTGGGAAGTCCGAGCACCATTTCACCAATGATGTTGCGCTGAACTTGTGATGAGCCCGCGTAAATTGTGCCGGCTCGAGCATTCAAAAACGTCATCGCCCAACTCATTGAGCTGTTCTTTGCGCCACCTTCATCAGTCTGAAATGAAGTCATCGGTTTGCGTCCTTCGGGAACCAACCCATCGGCACCCATGATCTCCATTGCCAACTCGGTAAGCACTTTGTGATATTCGCTCCAATAAAGTTTTGAAATTGCACCATCTGGCCCTGGGTGATGTCCTGCAACGAACTTAGTCAGTGTGCGCAACCCCAAATATTTCATGATTTGAACTTTGCCGTAGCAATCACTCAATCGCTGACGAATACGTGGATCGTTTGCAACGCCGCGCTCCCTCGCCAATGCAACAAGACGATCAAACTCTGCTTGAAAGCGAATCGACAAAGTTGCTGCGGCCTCACCACGTTCATAGCCGAGCAACGACATCGCGACTGCCCAACCGTTATTCAACCCACCAACCACATTTTCTTTCGGACAAGTCACGTCGGTATAGAAAACTTCGTTGAACTCGCTCTCTCCCGAGAGCATTCGAATTGGTCTTACTTCGATACCTGGCTGACGCATGTCAACCAACAAGAACGAAATGCCTTTGTGTTTTGGTGCATCAGGGTTGGTTCTGGCAAGCGTAAAGATATGAGTTGCATATTGTCCTGCCGAAGTCCAAATCTTTTGTCCATTCAACAAAAACTGATCGCCGTCAAGAGTTGCCTTGAGACCTACGTTGCCAAGATCAGAGCCTGCGTTTGGTTCGCTGTATCCCTGACACCACGTATCTTGACCAGAGATAATTCTCGGCAAGTAGTGGCGCTTCTGTTCTTCGGTTCCCCAAATCAAAAGTGTGTTACCCAACATTTGAATTCCGAAAGTGTCGTTGAACGAACCTGTTGGCACACCCGCACGCGCAAACTCTTCGGCGACAATTACTTGTTCGAGTGCCGAAAGTCCACCGCCGCCGTATTCAACTGGCCAACCTGGAGCGAGATAGGGACTCGCGGCGAGAATTTGTCGCCACTGCGCCATAAATTCTTCGGCAGCTTTGCCTTCAAGAGAACCAATGCCCTTCCAATTTGAGGGAAGTTTTTCTGCCAAAAATGCTTGAACCTTTTCGCGATACTCTTCGGCTTGTCGTTCATATACGGGTCTCATATTGCACAGCCTAGATTGCGCGCCACTGCTGCCGCCCCTACGAGCGGCGACAACGGCCCAAGCCCTGCAGGGCAAACCTTGAACCCTTCAATGAATCCAATTTTTGCTGAGCGGTCGAGCTCACTTTGGACTGCCTCAAAAAATGGACCTCCAAAACCCAAGGCCACCGAACCGGCGATAACGGCGCTGCGCACGTCAAGAGTTGCGCCGACACTTACTAGCGCGCGGGCGACAAGTCGACCAGTTTCTTGAACAACTTGTTGACTGGCTTGCGCAGCAGGCTTACCTGTAATCGCTTCAATTGATCTGCCCGAGGCATGAGCCTCAAGACATCCACGAGAACCGCAAGCGCAAAGTCTGCCGTCGGGCACAACGATGACATGACCGATGTGACCAGCATTGCCACTTCGCCCGTCAAGCACTTTGCCGCCCGAAATTATTCCGCCACCGACGCCAGTTGAAACGACCATTCCAACGACATCAGTCTGACCTGCAACTGCCCCACACCAAACTTCACCTTGCACGAGCGCTTTTGCATCACCATCTATATAGACGGGCATCTGCACTAATTTTTCAAGCGACGAACGCAACGGAAAATCTCGCCACTCTGGAATATGCAATGTTGAGACAAAATCACCATTTGGCGACATTGGTCCTCCGCAGCCGACACCACACGCAACCAGTTCAACTTCTGATGCGGCCATTTGCGAAGCGATCAGCTCGCTCAACGTTGACCAGACTTGTGTTTGTGGTGTTAACGCCCGACCATGAGAGAGAATTTCTCCAGAACCTGAAACAACACCAACCGAGAGTTTTGTGCCACCAATATCTACGGCAAGATACCCGCGCTTTGCCACGCGTGCTCTTTACCGTTCGCGCATGAATTTTTCGCGCATACGCTGAGCGTTAGCGCGAGACGCACGCAGTGACTCGGACACGTCACGAATACCGACTTTTGACATCGCGCGCAACTGACGCTCGACGATCACTGCGCAACCCAACATTGCCAAGAAACCCGCGAATGCCGCGAGAAAGTGAAACTGTAAACCAACAATGGTGAGCCCTAGCGACAGAACCACACCAATGCCCGACCACCACGCCGTGCGCGCCGAATGTCGATACAAACCTTTTGAAGAGACAGCCTGTGCAAATTTTTCGTCAGTTTTTAGATCTTGCTCGATCTGACGCAAAATTTGTTGCTCATTGTCTGATAATGGCACTCATCCTCCGTTTTGAAAAAACTAAACGACAATTAGTTTGATGTTTTATATCTTGTCACGAGTGTAGACACCTTGCAAGAGATATTTATTACCCAATCTGAGCCAATCGTCACGCTTGCGAATCACTCGGACCCCACTTGGAAGATCCGGGTTTGCGTTTGTGACTCAATGAACTTGCTGGTCGAATCGCCGAGTCACCGAACTTGTCGCGAATGTCGTCAATCGCCGAAGTCGTCGAACTCCAAACAGCGTCTAAATCATTGGCCGAAACATCTTCGGCTGATTCGCCAGTCTCGCCAAACAGACTCATTTGCGTTTCTGGCTCAGCCAAATTGCGAGCACTAATACCCAAAAGTCGAACCCCACCAGAAATATCAATCGTTTTTAGCAACGGATCAATGAGGTGCATCATCGCTTGGGCCGATGTAACTGGCAGATCGACACTGGCTGAACGGGTAATCAATTGAAAGTCCGCAAACTTAATTTTGAGCGAAATTGTTCTCGCCCCAACTCCAGCATTTCGACAACGAGCCGCAACTGCGTCGGCGAGTCGCACAAGATGGTTGTGCGCAACTCGATGATCTTTGATGTCAGACGAAAATGTTTCTTCATGCCCGATCGACTTGGCATCTCTGTCAGGTTCAACAGATCGCTCGTCTAATCCTTGCGAGAGGTCAAAGAGATGTTGCCCCAGCGACTGACCCAAAACATTGACCAGAATTTTGCGATCAAACTTTGCCAAATCACCAACCGTCTTGATTGACAGAGCCGAAAGCTTTTCAAGAGTTACTGGTCCGACTCCCCAAAGCGACTCAACTGCGAGTGGATGCAAGAACTCAAGTTCACGACCGAGCAGCACTTCATAGACGCCATGCCCGGGCTTCACACCATCACGAGATGCGCGCGGTTTGGCGACGACCGAAGCAAGTTTTGCCAAGAATTTGTTCGGCGCCACACCAACGCTGCATGTCAGTTCAGTTGCCTGCTTGACGCGCGAGCGAATCTCGTTGCCGATCTGCACACCATCACCGAACAAGCGCAATGAGCCGGTCACATCTAAAAATGCCTCGTCTAAAGACAGTCCCTCAACTAGTGGTGTCACCGTATGAAACACTTCAAATACTTCTGCGCTTACTTCTGAGTAATGATCGTGGTCTCCCGGCAAAAAAATCGCATCGGGGCAAAGTCTTTTGGCTTGTGCTGACGACATTGCAGAAAAAACACCAAACCTTCGAGCTTCATAAGATGCTGCGGCTACAACCCCTCGGCCCCCTTCGCCGCCCACGACCACTGGTTTGCCACGCAATTGTGGGTTTCTTCGCAACTCAACAGCCACATAGAACATGTCCATATCTACGTGCAGAATTGTCTTTGTGCCTGCAGGTCGCGAACTTTCCATGTTTCAGACCTTAGCCATGCATGGCAACATGATTTAGTGAACCTACGCTCTTTAACAGAATTATGAATCAACAACAACGCCCCCTCTCTGCACTTCCGTCTGTTTTCGCGCGCGCGGTTGCATACATCTCGATCATCATCGCTGGTATTGCCGGAGCCCTGATCGGCTTTACTCTCGTCGACTTACAGTGCCAAGGTGATTGCGACGTACCCAATTCAATTGGTTTAATTCTTGGTGCTGCAACTGGAGCTCTAGGTATGGGTGTCGTTGCCGTGCTGGTGCTTCGAGCAACTGGTGAATGGAAAGAGCTCGAGGATCGAAAGTGAGCGCGCAAAGCGACTCACAATTAGCGCAAGAACTTCTCGTCATATGTAAAGAGTTGGCACAGACTGGCGGCAAGAATGCTCTTGCAGGCAGACTCGCTGGCTTAAAGCAGGTTGAGACAAAAACTACGAGCACCGACATGGTCACAGAATTTGACCGTGCGACCGAAAAATACATCGTCGATGCGATTCGCTCTCGCCGACCCAGCGATTCAATCATCGGCGAAGAAGGAGCTTCATACTCGGGCACAAGCGGTGTTACTTGGTGCATCGACCCAATTGATGGCACCACCAACTTTCTTTACGCTCTTCCAAGTTGGGGCGTTTCAATCGGTGTGAGCGACTCGCACGGCCCACTTGTTGGTGTCGTTTTTATTCCCGCGCTTAATGAAACATTTTCGGCGATTCGAGGTCAGGGCGCATTTCTCAATGACAAGGTGATCTCTTGCAATGAAACGACTGATATTTCTAAGGCTCTGGTCTGCACTGGGTTCAGTTACTCGGCCGAACAACGCACTATTCAATCACAACGCATCGCAAAATTTATTCATAAAATTCGCGACATTCGCCGATTTGGCGCCGCAAGCATCGACATCTGTTTTGTGGCCTGCGGTCGACTTGATGCATATTTTGAAGAGAACCTTCACGAGTGGGATATTGCGGCGGCTGAACTTATCGCCATCGAATCAGGCGCAAAGTCGGGCAATTTTTCTGGCGATAAGTCTTCGCCAAAAGAGATCTTGATCGCCTGCCCAAAAATATTTGACCAACTGAGCGAATTCATCACGTCTAGTTCGTCACCCGCAAACAGCCCCCACGAAAAACTGAACATCGGCAACCTTGAAATAATCCCAAGCGAAGGACGTGCATTGCTAGACAATGCAGAAGTTCAACTGACGAAGACAGAATTTTTACTGCTCTGTGAACTCGCAACCAATATCAACGGTGTTTTTAGTCGCGAAGAACTTCGTGAACGAGTTTGGGGCAGCGAATATGTCGGCGATGATCGTCTCGTTGACGTTCACATTCGCCGACTCCGCACAAAAATCGAAACAGATGCCGCGAACCCAAAACACTTGGTTACCGTCCGTGGACTTGGCTACCGTTTGCAACCATGAGCGTTGTAATCGCGATCGACGCTGGCACAACCGGGGTCAGATCACGGGTCGTATTTGAAACAGGACCATCCGAAATAAGTTCATACCGAGAATTCAGCCAGCATTTTCCGCAACCGGGTTGGGTAGAACACGATGCTGTCGAGATCTGGAATGCAGTTCTCGTTACGCTCCACGAAGTCATCGACAAAGTAAATGAGCCGATCGCCGCAATCGGTATAACAAATCAACGTGAAACTGTTTTGGCATGGAGCCGTAAGTCGGGCAAACCATACGGTTCTGCGATCGTTTGGCAAGATCGACGCACCGCAGATAGATGCGAGCAACTCGTTGATTCTCTTGAGCTTGTGCGCCATCAAACAGGTCTTGTGCTCGACCCATATTTTTCAGGCACCAAATTTGAATGGCTCATCAAAAATCGTTCAATAAAAATTGACGACGACTTGTGCCTCGGCACAATTGACTCTTGGTTGATTTATAACTTGACAGGCAGAGAAGCTTTCGTCACCGATCCGACGAACGCCAGTCGCACAATGCTGTTTGACATTAGAACAATGAAATGGAGCGAAGAACTTTGCGAACTGTTAAACGTTCCGATTAAAAATTTGCCCGAGGTCAAACCTTCTAGCGGAAGATTTGCAACAACTACTCAGCACGGCTCGCTTAAAGCGGGTATCCCGATCTCGGGTGTCGCCGGCGACCAACAAGCGGCGCTGTTCGGTCAAGCATGTTTTGAGGCTGGCGCAACAAAAAATACCTACGGCACAGGAAGTTTCGTTTTAATGAATGTCGGTACGGAGTGCCCAAAACCCCAGACTGGCATTTTGACAACAGTCGCTTGGCAGATCGGCACACAAAAACCTGTCTACGCACTCGAAGGAGCGATCTTTGTTACGGGCGCAGCCATCCAATGGCTACGCGACGGATTAAACATCATCGATAATGCCAGCGAAGTCGGACCACTCGCTCAAAGCGTCGAGAGTTCTGACGGAGTTGTCGTTGTGCCGGCCTTCACCGGACTCGGGAGTCCTTGGTGGGACCCTTACGCTCGTGGAGCAATTTTTGGCATCACCCGAGGCACGACTCGTGCCCACATCGCACGAGCGACGATCGACTCAATCGTTTTTCAAACTCGAGACGTGGTCGAATCAATGAGTGCAGCTTCGGGCGTCAAGATCAAAGACCTTCGCGTTGACGGCGGTGCCGCCGTTGTTGACTTCATGCTGCAATTACAAGCTGACCACTTGGGTGTTTGCGTACTTCGGCCCAAACAATTAGAGACAACCGCGATGGGTGCGGCTTACCTGGCTGGACTCGCAGAAAAAGTTTGGGGCTCAACCGACGAAATTTCACAAGCGTGGCAACTTGATCAGAAATTTTTGCCACAATCAACAACTCAAAACTTGAAAACTAGTTACGAAATTTGGCAGACCGCAGTCAAGCGATCAATGAATTGGATTAACTAGACACCTGCCGACAAAAGTGCCGCACCGATGGCGCCGGCATGTTCGCCGAGTTGTGCAACTCGAAGTTCTGGATGTGCCCGATTATCTGGCGCATAGAGCAACTGCTTAAACCAAGTTTTGATGTGAGGCATCACCAAGTCGGCCGCCTCAGCCAGCCCACCACCGATCACGATCACGTTTGGATCAGTAATGTTCGTCAGATTTACCAAGCCGACTGCAACCCATCTTCCAAATGTGTTGAGGTACTCAATCGCCTGCTTGTCACCACCTGCAGCACGAGCGATTACTTCTTCGCCTCGCTCACCACCGGCAATTGTTGCAAGTCCAGAACCTGATGCGTATCGCTCCCAGCAACCGCGCTGACCGCACTTGCATAAAATACCTTGCGACTCAACAACCATGTGTCCGATCTCTCCTGCAAAGCCGTGGCTACCCCGCTGCAGTTTTGATCCCGAAACAAATCCTCCACCGATTCCGGTGCCGAGAGTGACCATCCACATGTCGGTCGCTCCACGTCCTGCGCCAAACTGCCATTCAGCGTGCGCCGCGCAAGTTGCGTCATTCTCTACATCGATTTCATGACCCATTTCTTTTTCTAGTTGCGTACGCAAATCAAGCTCGATCGCTCCCGTCAAATTCGGCGACTCGCGCACCACGCCTTGTGGCGTGATCAAACCAGGAACGCCGATTCCTAAACTTTTATAATCGCCAAGTTCGCGAGCAATCTCTGCCAGCGTGGCGACTAGATCGTCAGCATGTGGCGTTGGGCGACGAACAGAATTAACAATTTCTCCGTCCTCAAAGAGAACCCCAAGACACTTTGTTCCGCCGACATCGATGCCAGCAACGGCAGTCACGACTCGCAGCGAACCTTTAGTTCTTTCAGGGTGTGCAAGATGCGGCCTTCGGCGCGTCGTTTAATAAACCCTGGAAGCGGAACTATCAGCTCAACGGACAATGCGTAAGTAACTTTCGTAGTCGCACCAGACTGCTCAAATTGGTATGAGCCATCTATCGATCGCATGATGTCGCCTTGGTCAAGGTGCCACGTAATCTTTTTTGGTGCTTGGTCGTAATCGTATTTCAGCGTGTAGTGGGTGCTGCGGCCCAAAGCCGAAGCGCGGTATTCAACAAGAAGAGGTCGATTTTGTGAATCTCGTTCGCGAACCACTGCTTCTTTAACATCGGGTGCCCACTCGGGATATCGCTCAACATCAATCGCCACATCAAAGCAATGGTCAGCCGACGCGGCGATCACTTCTGTCTCAGATGCCGAATCAACCACCCCACTATTTAAGCACGAACAACTACACCCTTAGTATTCGACCCAAACTCACGGCAAGTTTGTCGTAATCAAAGAGGTTTTCAGCCCTAAATCGCGAAGCCTGACCCATTTGGTGTCGCAACGATTTATCAACCAACAGTTGCCGCAAAGTACGAACAACATCATCAACCCGATTCGGGTTCTCAACAATAAAACCTGTCTGACCATGCGCAACTGCGTCTGATGCACCACCACTGCGACCAGCAATCTGCGGCACGCCACACGCGGCGGCTTCAGCAAACACAATGCCAAAACCTTCTTGCTCAAGCCCGCCCCAACGCGAACGACACAACATTGCATTGACATCGGCGCAGCCATACAACGACGCAAGATTGTCGTCTGAGACACGACCCAAAAAAGTGACAGGCGCACGCAACTCGCGGGCGATGCGCTCAAGCCGTTTGCGATCTCGCCCATCGCCGCCGATTACCAGGCGCAATTTTGGATGTTCGCTTGCCAAGTGTGCAACCGCACGAATCAAAACATCAAATCCTTTGCGTGGCACAAGCCGACTAACACCTACGACTAATTCTGCATCATCACTAATACTAAAAATTTGACGTGCTTGCGACTTCTCGCTTGCTGTTAATTGTTTGAATCTTTTTATATCTACACCGGGGGTAATCACGGTCAAGTTTTTAATTTGCCCGGCCACGCGATTGGCTTCATCAGCTGGGTAACCACCCGACGCAATAACAAACTCTGCTTTATTCAATACTCGCGAAAGAATTTGCTTTGTCACTGGCAGTCGCCCCGGCACCGTCACTTCGGCGCCATGCAGAACAACCGCGTATGGCAAGTTGAGCCGCGGACCAACCAACCCGAGAGGTAACGCTGGGTCAAGCACGACAAGTTCAGCACCAAACTCTTGGGCCATCTTGTTGATTCTTCGAACCATCAGCGGATGCGGCAACAACACAGACTCGCGTGTTCGGCGAATCAAAAAGTTTTGTGCACGATCAAAGTCTTGACTACCTGCATAAGGACTTGTGAGTACCGCGAAACTCTCTGGTGGCAGTCTTCGCCACCACTCATAAAGAAGGTTCTGAATGCCACCAATTTTTGGCGGAAAGTCATTGGTGACTAAGAGATGTTTCACTGACAATTACTTTACGCTTGGCAAAGCACGCAACTCGGCCAAAACAATCTCATCGTCTTCGCTCACGGGCAACAAGTGATTTAAACCAAGTCGCGCCGCAGCCCAGACTGCATGACTGCGAAGTATCGCATCGCCGTGATTGCAATACTTTTGTAAAAGCTCAACTACTAATTTGTCATCGGCGTCACCGATATTGCCGAGAATCACCAGGGCGTTGCGACGCAGCCACTTTGGATCACGATTGGCGATGTACCACGCACCAAACTCTTTAAGCAGAGAATCATCGTCAGCCAATAAAATTTTTTGAACCGAAACCCAAGCATTTGCGTGGTCGTCGTGCTTGACCTGTTCATCTGCGATGACGCTCGTTCTCTTTTCGAATCTAACCGTCGGCGGGCAAACCTCTTGACAGTCATCGCAACCGTAAAGCCGGTCACCTAAAGCCACGCGAAAGTCGCGGTCAAAAACGCCAGGTTTTTGCAGCAACCATGCCAAGCATTTGTTCGCGTCAATTACCCCTGGCGCAATAATCGCTTGCGTAGGGCAGTTATCTAAACAGCGACGACACGAACCACAGCCGTCTTCAACCGGTTTTTCGGCAACTACAAGCGGTGCATTCGTAACGACGCAACCTAAAACAAAATAACTTCCTGCGCCAGCAATCAAAAGATTTGAGTTTTTACCAAACCAACCCAAACCTGCCTGATACGCAACCTCGCGATCGACAATTGCATTGTCATCAGCCAAGACAACTGCACGAAAACCGTCAGATTCAAGTTGCTTGGCGATTTGTCGAAGCGACTCGCGTAATTGTGCGTAATAGTCTGACCATACGTATCGTGCAACTCTCGCCGATAACTTTTCGGGTTGTTCGGGCATTTGTGTTGAATACGAAAGCGCCCCAACAATTACAGACTTTGCCGAAGGCAGCGCCGCAGTCGGGTCGGTGCTTCGATTTGGGTTGCGATATGTGAACTGCATCTGATTATGCAGCCCTTGCGACTTTCGTTCGTTCAACGCTTGTCGCGCACGATGCAAAACTTCGGCGCTCGCTACCCCGACTTGATGAAGCCCAGAATTTCGCCCGAGCGCTAACAGTTGCTCGGTGTATTTACTTTTGTCTATTGAGCCTGGATCGTCAGCTAACTGCACGATGCCGAAGCGTAGGCACTAAACCGGCATTTGCAAGCATTCGCAATGTTCTCTGCTCTTCAAGGTCTAAAACAACGGCCTGCGCGCCAGAGTCATCGCAGAAAAACGAGACCACGCAGTCATCGCAAGCAGCACTTGCACGCATTACGCAGGTATCGCAACTGACCACCAAAACATCGGCGTTGCTATTGGCATTGATTGAGGGGAAATCTTGCACTAGCTCTCTCCTTTTAATGTTGATGTAATTGCTTTACTTCAACACTGCCCGAACCGTGTTGCACGGTTAGATCTCGAAAAGTTCTGCCCCTTGTTGCGCAACCCTCAAAACCATTTTCGCGCCGTTCTTAGGCAAAGCATCATCAACACGTTGCGCATCAGCCATGCTCGTCATCGCGGCAATTGTTGGACCCGAACCCGAGAGCCACGCGCACCATGCGCCAGCATCAACCGCAGCCTGCATTGCCAGTTTCGAATCAGGCGCTTTTACAAAACGCAGCTCTTGATGCAGTCGATCTTGGGTCGCCACAGAAAGAGCGGCAATATCGCCAGCAGCCAGTGCAGCCACCAAAAGTGCGGTATGCCCGACGTTGAATACTGCATCTTCAAATGGCAAAGTTGCTGGCAGTTTGGTTCGCGACTCTTTAGTTGAAGTTTGCTGTTGAGGAACCCAAACAACAATCGCCGGATCAAGAGGTGTTGGTACTCGAACAGCAAAACCACCGACACTGGCCACGAAACCACCATGCAGAGATGCGGCGGCATTGTCTGGGTGACCTTCAAGTTCGCTTGAAATTCGCAAGATCTCTTTTTTCGCCTGCGCAAACTCTTTTGCACCAGCACCATTTTTTTGTGCATGCGCCAAAATGCAGCCAGCAACCCGCGCCGCTCCACTAAAACCCAGACCCTTGCCCATCGGCATCTGTGAACGCACCCACAGATCTTCGGTGCCGCCACAATGTCTAAAAGCAACCGTCAATGGATGATGCTCGTCGGCTTGATTTGACTCTGCAGGTGGGTTTCCAAATCCCGCTTCGATGTGCAACGAAAGCGCCAACCCCAAGACATCAAAACCTGGTCCGAGATTTGCCGAACTTGCAGGCACACGAACAGCAATCGCTTTTTTTGAGTTACTCGCATTTATTGAATTATTCATAGACAATGTTCCATTTTATTGCGCCATCTGTTTGGCAGCGTCGACACTCACACGAATCAATTCATCTAGCACGTCACGTGCCGCACCAGAATCAATTGAGTCAAGCGCAATCTCTAAACCCTGCTTCATATCGTCGGCTTTTCCGGCGACAACAATGCCAGCAGCAGCATTTAGCGCAACGATATTTCTTACCGGGCCGATCTGACCATCTAACAGATCGCGAAAAATCTTGGCGTTGTCTTTTGGCGAACCGCCACGCACCGCTGCCACGTCAGCATGTTCAAGCCCAAGCGATGTTGCATTGATTTCGAATTTACGCATCTTGCCTGAGTCAACTTCAACCACGGGACATGGACCACTCAGCGACAATTCATCCATTGAACCATGACCATGAACTACCCACGCTCGCTTAACACCACGTGTCGCCAACGCCTTGGCCATTACATCTGCTGCACTTGGATCGCCAACACCAACAACCATGTACGAAATCGGCGCTGGATTAGCCATCGGTCCGAGCAAATTGAAAACTGTTGGCACGCCGATCTCACGACGCGAAGGGCCAGTAAATCGAAATGCAGGATGAAATCTCTGTGCGAAGCAGAATCCGAAGCCGGTCTCTTCAACACACTTGGCAACACCGACACCATCCAACTCGATCGACACACCGAGTGCTTCGAGCACATCAGCAGCGCCACTCTTTGACGATGACGCACGACTGCCGTGTTTGCAAACCGGAATCTTCGCTCCGGCAACAACCAAGCCCGCCATCGTCGAAACATTTACCGAGTGACTGTGGTCGCCACCAGTGCCAACAATGTCGAGTGCTCGCTGCGAAATTTCGTCAGGCAAAAAGACTCTCTCAGCGGCCCGACGCACTTCAGCCAACATTCCTTCTAGTTCGATCTCGGTCTCACCTTTTGCCCGCAGAGCAACAATAAAAGCAGTTATCTGCGACGGCGTGGCCTCACCCGACAACACCGATCGCATCGCCGCGCCGGCGTGGCTTGCACTCAAATCTTTGCGAGCCAAAAGCTGCGAGATAACTTCAGGCCAAGAACCTGCCAAATCGATTTCGCTCACGCGAAACCTCGTTTATGCGATGCGACGGGTACGCAACATTTTGCGGCGTTCGCGAGCCGAAGCCCCACCCCAAACACCTTGCTTCTCTCGACTGTCAAGCGCATAAGTAAGACACGCTATGCGCACTTTGCACTCGGCACAGACTGATTTTGCTTGACTGCAGTTTTCTTCATTATCTGGATAGAAAATCTCAGGGTCAAGACCTTGGCAAGCACCGCTGGTGCGCCACGTCAGGTCGTAATCAGGCACGTGAACCCCCTTGTCCTCGTTGCCCGACACACTAGAACTTCGGTGTCGCACCGCGCCAATCGGCCAGCGGTGAGCTATCTATCTATTTGGTTTTGCTAGCTATTGCAAATCAGTCAACAACTCGGCGACAGTGAAGTCAGCAAGTTCAACCGCTTCAAGATAATTCGACAGAGTCGAGATCACTTGCACGTTGCCCTTGGCGAACTCTTGTACCTGTTGTGGCGTGAATTCAAAGCGGATGTAATGCACCGCCGCAGTGACAGTCTCGCGTGTCAGTTGCTCTGCATGCCCTTCGTCGACGACCGCTTTAACAACTTCGCCATTCGCCAACTTGATCGCGATCGCGCGCTCAATTCCGACGAGCTTGGTAAGCCACTCACGCATTTGTTCATCGTTTGTCAACTCGATAAACAGCGTCGCGCAAAGTTGCCCGACCTCGGGGATCATCGGGTTGTAAGCCTTGATCTCTTCAAGAACGCCTTCGTCGCTGACTACTCGCTCGACACGCAGCATCTCTTGAATTTGCGACTGCATTGTGTCGCGGTTCTCGAACATCACGGTGACGATTGTGCCGAGCGCAATTCGTCGACGACGCTTAAGTTCGATGATTTCGGCACGACGCGTCTCACGAATTCGCTCGTATGCGCGCTGCTCCAAAATATCGGTGAGCACTAACTTTCGGTTGCTTGGTGTTTTTGTTGCAGTTTCCATAATTTATTTCCCTTCTGGTTTGATTCCGTATGCGCGAGCCACTACCTCAAGCGGGTGTAATGGTGTTTCACCCGTTTGCTCAGTGATTGCCGTATTTGCCAAGTGGCAATCACCAGCAACAACTTCGGAGTTGGCATCGCGAACCATCTCGCCGAGTTTCTTTGCAATTGGCAAAGACAACTCTGCGTTCTCGGCACGCAACCCCCACATGCCGTCAATTCCTGAACACTGCTGCACAAGTTTGATCTTGGTACCAGTGAGTCTCATTAAGTCTCGGCTCTTCAAGCCAATGTTCTGCGCACGCAAGTGACACGGCGTGTGATACGTGATCGACTCTGGCACCTCGCCGATGAAGTTCGTGTCTAATTCAGAACCTTCGGTCTTGTGCACCTTCATTAAATATTCAGCTGCGTCGTAAGTGTGTTCGGCAACAAGCTGAGCGTCGGGGCCCCCGACATAGTCCAAATAGTCTTTTTTCAAGACGTAACCACACGTTGGCTGCGGCACAACAATGTCGGTTCCTTTTCGCACTTCAGCGGCAAGTGTCGCCACGTTCTTTGCAGCAACTTTTGTGAATGCATCCATGTCACCACTGTGCAAAAACGGCGCGCCACAACAGCCGGCATCACTCAGACTGCACTCGACACCGTTGCGTTCATAAACATTTACGAGTGCGTGACCAATTTTTGGTTCTTGATACTCAACCAAACAAGTCGGAAACACCGTGACTCGGCCCTGAAGTTTGGCTATAACTGCTTTTGGTCGACGATTAAACCATGTCGAGAATCGCTGACGGGCAAACGCCGGAAGCAAGCGCACGCTCGAAACACCAGCCGTTTTTTCGACCACTTTTCGAATCAACGATCCAGGTTTTGCACCCATCACCATGTTGGCCACTGGGCCAGAAGAAGTTGCCGCCATACCGAGTGCATCGGTTCGACCGAGCATCGCTGTTGTTACTTTGTTGCGCAGCGACATGTGGCCGTTTGCTCGACGCATCGCATCGACTCGCAGCATCAATCGCGGAAAATCTAACGCCCACTCGTGTTGGCCTGGTGTGTAAGGGCAATTTACGTAACAGAGTTTGCACTGAAAACACTCATCGGCGACATGATCTTGCTGGGCTGGCGTCATCTTGCCGGCATCTTGATCGTCATGGGCGTCGATGTAATCAAAAAGGGTTGGAAACGATGGACAAAACTTAAAGCACAAACGACAGCCGTGGCACAGATCGTAAACGCGAGTCAACTCTTCGCGCGTGTCGGCCTCATCTAGATAGATGGGGTTCAGTGGGTCGTATGTAATCGTCATTATTAAAAAGAACTTTCAACTTGGGGTTTACTTCGACTTATTCAGATTTAGTGTTGACGCCATTCGCCGAAACTAGCGGCGCCAACACAAATCAAATTGCAATTAATTCGACTAACGATTTCGATTTAGCCGAGTGCTTTGAGGCCTTCAGCGAATCGACCTGCATGGCTCTTCTCTGCACGTGCAAGTGTCTCGAACCAGTCTGAGATTTCTGTGAAACCTTCTTCGCGTGCAGTCTTTGCAAAACCTGGGTACATCTGTGTGTACTCGTAGGTTTCACCGGCGACTGATGCTTTGAAGTTTTCTGATGTCTCACCGATTGGCTCGCCCGAAGCTGGATCGCCAACTTCTGCAAGATAGTCAAGGTGACCGTGAGCATGACCTGTTTCGCCCTCAGCAACTGAACGAAACAGTGCTGCTGCGTCTGGGTAACCCTCTACGTCTGCCTTCTGTGCGAACCACAAGTAACGACGATTTGCTTGGCTCTCGCCTGCAAACGCTTCCTTGAGATTCTCATGTGTTTTAGTGCCATTTAACTTGGCCATGATTTTCTCCTTGTTTAGTGTTTGATTTTGGATTTTTCGTTATTACTTAATTTCTATTACTTGCTTTTTTCGCCTGTTGACCAGGAGATCTTTTTGTCGGCTGACTGCATCGACCACATTTGCCATGAAACACCACGCCCACTTCGCTGATTTCACAACCTTCTGCGCCGACCCCACGCATTTTCGGGGTCGATGAGATTTCAACATCTCGAACTGCGCCACATGACTCACAAACGAAGTGGTGATGATCGCCCATATTTGGATCAAAACGGGCGGCCCCGGCACCCACATCGACCGACTGCAATTCGCCCATCTCGACGAGCTCGCCCAAGGTTTGATAAACGGTGCGCAAAGAGATGCCAGGCATTTGTTTGCTGGCCACTTCGAACAACCCCTCGGCGGTTGGGTGAGTGTCGTTTTCGTGCAAAAGACCGAAAAGCAGCTGCCGCTGGGGGGTGAGCTTCAGCTGCTTTTCGCGAAATACTTGAGCCAATTGGGCTGGGGATCTCATGGGTGAAAAGATAACAACTCTTGAGCTAATTTGCAAGTCATGCGAACTAACAATTGATGTGACTCTCGTTACTTTGTCAAGTTTGATTATTGAGAGTGTCGCTAGTTAAAAAAATCTTGCTCTGGTTTAGGCTAAACGAGTGTCAAAAAATTTGAACACCCTCGTCTCTAACCGTGAAGCCGATCTGCAATCTTTGCGCTCGACACAATTTGACGTTTTGGTCGTGGGCGGTGGCGTTACAGGTCTTGGTGTTGCCCTCGACGCTGCATCACGAGGACTAAAAGTCGCCCTTGTCGAACGAGATGATTTCGCTTCAGGTACATCCTCAAAAAGCAGCAAACTGATTCACGGCGGCGTGCGATATTTGCAACAAGGTGAAGTTGCGTTGGTTTACGAAGCGTTGCATGAACGCCATCGCTTAAAGAGAAATGCTCCCCATCTAGTTCAAACGCTGCCGTTTATGATTCCAATTTTGAAGCGCGATGGTGTTGTCTCACGAAAGATTGCTCGTGCTCTTGGCACCGCATTGTGGATGTACGACCTGACCGGTGGTTGGCGAATAGGCAAGTTCCACCGTCGCCTCAATGCAGACAAAGCATTCACTCACCTTCCGACGATGGATCGCCAACGTCTTGGCTCGGCCTACCTATATTTTGACGCGATGGCCGACGACGCACGAGTTTGTCTCGCACTTGCTCGCACTGCCAAGAGTCATGGCGCCGTGGTTTTGAACTACACCCGAGTTGAAAAAATCTTGCACGATGAAAATGGTCAAGCATCTGGCGCTGTTGTCAAACCATATGACACCGAAGCATTTGCAATTAATGCTCGCGTCGTGGTGAATGCAGCGGGTGTTTGGTCAGACGAAGTAATGACATCAGACGCGGGTAAAAATCCAGACAGTATTCGTCCAGCCAAAGGCGTGCACCTGACAGTGCCCTGGAAAATGGTTCGCAACGATCTGGCGGTTGTGATTCCTGTGCCTGGAGATCGGCGCAGTTTATTTTTGGTTCCATGGATACCTAATTACGACGGCACCTATCAATACACATATGTCGGCACCACCGATACCGATTATCAGGGCCCGATTAACGACCCGCAGTGCACGAGTGTTGATATTAATTACGTTCTCAAAGCACTTAACGCTGCCGTGATGACAAACATTTCGGCTGACGACGTAACGGCAGTTTGGTCAGGTCTACGACCACTCGTGAAAAGCGTGAGTGGCGAGAAAATTAGTTCGCGTACTGCTGATTTGTCCCGACGCCATAAAGTTTCAAAGTCAAAATCAGGTGTGATCACCATCGCTGGCGGCAAGTTGACGACTTATAGAAAAATGGCGCAAGACACGATCGACGAAGCGCTAGCGCAGTTACAAAAATCAGCAAAGTGCAAAACAAAGAACCTCAAGCTGATTGGCGCAACAACAGCTACGCCAAAAACCAACGCAAAAAGTGCGCTGCACCTTGCTGCAAGATTTGGTTCTGAAGCAAAATTGATCAACGAAATGATCGCTGAAAATCCCAGTTTGGGCGAGCAACTTATCGCTGGTCTGCCATATTTAAAGGCCGAAGCAGTCTTTGCCGTCAAGTACGAAATGGCTCGCACTCTTGATGACGTTCTTTCGCGCCGAACTCGGGCACGAATCATCAATCGTCGTGCAAGCGTGGCGAGCGCTCGCGCAGTCGCCGAGTTGATTGCGCCACTACTTAATTGGGGTGAGCAAGAAGTCAACAACCAAGTACTCGCCTATTGTGATTCTTGTGCTGACGAAGACCGCGCTGCTCTCGCTGTTTAAGAACTTATGACAACAAAATCAACACCACCGATTGAATTTTCACAGTCAGTAGGCGAACTCACCGACAGAATCAAAACCAAAGCCACGACTCTTTCAAAAGACTTTTTGAACAGCCTCGGTGCGGTCTGCCCGAGTTCGACGACTGTTGAAGACTTGGTCGAGCACTCACGCGACTGGTGGCCACTGGCAATGCATTGGTCGTTAAACGGAAAGACTCCCCGCCGTTCAGATGTTGTGTGCCGACCGACATCAACCGAGCAAGTAAGCGAAGTCGTTTCGCTTTGCGCAAAGAACTCGGTGCCCGTAACGGTCTCGGGTGGTCGCTCCGGAGTTTGCGGCGCGGCAGTTCCGCTCTTTGCAGGTGTTGTGATCGACACGACGAATTTGTGCGGTGTTGTCAGTGTTGACCAAATTTCTGGCTTGATCGAAGTTCGCCCCGGCACTTTCGGACCCGATCTTGAAAATGAAATCAACTCAAAATACAAACTCTCAGTTGGCCACTTTCCGCAATCTTTTGACATCTCAACGGTTGGTGGATGGATCGGCTCGCGAGGCGCTGGCCAATATTCAACTCGCTACGGAAAAATCGACGACATGGTTGCAGGTCTTGAAATTGTGTTGGCCGACGGATCGGTAATTCTGACCGGCACCGAACCAGCCGGAGCCGCCGGTCCGAATTTAACTTCTTTGTTCATCGGCTCAGAGGGCACTCTCGGCGTGATCACTAAAGTTTGGCTACGTGCTCATCCCCTGCCGGCCGTAACTAAAAAAGCTGCTTTTCGATTTGAAACTTTCGCCGATGCAGTTGAAACCATGCGAACGGCAATCCGTAACGGTGCAACGCCGGCGGTCTTAAGACTTTATGACGAGCGCGAAAGCAAGCGCAGTCACGGTGGCGATGGCAAAACTTGCACGCTCTTAGTTCTTGACGAAGGCGTTGAAGTATTGATCGACGCAACACTCAAAATCGTCGGCGATGCCGCCATCAATAATCACGGTCAGCCAGCTGAAACCGAGCTCGTTGATCATTGGCTTCACCATCGCAACGACACCAGTGGACTGCAAGCACTTTCAAAAAAAGGTTTCGTAATCGACACAATGGAAGTCGCAGTTGCTTGGTCGCGAGTGAACGAAGTCGCCGACGCGGTTCGTCAGTCAATCATGCAAGTTTCTGGTGCGCGAAGCGCAAGTTGCCACATTTCTCACAGCTATCTAGATGGTGCGTGCATTTACTTCACATTTGCCGCTGAACCAAAAGAAAAGAATTTAGAGTCAATCGAAAACACATACACCCAAATCTGGGATGCAGCTCAGAATGCGGCGTTGCAATCTGGCGCCAATCTGTCTCATCACCACGGTGTTGGCATCAATCGTGCGAAATACATCAAGCGGGCGCTCGGACCAGCACACGATGTTTTATCTGCAATCAAAAAGTCGCTCGACCCGCAAGACATTTTGAACCCCGGCAAACTTGCATTCGCCTCAAAGCGTGGCGAATTCAATCTCGACTGAGTCAGAACCGAACACTTCTTGAGCATCCTCGTTGTCGACATTGGCACAAGCGGCTTACGCGCAGGTGTCGTGCGCAATGATGGCTCACTTAATTTTTTAAACTACGAGGCCTGTCGCCCATCCACCCCAGCGCCCGGGCTTGTCGAGTTCGACGCGCAACAAATGGCCGATGCAGTGCTGCGAGTTTGCAATCAGACAATTGAGCAGTCAAAGATCACCGACACGATTGATGCCGTCGGCATAACCAATCAACGTGCTTCAACAGTGATCTGGAGTAAATCAACCGGTAAACCGTTTGGCCCCGCAATTGGCTGGCAAGACTTGCGCACGGTCGGCGAATGTATGGTCGCAGCAGCCGAGCACGGCATCAAACTCGCGCCAAACCAAACCGCGACCAAAGCGGCGTGGATGCTGCAGAACTATATTTTTGCGAACAAGATCGATCTTGCTGATGTGCGAATCGGAACTGTTGATTCGTACATCGCCGCTGTTCTCTCAAAAAACAAATTGCATGTGACCGACTCAAGCAATGCGGCAGTAACTGGTCTTTGCAATATTGATGCACTGTCTTGGTCGCCACGACTGTGTGAACTTCTCAAGGTCGAAATCGAAACTCTTCCAAAAATCGTCGCATCTTCCGGAGTAATCGGTAACGCAACTGCCCTGCCTGGTGCACCACCCATTGCGGCTCTGATCGGCGATCAGCAGTCTTCGCTTGTCGGCCAAGCCTGCATCACATCCGGAGCAACAAAAATTACTTTCGGCACGGGCGGAATGTTAAATACGTTCACCGGCCAAGATGCACCGACAAAATTTGTTCGAAGCGAGCACGGCGTTTATCCAATTGTCGCGTTCCGCGACAGCGTCGCAACTTATTGGGCCTCCGAGGCGATCATGCTGTCGGCGGGCACAAATCTCGACTGGCTTTGCCAAGACTTGCAATTGATATCTTCTCCATCTGAGAGCCACGAACTTGCATCGCAAGTGCCTGACAGTGGCGGTGTTGTTTTTGTTCCGGCGCTATTTGGTCTTGGTACACCACATTGGGACTACGGCGCACGCGGCACATTGCTCGGTATTACCCGTGGCACAAATCGTGCGCACATTGTTCGTTCAGTGCTTGAGGGCATCGCTCACCGCGGTGCCGACATGGTCGACTCTGTAGTCGGCGAAACGAAACTTGACATTAAATCGATTCGAATTGATGGCGGTATGAGTCGCAACCCGAGTTTCGTGCAGGCCCTCGCCAACGCCACCGGCCGCAAGATTGAAGTTTCGCCAATCACTGAGGCAACAACACTCGGTGCCGCCTTTCTTGCTGGCTCTGAAGTTTCGTTTTGGCAATCTCTTGAACAAGCCACCACAACATGGAAACCTGCACAAATTATTGAGCCAACAGAACTCCTGAATCGCGCACAATGGCACGAGGCCGTATCGCGCGCACGCAATTGGATCCCTGCGCTGTCGAGCCTTGACTTCTGAGTTCGTCTAGATTTGTCTGATGCTTTCTGACGCTGATATCAACCTTCTTATCCCCGCGCAAGCGCTCGAGTTGGCCGCCCGAGACATTTATGCCAGCTTGGTTTCGCGCGCCACAAAGTCAGGCGACGAACAGGCACTGCTCGAACTGATTCACAGCCACCACGTTGCCTACGAGCAGTCATTGAACGGCGTACTCGGCAAACGCGCCGCAACTAGTCGAAACGCCGAGGTCTACACAAGGTTTTTCGCAGCACTCAGTGATTCGAGCAAAACTTGGTCAACTTTGCTTGAACTTGAAAACATCGCTGTGGCAACGCACACCGCAATTATTGAAAAACTTTCATCGGCAAAGATGGCGGCATTGCTCGCATCTGTAATTACAGTCGAAGCAAGGCACGCAGCAATTCTGGCAACACAGATTTCATCTAATTTGAGTCTCGCGCTCGATAACCCACAACAGGCTCTGGTGACACAATGAACCAGATCAGTCGTCGCGAACTTTTGCGTTTGAGCAGCCTCTCGTTGGCTTCAGGTTTAGTTCTTGCCGCTTGTGGCAAGCAATCGGGCATCATTGATGACGGGGCGATTGCTCGCCTTGGTGACACACCATCAACCACGGCATTACCCGAAGCTGAAGTAACTGACGCAGTTCTCTTGCGCACTGCCGCATCTCTCGAATACAACGCAATTGATACTTACGAGGCCGCCCTTGACTTGGGTGTTTTCACCGGCAGTCTTGCCGCCGCAAAAGATGTTGCAAAACGCTTTCGCGATGACCACCAAGCTCACGCCGATGCCGTAAACGGTTTAATTCGTGCGATGGGTGGCAAAGCACATGAGTGTGCCAATGTGCGAATCAACGATCTCTACATTGCACCAGCTCTAAAAATCATTACTGAAGATGCAAATCCAAATGTTGGCCTAGACGTCATCGCACTGGCTCATGCACTCGAGAATCTCGCAGCACAGACTTATCAAGGTGTCGTAGAGAGCATCACTGATCCAAAACTGCGGGCTGATGCAATTCGCATCGGTCAACAAGAGGCGCGCCATGCTGCTCTGCTGGCTCAAGTTCTTAACCCTGGTCTTGCTGCGGTTGGTCCGACGTTTGACGCAACGACCGGAAAAGCAAATATCGCTGCGATTCCACTGGCGTTTGGTTCGCTTGGCAACATTCAACTTGTAGTTGGGGCTCCAAAAGCCGACGGCACACGCACAACGCTTTTGCTTGAAACCCCAAGTTTGAACTCGCTTGTCTATGACGGCGTGTCTTGCTGAGCCTCAAAACTCGCTAATACACTGATACCAACGGTGAGTCGGTCGGTCGACCGCAGTGTTGTGGTGCTTGCATTGCAACATTGAGGAAAGTCGGGACTTCGCAGGACAAAGTGCTGGTGAAAGCCAGGTCGGGGAAACCTGACATCTCGTGCAACAGAAAATAAACCGCCGATGATCAAGCGTCGCAAGATTCTTGAAACAGGTAAGGATGAAACGGTGCGGTAAGAGCGCACCAGCGTGGTTGGTAACAATCGCGGCTTGGTACGTCACTTGAAGCAAGGCCATGCAGAGGGTATGAACTGTCCGTTTGCTTTCGAGCAGCCCTCGGGTAGGCCGCATAGATGGATGGTCGTCGGTGTCAGCGGGAAACCGTTGGGACTACAAAATCCCGCTTATAGACCGGCTCACTGTTTTTATCTTCACCGACGTTTCAGACGTTGAAAGATTTAGAAACTACTTGCAACTAACTCTTGCGCAACGAACCTGTTTTCAAAAAAGCCTGTCGCCTAGTTTTGTCGCCCAGCGCAAAGTAACGCCAACCAATTAAGCATCCGATGATGCCAATAACTTCAAGTGGCAGATTCCACGGGCCACGTTCGACCGAAGGCAATAATTTATCGCTGAATGAAACCCCGGTGAACGGCCACCAAAAAGTTTTTGAATCAGAAAATGCACCGTCAAAAATTAAATGCATGAACATTCCGATGGGGATTGCCAAGAGTCGTTGCCGAATAGGTTTTCGACCAGCGGTCGCGAGCATGATCAAAAACAAAACAGCAATGCTCGTCGCCACACTATGAAATGGGCCGACTGAGCCGCGTATGCCGTCAAAGAGATCGGGCAGAACTGCCGAGATTGCCAAAACGCGATAATCAAATTTTGGGTCACGAAATACGAACCATACGGCCCAGATCGAAGTCGCGATAAACCAGAACAGCATTACTGACTAAATCACCAAATAGCAATCGCAGTTCGGGCACTCGGCGTAAACGGCATTTCCATCAGTTTCGCTGGTTTCGTTTTTCACGAGTTTTTTTAATGCTGAGAGTTCGACAACAGAGAGATCTAGATGACAAGACTGACACTTCGTGCCGTGCAAGTCAGCCACTGCCGGAGTCGTTCGCTTATTTCGTTTCACATCATAAAGTTTGATCAGTTTTGGGTCAATCTCACTGGCGACCTGCGACCGCTGGGCGTCAAGTTTTTGCTTGTCTGCTTCGCATGTCGTTAACGCCGATTTAAGCGCCAGAGTTGCTTGCTCAACACTCGCCTGCTGAGAAACTATTTGCTCTGATAACTCTAAAATTTGGCTGTCGAGATTTTCAGAATTTTCAAGCAATGCAAGCTCTTTGTCGTCATTGCCACTGCGCTCAACACGCACAGTTTCTATCTCATGTTGCAGGGCCTCTGCTTCTCGGGGCGCGATCACAGTCTTTAATTGCTGAGAATACTTTTGAATCGCCATCTCGCACTTTTTGTTGACTGCTTCTAACGCGACTATCTCTTCTTTGACGGCTTTTAATTCGGTAAGCAATTTATTGTGCTTGCTTTGAGTTGCAACAAGCGCAGCTTTTGCAGCAGTCAAAGACGTGCGCTCAGCAAGGCTCGCTTGGTGATGAGCTAGTTGTAACAACGCGGTATCAACTCGCTGAAGTTGTAATAGCGGCTGAAGTAGGCCCACTACGGTGTGCCGATTGTTGTCTGCACATAGTTTGGCAACGGTTTTGAACATTCAAAGAAGTAGAGACCCTGTTCTATTGTCGGCACAGGAGAATACGGATTCAAGTCTGTCGGCAAAATTGTTGTCCCAGGACTAAGCACGTTGATCACAACAGTATTGGCAACTGCCGTTTCGCCAGCAAGCGTCGTTGTGGTTACTTTGCCCTCAGGCTTGGGCGCCGGGATCGTTCCTGAAACAATTTTTGCCGGACACTCAACACCTGGCAGGTACAACCGCAACGGTGCGCGCGTCGGCGCTGGTGGTGACGCAAAGTCCAGAACTTCTAAACCTCGATGTACTTCGTCCATATACGACTTCCAAATCATCGCCGGGAACATTGCACCTTGAACGCCACCCCGATCGCCAATCACACTTGCAAACTCGGGCACATTTCGTTTTGTCATTTTGGTGTAGCCCTTTGGGTCACCGACCCAAACCGCGGTTGCGTATTGCGGCGTAAAACCGACGAACCAAGCATTGGTGTTGTTGTCTTGTGTTCCGGTTTTGCCTGCTGCTGGTCGGCTGTCTTCAAGAGGTGTGCGACGTGCTGTTCCACTTTGAATAACCCCACGCATGACATCGGCTGCCAAATTTGCCGCTTCAGCAGGCAAAGTCTGCTCAATAGTTGGACTTTGATATTGATACAGCACCGTCCCTCGTGCATCTTCAATTCTCTCGATCATGTAAGGCTCAACGTGCACACCAGAGTTCGCAAGAGTTTGCGCGCCTGCAGCCATATCCATCGGACTCAATTCGTTCGCACCAGTTGCAAGACTGGCGTACGGCTGAATCGTGAATGTCTCTTTACTTAGCCACTGCGAAGAAGCCATGCGATACATCGTCTCTACCACACGCTCAAGACCAACAATTTGCGAAAGCTTTGCATATGCACAGTTAATTGACAACCAAGTCATCAGTCGCAAAGACGCCGTTGGTTGGCTCACACCTTTAGTGATTTCAAACGGCTCATCCAGATTGCCAGGGTTAGAAAGAGTGCAAGGCAACGTGCCATCAATTAGATCTTCAGGTTGCACACCCGCCTGCAATGCAGCAGCAAGGATGAAGAACTTCACGCTTGACCCCGTTTGCCGACGACGCAACGCCAAATTCACTTCGCTCTGACCCGCCACGAAACCTGGCCCTCCGACCATTGCCCGAACAGCACCTGATTTAACATCAAGCGAAACCATCGCCGCGGCGATGCCGGCTTTGTTTGCAGGCAGCTGATCACGTACCGCTTGCTCGGCTGCAACTTGTGCCGCAGAATCCAAAGTCGTAAAAACCTTGACTCCACCGCGAAACAACGTGTTGTATCGCTGCGCGTATGTAGTGCCCAAAATATCTGAATTGTTCAACAAATAATCTTTGACTTCTTCAGTGAAATATGTTCGAGAAATATCTCGCTGAGCTTTTTTATTGATTACTTCAGGAATCGGCGGCTTATCGCCGATCTCGATGCGCTCTTGCTCGGTCAACAAACCAGTGTCAACAAGTCGGTCTAAAACTTCTAGGTAACGCGCACGCGAAGTATCTGGGTGTTGAATCGGGTCGTAATTTGACGGTGCTTGAATCAGCCCTGCCAAAAAAGCGCCATCTAGCATCGTCAACTCGCGCACATCTTTGCCAAAATAAACCTCGGCGGCAGCTTGTATTCCGTAAGTGTTATTACCCAAATAAATAGTGTTCAAATAACGCTCAAGAATCTTTTTCTTAGGAACTTCTTTTTCAAGCATCGTCGCATACCGTGCTTGCAAAACTTTGTAGCGCCCATCGCGTTCAAGACCAGCCAAGAATTCGTTTTTCACGACCTGCATTGTGATCGTGCTCGCACCTTGCTTTGCGCCACCGCGCGAGTTCGACAAGATCGCGCGGGTAAATGCACGTAGGTTCACACCTTTATGTCGTTCAAACTCATTGTCTTCAAGCGCAAGAATCGCCGACACCACGTCTTGCGGTACGTTGTCAATGCTCATAACTTGACTGTTCTCAAGTTGGTATGAGCCAATCTGCTTTCCGGTGGCGTCAAATACCGTGCTTCTTTGAGCAAGTCCAGAGAAATTCGTCAAGCTTGGTGGCACTTGCGTGTGAGCATTTAAAACTCCCCAGACACGTGGTGCGATCGCCGTGATGGTCGCGGCGATGAATAGCGAACCGGCCAAGGCGACAACTCCGATTCGGGCGAAAGTTTGCCATTGTGCCCGCAAGTTGTTTGTTATTGCGCGAAAAAAATCACTCACGTCCCTTCTAATCTACTTGCCAAGAAACTCTCTGTCTTTGTTAGTACCAAGGCTTCAGAGTGACGCACGACTCAAGAAACGACTAATCTCCGTCTATGACGAGTTCACCAATAAAAATCCGACCATTTAGATTTGGCATTCAAGCCAGCAAAGCAGGCTCACAAAAAGAGTGGACTGATCTCGCTAGGGCTGCCGAGAACCACGGCTACAGCTCACTGACGATGCCCGATCATTTCACTGATCAACTCGCACCTGTGCCCGCGTTGATGGCGGCGGCAAGTGTTACAAAAAATTTGCGGATTGGTGCTTTGGTCTGGGACAACGACTATAAACATCCAGTTGTATTGGCTAAAGAACTTGCAACACTCGATCTGCTTTCAGATGGTCGCCTTGAAATCGGTATCGGTGCAGGATGGATGGCCACCGATTACGAACAGTCGGGCATGCAGTACGACCGCCCCGGTGTGCGCATTGACAGATTCTTAGAAGGGCTCGAGATAATCAAACGAGCGATGACGGGCGAAAAGTTTTCGTTCTCAGGCAAGCACTACACAATCACCGACTACACAGCGACACCACTACCAGTGCAAAAACCTTGTCCTCCAATTTTGATTGGTGGGGGCGGCCCACGTGTTCTTAAATTGGCTGCTCAGCTCGCCGACATCATCGGAGTCAACCCTTCACTCAAAGATGGCGTCGTAAACGGTGAGACGATTAAAGACATGAGCGCTGAAGCTGTTCAAGAAAAAATCGACATCATCACGGCGAATGCGGGTGCACGTTTGCCAGATATCGAGCTGAATGTTCGCACGTTTCTTGTCAACATTCGCGATAGCGCGCAAGAAGCAATCGAAGGCACGGCAAACATGTTCAAAGTTGATCCTTCGTTGGTCGCGAATTCGCCGTTCGCGATTCTTGGACCACCTGCAAAAATTGCCGAAGATCTTCTCGCACGACGCGAACGATGGGGTTTTTCTTACGTAATAGTTGGCGGAGAAGACGTCGAAAAGTTTGCGCCTGTTATAAAAATTCTTGCCGGGAAATAAAAGCTTTAGGCCCCAGGCAAAACTGCGCGCTTGACTGGACGGTCCCAACCCGGCTGACCAGTTGGTTTTGGACTCGGCCACAAACCAGGACCCATCTCCATGATTCCGTGGTGCGTGTTGTACTCACCAAGAAGATTCAAAAATGGCACGGCATCAAATGCTTCTGGTCCGCGCACTCCCGTGCCCTTCCAACTTCCATTGGCCAGCAATTCGAGTGCAACAACTGGACACATCGCCGTCTGCCACAACACAGCTTGCGAACCCCAGTCGCGCATTGTCGTTTCATTATCTGCAACGTGATATAGATACACCTCACGTGGCGCGCCGTCGTAAGTTCCTTTAACCCATGTTCCTGCGCAAGTTCGACCATGCATTAAATGGCCCAACTTCGCCGGATTCGGCAAAACTGCAGCCAACACGTCTCGCGGTGAAACCGAAACATCCCCAACCCGAATTTTGTCGTTGCTGTCAAGGCCCAGATAGGCAAACGTCTTCAACCAGTCAATGAACTCGGCGCCGAGGCTGTATTTGAAAGTCACGCGGTTGCAATCAATCTCGCGTGGAATCATGATCACTTCTTCGTGCTCAACATTCACGCACTCATATGCGCCAATTCCTGCTGGAAAATGAAAAATCTCAGGCTCACTGAAACAGTCAGTCGTGAACAAGCCACGTTTTTTCTCCCACACGATTGGTGGATTCAAAGTTTCTTCGATGGTTGTCCAAATAGAAAACGTAGGCGCAAAATCCAAACCATCAATTGAAAGATTTGAACCGTCTCGCACGCCAATTTCATCGATCGTGTCAAACAAATGGTCTGACGCATAACGCGCGAACACATTGCTCAAACCTGGCTCGACTCCCATGCCTACGAGCGCAAGTAATCCTTTTTCTTTCCACCGATCATCTGCAGAAATTTGATCTTTGCCGAGCGGCTCTCCGACTTCTTCATACGGATTCGTCGGGTGTGGCTTGCTCAAGTTCATCGCCATGTCTAAGTACGTGCAACCCGCTTCAAAAGCAGCTTCAAAAATTGGTTCGTTCAATCGTGGGTCGCAGGCATTGACGATCACGTCTGCCTTCACGCGTTGCGCAAGAGCAACAATGTCAGCTTTGCTACGGGCGTCGACCTGGGCCGACGAGAAACGGCCCGGCTGTTCAAGTTTGGCGATAATTTCATCGCCTCGACCAGAATTGATATCCGCCAAAACGAAAGAGTCAAAGAAACTGCGAGTCTCAGCGATTGAGGCCATACCGCCACCGACCCCGCCGGCACCAATAATCAAAATGTTTGCCACAAAATGCCTGAGAACTTTTCTTTTCGCTACTCGGGTGTAGCGATGACTTAAGTCTACCTTGCGTTATTGCAATTGATTTCTTAAGAAATTCAGCGCAGTTATCACAGAGAGTTGACGCATTTGTTCGCGACCAATTGGTAAATGAAAAGTTGTAGATTTCGTTGTGCCATCCGAAAACGCGATGCCGACACAAACTGTGCCAACTTTTACACCGTCTTGTTCTGCTGGTCCGGCAACACCTGTCAATGCAAGACCAATGTCGCTGCCGAGTGCTTTGCGCACTCCGACGGCCATTTCTTTTGCTGCGGCTTCACTTACAACTGGCCCGGGTGTCACACCCAAAACATCAAACTTCACATCGCTTGCATAACTGACAATTCCGCCACGAAAGACATCGCTTGCACCGACAACTGCAGTCAGACGACCAGCGACCAAACCGCCGGTCACCGACTCGGCAACTCCAAGTGTCAATTTCTTTTCACGCAAGATGTCGAACAAAACAGACTCCATTGTCTGCTGGTCAACACCGAAGACAAGATCCCCAACTTTGGCCCGCACTTTGGCGTCCCAAACATCAATCAGCGCAATCGCCTCTTGGGCTGTGTGCGCTTTGGCTGTTAGTCGAACTTTGATGCCTTCCCAGCCACTGGCCAAAAAAGCCAACGTAGGGTTGCCCACTTTTTCAAGTTCGTCAATCACCTCGACAAGACGCTCGTTGAGACCGCTCTCGCTTTCACCCCAAGTGCGCAACACGCGACTCTTGATTACCGACGCCTCGCCACTGCGCATCAACAGATCGGGCAAAATCGCTCGCTCAAACATTTCGAAGAGTTCAAAAGGCACACCTGGCACCGCATACATCACCTTGTCGCCAACCGGGCAGATCAAACCAGGCGCTGTTCCTCGTCGCTGCTCAATAATTTTTGCCCCGCGCGGAACCATGGCTTGGCGCAAATTATTTTGAGGCATCTTGCGACCGCGAGCGGTGAACATTTCTTCAATCACCAAGGCGACTTCATCATTGAGTTCAAGCTCAACACCCATAATTTCGGCGATTGCTTCACGAGTGATGTCATCGTGAGTCGGCCCAAGTCCGCCACAAATAATCACCGCATCTGCGTCATTCAATGTCGACTTCAAAGTTGCGACGATTCTTCCGAGATTGTCCCCTACTTTGACCTGAAACAACGAATCGATACCAGCAGCCGCAAGTTGCTCGCCGAGCCAAGAAGAGTTCGTATCAACAATCTGTCCCAGCAACAGTTCTGTGCCGATAGCGACAACGCTGCAACGCATTATTTGTTGGCTCGTCGCAATTTAAATGCAGGCCTAAGAGCCCGCACGGCATATTGCAGACCACTGATGATTGTCAAAATTACCGCAAGCCACAGAGTTGTAAGCCATGTGTATGTCATATCGACAGCGCTAAACGGTGCAAGAGCGAAACCGATTGAAACTTGCTGGCTGAGGGTTTTGATTTTTGCAAGGCGGCTTGCAGGCACCGTCACACCTTTGGCGCCGACGACAACTCGATAAATACTTACGATTACTTCTCGCACGGCGATTATTACCACTGGCCAAATGCCGAACATGTCGCGACTGACGAGCGTGAACATTGCACCGAGAACTAAAACTTTGTCAGCAAGCGGGTCTAAAAACGCGCCGCTCTTAGTAGTTCCGTCGCGTCGAGCAAGATAGCCATCCAGAACATCGCTGACGCACAAAGCAAACCACAACCATGCTGCTAACCATGACCCGGCATTGTCAGCAGGAATGACAGTAAAAAGCAAAGGCGAAACAAGAATTCGCGAAACAGTTACGGCATTTGCCCACGTTGCTAAAGCATTCGGATTAACGGGCATCGTCCAACAATTCTTTCGAGCTCGGTGAAGCGCCTACCGCGATCAAGTCTGGACCCATCGCATCTGCAATCTCAACGTCGGCAAAAGTTCCCACCTCTAAAGTTTCGCTGACATGAATCACCCCGTCAATTTCTGGCGCCTCACGATGACTGCGGGCCACGCCGGGTTCATCAATTAAAACATTCAAAGTTCGCCCAATCAGGTCGTCTCGGCGTCGTGCAGTAATCGTGTCTTGCATCTCTCGAAGCTCAGCGATGCGCTCGTTCATCAACGACTCGGGCACACGATCTGGCAACGAAAGCGCATGGGTGCCTTCTTCAGGACTAAACGAGAAGAATCCGCACCAGTCAAGCTGTGCCTCATTGACAAAGTTCAATAATTGATCGTGGTCTTCTTCTGTCTCGCCTGGATAGCCGACAATAAAGTTGCTGCGCATGGCGGCATCTGGCTCACGTTTGCGAATATCGGTGATGCGATTCAAGAAGCGCTCACCATCACCCCAACGACGCATCCGACGAAGATGCGATTTCGAAACATGCTGAAGCGATAAGTCAAAATACGGCACACCCGTTGCACAGATCGCATCAATCAATGCATCGCTTAAGTCGCTCGGATAGAGATAGAGCAACCGGGTGCGCTTGACTTTTTTGGCGACACTGTTTACCAAGCCAACAATCGACCCAGCACCAAGTTCGTCGGGTCGATCTTTGCCGTAACTTGCCAAGTCTTGGGCAACCAACACGATTTCTTTGGCTTCAAGTTGGTCGACTTCTGCCAAAATTGACGCGACGTCTCTGCTGCGTTGTGGACCACGAAAACTTGGAATCGCACAGAACCCACAGTTGCGGTCGCACCCTTCAGCAATTTTGATATACGCCCACGGAGCGCGCGACTTCGGTCGCGGCAAGTTCAGCAAGTCAAATGCCGGCACCTTCTCGCTGACTAAAGAAAGAGACTTCTTGGTCAATGTAATTGGCACACCAAAACCAGCAATGTGGTCGGCTTCTGGCAACGACTCTGCTAATTCTGAGCCATAGCGCTCGGCCATGCAGCCAGTCACCACGACTCGAGCACCATCTTTTCGTTGACTTGAAAGTTCAAGAACCGTATCGATGGATTCACGGCGTGCATCTTCAATGAATGCGCAAGTGTTTACGACAACGAGGTCGGCCAGACTTGCGTCATCGGTCTGAACAAGACCGTCTAGAAGCAATGTGCCGATTATTTTGTCAGAGTCAACGTCGTTTTTTGGACAGCCAAGCGACTCAAGATAAAAGCGCTGTGTCACGACAATTGATGCTATCTATTGATTCAGCTGGCCTTTTGAATGATTTCAAGTTCTTCAACGCTCATTAACACTTCACGAGGGCGCGATCCTTCGCTCGGCGCAACAACACCACGTTGCTCGAGCATGTCCATCAATCGTCCTGCGCGGGCGAAACCTACTTTGAGTTTTCGCTGCAACATCGACGTGCTGCCTTGTTGCGTGCGAACGACAAGATCCATCGCCTGACGCATTAACTCATCGTCGTCTTCATCTCCACTGCTGCCACCAAAGATTGGTCCGTTCGAAGAATTACTTGCTTCACCTTCAATTCCAGAAACGTAAACAACCTCTGGGGCTTGACGGCGCCAGTGCCCAACAACTTTGCGCACTTCGTTTTCACTCACCCAAGCAGACTGCACTCGTTGCGAAACAGATGTGTTGCCAGGCAACATCAACATGTCGCCCATACCCACAAGTTTTTCGGCACCAGGTTGATCGAGAATTACTCGACTGTCGGTCAAACTTGAAACAGCAAACGCCATTCGCGCCGGAATGTTCGCTTTGATAACACCAGTGATTACATTCACACTTGGTCGTTGTGTGGCAACAACAAGGTGAATACCAACTGCGCGGGCCTTCTGAGCGATTCGAGTGATGCAATCTTCGACGTCTCGGGCCGCAACCATCATCAAGTCATTTAACTCATCTACGACAATCAAGATGTATGGAATACGCGAAAACTGTTTGTCAGAACTTTGCCCTGCTTCAACACTCATTTCACCGCGATCGTATGCAGCGTTGTAACCCGCAACATCGCGGAAGCCCGCTTCAACCAGAAGGTCGTAGCGACGCTCCATTTCTTTTACTGCCCAGCCGAGTGCATTGGCAGCTTTTTTCGGATTAGTCACCGGCGCTGTCAACAAGTGCGGTAGACGAGCATATTGAGCCATCTCAACTTGCTTTGGGTCAACAAGTATCAGCTTCACTTGATCTGGCGTTGAGCGCATCAACACAGACGTGATGATGCAATTGATCACACTTGATTTGCCCGCACCAGTTGCACCTGCGATCAGCAAGTGAGGCGTGGTTGAAATGTTAAGAAAAACAGGTCGACCAGAAATATCTTTGCCAACTGCAACATCAAGCGGATGATTTGCGGTGCGTGCCTCTGGAGATACGAGCAGGTCACCAATCGAAACAAGTTCGCGTTGTTCGTTCGGCACTTCGATACCAATTGCCGAGCGACCAGGAATTGGCGCAAGAATTCGCACATCAGTCGCCGCCATTGTGTAGGCGATGTCGCGTGAGAGCGTTGTGACTTTGGCAACTTTTACACCATCGCCAAGCGCCAGTTCATAGCGCGTGACAGTCGGGCCACGGGTGTAGCCGACAAGTTCTGTATCAACACCATGTGAAGCCAAAGCATTGACAAGTTGATCGCCGCGTTCACGAATTGCTTCTTCGTTGGCTTTTTTGTTGCTGGTCAACGAAAGAAATTCAAGTTCTGGCAGAGTCCATTCGCTCGGCTCACCTGCAGGCCCGAGCGGAATCTGCTGTGGTTCGCCCTTAACCGGCGCAAGTTTTGGCGCAACTCTTTCACGTCGTTTGCGTGGCGCTCGCGGGGCTTTGCCCGGTGCGTCTTGCTCATCTTCGTGCGACTCTTGTTCTTCGTAACCGTCGCGGGCGTAGTCGTAAATTTCTGGTTGATTAATAAAACCAGTTTCGGTTTCTGCAAAAGAATTATTCTCATCTAATGCCCCTGAAAGATTTTCTGACGCCGAAGAGAGTTTTGCGCCGAAGCCACTAAAGAGTTTGCGTATAACGCCTACTAATTCAGGCGCCGATTTACCAGAGACGAGCATTATCGAACCAACAAGCAATGCAACCAACAGAACTGTTGCGCCAATTTCTGACAATGAACTCTGCGCCGGCTCGCCTACTGCGTAACCCAACCATCCACCTGTGCGATTTTCGGCGTCGCTGAAAAATACATGAACAAGACCCAATAAGACGCCGGTGAGTGCCGACCAACCGATTGAAGTTCGAACTCTGTTGTCCCAATTTTTGCGGCGTGCAAGCGCCACGCCAAGGCCGATGCACAACAGCGGCAAAAAGAATCGGCCTACGCCGATTGTCCAAGATGAGAAAGCGTCGAGTGCCCGACCTAACGGCCCAGCCAATTTCAGATAAACCGAAAGTACGAGCAATGCACCAAAAGCAATTAGCCCGAGACCGCTGAATTCGTGTGCGCGACCCTCAAAAATTCCGCCAAAAATTGGCCCATGCGACGAAACGACTCGATACCGAGAAGGCTCTTCTTCGAACTCGTGCTCGCGCAATGCACGCAAATTTGGGCTTTGGCGCGAGGGGGCACGATCGGCTTTACGTGACCTACTTTTAGGGCGCGCAGATTTAGATTTGGGCACTTTTGCCATTAATCAACAGTACCAATGGCGTCTTGCCACATCGGGGATTACTTGAAGCCCCGACTGTTATCGCTTTTTGCCTCGTTTTGAAATTGCTTGCTTTGATTTTTTGGCACCGCGCTGTGCTTTTTGTGGCACAACAAACTCTGCTGGGATGTGTCCGGCAAAATCAATGCCACTATCGCTCAGTTCAATCACGTCGCCGTCTTCACACAACAACACGTTGCGCGCAGCGACACCCATAATCTTTGCCAATTCGGCGTTGGCCACCATATGTCGATATTCGCCGTGAATCGGCACAAACCACTCGGGTTCGGTGACGTTTAGATATGTCTTTAAATCTTCGGCTTGAGCATGGCCGGTCGCATGCACATCGGCGATGCCCGAATGCACGACCGTGGCGCCGCGACGAAGCAACGAGTCGATCACTTTGTTGACGTTGTGTTCGTTTCCGGGGATGGCATGACTCGAGAAAACAACCGCATCGTTTTCTCCAACTTTTACATAACGGCTGTCGCCTTTTGCCAACATCGTCAGAGCCGACATCGCTTCTCCTTGCGAACCGGTTGAAATGATGCAAACTTCTTCGTCTTCGTACTTGCCCAACGAATCGGCGCTGACGAGACTCTTTTCTGGAATTGTCAAAACTTTCAGATCTCGCGCCAACCGAATGTTGTTGATCATTGATCTGCCAAGTGGCACGACCACTCGACCTGAGTCGATTGCTGCATCGGCGATTTGTTGCACCCGATGAATATGACTCGCAAAACTTGCCGTAATTATTCTCTTGCCGCGATGCTCGTTGAATAGCGCCCGCAACACGACACCAACATCTGACTCGCTTGGTGCGTGACCGCGCTCGCCCGCGTTTGTCGAGTCGAGCATCAACAACCGAATGCCTTCGTTTGAAGAAAGCGAGCCGAGACGCGCCAGGTCGGTGCGGCGATGATCTACCGGCGTGAGATCAATTTTGAAGTCGCCCGAATGAACGATTACTCCCTGAGCTGTGTGCAGTGCGATTGCATGAGCGTGTGGCACTGAGTGCGTAACCGGAATGAACTCGACTTCAAAAGGCCCGATTTTGATTCGATCGTTGTCTTTGACCTCGATGAACTTCGTCTTGTCTGTCAGTCGGGCTTCAGAAATTCGATTTCGAGCAAGTCCCAAAGTAAGTGGCGAGCCATAAAGCGGAAACGACGCATCGCGCAATAGATATTGCAACGCGCCAACGTGATCTTCGTGACCGTGAGTTGCCACACAGCCAACAATGCGGTCTTTTCTCTCGAGCAACCAACTGAAATCAGGAATGATTACGTCTACATCGTCACCGTGTTCGGCTTTTGGAAACATCAGACCGCAATCAATCAGCAAGATCTTTTTGTCTTGCTCGACTGCCATGCAGTTTCGCCCGATTTCGCCGAGCCCGCCTAAAAAGGCGATCCGGACATTTTTTGACATTATTTGCGTTACTTAGATGCGGCTTGTCGCGCTGCTTGCAAATTACTGAAGACTTTCGCTGCGCGTTCAGCCAAGCCACTCGGCGGCGGGCCCATCGGCAACCGCGCATCACCAACTGCAAGACCAAGATGATTCATCATTGCTTTGCTCGGCAGCGGATTTGGATTGTCGTCGCCTGTTTCGAAAGCGAAACTCTCGAGCATTCGTGCATTAACTGCGCGCGCTCCTGCGATATCGCCTGCATTCCATTTTTTGAACATTTCTTGATGGTCAACACCGGTCCAGTGAGTTGCCACGCCGATTACACCGACTGCACCAATTGCCATCAGCGGCAAAGTCAGACCGTCATCGCCACTTAAAAGTTCGAAACTCTTTGGCACCTGTTGCATCAACATTGCGGTTTCGGCTGGGTTTCCGCTTGCATCTTTTAGCGCCGCAACATTCTTTACATCGTTCGCAAGTTTGGCAAGCGAAGCAGTCGAAATTTTGCGACCAGTGCGAACAGGAATGTCATAAACAACAACAGGCAATGTCGTGGCTGCACAAACTTCTTTCATGTGAGCCAAAATGCCCGCTTGAGATGGTCTGTTGTAATAAGGACCAACCGCGAGAATTCCGGCAATACCCAACTTTGATGCTTGCGCCGTCAGATGAATTGAATGCCTCGTGTCGTTTGTGACGGTTCCGGCAATAACCGGAATCGTCACAGCCTCGACTGTGGCCGCAAACAGCGCAAGTTTTTCGTCGTCTGTGAGAGTCGATGCTTCACCCGTGGTGCCACCCACCACAAGTCCGTCGTTGCCATTGTCTTGCAACCACTTGGCAAGCCGACGAACACCGTCAAGGTCTAATTCGCCGTTCTTGTCGAACGGCGTAACCATGGCGGTTAGTACTTGACCGAATCTAGGCATGGCTAGATAGTAGTCACTTGTACTTGCACACGACTAACGAGTTTTTGCTCGTCAGTCGCAATGCATCAAAGGCAATTCGACAACTAGTGACGAATTTCGACGTCTTTGCCGATTTCGAACTTGAGGTACTCGTCGTCTGTGTTCTCCCAGTCTTCAAACTGGATGACGCCCATTTCTTCGAAACGGTGGCGCAACCATTTGTCGTTACGGTCAAGCAAACCGAGTTTCTTGCAGTTCGGCACGATCTTGGCGAACAGCATCTGTTGGAAGACTTTTCGTGTTGGGTCGTTGACCAACAACGGAATCAAAGTCTTTGGGTCAACTCCCATGTGGTGCCAAACTTCTTGTTGCAAGAAGCGATCGCGCATACGAATGCTTGCCTCGTAAGCGAACTCTTGACGATCCATGATCTCTTTGTCGCTCATTCCGTCGTAAACCTCTTTGAGGCTGAGAACGCCGAAGGCCACGTGGCGGGCTTCATCGCTCATGACATAGCGCAACAGTTTCTTCAACAGTGGTTCACTTGTCAATTGATGCAAGTAGCCGAACGCGGCAAGCGCCAAACCTTCAACCATGATCTGCATACCCAAATACGTGAAGTCCCAACGTGAGTCTTTGACAATGTCGTCGAGCAACAAACCAAGGTGCGGATTAATCGGGTAACCACCGTCAAGCTTTTCGTCGAGATAACGAGCGAACACTTCAACGTGGCGGGCTTCGTCTACTACTTGTGTGCTGGCGTAAAGCTTGGCGTCGTACCATGGCACTGTCTCGACAATTTTGCTGGTGCAAATCAAAGCACCTTGCTCGCCGTGCAAGAACTGCGAGAGGCTCCACTTGCGGCTATGGATGCCGAATTCGAGCCACTCTTTGTCGCCCCACATGGCAAGTTTTGTATCTGCGTACCATTCGGTATTAACCCCAGTACCGATTGCAGCCTGGTCAATAGAAACTGTCTTTTCGATATCGACTTCAGTATTCCAATCTAAGTCGAATGTGCCGTTCCATTGACTGGTCTTGGCCTTCTCATAGAGCTTGCGCAATGGCTCGCGAGTCAACGAATAATCCCAAGTAAAAACCGAGTCAGCGTTGTTCTTGACAACATGCTCAATTTCATTTGCTGGCGTCAACGGGATACTGAGGATCGCCTCAATATCGTTGATCTGATCTCGACCAATGATGTCGTTATTTTGTTTCTCTGTGATTGACATTGCTGTTCCTGCCTTTGTTT